>Ga0222707_1000457_pt1 | contig 11957 bp, 12 predicted proteins | sample AntAcemetage1574_FD_179831 | JGI IMG/M metagenome (GOLD analysis project Ga0222707, IMG submission 179831) | Saline water microbial communities from Ace Lake, Antarctica - #1574 | ecosystem: Environmental > Aquatic > Non-marine Saline and Alkaline > Saline | place: Antarctica: Ace Lake...
CGACGGCCGAAACCTTCACCGACATGTAGTCGACGTCGTCGCGCTTCACGAGTTCAGTGATGCCGGCGAGCCGGCGGCTGGCTTCGGCATCGCCCAGCACAGCTTCGCCCAGCAGGTTGATGTTCAGTCGGTCGCCCTCGCCCTGCAGTTTTTCGAGGGTGCGGGTGAGTCGCGCTGGTGTGGCGTCGATGACGAGGTGGCCAACTAAGCCACGCAACACCCATCGCGCGATCGGTACGATCGGCCACGGCAGCAGCCGCGCCATGGGGCCACCAATGGCGATGAGCACTCGCAGGGGCCAGGGCAGGAAGCTCGGGATGCGCCGCGCCAGATCTTCGAGGTTGCGCCCCGCCACCCGCAGGTCGTCGGGCCGCGCTACCCGGTCGACGAACCCAATCGCGAAGTCGAGCCCCACCGGGTCTTGCAGCAGCCCGGCTAGGCGGGCAGCGCTGCCGTCGGGCCGAACGCCTTCAGTCTGTGCCAGCCATTCACGCACGAGGGAAACGGCGTCATCGGCGGCGCGATGGCCCGGGCCGTGGCCGTCGCCGTTGGCGTCGTTGCCGCTGACGTTGCCGCTGACGTCGCTGACGTCGCCGCCGCCGCCGAGGGGGCTGGAGCCTGAATCGCCGCGAGAGTCGCTTTGTGCACTCTGGCGCGGGCCGTCAATCGATGCGCTCATAGTCATCAGCCTGTCAGCCTCCGCCGCTCAGCGCCTACGGATGCACACTGCGCACACCCCTCCCGGCGATATGTCTCAGTGTGCGGTGAGTGAAGCAGTCGCGTATAGCGATGATTTACGCACGGTATTGTTCGATACAGCCGAACAATTTCAGCGTGCCAAAGGAGGCATTCGTGCTCGACCTGCGCCGACTGACCCTGCTGCGCGAAGTTCATCGACGCGGCACGCTACACGCCGTCGCACGTTCACTGTCGTTCAGCCCCTCAACCATCTCGCAGCAGCTCTCCCTACTCGAGCGTGAGGCCGGTGTGCCCCTGCTCGAACGCAGTGGCCGACGTGTGCAGTTGACTCCTGAAGGCCTATTGCTCGTGGAGGGTGCTGGTCGCCTGCTCGACGAGATGGAGCAGCTGGAATCGGAACTCGCTGCTGCAGTGGCGACCGCGCAAAGAACACACGAGGCACAGGGAACACGCGCCGGTGCAACGGCGGCAGACAGCCCGCCGAGGCTGACGGGCACCGTGCGGCTTGCCGTGTTTCAGTCGGCGGCACTGGGCATCGTGCCACGGGCGTTGACCTTGCTGGCACACGAGCATCCGAAGCTGAGGGTCGAGATCACCCAGCGCGAACCCGAAAGCGCGCTCGACGAAGTGTGGGCGCGCGAGTTTGACCTCGTCATCGCCGAACAGTATCCCGATCACGCCGCTCCGGTGCGTGCGGAGCTTGACCGCGTGCCCCTGCACCGCGATGCGCTGAGGCTCGGCGTAAGGACCGGCTCGTCGGTGGGGTCACTGAATGAGGCGGCAACGGCAGCCTGGGTCATGGAGCCCCGCGGCACCGCCTCACGGCACTGGGCGGAACAGCAGTGCCGGCTGGCAGGATTCGAGCCCGACGTGCGTTTCGAGACAGCCGACCTGCAGGCGCACGTACGCCTCATCGAGGCAGGGCACGCGGTCGCCCTACTGCCCGATCTGCTGTGGATGGGCAGCTCACCCACCGTCACACTGCTCGATCTGCCCGGCGTGCCGGAACGCACCGTCTTCACGGCGGCGCGCCGATCGGCCGCCAGCCGCCCGGCCATCATCGCGGTGCGGGCAGTGCTCGCGCGCACGGTCACTCCCGCCCCGCCACAAATGAAGGATTTTTAGCCATAACTTGCGCTGGGGCCGTCTTTCGTACGGCGAAGTCCTTCATTTGCGGCAGCAACACCGGCGGGCGGCACCCATTTAGGCTGTGACCAGCATCCACGTGAAAGGAACGCCCATGACCGAGCGCCGTGACGTTGTCATCATCGGTGGGGGCCACAACGGCCTCACTGCCGCCGCCTACCTGGCCAAGGCGGGGCTTGACGTGCAGGTGCTCGAGCGCCTTGACGTACTGGGGGGTGCGGCGATTTCCGCACAGGCTTTTGATGGGGTGGATGCTCGGCTCAGCCGCTACAGCTACCTCGTCAGCCTGCTACCGCAGCGAGTGATCGACGACCTCGGGTTGACCATCGAGCTGGCGCCGCGCCGCTACAGCTCGTACACGCCCCTGCCCGGCACCGACACCGGATTACTCGTCGACAACCACGACCCGATGGCGACGGCCGAAAGTTTTGCGGCGCTTGGCGCTGAGGACGACGCTGTGGCGTGGGCGCAGTTCTATGCGGGCACGCAGCGCCTAGCGCGCGCACTGTTTCCGACCGTGACCGAGCCGCTGCTGACGCGGTCTGAAGCGCGCGCCGCCGTCGGTGACGACCTGCTGTGGAACCAACTAATTGAGCACCCCGTGGGCCGCACCATTGCCGACACCTTCACGAACGACCTCGTGCGCGGCGTTGTCTACACCGACGCGCTCATCGGCACTTTCGCCTCAAACGACGATGAAACCCTGCTCGCCAACCGCTGCTTTTTGTACCACGTGATTGGTGGTGGCACGGGTGACTGGAATGTTCCGGTCGGCGGCATGGGCTCCGTCAGCGGCGAGCTTGAGCGGGCCGCGCGCCTTGCCGGGGCAACACTCACCACCGGCGCCGAGGCGACTGCACTGACGAAAGACAAGCGTGTGCGCTGGGTTGATGACGCCGGCGTCGAGCACGAGACTGCCGCCGAGCACGTGCTGGTCAATTGCTCACCGCATGAGCTCGCTCGACTGTTGGCTGCGGGAACCGCTTCCGATGCCCAATCTGACAGCGCGCCCGATGCCAGCCCCGACACACGCGGCGGCACGGCCGCCCCACCCGCCGAGGGCGCCCAGGTCAAGGTCAACATGCTGCTGAGCCGCCTGCCGCGCTTGCGTGACGAACACGTTGACGCCGCCGCAGCATTTGGTGGAACCTTTCACATCAACGAGACCTTCAGCCAACTGCAGACCGCGTACGACGAGGCAGAGGCGGGCGTGGTGCCGTCTGTGATCCCGGCGGAGATTTACTGCCATTCCCTCACTGACCCGAGCATTCTCAGCCCTGAATTGCGCGAGGCCGGAGTGCACACGCTCACCGTCTTCGCCCTGCACGTGCCCGACCGACTGCTGACTGAGGCCACCAACGATTCGATGCGCGAAACGCTGCAACGCGCCGTGCTGGACTCGCTGAATTCTGTGCTCGCTGAGCCCATTGAGAGCCTGTTGATGACGGATGCGCACGGCAACCCGTGCGTAGAAACTAAGACCACGCTCGATCTTGAACACGTGCTGCGGCTGCCCGGCGGCAGCATCTTTCACGGTGATCTGGCCTGGCCGTGGGCCGAAGATGACGAGCCGCTCGATACTTCCGCTCAGCGCTGGGGTGTCGACACGGGCATTGACGGCGTGCTGCTCTGCGGCGCAGGCGCACGACGTGGCGGTGCGGTCAGCGGCATCGCCGGCCACAACGCCGCCATGGCGGTGCTGGAGACCCGATGATCAGACGCGCTGAGCAGGCGCGCTCAGAGCTCGAGAGCCACGGCGACCACCAGCATCACGGCCACGACTCCCGAGGCTGCAAGTACTAGGGCGGTGCGCAGCATGAGAGCCCACGGGTCGCGCTGGTCGAGATCCGAGCGCTTGACTCGGGGGGTCGTTGCTCCGACAGTGATCGCGAAGGCCGCGAGGAGGGCGGCGAGAACGCCCACGGCGGGTTCGCCCAAGTAGATTGCAGCAAACGCACCCGCGAGGGTGAAGATGACGGAGTGCATTACGGTGCGCTGCCACGAGAGGGTGGTGCGGTCGGCGGGCGCTCGGTGAGTGTCTGGGTTTGCGGCGCTCATCGCGTGAGTTCGATCGCCTGAAACGCGGTGACCCCGGCAAGCAGCAGGCCGACGACGACCACACCGGCTACGAGCCACGGCAGCACAGAGGGCGGCGGCAGTGGCTGGCCCCGACGCAGGGCACGCTCAGTGCGACGCCACGAGATTAACGCCCACATGCCGACTGCGACACCGCCCAGGCTGGCGAGTCCGGCGATCGCCAGGATCACCAGCGGCACTTCGCCGAAGGTTGAAAGGGTTGCCAGGGCCACACCGCCGGCAATCAAAGTCATGCCAGTGCGGATCCACGACAGGGCCGTGCGCTCATTCGCGAGCGAAGCCTGCACTTCGGGTTCGTCACCGACGGAGTAGACGGAGCGGGCGCGGCGTTGATCGTCGGGCACACCAACACCGTACCGGCGAGCCCACACGAGCCGCACCCCTTGACCACCGCGACATTGACGGCCGCGCTTCACCTAGCCGATCCAGCTACTGCCAGATGCTTGGCGCGGGGTCTCGACGCGACGGCAGCGCCGCATGGCCGCTCCACTCGGTTAGCCATGCCGGCAGGGGATGGTCGGCCGGGTTGAGACCGAACAGCTCGGCCAGTTCGGGAATGGGCACAATGCCGCCGCTCTTTTTGAGAAAGCGCGCTTTGATAATGCCGCGCGCGCAAATTTCGCCATCCCGAACGAAACGCTGTTCAACGTACCCGGCAATGTCGTCAAGGCCGACTATGCGAGTCTCAAGTTCGTATGACTGCCACGGATCCAGTGAGCGTCGGTAGGTGATGGTCGAACTCGCCACGACGGGGTAATAGCCGCGCGCGCTGAGTTCACGCCAGACGCCGGAGCGCACCATAAGGTCCATGCGCCCGAGATCCATCATCGACAGGTATACGCCGTTGTTCATGTGGCCTTGCACGTCAAGGTCGGTGGGCAGCACGCGAAAACGTACGCGGCCCACTTCCATCGGATCGAGGGGCGCGGCGCGGCGCGCACGCCACATCACCGACAGCAAACGCAACAATTTATTCACCCTGCCACGCTATGCCCGTCAGCGCCGGCGGTGGTCTTCGATGGTGGCTCTCGCACCGTAGCGAGCCGCGCTGACCCCGGTCGAGGTGATGAGTCGTACAACCTGCTGCCGGTTCCCCGCGTAGGGGGCGAGCAGGGCGAGCATGCCCGCATCATCGACGCGGTCTGCGGTGAACCAGGTGCCGATCACGTGCGATAGGTGCGCGTCACCCACGCTGACGGCATCGGGGTCACCGTGCGAGCGCTGCAGTATTTCGGCCGCCGTCCACTCGCCGAGCCCAGGAATGGAGCACAGTGCCGCCACCGCTTGGGGTCCGCCACGACCCAGCCGCAGCGTACGTTCCAGGGCCGGCGCCACTGCGGCAACCCGGCGAATGGTTGCCATCCGCTGCGGGCCGACGCCGGCCCGGTGCCAGTCATGATCGGGGATGCTGCGCCACCCCACCCCGTCAGGCAGCACTGTGAGCCCCTCGGGTGCGGGGCCGGGCGCCGCCTGACCGTGTTGCCGCACGAGTTGCCGCCACGCACGTCGCGCCTCCACCCCGGTTACTTTTTGTTCCAGCACGGCGGGTACCGCTTGCTCAAGCACCATGTTCGAGCGCGTCAGTCGCAGGCCCTGACGACGCCGCCGGATGCGTTGCAGAGCAGCCGCGGCCGGGTCAGTGCTCGCGCGAGCGGCCAGTGTGGCGTCGAGCTCGCTCCAGTCGTCGCCCTCACCCAGAAGCTGCGGCGCGTGCGCAACACTCCACTCGGCACCCGGCCCCCAGGCGGCCGCGTGCACGTGCTCTGGCGCTGCGGGGAGACCCCCGATGGCCCTCAGGCGCAGAGTCACCACGCCCTCGGGGGTGCGCTGCGTTCGCCACACTTCACGCCACGGGCCGCTGAACGCGGTACCGACGAACAGGGTTGGATCACCGCTACCTCGCCGCAAAGGGCCGAGGGTCGCACCCAAATCAAGGGGGCCTGCCAGTGCACATTCGCGCTCAGCATCTGGTGTCGCATCGCCCACGCCTCAAGGCTACGCCCCGCACTCGGGGCCCGCCGATATGACGGGCTTTCGCGGCATCCGTCGCGACGCGCCATGATGGAACACATGCGCATTGGAATGCTGACCTCTGGCGGCGACGCCCCCGGCCTCAACGCCGTCATTCGCGGAGCCGTGCTCACGGGCACCACCGTGCATCACCACGAGTTTGTGGGCTTCACTGACGGCTGGAAGGGGCTCATCGACAACACCACGACTCCCCTGGGTCGCCACGAGGTGAAGGGCATTTCGAAGCAGGGCGGCACCATTCTCGGCACGAGTCGTACAAATCCGTTTGACGGTCGCGGCGGCATTGAACGCGTCACCGAGGTGTTCGCTGAGAACGGCCTCGACGCGCTCATTGCGATTGGCGGCGAGGGCACTCTGGCTGCGGCAAAGCGGTTGACGGATGCGGGTATTCCCATCATCGGAGTGCCCAAAACGGTCGACAACGACCTGGACGCGACCGATTACACGTTCGGTTTTGATACGGCGGTAGGCATCGCGACAGAAGCGATGGACCGACTGCGCACCACTGGCGACTCTCACAATCGGTGCATGGTGGCCGAGGTCATGGGCCGACACGTGGGCTGGATCGCACTGCACTCTGGCATGGCGTCGGGGGCACACGCCATCCTCATTCCGGAGCAGAAAACCAGCACAGAACAGCTGTATGCCTGGGTGCAAAGCGCTTACGATCGTGGCCGCGCACCCCTGGTGGTGGTCGCCGAGGGCTTCACGCTTGCTGGCTCGGATGAGCCGCACTCTGAGAGAGGTCTCGATGCTTTCGGTCGACCTCGTTTGGGTGGCATCGGCGAAACGTTGGCGCCGATGATTGAGGAGCACACTGGCATTGAGACGCGGGCGACAACGCTCGGTCACATTCAACGCGGTGGAACCCCGAGTGCTTTTGACCGCGTACTGGCCACCCGCCTCGGCATGGCGGCTATTTCTGCCGTCGAGGACAAACGCTGGGGTGAAATGGTTGCACTGCGCGGTACCGACATTGTTCGCGTGCCATTCGAAGCCGCCCTCGGAAAACTCAAAACAGTGCCCCAGGCGCGCTACGACGAAGCGGCTCTCCTCTTCGGTTGAGAGCAGGGTGTCAACCCGCCGCCCTAGGCTGGCCGACATGACACGCGCCTGGCAGATCACCCTCTCCGACGACGGACCTCGCGCTGAGCTCGTTGATCTTGATATCGACGCTCTCTACCCGGCGGCCGACACGCTTGATGCGGCCGCCGACGTCGAAGTGGCCGTGAGCTGGTCGGGTCTCAACTACAAAGACGCACTGGCCTTTGCTGGCAACGCCGGCGTAGTGCGCCGCTCGCCGCTGGTGCCGGGTATCGACGTGGTGGGCACTGTGACCGCGTCAACGAATTCACGTTGGTCGATCGGCGACCGCGTGCTGCTCAATGGAGCCGGCGCGGGCGAAACACGTCACGGTGGGCTCGCCGAACGGGCGGTGCTTGATGGCGGCACTCTTGTCGCCACGCCGACCGTGTTTACGGATGCCCAGGCCGCCGGCATCGGAACCGCGGGCTTCACCGCCATGCTCGCCGTCCTCGCACTCGAGCGCCACGGTGTGACGCCAGAATCTGGCGCTGAGGTGCTCGTCACCGGTGCCAGCGGCGGACTCGGTTCGTTCGCCATTGCCCTGCTCACGCACGCGGGTTTCGCCGTGACGGCCGTGACGGGGCGACCCGCCAACGCAGACCAGCTGCGGGCTCTGGGCGCTGTGAACATCATCGATCGCACCGAGCTTGATCGCCCCTCGCGTGCGCTCGAGTCACAGAAATGGGCGGGCGTCATCGACTCTGTCGGCGGGCAGATGTTGGCCACCGCACTGGCTCAGGTACGGCAAAACGGCGCCGTGGTGGCGTGTGGAAATGCGGCGTCGCCCGAACTGAACACGAGCGTCATGCCGTTCATCTTGCGCGGAGTTGCGGTGTTGGGCGTCAACTCATCCTTCACGGCGCTTGCGCGACGAGAGCACGCCTGGTCACGGCTTTCCAGCGATCTCTCTCCCGCCACCGTCGATACGATTGCGCATCCGGTCACACTGGCCGAGGCCCGCGACCGCGCAGTCGAGGTGCTCGCTGGCCGAGTGGCCGGGCGGCTGAGTGTGTGCGTCGACGGCGGCGGTTAGGCGTTCTTTTCGAGCGTGATTCTGGCGGCGAGGGTGCCATCATCGTTGTCGATCGCATACTCGGCGAGAGCACGCACGAGGGCTTGCGTTGATCGCTCTTCGGCGATTCGGTGCACGGTGAGGCCGGCTGCTCGCGCGTCGAAGGCCGTCCGTGGTCCGATGCAGACCACAACGGTGCTGGCGGGCAGGGGTGCGAACTGCTCGGCAATTTGGCGCGCCACGCTACCCGAACTGACGATGAGGGCGCCGATGCTGCCATCGGCAATGTTGGCTGCAGTCTCAGCCGAAGCGGCCACGCCAACCGTGCGATAGGCGCTCACGAACCGCGCGTCGACGCCAAGGTCACGCAGGCCGCTGACGAGAGTTGGCTCTGCGATCTCGCTCTGCGGCACCAGCACGGGGCCCTGCGAGGGGCTTTCGGGCCATTCGCGCACAAGCCCTCGCGCCGAATGGTCACTGGGCACAAAGTCAACGGAGTAGCCAGCCAAATGCAGGGCGTGTGCTGTGGTTTCACCGACGGCAGCGATGCGTGTGGTCGGGGGCACGCGCACGGTCTGGCAGGCGAGCACGTCAACAGTGGTCGCACTCGTGACAACGAGCCAATCGTAGGTACCCGACTGCAGCGCCTCGAACTCCGCGGCAAGCTGTTCAGGATGCTCGGTCGGCGCAAAGTTGATGAGGGGTGCAATGACGGGTATTGCTCCCAGCGTGCGAAGCGACGCGGCGATCCCGTCGCCCCACTTACCCCCCCGTGGTACGAGTACGCGCCAACCGAGGAGCGGCTTGATCACCGGCAGCACCCCGGTGGGTGTGCGCTCGACAGCGGCGCTATGCAGAGAAGTCATTGCTTCCATGATGACCCCGCAGGTGCGAGAGTCAAAATCGGGGCGCGCGGGGCTAGTCGTCGCTAAAGATTGCCCAGGCTACGAGGCCGATGATGACGACTGCGGCCGACGTCGCCCCGATGATCCAGGGCACGGGGTTTGACTCGTACGACGCGGCCACGCGCCCACCCAGTTCGGTGGCCCGCTTTTTCACATCGAGCTTGTCGTCGATGGCATCGAGTGTGTGCTCAAGGCGAGCACGGGTAGCCGCAACGGTGTCGGCGACGGACTCAGAAGCGCAGCCCGGATCAATGCTCGAATCAGTGGCGCTCATGTCGCGTCTCGCTTTCTGATGCCGCGCACTGCGCGAACATCTTTTTTGACACTGTCTATGGTCTCAGTCGGGGTGGGGGGCACTGCTCGCTTGAGATGATTCACACCGATACCGGCGATGATCCCGGTGATTGCCAACAAAATGCCCGCGACAATCAGCGCTGCAGCCCAGGCCGGAACCACCAGTGCCAGTGCGAGGATGGCCGCAGCGACCAAAACAAGCAGGGCTATGAAGGCGAAGAAGCCGGCGCCGACGAGCAGCCCCGCGCCAATTCCTGCCGCCTTTATTTTGCCGCTGATCTCCGCCTTGAGGGAGGCGATCTCCGCCTCAAGAAGCTCTCTAAGCAACTTCGGAACCTCGGCGATAAGAGAAAAAAGGCCACGCCGTTCGCGATCCGCTCGCTCCGGCTGGCTGCTCTCGGGCGCGGTCACCTGGAGCACTCACTGCCCACGAACACCGCACTCACGACGTGCCAGAGCTCGCCGCACTCGAGGGTTTCGCACGGGCCCTGCTCGCCTTGGCAGCGGCCGGCTTTGCACTGGCCGCCTTGGCGCCGCTCGCCTTCTTCGGGCCAGACGCTGTCTTCGTGCTCGCAGTGTCTTTCTTGCGCCCCACTCCCAGGCTGACCACCTGGTTCACCAGCTGCTTGGCGCCGTCTGAGACGAATTCCACCACCTCGGGAGCTTTCTCTTTCACGAAGTCTTCGACCTGGTCAACCCGCTGCTTCACACGCGGACTATTCCAAAAGCTTTCTGCAGTGCGCTTGAGCTGTTCGTAGCGCTCTCTGCCGGCGCGGGTTCCGAACACGTAGCCCACGGCCAAGCCGGCGCTGAACAAAATCTTGCCTCGCATCGCGAACTCCTTCACGCCACTCGAGAGGATCGGCTCACTCGCAATGGCCTCACCACAGTAGCGCGAACCCCCCTGCCGAGGTCCATCAATGCGGAGGGGGTTCCCTCGGGTGGTCCACGGGGTGTACCTTCCCGCGCTACAACGCTGGGCGGGCCGCAGCGGCGGCGCGGGCGGCGGGACGCGCCGCCGCCAGCACTCGGTCGATTGCCACATCGTCGTGAGCGGCCGAGACGAACCACCCCTCGTAGACACTGGGGGGCAACGAGACGCCGTTCTTGAGCATCGCGTGAAAGAACGGGCCGAAACGCCAGGTGGCTTGGGCTTGCGCCTCGGCGTAGTTCTGCGGTGCATCCGCGCGAAAGAAGATCGAGAACTGCGAGCCCGCCCACGCGACGACGTGTTCGACACCTTCGGCGCTGAGCGCTGCTGAGAGTCCGTCACCGATGGCGCGGGCTACCCGGGGCAGGTGTTCGTAGGTTTCGGGCCCGGCGCCGCGCAGCATGGCCGCACCAGTTGCAACGGCAACGGGGTTGCCGCTGAGCGTGCCCGCTTGATACACCGGACCAAGTGGGGCAAGCAGGTCGAGCACCTCAGCCCGCCCTCCAAGCCCGGCGAGAGGCAGACCCCCGCCAATGACTTTTCCGTAGGTGGTGAGGTCAGCGTCGTAGGGCACGCCCTCGCGCTCTTCGAGCCCCCACCAGCCCGCTGGTGTCGAACGAAAGCCTGTCATCACTTCGTCGCTGATAAACAACGCGCCGTGGGCGTGGGCAGTATCAGCGAGTAGCTTATTGAAACCAGGCTTCGGGGGCACGACACCCATGTTTGCGGCGGCGGCCTCAGTGATGATGGCGGCGATGCGATCGCCGTGTGTAGCAAAGACGGCGGCGACTGCCTCTTCGTCGTTGTACGGAATCACGATGGTTTGCGCTGCGGTTTCAGGCGTTATGCCCGCCGAACCCGGAATGCCCAACGTGGCAAGTCCTGACCCCGCCTCTGACAACAGGGCGTCGGAGTGCCCGTGGTAGTGCCCGGCGAACTTGACCAGCAGCGGCCGCCCGGTTGCGCCACGCGCCAGTCGAATCGCGGTCATTGTGGCCTCGGTGCCCGTCGAGACAAGCCGCAGTTTCTCGATCGCGCGGCGTTCAGGGCCCGCAGGCTGAGACAACGTCAGCCGATCGATGATCAGCTCGGCAAGCTCGACCTCGCCAGTTGACGCGGCGCCGAATCCAAGCCCGCGGTCGACGGCGGCGTGCGCGGCGGCGATCACGTCAGGATGCGCGTGCCCCAGCAACGCCGGACCCCACTGCCCGATGAGGTCGACGTATTCGGTTCCTTCGACGTCGGTCACGTAGGGGCCGCGGCCGCTCGCCATGAAGACGGGGGTTCCGCCGACAGATCGGAACGCGCGAACCGGCGAATTCACACCGCCGGGTGTCACCACCAGTGCGCGCTCGAAAGCTTCGGCGTTGGTTGTGGGTGTGCGGCCAGAAATAAAGCGGGTCATGACACGAGCTTTCTCTCGACTAAGTCGAGTGCGGCGTAACTGAGCACTGCATCGGCTCCCGCACGGCGGATGGAGACGAGTGATTCGACTTGAGCCCGGTCGCCGTCGATCCAGCCGTTCTGGGCGGCGGCAGCGATCATGGCGTATTCGCCCGAGACCATGTACGCCCAGACCGGCACCGGTGAGGCGTCGGCGACCCGGCGCAGCACGTCGAGGTAGGCCAGCGCTGGTTTGACCATGACGATGTCAGCGCCCTCTTCGATGTCGAGCGCCGATTCGCGTAGGCCCTCGCGTGCGTTGGCCGGATTGATTTGGTAGGTGCGACGATCACCCTCCAGCGCTGACTCGACG
>Ga0222707_1000458_pt1 | contig 11955 bp, 8 predicted proteins | sample AntAcemetage1574_FD_179831 | JGI IMG/M metagenome (GOLD analysis project Ga0222707, IMG submission 179831) | Saline water microbial communities from Ace Lake, Antarctica - #1574 | ecosystem: Environmental > Aquatic > Non-marine Saline and Alkaline > Saline | place: Antarctica: Ace Lake...
TCCCCTCGCGCGCCCTGCGGCGCAGCGGCCGGATGCCGGATGCCGACGCCATCGCCGGGCAGGGCCTAAGGTTGCGCAGGTGACCGACGACCGCGATACCGATCTTCAACCCCTCTTCGGTGGCCTCCGCCGCCGCCCCGACCTCGAGTCGCCCGAGCTGCGCGCGTGGGATGCGGCCGATCGATTCATTCTCGACACGGCCGCACCGTGGCTGGCTGACCACCCCACGACGGTCATCGTTGATGACACGCACGGTGCCCTGACTCTCGGCGCTCAAGCGCTTGGTGCCGCACAGGTGCGCACACACAGTGACTCGATTGTCGCGCAGCACGCCTACGAAGCAAACGCCGCCGGGGTAGACGCTCTAACAACAAACAATGTGCAGCAGTACGCGCTTGAGACGGTGATGACATCGGATGCCCGGCTCGCCCTGCTGCGCCTGCCCCGCTCGCTTGACCGACTGGATGCGATTGCCCGGCATCTTGCCGCGCACGCGCACCCCGAGCTGGTACTGATCGCCGGCAACATGCTCAAGCACATGACGCCCACCCAAAATGACGTGTTGCGGGCCAGCTTTGAGCGGGTCGACGTGTCACTGGCACGCGGCAAAGCGCGTCTGCTCACCGCGCGCGGACCACGCGTAGTCGAGCCCGTCGCCCCCGCGCGCGGCTTTGACGCCGACCACGACCTGCACATTGTTGCGCTGCCGGGAGTCTTTGCGGGGGCATCCGTCGATATCGGCACGCGTGCTCTGCTGGAGGCGGCAACCCAACTGCCCAGCTACGCGACCGCCATCGATCTGGGATGCGGGTCGGGCGTGCTGGCAACCTTCTTAGCCCGCCGCATGCCCGAGGCGCGCGTCATCGCGAGCGACGTTTCGGCAGTAGCAGTACAGAGCGCACTGCTGACGGCTGAGGCAAACGGTGTGCGCGTCGAGGCGGTTCGCGACGACGGGCTGTCGCTGCAGCCCGACGCGAGTGCCGATCTGATTGTGCTGAATCCGCCGTTTCACGTCGGGGCAGCCGTACACACGGGCATTGCACTGCGATTGTTCGCCGAAGCGGGCCGCGTGTTGCGCCCCGGCGGCCAGCTGTGGAGCGTGTGGAACAGCCACCTTGCTCACACTCCGGCCCTCGAGCAGGCGGTTGGTCCCACACGCCAGGTTGCGCGGGGTCCTAAGTTCACGGTGACGGTGTCGCGCAAGCCCTAATGGGGTCAACTGCGCGACAAAATCAGCAGGCTCCGACTGCTTATTGCTCGCGGTAACGCTTCGCCTGACCGAGTTTCTCGCGAAGCTCTGCGGCGGTGAGTCGCGGGCCGTATCCGGGAGTGTCACGCTGAATACGCCAGCTCTCTGCCAGGCTGCCTGCGGCTAGCGCGTCAAAACCGATCTCATCGATGAGGGCGCTCACTCGTTCTACGGCTGCCGTTTCGTCGCCGTGCACCGTGAGTGCGCGACGGTCGGCAGTGTGAGCCGATTGCGCGTGGTCAACAATTTCGGGCGCTGGAATGTGGTTGAAAGCTTTCACGACTGTCGACCCGGCAAAATGCCGCGCGACATATTCGGCAGTGGTGAGAGTTTCGTCGTCGAGCTCAGCGATTTGTCCGTCGCGGGTGGGGTAATAGTTGTTGGTGTCGATCACGACACGGCCAGTGAGCAGGTCGCTTGGAATGCTTTCGACGGCCTTCAGGGGAATGGTGACGATGACAAGGTCGCCGGCCTGGGCCGCTTGCTCGACCGTGCCGGCAGTGGCGAGGTTGCCCAGTTCGTCTACCAGTGCAGTGAGCGATGCCGGGCCACGCGAATTGGCGATGACGACGCGGTGACCCGCCGTCGTCAGGGCTCGCGCGAGCGCGCCGCCAATATTTCCCGAGCCGATGATGCCGATGGGGGAATGAGTGGTGTCAGTGATGTCAGTGGTGGCTGTCATACCGGGTCCAAGGCGCGGGTGACCACAGTTATTCCGTGGCGCACCGTGGCTAGGCTGGGGAGGTGCCGCACCTCGAGCGCCCCACCCCTGCGCTGCCCGCTGCGCTGCCCTCTGCACTGCCCTCTGCGCTGCCTAACGTCACCTGCCTCATCGTGACAAGCCGCTTGCGACCAGGGCTTGACGGCGGTTACACCGTCGCAACGCTGCAGCGGGCAATGATGTTCGCCGAAGCCGGCTTACCCGTCACGCTGCTAACCGTCGACCTACACCCCGACTATTCGGCGTTTCGCGACGAGTTTCGACTCCTAGGCCTGATCAACGAGAACACGATCATGCGCAATCTGCTCGAAGAGGTGCGCGCCCGACCCGAGCTGTTGCGTGAGGCCGCCGATGTGTACCTTGATGCGACGACCGACGAATCTCTGGGCGTGCATCGCGACGCCGCGGAACTTGATGCCATCGGTCAGCCGTGGCGGCAACTCGTCCGCTCCGCAGAGGGTGCCGTCGTGTTCACCGACTTTTTTGACGCGGGGGGCCACCCGCTGTTTCGACTGCCGTACCTCGCCCGGTCCGACTGGTGGCGGGCATCCGTCGTCGTCGATGTTCTGAACGGCGATTCTGCCTCGTCGCCCAGCCGCGTGGGTGGTCTGGCGGGTTTTCGGGGCCTCTATCGAGCCTGGTGGGATGCGGTCTTCGCCGAGCGCCTCGCGGTGGCTCCCGACCGCCCCGTGGTCGCGATCGCGGAGGCGCGCCAGGTGGGCGAGTTGCTCAGCGGCATGCCGGGTGTGCGCCTGGTGCACACGGTGCACAACGCTCACACCCTCCCCCCGCACCAGTGGGATAGCCCGCTTGATGTCACCTGGAGCGGCTGGCTCGACACCCTGGCTGGGTATGACGCTGTGGTGTGGCTAACCCGTCAACAGCGCGACGATGTCGTGCGGCGGCGGGGGGGTGAGGAAGCGCCGGGCTGGGTCATTCCGCATCCGGCGCATATTCCGGCGGACGTCACCGCGCACCCCAACCGCGTGATCGGAGGCGCACACCGCAACGCGCGCCGGGCAGTTATGGTCGCTCGGCTTGCTCCGCAGAAACGCATCGACCACGCAATTCGTGCCTGGCAGCGCGTGGTGCATTCGCTTCCGGATGCGCACCTCGACATTTATGGCGACGGGGCACTGCGGGGTGAGCTGCGAGAGCTCATTGAGAGACTCGATCTTGGGGATCGCGTCACGCTGCACGGCTATGTACCCGACGCTCTGGAGGTCGCTCGCGCTGCGGCCTGTCTCATCGTGACGAGCCTCTACGAAGGCCAATCGCTGTCTATCGCTGAGGCGATGGCCAGGGGGTGCCCCGTCATCGCCTACGACATCAACTATGGCCCTGCAGAAATGATCGCGAACGGCGAGTCTGGCCTGCTGGTGCCACCCGCCGACATTGACGCTCTTGCCGACGCCATCATCGGGCTGATGACGGATTCTGAGCGTATCGACCGGTTCTCTCGTGCGGCGCACGCCTGGGCGGTTTCAGCGGGGGCGGCGGGTGCGGTCGAAAGTTGGAACGACCTGCTGCGCGCGGTGGCGTTCACATCCAGCGCGACCTAAAATTGAGCCACGCTGGCGCAGGTTTACCGGCGCGGGTTTATTGATCCAGGTTTACTGACGCAGGTTTCTCGAGGAGTGCACACCATGGCCAATATGCAGGGCGCACCTTCAAGCCAAGAACCGCAGAAGTCTGCTCTCGAGCAGTACGGCGTGAACCTCACTGAGATTGCTCGATCCGGAAAACTTGACCCCGTCATCGGCCGCGACGCGGAGATTCGGCGCGTCAGCCAGGTGCTTAGCCGGCGCACGAAAAACAACCCGGTACTTATTGGCGAGCCGGGCGTCGGCAAGACGGCGGTGGTGGAGGGCCTGGCGCAGCGCATCATCGCTGGGGATGTTCCTGACTCACTGAAAGATAAACAGTTGGTCAGCCTTGACCTGTCGGCATTGGTCGCGGGGGCCAAGTTTCGCGGTGAGTTCGAAGAACGCCTGAAGGCCGTGTTGAAGGAGATCAACGACTCGAACGGCCAAGTCATCACCTTCATTGACGAGCTGCACTCGCTGATGGGCGCGGGCGGCGGCGAAGGGTCGGTAGCGGCTGCCAACATGCTCAAGCCCATGCTCGCGCGCGGAGAACTGCGCATGATTGGTGCCACCACGCTCAACGAGTACCGCGAATACATTGAAAAAGATGCGGCCCTGGAGCGCCGATTTCAGCAGGTTTTCGTCGGCGAACCGAGCGTCGAAGACACGGTCGCCATTCTGCGCGGACTCAAAGAGCGGTACGAGGCCCACCACAAAGTGTCAATTGCAGACAACGCGCTCGTGGCTGCGGCGTCTCTCAGCAATCGCTACATCACCAACCGTCAGTTGCCCGATAAGGCCATCGATTTAGTTGATGAAGCCGCCAGTCGCCTGAAGATGGAAATCGAGTCGAGTCCGGTTGAACTCGATGAGTTGAAGAGGGCGGTGACGCGGCTTGAGATCGAAGAGCTGGCGTTGAAGAGGGAGAAAGACGACGCGTCGAAGGCGCGGCTCGCGAAGCTGCGTGACGAACTGGTCGAAAAAACGCTCGCGCGGGATGCCCTACAAGAGCGCTGGACGGCAGAGAAGGCGGGCCTCACCGCCGTGGGTGATTTGCGCACGCGGCTCAATGACGCGCGCATCACTCTCGATCGCGCCATGCGTGAGGGTCGCTATGAAGAAGCATCGAAGCTGAACTACGAGGTGATTCCGGGTATCGAGCGTCAGTTGAGTGATGCTGAAAGCGCTGAGAGCGGCCCGCGCATGGTCAATGACCAGGTGACCGATGAAGACATCGCGGCGGTTGTCGCCGCCTGGACGGGTATTCCGGTCGACAAGCTCACCCAGGGCGAGACCGAGAAGCTCCTGACCCTGGAGGCCGAACTGGGTCGGCGCATCGTCGGGCAAAAAGAAGCCGTGGTTGCCGTCAGTGAGGCAGTGCGACGTACGCGGGCTGGCATTAGTGACCCCGACCGCCCCACCGGTTCTTTTCTCTTTCTGGGGCCCACCGGCGTCGGCAAGACTGAGCTGGCGAAGGCGCTCGCCGATTACCTGTTCGATGATGAAAAAGCTCTCGTGCGCATCGATATGAGCGAATATGGCGAGAAGTTCAGCGTCTCACGGCTCATCGGCGCCCCTCCCGGGTATGTCGGATACGAGCAGGGCGGCCAGCTCACTGAGGCGGTGCGGCGCCGCCCGTATTCGGTGATTTTGCTGGATGAGGTCGAAAAAGCACACTCCGAGGTCTTTGACCTGCTGCTGCAGGTGCTCGACGACGGTCGCTTGACCGACGGCCAGGGTCGCACGGTCAACTTTCGCAACACGATTCTGATTTTGACCTCAAACTTGGGTTCGCAGCTGCTGATCGACCCGGCTCCGGACTGGCCGACGAAGGTAGCCGGAGTGAACAACATCGTGCGCCAGGCGTTCAAGCCTGAGTTCGTGAACCGGCTTGATGACATCGTCGTGTTTTCACCCCTGTCAATCGACGATCTCGGGCAAATCGTGTCGCTGCAGGTTGACCGTCTCGAGCGCCGTTTGTCTGAGCGTCGACTGGATCTGGCGGTGACGCCGGATGCCCGCACATGGCTTGCCGAGCGTGGCTATGACCTCGCCTATGGCGCGCGCCCGTTGCGTCGCCTCATGCAGCGCGAGATTGACGATCAGCTCGCGCGCGCAATTCTGTCGGGAGCAATCACTGATGGCGAGGTGGTGCGGGTGGATGTGGCGCCGAGCGGCGACGCTCTCACGGTGCAGCGCATGGAAAACCTGCCGACGCTGTAGACAGCGCCTGATCGGGCGCACGTGAATGCGCGCATCCGAGAGGGCACGATGCGCGCACAGAGCACGCACAGTGCGCACACCTATTTCCGGTGCCTAGGCTGGCCTGATGCTCGCCACGATGATTTACGGACCCCGCGACATTCGCCTCGAGAACGTTGATGACCTGGTGTTGGCTTCCGGCACCGGCGAGGGGGGCGAGCCCGCGAGTGGTCGTGACGCGATTGTGCGTATTGTCGCCTCGTGTGTGTGTGGCAGCGACCTGTGGCCGTACCGCGGTGTGACCGAAACGGACGAGCCGCGCGCTATTGGGCATGAGTTTGTCGGTGTTGTCGAGCAGATCGGCACGGCTGTTTCACGTGTCGCTGTCGGCGACTTCGTCATCTCGCCGTTTTACGACTGCGACATGACATGTGCGAATTGCCTCAACGGGGTCAGTTCATCGTGCGTCGACAGCAATTGGTGGGGCCGACTCGACCGCGAAGGTTTTCGCACCGGTGGGGCCCAGGCAGAACACATTCGTGTTCCGCACGCCGATGGCACGCTCGTGGTTGTGCCAGCCCCCGTCGATGAGGCCCTGGTGCCGCACCTGCTCGCGCTCAGTGACGTCATGGCGACGGGGCACCACGCCGCAGTGTCGGCCAGTGTCGGCCCCGACACGACCGTCGCCGTCGTCGGTGACGGAGCGGTCGGCCTGTGCGCTGTGATCGCCGCGAAGCGTCTCGGCGCCACGCGCATCGTCATGATGTCGCGTCACCCCGATCGCCAAGCGCTCGCTCTTCGGTTTGGCGCCACTGACCTTGTGGAGCTGCGCGGTGACGACGGCGTCACGGCCATCAAAGCCCTGTTCGATGACATCGGGCCGGATGCGGTACTCGAGTGCGTTGGTACCGCTGAGTCAATGGATCAGGCCATTCGCAGCGTGCGCCCCGGCGGCATGGTGGGCTACGTGGGAGTTCCGCACGGCGGAGCCGAACTTCCGATCCGCACCCTGTTCAGTTCCAACGTCGGCGTCAACGGCGGCGTCGCTCCCGTGCGCAACTACATCGAGGAACTACTGCCCGACGTGCTTGACGGCACGATTGAGCCCGGGCTCGTGTTCGATTGTGAGTTGCCACTTGCCAACGTGGTCGAGGCCTACACGGCGATGGACGAACGGCGCGCTATCAAGGTGCTGCTGCGGCCCTAAGAGTTCGCTGGAGGAGTGCTTGGCTGGCCGGCGCTTGGCTGGTTTGTATTCTGTGCAGCACGCTGGGCCGCCCGGCGTGCTTGCACTGCGGCCGCGGCTTTTTTCGCCAGTGCGACGCCCTGATGGTTTAACTTGCGAGCCCGTTCGCTCTCGGTTCCCAGAATGGCGAGGCCACCCAAAGCGATAAGCGTTCCGGGGCCGGGCAAGGGCATCAGAATAATGCCGAGGCCCACCGTGGTTCCGCCGACCACTTTGACTCCGGCGCGGTACGCCTTGTTAAGGCCAGGCTTGCGACGAATGGCTTCGCGAGCCCGGCTTGCCGTGGCACGCACAGGGCCGGCTTTTGTGGCGCCGTCGCTGGCAGAGTAGTCAGGGTCGTCGGGGTGCAGGATGCGCGGCTCTGAATCGGTCACTGCGGCAGTCTGCCTGCCGATGCTTAGAGCAGGCTATGGGCGGGCTGTGCCTGTAATTGCTCGCGCACGTCGCGGCGCAGAACCTTGCCGATGAGTGAGGTGGGCAGCGCATCCAGAACCGCAAATCGTCGGGGCACCTTGTAGGCGGCCAAGCTGAGTTTGGCGTGAGCCCGCAGCGCTTCGGCGTCGAGGGTGGCGCCCTCGGTGAGCACGATGGCGGCCACGAGTTCTTCGCCTCCCTGCGGCGAATCGAGGCCCACCACGGCGGCCTCTGTCACGCTGGGGTGCGTCACGAGCACGCGCTCCACTTCGCTGGGTGCGACGTTGAACCCGCCAGTGATGACGAGTTCTTTGATGCGGTCAACAATGGTCACGAAGCCGTCGGGCGAGACGGTGACAATGTCGCCGGTACGCAGCCAACCGTCGGGCAGCAGGGTGGCGGCGGTTTCGTCGGGCTTGTTCCAGTAGCCCTGAAAAACCTGCGGGCCCTGCAGGAGTAGCTCCCCCTCCTCGCCGAACCCCCGATCGATACTCGGGTCATCGGGGTCGACCACGCGAATCGTCGTGCTTGGAAACGGTACGCCGACTGTGCCGGGGCGCCGGCTCGGGCCGATCGGGTTGCCGACCGCGACCGGCGACGACTCAGTCATGCCGTAGCCCTCAACTAGAAGGCCGCCGGTGGCCGACTCCCACTGTTCTACCGTGCTGATCGGCAGGCTCATGGCGCCTGAAATGGCGAACCGGATGCCGTCGAGACTCACGCCGGCTTCGGCTGCCCCGGCTGCAAGCCGCTGGTAGATCGGCGGCACGGCGGGCAAAAACGTAGCGGGGGTGCGCCGCATGACCTCGAGCACAAGCTCGACAGTGAACTTAGGTAGCAGCACCAGGCGGGCGCCAATGCTCATGGCGAACGTGAGACACAGGGTGAGGCCGTATGCGTGAAACATGGGTAGCGCGGCATAGACGACCTCGTCACCCTCTGTCAGGCCTGGCACCCAGGCGCGGCCCTGCGCCGCATTCGCGCGCAGGTTGCGATGGGTCAGGATGGCACCCTTTGGGTGGCCGGTCGTGCCGCTCGTGTATTGCAGGGCGGCCGTGTCGTCGAGGCGGGGTCGCGGGTGCGTCGTGGCCAGGGCCTCGCTGCTTTCGAGGTCGCGCCAGGGCACCACGCCCTCGGGTAGGCGGCCAGAGGTGAGTGCGGCGCGGGAGGCTCGCGCGCGCGCGATCGGCAGTCGCAGCATTGTTCGCGTGCCGAGGGGCATTTCGCGCGTCATATCGACGCTGATGACTGTCGTAATGCCGAGTTCGCCCGCGAAACTCAACACGGTGTCGACGGTGTTATCCCACACAATTGCGACGTAGGCACCGTGATCGGCGAACTGGTGCCGCAACTCAACGGCGGTGTACAACGGATTGTGTTCGACGACGACGGCGCCCAGGCGCAGTACGGCGTAAAACGCGATGACGTGTTGCGGGCAGTTGGGCAACACGATTGCCACTCGGTGACCGTGCCCGACTCCACGGGCGGCGAGAGCCGCAGCAACCCGGTCGATGCGTTCACCGAGCTCTGCGTAACTGGTCACTTCACCGAAAAAGTCAAGGGCGGCCTTAGGCCCGTAGCGGGCAACTGAGCCTTCCATCATGTCGACGAGGGTTTGGTTGGTTGGTGAAATGTCGGCCGGAACCCCGGGTGCATACTGGCCGAGCCACGGACGACTTTCAAAAACTGACATGGTCACCAGTGTGCACCCAAGCGCTCCGCAGCGGCAGGGAGCGTCCGTGCTAGCGGTTGAGTTCTTCGCGTAGCACGCCAAGAAATGCGTCGACGTTGGCTTCCGTGGTGTCGAAGGCGCACATCCAGCGCACTTCGCCGCGAGCGCGATCCCAGTCGTAGAAGCGCACGCGCTCACGAATACGGTCGGCAGCGTCGTTGCCGATCAACGCGAATACGGCGTTGGCCATGGTGGGTTGGCTGAAGCGCAAAGCCTCGGCGGGTATTTCGCCGGCGGCCAGCATGCCGTCTAGACCTGCTCGCAGGCGGGCCGCCATGGCGTTGGCGTGCGTGGCAGAGCGAATGCCGAGGTCGTCGTCGAAGAGGGTGAGCAGTTGGGCGCTGATAAAGCGCATTTTGCTGGCCAGTTGCATGTTCATTTTGCGCAGGTAGGTGAGACCGGGTGACTTGGCAGGGTCAAGAACAATGATCGCTTCGGCGCCCAGTAGACCGTTTTTCGTGCCGCCGAGCGACAGTACGTCAACGCCGGCATCGGCCGTGAAGGCGCGTAGCGGGGTGCCGAGCGCGGCGGCGGCGTTCCACACTCGGGCGCCGTCGAGGTGCAGGGCCATGCCGTGGTTGTGGGCGTGGTCGGCGAGGGTGCGCACCTCATCGGGCGTGTACAGCGTGCCGACCTCGGTGGTGTTGGTGATGCTGACGGCCAACGGTTGCGCCCGGTGCTCATCGCCCCACCCGAAGGCTTCAGTGTCGACCAGCTCAGTGGTGAGCTTGCCGGTCGGGGTGGGCACAGTGAACAGTTTGAGGCCGCTCACCCGTTCGGGGGCGGCGCCCTCATCGGTGTGAATGTGCGAGGTTCCGCTGGCGATAACCGCACCCCAGCGCGGCATGAGGGCCGTCAGGGCGAGAACGTTGGCGCCTGTGCCGTTGAAGACCGGAAACACTTCGGCCTGCTCACCGAACTCAGCCCGCACGACCTCAGCGAGACGAGCGGTGTACTGGTCTTCGCCGTAGGCCACCTGGTGACCGTCGTTGGCATCGGCGATGGCGGTCAACACTTCGGGGTGCACGCCCGCGTAGTTGTCGCTGGCGAAACCGCGGTAGCTGATGTCGTGAAGTCTCACGTGACTATTCTGCCGCTTCTTGCTGAGGCTCAGTTATGTCGAGCGGGGCGTCCATATCAAGCAGGGCCCCGTTGAGTTCGAGGTGACTGACCTCCCACAGGCCGGCACAGCCTGCGGCGAGCCGGTCGATGGCGCCGGGTTCATCGAGTGAGCCAGCGACAAAGGTGACGGCTGCCGTCGGGGTTCCTTTGGTGCGCCAGCCGCTGGCTAGGGCTTGCACCCAGGCTTCAGCCGCCGCTTTGAGTGTGACGTAGTTGGCCATGCCCCACTTTGGTTGGGCGACGGATGCTGAGCTCACGATCGCCACACGCCCCGCACTTGACGCGCTGAGGTCGTCGCGCAGTTCGCGGCTGATCACTCGCAAGGTCGTGAGCACTCGGGTTTCGAGCCACTGCCAGTCGTCGTGTGCCGAACCGTTGCGCCACCCACCCACGAGATGTAATACGCCGTCGATGCTCGGCCGGCGGGTGCGTAATTCGGCCGCCCACGCGGAGACCGCGACCGGGTCGGCAAGGTCAACGACCGCGGTTTCGGCCGCATCCACGCCGAGTCCGTCGGCATCGGTGAGTGACTCGGCACGCGAGCCGACCGCAACAACGTGGGCACCGGCCGCAGTCAGCGCGGCGCACACCGCGCGCCCAGCAGTGCCGCCTGCTCCAGCGACCACGACAGTGAGTCCAGCAACGGCCGTGGTTGCAACGGGCCCGCTATCGCTCACGCGGTGTCGCCGGCGTTGCTGGTGTCGCCGGTGATGCCGGCCGTCGACTCGATGACGACTGCCATCTTCTTCGCGAGGGCTTCGTAGAACATGGAGTGCGGAAACTCGTCGTCGAGCACGAGGTCGGTGTATCCCTTGGGTGGTCCGGCGAGAACGTCGTCGCTCAGGCCTTGCGCCCACGCGCTGGCGGGGTGCGGTGTGAGCGTGCCCGAGACCAGCTCAAAAGCTTTCAGCCAGTGCACCATTTTGGGCCGGTCGATCGAGGCCCAGTACAGATCGTTGATCGCGTCAGAGAGGGCGAGAACGACGTCGGGCACGGCATCCCAGTCGAGGGTGAGCTGGGTGTCTGTCCAGTGCAGAACACCGCGCTGGTGCATCCAGGCAAAAAGAAGTTGGCCGCCCACCGCGTCATAGTTTCGCGTGCGGCTGCCGGTGAGAGCGAAGCGAAAAATGCGGTCGAAGATGACGGCGTACTGCACCAGGCGCGCGTGCTGGCGCGTGACGTCGTCGGTGTCGTCGGCACGCCACAGCGTCACCGACTCGCGGAAGGCAGCCAAATCGCAGCGCAACTCTTCGAGCGTGTACAAGAAGAAGGGCATGCGCTGCTTGATCATGAACGGATCAAACGGCAGGTTGCCGCGCATGTGTGCGCGGTCGTGAATCATGTCCCACATGACAAAGGTGTGCTCGGTGAGGGCTTGGTCGTCGAGCATGGCGGCAGCGTCGGCGGGCAGCTGGAGCTTGGTGATCTCAGCCGCGGCACGCACCACCCGGCGGTACCGTGCCGCCTCGCGGTCGGCAAAAATGGCGCCCCAGGTGAACGTCGGCAGTTGGGCTGGTGAGCCCTCAGCGGCGCCCGCGGAAACCCGGGGGGTCACTGCGACTGATTCAGGAAACAGCACGGCCGAGTTGGTGTCGTATCCCGGGGTGAAGTCGATGAAACGCAGGCCGAGATACATGGCGTTGCCGTACTCGGTTGCCTCCAGCTCGGCGATGAAGTCGGGCC
>Ga0222707_1000469_pt1 | contig 11805 bp, 8 predicted proteins | sample AntAcemetage1574_FD_179831 | JGI IMG/M metagenome (GOLD analysis project Ga0222707, IMG submission 179831) | Saline water microbial communities from Ace Lake, Antarctica - #1574 | ecosystem: Environmental > Aquatic > Non-marine Saline and Alkaline > Saline | place: Antarctica: Ace Lake...
GGGAAGTTGGCAGACTGCGAAGATAAGAAAAAAAGCCCGTAACTATAGTTCAACTAAAGTTTCACTATGTTAGTATTCCCAATAGCTAAATCACTGAAGTGATTTGCTATTCCCGCCGCTTTTGCAAGTATTATGGTTGTTTAACTCATTATCATTTGTTGTCCTTTATTGTCCTTTATTGTCCTTTTGTCCTTATATTATTATTCTATTTTGTATAGTATATTTATATATATATGTACAATAAAGTCAAGGACAAAGACAATTCGGACAATAGTACAACGTGCGTATGCTTATCCCCTTTTTTGTATTCTCCTTCATAAATCTATGTCCTTTTTAATTAAAAAGGACACATCCATTTGGTCTAAAAGTGTAGGTTATCGTACGAGTTGAGTGCTTAAATTGATACATCGTGTCAGTTGTACATATAGATCGGTGCAAGAGGTGTCCGTTTCATTTTTGGTTGAGTATTGCTCTTAATAATAGTATCCATTTTCCCAAGTTTGGAAAACGTCGATTTGGTCAAAACGTCATTTTGGTCTCCAGGAAAACGTCGATTTGGTCTTTTTGGTCTTTCATTTTTTTTTTAGTTTAGGCTGGTCAATTTAGGCTGTTAGGGTCAAGATTTCATCTGTCGTTTTGCTTATTTGCTTTTTCGGGTGTCTTGATTACATTCCTGCTGTATTTGGATTACAACATGTTTGTTGAACTGCATTGTCTTCATCAACTGTCCAACAAACATTAGTATAACCGCCTTTGTAATATTTATTGTTCTTGCTATCTTTGCCCATACCTTTTAATTCTGAATTATATACAAAGCCCATTCGTTTCATTGCCGATTTTATCTTGTCTTTTGAAATTAAACTATTTTCAACAATTTGCCCCAAAGCAAGCCTATCAGTATCGCTATTGGTCTTACTTAAATTATTCTCAAAGTATTCCAAAAACTCATCGTTGGCATTTTTGGTCTCTTCTTGCGCTTCCAAAAAGGATAGTGGTATCCTTGGAATACCACTTTTGTAGAATCGCATACCATATTCAATGATCAATGAAACAATTTCATCGCTATGGTTTTCTAAAATTTCATCGCCTAATTTTGTATTAGCTATGTATTCTAATTCGTCTGGGTTTTCTTCCTCTCTATCACCAGTTCTATCAAAATGGGAACAGAATGAGACTTGCTTATAACGATTATAGCATGCGGTTTCGTCAGCATCAAGTTTTGGGGTGTGATTTGATAAAGCAAATAGCATGCCAATAATATTAATCGGTTCAACTGTACCAAACATTATCTGGTTCTCAATCTTTCCGCCATCTGATAATTCTTTGAATAAATCAGGATTCAATTGTCTTTCAGGAAATTCCTCCATAAATATCAATCGCTTTCCTTTCAATCCAGCAATTTGTTTATGGACTGTTCCATTACCCTTTTCTAACAAAGATGATTTACATTTTGCGACGTACTTGCCCATTACTTGATGAATTAAATTGAATATAAACGTCTTACCGTTATCGCCCCTACTATCACCACTGCCGTCTATCATAAAATACGCTGACTTGACCAGATGAGATTCGCCTGTAAATGAATGCCCAATTAATGAAAAGAAATAATCTAAATGCTCATCGCTGTTGTTTAAAACTTTCTTGAATTCCTGCCATACCTTTAACTGTGTTTTATCTAACAAACTTTTATTCTTTGGGTAATTTGATTCAATTGTATATGTTATGTAGTCTTGAGGGAGCAATCCACGGCAAAAGATGCCAGTTTTTAAATTAAATACACCATCTTTGAATGCTAAATAGCCCAAATTGTTATCAATTTTTTCCGCAAACTCGTCATCGCATAAATATTCTTGTAAATAGTTATATAAATGACTAGATCCATTACTGGCAACGTCTGCATAGAATTTCATCAATTTCTTTCTATCAACCTGTAACTGAGTTCTGGTGTCATCATTTGCTTTTGTGATTTGAAGGGAACACTCGGCAATCAATTTATTAATATCATTTTGGATTACCTCAATAACATACGCGTGTGGTTTTTTTATTACAGCCCATAAATTTGTCTCTTGTCTACAAAAGTACCATTTTTCACGTGCATATTTCAATCTATCCATTCTGCTCGAACAAGTTTTAGCAATATCCCGTTGTCCAAGTGTTAGAATGTCTAATGTTAATTCTAGAGTCTTGTTGGTGAGTGGGGTTTCCATTATATATATCTATAGAGAAATATTCTAAGCCTTTTTTAACTCATTTTTTAATCGAACGATTGATTGGAACGATTCATTGATCAATCAATATACTGAGAAATACCTTCTTTATCTTGTGCCATTCATAATGCTTTTTTCTACTCTTTTTTGAGTTAGCTAGTGATTTTTCCAAGTGCGTGCTTCTCCACTTTAAATAATACTCACGTTGCTTATTTGGTGCAATTAGATAGTGGCGTTGCTTTTCAATTCCTGGCATGTTATATATATAAAGAGGATATCTTTAATTCATTTAAAAGTTATTTAACAACATCCTAGAACGCTGCATACTTTGGCTGGTTTCCCACATGTAATACAAAGAATCTTGTTCACATGTTCAATCTTGTAATTCCCACTGTATTCTAGTTTCAATCCACCAATTTCATTATCGATAGCAATGTTATCAGCAGTTGTTAAAAATGAATCCGTTTGAATTCTATAAACCGATGCCTTGATTGGTTCTACCAATTTACTTATTTTGGTTCTAGCATGTGCTGTAATAAACGTCTGAATTCGTGCATATGGTCTTTTAAATATACTAGATTGTGACTTGACAACAAGTTGTTCACCGTCTTTCTTGATAGTAACATGCATTGGATGATGAGTTTCAAATGGTTTCCCTGTATCAGAATTGGTGTAATACTTTTTGTCGCGTTGTGCCAGTAATCCATGCAAACAATTCATAACTTGTTTAAATATTGGGTTCTTTTGACCAGTAAGTTCATTGATGGTGTTCTTGTGGACATACATATCATTTATATAGGCACCAAACAGATGAGTTCCTACAATAAATTTCTTGTATTGTAATGAATTAATTTCACCGTCTTGAATCAGTTCAATTTCATAACCTAATTCTGTTGCTCTGTTCAAATCAACAGACGAATACCAGTCACTTTGTGAACAAGACATTAATCGCATATCTATATTATGGATTTTGGCATGAAATAAACCTAACCCCCAGGTGGCAGGTTTATCTGCCAATATACTATATTCTGGCTTGGTGTATGGGTACGAACAGTGCTTAATCATAACGGATGGATAACTACTGTTAATGTCATAACAACTTAGTTCTTTATCTTGAACTGATGTAACAGTATCGGCAAACATCAAACCACCACGTCTACATTTCAAATGGGTTGCTGTTTCAAATTCATCCATAGGTTCGTGTTCAAAACACATGTTGTATTTGTAGAATAAAGATAAACATAAATCTGTAACACTATGGTCATAATCTGCTAAATCTACACTAGTTAACTGCTTGAAATGAGTACAATCATTCATAAATTTATCATACGCTTCATCAATGAGTGTATCACCTTTGTGCTCTACGTATGAATGGGTTTTGGATTTAGTAAGATCAGAATAGGCAAATATCTGTTCAGTCACGTCAAGACCGTCATACAATCGCATCAATGGATCGCCTTTACGAATTGCGGTATTTTTCTTGACGCTTTCAAAGTAAACTAATTTCCTATTATAGCTTTTATACTTGACAAGGTGTTTACGTATTTCCATGTTATTCTTGAAACGATAATGACCATCCTTTAGAGTCACTTGTATAACACGACTAAACTCTTTGGGCGATTGATATATGTAATCGCCAACGACATTGATACGGCATTTAATCTTGTCTTCAATAATCGGTATATCGCGGTAATCAATCATATCCTTTCTGCCAATATTGACCCATTTTTTCCAAGTGGGGGGTGTTTTTATTAAGGCCACTGCTTTATCATTTAAAGCGTACTTTACGGCGTAATACAAGCAATCGTTATTATGATCATCAAATCCGCCCGTTTTAGACGGCATTTGAACACTATTGATACGTATGTTTGTAATCGTAAAGTCTTCTGATTCTAAACCATAGACTGTAAAATCTGGAATAACTTGGGTCTCGTCAAACTTTGAATATACCAGTAATCCCGAATCTGTTTCATATACAACTTGATAGAAGGTGTTTGCCTTTCGCTTTGTTTTTAACAGATTTCTAACAAAAGAATTAGCATCCATTGCTGCTATACCTAATCCACCGTGTTTTAGTTGAATATCGTAGTCATGGGTATTATATGCATTGCCTTGATAATTGGCGTTCAATTGTGATGGTGTATACTTGTCTGCTCCTAAAATACGGGGATTGTTGTTGTTTTTGTTTCTGGTATTATTTTTACGGGCCATTTATATATAGATATAGATATTATTTAACCCATTATATATTTTTATTAATTTCGACAAACTTTGCAATAGACCCCTTGTCGTTCCCCAAGATAAAGTTCATGTCCGCAGGTATCTTGTCTATGAGTGATTGGATTATGTTGCCATTTTTCCATCGTATGCCTTCTGGGTTGACCTTGTATGTTTTTCCTTTTATCTTTGCAGTTTTTGCTTTGGAAGGATTTTCAATGGCTTCAAAATATCGTTTGTTTGTTTTAATAAAATCGGTACGCCATTCCCAATTTAAACTGCCATCTTTGTATTTGATTTTCCAAATAGTATCACCGACGTGAGCTGTATCTTTTTCTCTACTACTTGTTTGAATTCCTTGCTCTAAAATCGCTTCAATCTTTGGTAGCGCCATTACTTCTTTTGTAACTGACTTTTTATAAGGTTGTAATTCAAATTTGCTAAACGTATTCGTTTTTATCCCTTCAACAGCGTAGCGTATCACCGCATTCGGAACGATTAATATATTATCAATCGTGTAAGGCTTTACAGACCATTTTATATCACCAGAACGAAACTTGTCACCAACTAATCTTTTTCCATCTGTAGTTTGTGGATAATCTAATAGAACACGTACTTTATCACCTATTGCGTAGGTATCGCATTCATTTCCTTTGCACTTGATTGTGGGTTTACTATTAACTGGTGACTTTTTAACGGGTTTGCTTTCTCTTTCATTCAACAATTCTAATATATCTGGCAAGTAGTCTATCCAGTCACGTTGTTCGCTATCAGGTTCGTCGTTTGCCAAAGCATTATTTAATTGAATCTTCAATATTGCTGATCCAATCGTTTTGTTTAAAGATTCTACAACAGATTGCTGAGAATGTCGTGCAGTTGATGCTACGCGAACGCCAATCGGTGGTTTTCTTTTTGGATATTCTTTTACCAGTGATTTAAACTCTGTTCCCGCATCGACGTGGATAAAATTAGGTGGTTTCAGGTATTTACTATTATTATAAATATCATCAATTGCTTTCAAGACGGTTTTAGCATCCCGTTTCTCTAGAGGTTTAACATCACACGCTGGAGAACCTATATCGGCGATACATAACAAATATTTTGAACCACCGACGTCTTCGGGTAAATACAATAAATCAATTTGATGAAATAATCCAGGCGGATACGCAGGGTTGTTACGAAATGTTGGCTTGGTTTCTTTTTTTCTATTTGGGGCTTTTGTTAAATCTTTTACGGATTGTAGATTAGAATCATATTTATCAAATAACTTGTCTAAAATTCCCATTTATATATATATAATGATTTTTATAATGTAGTTTCAATCGCATTTGGTTTATAAGCTAATTCTTGTTCTTGTTCTAACACATTTCTATCACATCGCACCCCACCCCAGCAGCAATTTATGGTTCGACATCTACTTTTCCAACACACCATCAAAATACCAGACACTGCCCCACTTATGGCAATTATACCGTAACTTAGTTCTGTAATAGTGAACGGTTCCATGTAATTATAATATACACATATTATAAATGGATTCAATTCACTCAAATGGTACGTTTCTTTCAATGACTGGAATAGATGATATAGAAGTTATAAATGAAAATTTAGAGTCATTGACTACAAGAATTGACGGAATAGACGATACGATTCTGGTTTTGGACGACCGAGTTGATACAGTGGAAAACGAGATTGATATACTAGAGCCAAGGGTCGATGCGATTGAAATAAATGTTGGTGCTATAGATGTGAGAGTGACGAGTAACGACAATGCGATAACTACTTTGAGCGATAGGGTATCTGTAAATGAAACGACGCTAAGCGAACACGATAACCGACTGACTACTAACGCTACGAATATTGTTAATTTGGATACACGTCTTGGCGAAGCGGAGAATGAAATTGCTTTGAAAGTTGGAATCACTCCGCAACAAACCGCTGACATTTTATCGAACAATGCTAAACTGGGGATTACGCAGTATGAAAAAGATGAAGTGGCGAGAGTTGTAGATGTCGAGGAGAGGGTTGAGGCTAATGAAAGTGCTGTTATTAGAATCGATACGGATTTACTAACAAAGGTCTCTTATGATGACAGGAGCATTGTCTTGAATGAGATTGATATACCATTTCAGGAATCGTTAGTAATTAATGGAACCATTCTGCCGCAGGAACTTGTTTACAATCAGCGGACGTTACAGGCATTGCTTGATGATAAACGAAATGAAATTGATAATGTTTTTGAGGGTGATGTCCTTTATCAAACCGATAAGTCAATAACCGCTTTATCTGCAATTGTTGATTCTATGAAAAACAATTTAGATGCTATCCAAGATGATATCGATGCGTTGAACGAACTCGATGCGGAAGGAGGAGGCAGTTTATTCGGCAACATCTTCAGCGGGTCGTTAGCAGTTGTTAGTTTAGCATCTACAGCGACATTAGCATCACAACTATATACATCGGTGGGAGTTCTCCAATCTCAATTGGCGGTAGCAACAACGACCTTAACAACTCACACAGGTCAATTGACTACATTGAGTGCAACGAAACAAGGATTGATTACGCCATTTTCTGATATTTCTATGAAGAATTTATCGACTCAAGATATTTCGATGCGTGGATTTGCTGATGAATTCGGGGATTTTTTCGATACTACGCTTGATTGCGACGGTATGGTATTAGCGAACAGAATGAAATGTGAGACCAATATGGAGGTAGGAGGTATTATCACTTTACCAGATGGTGGTGATATTGTTCTAACTCTTGGGAATATTGGAGGCGTCGCTGGTTTCAACGGAAGGTATCTAGCAGTGGGTGATAGCACCCGATCGCCCGACCCGTTTGGAATTAATGCGGTAGCGGTAGATTGCTACGGTGACATCGACCTACACGGATTTAGATTAAGGAACGTCGAGAATATGAATATGAGCGGGTCAAGTATTACTAATATGTCTCAACTCACGTTTAAAGAAGGCGGTGAATCCTTGATATCTAATATCCAGTCTATTCAAGGACAATCGTTTTCAATAACACCCAGCGAAGCAACTTTTGCAGGAATAAAGGTATCGACGTTATTAAACACCGCTCAAACTGGTTTATTGATAGCGACGGCGATAGTTCCATTAGCCCAGAATTCAAGCGTGAATGCGAAGTTGGATTTGAAGGCGAGTCTTGATGAATTGGCGACGGCGATACTTCCACTTGCGAATTCAACATATGTGGATTCAGCGATTGGAGGAGTAATTGAATACGCTGACAACAAATTCGCCAGTATCAATGACGATACTCAAAGATTATACGCAGATGAGTATAGAGGGTCGTTAATTGTTACAGAGTTTGCTAGATTTGCTTCTGTCACGATTAATAACAGTATAACAAGTGTCGAACCAGTTGAGGCGAATGAATTGACAACAAAATCCTACGTTGATACGGCAAACGCTGTTACTAACAATAACCTCAATGATGAAATCACAAGTCGGACAAATGCTGACGCCTTCTTGATAGGAGCGGTTAACAAAAATACAGATGACATCACCACAGTTGAATTAATTGCGACAGCGTTGGGGGGTCAATTGAATGATTTCGACAATTCAGTTGTAAAAACTTCTGGGTTTCAAAAAATAGAAGGATTCAAGGTGTTTGATGACAATGTTACCGTGAATGGTAATTTAACGGCGTCTTCAATGAGGGATTCAATTACTGGCGAGATTTACACTGGGAATCTAAGAAATTCGTCAGCGTTATCGGCAGGGCAATGGTATCGTATTGCTGTAGGTCAAAACAACATAGGTTGTAAAATGATAATCGCCTTGAATCAATCAGGTGCTCATCAATATCTATCTTTTTACGTTTCGTCGATGTTTTGGAGCAAGGCGTCAATCACGGTATTGTCCAATACGTTCTTTGGAACTAACAACTATGGTATTGACAAGGTTAGACTTGCTTACACGAAAGCAAACAACCAGTATCTAGGGACTTTTGTTGATGTTTTTATTGAACGAGATGTAGGCGTAAAAGAAATGACGGTGAATTACCTTGATGCTTATACCCAAGACGATATAGCACTCACCGATTTCACAACACCTACTAACTTGACAGATTACAGCACGATTCAAGTTGATGTAAATGACTGCATATTTGGAGTTCAAACGAATGAAATGTCGATGCTCTTGAATCAATCTGGGAATTTATCTTTATCAGGGGATTTATCTTTATCAGGGGATTTGAATGTTAGCAGGAACTGTTCAGTCTTGGGTAATTTACAGGGGGCAATTGTAACGACAGGTTCAGCGTATTATACAGGGACTACGCCGTTGCTTCATATATCTGTTCCATTTTCACCTAGTGGAGTCAATACGACAGCACCGATTGATTGTTCGTTTTTCAGCTCTTTATTCGCCACAACATCATCGAATCAAACGTTTGCGTATCTTCACCCAACTAGGTGGCGAATTCATTCAGTCAGCATTTTACACGATTCGGACTCTAATACCGCAGACATCAAGTTATGGGTTGGATTCAATAATAGCCCACGAAATCAAGGAATAACTTACCAACAAAGTTATGATATAGTGACTGATAAAGCGGTTGGTGATTTATGCGACAAGTATGTTTTTTCTACGCCTCTTTTAGTGCCAAATAACACCTCTATTAGCGCACAAATTCAATATGGTTCGACGAGTGCTAACGAGAGTTCCTTCGTGTTTTGGGGTTATCAAGAAGAAGATCCGAATCCTCCAATCACATCTTGATTGATTCGCGCAAGCGTAATTATTAATCTAGTGATGGTATAAGACAAATGATAATAAATAATACTGGATTTAGTTCTGTCAAGATATTTTGTGAATCAAAAACGGCAGATATTTCAATTCACAACGCACGCAAGATATGGTCGTTAGAAACGCCAATTGTTTTATCCAACGATAATCAAATCAAGATGACATGTAGCGTAGAATCTTGTTCAATACCTTTAAGCTATTATTTGATTAATCAAAGTAACAACAAATTAAAACTCAATGACAGTATTTACACGATAGATGAGGGCAATTATTCGGCTATCTCTATCATTGAACAATTAAATGAGATCCAATTGGACATAGTGTTCTCATTTAGCAGAACACTATCCAAGTTTAAATTATCTACAACCCAAGTCGTTGTGATTGATTTAGTTGAAAACAATATTTATGATTTACTTGGGATTGAACCAACGACATTGCGGATAGGATCTCACGTTTGTCCTCATATATGTAATTTGATTTATACGACTGGAATTTACATCTCACTGAATAACATTTCAAATACAAACATTGATACAGCAACATCAAATCAATCGTCAAACGTTTTGATTAGATTACCTATAGATCAACCCACCAATACGTATTTGCAGTTCTTTAATAATCTTGGTTTCAAATCAATTATCTCTACAACGGTTTTAAATCAAATTGACATCTCATTATTGGACGATAAACGGGATTATTTAGAACTAACTAGTAATGTCCCATGGACAGTTGTGCTAAGAATTGATTTTGAGAGAACGATTGTTGAAACAAGCAGAAAAACCAAGATTGAAGAACTCAGAAGCTTGTAAATAAAATCTTGTATAGATATATAATGACTATTTTTGGTAAAAAGTTTGATTCGGGTATAACAAGATTCGCAAACAAGGTTAAGCACGCGAACGTCCACAAATTTGCAAACAAAATTGCTCACGGTATTCACAAAGGATTGGGCGTAGCAAATAAAGTTATTTCAAAAGTTGAGGATGGTGCAAAATATGTTGCTAATGTGAGCAATAAACTAGAAGGGATTCCAATTATTGGCAGTGCTGCTGGTTTAGTGAATGTTGCTGCAAATCAAGTCGGAACATTGAGTAAATCTGCAAAAGCTGGGATTGGGGCATTGTCAAAAATGACTGACACTGGAGCTACTAAATTTGGCAACGCTGGCAATCGTATCAAAAATAAAGGGGTGGCTGGATTAGAGAAGGCAGTTAAAGGTGGATTAGATCAAGCTTCTAAATTTCAGAATTTAGGTGATACTATTGGAAAAGCAAGAAAAAGTATAGTCGACTCTAAATACAATGCTGATGACATTGGCGCTCAAGTTCAGAAGGTTGTGAATGCAAATCCTTTAAAAAAGAATATGTAAGCATATATATAAATGTGTAAAATAATTGCAATCTACAATCAAACTTTTGTCAAGAAGAATGATGCAAGCAATGAAATGGTCTGTAAATTTCAACGCATTATGAAACACACTACTAGCCAATTCTTTGTAATCAAAGCCACTGTTTCAAACATAATTGCTCTAGATCAGGGTCTAATCTTTTTAAAGAACATGCCAATTATCAATATGAAATGTAACTCGATGGTTGGAGACAATCTAGAATCGAATCATTGGTATTTGGGTAGCTTGAATGATCCAGGTTGCACTTTTGAGATGCAAGTTGATAATATACCACTAGATTCATTTATTATATATAATTTAGATACCTCTAACTTGTCCGATTTTCTTGTGAACTTTCAAGTTGAATTGAGAGAATAATTATACGCGTATTCAGATAATTATAATCTAAATACATATATATAATGGCTGATATTAACACTGCAATCTCTGGACCTATGGATTCTACTGAATATGGAAACATCAGTAATATTACCGTCTCACGGGTGTCTGTTCAACCAGAAAACAAGACAGAAATTTCACTCACTGGTGGAAATACAAGCGATTTGTATTTCTCAATTCCAAGTAAACCAAATTCATTCATCAATGGTGCAAATTCATATTTGACTTTTACTTATACATTGGAAGGGAGTACCCCAACTACTGCCGTAACTGGTGCTATCTCTAACGGTTCGGCTGGTTCATTTATCCGCAATTTAGAGACTATTGCTGGGTCTACAAGTCTTGAATTAATTAATTCCTACAATGTGCTATATGCATTACAAGACGACATGATGTCGCTTTCAAGAAGTAACACACTTGGATCAATTTTGGAAGACAAGCATTTGTCTGATCCAAAAGCAGGATTTGATCGCGAAATTGATACAACTGCTAGTGATGGATATACTCAAAAACGTAGAATATGCCAACCTCTCATGAGTGCTGCTATTGGAACTTTACAGAACAAGTATATGCCAGTTGGAAACGATATTGGGTTGAGATTACGATTGACAATGGAATCGCCAGATGTTGCACTCATATTTTCTGGTGCTGTTGCTCAAGCTGGCTATAAGCTAGAAGATATAACATTAGAGTTAGACTACTTGACAACTGATAGTGCAACATATAAACAGATGACATTAGAAGCTGATGGGGTTTTTAAAGTGTCTGGCACAGGCGTCAGTCACCACCAGATGACTATAAGCGGCGGTGCAACTTC
>Ga0222707_1000471_pt1 | contig 11775 bp, 10 predicted proteins | sample AntAcemetage1574_FD_179831 | JGI IMG/M metagenome (GOLD analysis project Ga0222707, IMG submission 179831) | Saline water microbial communities from Ace Lake, Antarctica - #1574 | ecosystem: Environmental > Aquatic > Non-marine Saline and Alkaline > Saline | place: Antarctica: Ace Lake...
CACCTTCGCGGATGATGGAAGGAAGATGATCAGCAATGTTAATCAGCATCAGTGCGGTGTTGTGCCAATTGCGCGAGCTCCTAGCCGAATTCGCGCAGTGTCCCGGGAGGGCTGCCATGACCATCGAAGGTTGACTTTGAGAAGCGTCTTAAAACACTCCGTACTGGTACGTAAAGAACAGCGCAGCCAAGACGCCAACGACAGCAAGTATTTTCATAACTTTTCCCATTTTTACTCCTTATTAAAGCTCAATCCTAGCAGGTTGGGTTAACAGTCTCATAGCTCTTTTGTCCACGGTTCAAGTCCGTGGCATCCCACCATTTGATTCAACAGCTTACGAGCCTCTAGTGGTAACACTCAAGGCTTTTTTCTGCTCAGACTACGTTCAGACTACAAGCTACGATATTTAGGTTGCTTGCTAATTGTTGCTGTGCGTTGAGAAAGAGGTAGGCGGTAGCCCAGCGTTTGAAACCCTTGCAGGTAAAAAACATGGCCACAGCCAACATAGGGGTTTGATTTCTCAAGCTAAGGCCAAGCCGTTCTCGCTTGGGCAAACCTTGTATTTGGCCTATCACCGTGAGAGCTTTTTTTTAGGCAGAGAGGCTTTTCGCTGCCGATCAGTTTTCACAAGGGCTGGCTAGGGGTACCCCCATCAAAACTCAGCGCAGTCGACCCCACCGGACCCCCACACCCCACTTTCTCAAATGGGTCCCCCTGCGAACACTTGTACTGTGTTTCGCATATAGGTAAACGGCTAGACATGAGACAGTGGCTTGCTCCAAGATGCAAATTCACAGAACAGAACGCCTTACAGCTTGCGCCACACCTACGTCACGTTGGAGCTGTTGAGGGCAAATACGGACATTCACAAGCTAGCCAAGCAGATGGGCAACAGCGCCTCAGTAATAGAGCGGCGCTACAGCAAGCTCACGGCGACTATGGCTGCGAAGAGCTTGGCTGACAAGCATTTCTTTTGATAGGATAAATGCCATTGCAGCCATTTTAAATGGTGATGTATAAATCATCCCTCCTTCTTGCTGGTATCGTAGCGCTTGCAATCCGCAGTGTTTGTGGCTTGGCGCTAGCTCATCTGTTGGGTATGTTGGTGTAAGGTCAGATGGCTTGCGAATTGGATCTGAACTAACGACACCCAATAAAAATCATGAGTATTCTTTCTAGCCTACAAGATCCAATACTGCCTATTTTTATGGCGTTGCTTGCGGGCTTCTTTATGCGGCGAGTCAAGTTTTTTGATGCCCTCGGCGCCCAGGGTATAAACCGCTTTGTTTTTTACGTAGCCATGCCCGCGCTTCTATTCGACTTGGTGCGCAAGGTTGCCTTGGATCAGATTGATTGGCCTACGGTCAACGTCTATCTCTTTACGGAGTTTGTGGTTTACGTAGGTGTTGCTCTTATTACCTTTCGAGTTTTTAAACGGTCTGTTGGGGAATCCATACTGATAGGCATGGCGGCTGGTTTTGTCAACCACCTAATGTTTGTGTTGCCCATCGCACGTTTTTTGTATGGCGTTCAAGCCGCCGAACCGATTGCAGCGATTGTATTTGTAGACGTGATTGTCTTTTGTTTCACGGTTTTTCTGATGGACTTTATTCGGGCTCATGAGTCCAAGCAGATTGGTTCTTTTAGCGTTTTGAACGTTGCAGGTATGCTGTCAAAAAACCCCATGGTGATTGCGACAGTGCTGGGTGTTATAGCTGGGGCTTTTCCAAGCTATCTTCCGTCTGGCGTTTACACCTACTCCAATTTTTTAGCCGCTTCGGCCGCACCAGCCGCTTTATTTGCCTTAGGCGTCATACTTGGTGGTCAACCCATCCGCCCAGTTGGCGGTCCTGCTTGGCTGGCCATTGGTTCCAAGCTGGTTATTCATCCTGCGCTGTTCTTCTTTATATCTGGGGTTGGCGGTGCCTTAGTTATGAAGCCAGATTGGCAGACAATGGCGTTTCTAGTGGCGGCTGGCCCATGTGGTGCCATGCCATTTGTCATTGCCTTGCAATACAACATCAAACCTGAGGTGATTGCTAAAGCAGTGCTCATTTCAACTGCTTTGTCGCTTGTAAGTCTCAGTGTCCTGACCGCTGCTTAGTCACTTTTAAAGCTAAATGGTTGACTGGCTTCACCCAATAATTCTTAACCCGTCTAGAGGACTGTCTTGATGCCTCTATGGCTCAGTTGCTTGTTAGTTTCAGGCGATGTTACGAAAGCTGGTGCTACCCATGATTTGTACCAAGTTTGAATAAAAGCTGCATTAAGAGAGCTGCACATCCTGTTGGCTTGAGTCCGATGCGGGTGCTCCGCCAGCCTTATTTGGGTTCTGTCGCAATAGTGGAGTCTGGCCGAAAGGAGTTGCGTCGCTGAGTTTGTAGTACTTCGGTTCTGTCGCAATAAGCGTAACCGACAATCCAACGCATGCTTGATTTCCGCAAAAGTTCAATCAACAGCGCCCTGCGCAAGGTCCTCAAACGACTCCACTATCCGCTAGAAGTGATGCTCACATGCGTGCGCTGGTATGTGGCCTATCCGCTGAGTCTGCGTCACATCGAAGAGATGATGCGGGAACGCGGTGTTTTGTGGACCACGCCACAGTGCACCGCTGGGCGATCAAGATGGTGCCGGTGCTGGCCGCCGTATTTCGTCGGCGCAAGCACCCCGTTGGCAAGAGTTGGCGGATGGACGAGACCTACATCAAAGTGGCCGGCCAGTGGAAGTACCTTTACCGGGTGGTTGGCCGCGCTGGCGATACGGTGGACTTCCTGCTCACTGCCAAGCGCGATATGGCTGCTGCCCGGCGCTTCTTGGAGCGCGCCATCAACCTGCACGACTTGCCAGAAAAGATCACTATCGGCAGCCAACACAGCAGCCATTGAGAGCGTCAAGGCTGACGCCTGCGTCGATAGCCTCATGTGCCAATGCAAATACCTCAACAACATTGTCGAGCAGGACCAACGTGCCATCAAACGAATCGCCCGGCCGATACGCGGATTCAAGTCGTTTTGGCGTGCACGCATCATCATCCCCGGCATCGAAAGCATGCACATGATCCGCAAGGGCAGATGGACGGCACCCACGGTCAAACCATGTCTGCAGCCAACCAGTTCTACAGCCTTGCAGCTTGATTACCAACTCAGCGACACAACTCTTTTCGGCTAGGATCCACTGGTGCGACAAAGCCTTTTTTGAAACTGACGGTATGCCGTTCTATTTAAAGTCCAACACGACTGCAACTTGTATGTGGCTTTAGAGGGGCAGTTACGCTTAGGTTGGCGTGCGCAAAAAAATGCACAAGGTGTGGCGTTCTGGGGTGTTTTCGGCAGTCACTTCATTCAGTCCTTTTACTTGCGCGATCCCAACCGTTGTGAGCTCGTATTGACCTGCAAAACGCCTGCTTACGATGAAAAGTTGGGTACTGAAAAAAACAGCCATTGATATAGGGGAGCGTTTGTCACAGTGCACCGCGTGTCTTTGATCCGCTAACTGCAAAGACCGCTATGAAAGCGGCTTAGCTCTGCAAAAGTTGCTCAACAAAGTGCCTTTCGTTCTGTGGCGGGTTTTTTTATGTTGACTGGTTTCGTTGCTGTCAGGTCAGTTCAGGAATATAGTGATATTTTTTTGAGAAATATATGCAGTACCGCAACCTTGGAAAAAGTAACTTAAAAGTGTCTACGTTGTGTTTAGGCACCATGATGTTTGGCGATCAAACCGATAAGTCGCAAGCCGCGGCTATCGTGGCTGATGCGCATGCAAATGGTGTGAATTACATAGACACTGCGGATGTTTATACCAAGGGTGCTTCAGAAACAATGGTTGGCCAGTTGCTGAGTGAACATCGCCACGATTGGGTTCTGGTAACCAAGCTTGGCAACAAAATGACTGATCGCCCAAACGAGGGACATTACTCACGTACTTGGATGATGCGTGAAATTGAAGCGAGCTTGCGTCGCCTGCAAACCGACTATGTGGATATTTTGTATTTGCATCTGGACTATGCAGACATGGACTTAGAGGAACCGTTACGGGCTATAGAAGCCATGCTTCGTGCTGGGAAAATTTGCTACTGGGGTATTAGTAATTTCCGAGGCTGGCGCATAGCTCATACCGTGCATATGGCTCAACAATTAGGTATGCCAGCCCCTGTAGTTTGCCAGCCCTATTACAACCTTCTCAACCGAATGCCAGAGGTGGAGATATTGCCTGCCTGTGCTCATTTTGGCCTGGGTATTACGCCTTACAGTCCGATAGCGCGGGGTGTGTTAACAGGCAAATATGCGCCTGGCCAAGCACCTGAGCAAGGTACTCGGGCAGGACGTGCTGATAACAGGATGGTGCAGACCGAGTTCCGCAAAGAGTCATTAGTCATTGCACAAACATTGCAAAAACATGCGCAAAGCAAAGGCATTTCGCTTGCCCACTTTGCAACTGCTTGGGTATTGGCCAATCCCTTTATTAGCTCGGTGATTGCGGGGCCTCGTACCTTGGCCCAGTGGCAAGACTATCTTCCGGCTTTGGACTATACGATCAGTGCAGAAGATGAGCAACTAGTTGATTCGTTAGTACGTCCTGGACATCCATCAACACCAGGCTTTACTGATCCGGCTTATCCACTGACTGGCCGACCAAGTCCTTCAGCTTAAGAAATTTGATGTATATATAAAAATGGTGTTGCTGTGTCAAATCGCGTGGTTTTAAGCGCAAAAAGAGTGGGTAAAGCCACCTCATTTCAGACCCCAAAAATTATTCAATATCCTGTCACATTCGATGTTTTTGAGTAGTGGACAAGAGAAGTTGTTTAGAGGGTAAAAGAATTTTTGTCGGTTTTAAATTTTTATACGTAGACTGTTATTTTTGGAGCCTTAACCATGCCTGCCTTTGCCTTGAATAGTTCAGAAAAAAGTGATTCATATTGCCAGGCGAAAGTTGACTTGGCCGCTTGTTTGCGTTTGGCTGTGTTGGATGACCTCGACGAAGGTATAGACAACCACTTTACGGTGGCAGTGCCCGGGAAAACGGATCAATATTTTGTATTGCCTTTTGGTCTCCATTGGTCAGAAGCGCGTGTCAGTGATTTAATTGTCTTTAACGAAGCAGGTGAGACATTGGAGGGTGAGGGTATCGTTGAGCTGTCTGCATTTTGCATTCATGCGCCACTGCATAGAATCGCATCTGCCAATGTGGTGCTGCATACGCATCAAAATTGGGCCTTGGCTCTGAATCTGCTTGTTGACAACAAGCTGCTGTTTGTCAGTCAGACCGCGGCATTTTTCCACAACAAAATCGCCTATGACAACGATTACCAAGGGCTCGCCAGTTCTAAACAAGAAGGTGAGCGCCTAGCCTCCTGCTTGGGCAATAAAGCAGTTCTTTTTATGAAAAATCACGGCATCGTTGTAATCGGGGATACGGTCGCTCAAGCTTATCGACGGCTGTACAAATTAGAGCGAGTTTGTAGAGCACAAATTTTAGCAATGTCAACAGGCAAGCCATTAGCTGAATTGAGTCAGGCTGTAATTGACCGTGTCAATACGCCATCGCCACACGATAGGCATAGCGGCGCCCAGCGAGAACACCTGTATTTTGAGGCGATGAAACGAGTGTTAGATAGAAAATTACCGGGCTACGCTGCATAAAGGGTTGTGAATCCGAATTTTCCATCTTTTAAGATTGGTGAACGAATTCTTAAGAATCGTAATGCCATCTGTTGTCCCAGTGGGAATTTTTGTAGCGCTTCCTGATCACTACTTTGGATTGATTCCGTCTAAGGCGTCACGGTTACCGTCGTTCGTATCTTTTGACAACACTGATGCTTCTTCTTTCATCTGTTGGTCGAGCAATAGTTTAAGAACTTTTCTTTAATGACATTGGCTCTGTTCAGCACGTATGCAATGCGATGCAATGGCTTGCCTCACACATTGAGACCATGCAGACCTCACAAGTTAAGGACCTTGATGCGGTTTATTTAGGTTCCACGCAGCACCAGCGAGCCGCACCTAGCTGGTCATCACCCGGATGCTTATCACCATTTGTCCAAAAAATATTTAAGCAAGACTCACAGCGGCTTTCGGCTTGACAGACAGCACTGATCCACAGCCTGCTGACAATAAAAATTTGCTGGTGCGAAAGTCGCAAAAATGTTCGTCCTGCTGGTTAGGCTCATCAGATTCTGCAAGCCTGAAAGTGTCCACGCTCGGACGTGCGGGAAACTTTGATCGTTGGCGGATCAAAAAACCTTTAAAAATTTATTTACAAAAACAAAACAACACTATCGAAACCCATATGAGGGTTTACGTCTAAGTGTTAGCGATAGGTTTTTTTTTGCAATAAGATAGTATGTTTAGAAGCTCGCCAGGTTACAGCGAGGTTTAGAAAAAGCAGCGTAATACATCGAACAGAATAGATGAGTCGCAGCAATCTTGATTTCTTTTACTAAGGAAAACGAAATGAAACGAAGAAATATTTTGGCAAATTTGGCCGTTGCGGTAGTTATTGGATCATTTTCAATCACTGCAAGTGCTGAGGTTATAACTTTACATGGGGCATCACAGTTTAATGATGACCACCCTTTTACAAAAGGTTTGATTAAATTCGAAGAACTTGTTAAAAAGTATTATGGAAAACCTGTTAATTTTGTACTGCATAAAAATAGTGAGCTTGGGTTAGAGAAAGATTATTTTGCATATATGAATCAAGGAATTTCCGTTGACTATGCAATTGTTTCACCTGCGCACATGTCAACATTTGCAAAATCTGCCCCATTCATTGACGCACCATTTGTATTTCGTGACCACAATCAAATGAATAAGGTTATTGCTCAAGATGTTCTTAAGCCAATTGCCGATGAAATAGCAAAGAAAGCTGATGTATTGCTAATCGGATACGGTGGAGGAGGTGTTCGAAGTATTTTTGCCAATAAACCAATACGGAATATGGCGGATTTAAAGGGTCTCAAAATTCGTGTGCAAGGTGCGCCAATTTGGACGCGAACTTTTGCTGCGGCCGGTATGTCACCAACAGTCATAGCCTATAGCGAAATTTATAATGGTATACAGACTGGTGTGATTGAGTCCGGCGAGAACGAAGCTGCGGGAGTTCAACAGATGAAGTTTTACGAAGTTGGTTCAAATCTTTCGTTGACTCAGCACTCAATAAGTATCCGTCCAATTTGTTTCTCTGGAAAAACACTTAAAAGATTGCCAGCAGATCTACAAGTAGCAATTTTGAAAGCAGGTAAAGAGGCTGGTAATTGGGAGCGTGAATTAGAGTCTAGTAGTGATACAACTATTCTTAACGATATGGCAAAGGCAGATAAAATCAAACTCATTAAATTTGAAGAACGCGATAAGCTTCGCTCATCTATGGAACCAGTGCTTACTCTGTATGCAAAAGAAATTGGAGCAGAGGCTATCTACGCACAGATTAAAAAAATAAAGTAGAAGATTATTTCTTACTCGGCGTCAACGAATATATTTATTTCGTGGCGCCTGAGTTAATTTATTTTGATTAAACTGCCTAAGCAATATGCGAATTTTTATTAATTGGTTATACCTGATGCATCAGAAGGTATTAACTTTTCTCATTGCGATACTCATAATACCTGTAGCAATGCAAATTTTGGCAAGATTTTCGGAGATTGTACCGAGCTATATATGGACCGAGGAAATGTCTCGTTTTTGTCTTATATGGATAATTATGATTGGAGCTAGTATCGCGGTACGTGATGGCACCCATTTTGATGTCGATATATTGCGTTCATCTGAAAGCATTATTGGGCAAGTGATAGGTCGATGTATTGTTTATTTATCAATATTCTTAGTCGCTCTTATTTTCATTGCATTTGGTTGGAGCTTTGCTAAATTTGGTTATGACCAAAATTCAGAACTTACTGGTATGAATATGGTCTTTATTCATATTGCATGGCCAATTGCAGGATTTACTTGGGTTTTATTTATTCTAGAGAAGTTTTACGATGATATTAAATTGATATCAAAAAACAAGGAGATTGGCAATGGGGCCGTTTGAAGTCGCACTAATTCTTTTTGGTATTTTTGGTGTTTTGGTTATTTTGCGTATACCTATTGCTTTTGCTTTAGGATTGGCTTGTATTCCAGTATTTTTTATTGATGATAGACTTACACCCTTTCTATTACTCAATGAAATGTTAAAGTCTTACAATTCATTTCTTTTACTTGCTATTCCATTTTTCATGCTTGCTGCCAATTTAATGAATGCAGCAGGCATCACTGAAAAGCTCATAAATCTTGCGAAGGTTTTGGTAGGTTGGTTGCCAGGTGGTTTGGGGCACGTCAGTGTGTTGGTTAGTATGTTGTTTGCTGGAATTTCTGGCTCAAGTACGGCTGAAGCAGCAGGTGTAGGTGGTGTTCTAATTCCAGCAATGAAAAAGCAGGGTTACGACACTGAGTTCGCCGTTTCTTTAGTTGCTTGTGCTGCAGTCATGGGAGTTATTATTCCTCCAAGTATATTGATGGTTGTGTGGGGAGGCGTTATTTCCGTCTCAATTGGTGGATTATTTCTTGCTGGCGTGTTACCTGGCCTCATGATGGCGTTGTCGTTCATGGTTGTAGTTTATATTTACGCTAAACGCCGTAATTATCCTGTTTATCCTCGTCCAACAAGCTCTGAGTTACTTTCAGCTGTTGCCCACGCTATTTTGCCTATTCTGACTCCAGGGATTATTGTTGGTGGTATTGTGTGGGGATTTTTTACACCAACTGAAGCATCAGTTGTGGCTGTTCTTTATGCCATGGTTTTAGGCACCATGATTTATCGACGTCTCGGTGTAAAAGAGTTGCGTGCTTGTATGTATGACTCTGGCCGTTTTGCAGCTATTTCATTATTCTGTATTGGAACTGCATCTGCTTTTGGCTGGTTACTTGCCTATTTTCACATTCCAAAGTTATTTGTTGATATGGTTTCAGATTGGGGTGGTGGTATTACCAGTGTTGGTTTCATTACTGCATTGTGTTTTTTGATCATTGGTTGTTTTATTGATGCAATTCCAGCTATTATTATTGTTGGTACTATATTAGCTCCGCTTGCCGAAAGTGTCGGTATGCATCCAATTCATTTTGCGATTATTGGTGTTATATCCATTGCCTATGGTTTGGTGACTCCTCCTTACGGCCTTTGCCTCATGATTGCCTGTACAGTTGGTGAAATAAAAATTAAGGCTGCAATAAAAGATACATTGATACTCTTTATCCCAATGTTGTTGGTCTTGGTCTCTGTTATTTTGTTGCCAGATGTTTTATTATGGCTGCCACGCTTATTAATGCCTAAACTGGTTCAGTAATTAATTGTTTTTATTGGGTTGAATGATTTGCGTTTTTTTATTTTATGATTTGTTCTTTAAATAGTTTTAATTACCTACATTATTTAAAGGAATGATAATTCTTAAATGAATGTATATTTTTATTTAGGGCTTTGGTTGTGGCGTATCGGCTTGGTCTGCCCAGCAAGTTTGTTCTTAACGCATACAACTTAGTATGTATTCATTTTTCGGACTCACCGTCAGGAGATTCATATGTTGAACGATTTAAAAGGCAAAGTGGTTTTGATTACTGGTTCCAGCACAGGTATTGGTGCAGCAGCCGCAGTTGCCTTTGGTAATTTAGGTGCACGCGTCGCGGTGCATTACAACAGCAGTCAAGATGCTGTAGATGAGGTGTTCCAAGCCGTAAAGGCCACGGGCGCGCAAGCCGTCTTACTCCAAGGCGATGTGGTGGACTCTATCCAATGCAAAAAGCTGGTAGCTGAGGCCGTGAAAGCATTTGGTCGTATTGACATTCTGATTAACAACGCAGGCGCTTTGGTCCAGCGTGTGCCTATTGAAGACATTACCGACGAACTCTTTGACAAAGTGGTGTATTTGAACGTGCGTTCGGCCATGATGTGTACTTCAGCGGCAGTTGCAGCCATGCGCCACCAGGGGGAGGGTGGGTCTATTATCAATGTGACATCGGTTGCTGCAAGAAATGGTGGTGGTGCAGGTGCCTCGCTGTACGCTGGATCCAAGGGCTTTATCTCCACTATGACACGTGGCTTGGCAAAAGAATTGGTAAAAGACAAGATTCGTGTCAATGCGGTGGCGCCTGGCGTCATATCAACACCGTTTCATGAGTGCTTTTCTACACCTCAAATGCTTGAGGGTTTTAAGACCACGATTCCCATGAACCGCCTTGGTACAGCACAAGAATGCGCTGGCGCTTTTGTCTACTTGGCTTCAGATCAAATGTCCAGCTATGTCACTGGTCAAATTATTGAGGTAAACGGTGGCCAGTACATGCCCTGATTGTCAATACGAGAAAGGGTAAAGCACTGTCACTCGCCACAAACTGCGTGGCCGTGTCAAATCAACTAGGGGCGCGCTATGCAGGAGCAAAGCGTTGTCCCAAACAACAACGTCCCCGTTTTCGTAATCGTTGGTGTAGCAGTATTTGTCTTGTGTCGCGTGCACTGCTAGCTCTCTCAAAAGTGCGAGTGCTTCTTCAGTATCCATCCCCTCAATACCAAATGAGCTGCCACTGACAGCGTATAAAGCAGGTTGCCCGGTAAAGGGATGTTTTTTAACCAGGGGATGGCGAACCCAATTGACCTTTTGAACTTGTTCTTCGTTGAGAAGTGAGGCCACCGATCTTGACTGTTTGTCCAAATTATCTCTGTTGCCATAATGGTGTTTAACCACTAGGTTGTGGATTTTTTCCCGGGTGCTGTTTGGTAAGTCTGCATAGGCTTTAGCCTGATTTGCAAATGTAGTGCCGTTCAGAGTTTTAGGGACATCTCGCGCGTACAAAATGGTGCAGCGCGCGACATCTTTCATGTAAGAGTAATCTGTATGGAAGTATGTGCCAGCGTCGACTAAGCCCATTGGTTTACCGTCTTTGTTTACATTGGAAAGAAGCAAAATATTCGCTTCTTCCGGGTGGTGGAATGTGTCAATGACGTGTGGTGATGGTCTGCCCCAATTTCTGGCAAAGGTCACCATCTGAGCAGCTGATAGAGATTGATTTTTCACCACTATGAAGCCATGCTGGTGCAACGAATTTTCTAAAAATTGCAGGTCGTTTTTTTTTAGAGGTTTAGATAAATCTATACCTTCTATGCTTGCACCAGATACATTGCTTAAAAGATGCAGCTTAGTTTGCACTGTGCCATGTACCGACATCACAATACCTGCCGTTTTGTCTTATGCACTCTAAATTCGTCGCTAGAAAAAAGTACTAAATGCAGCAAATAATTTATGATTTTCATTGGTTTGTTACCTTTGTAAATTAGAGCGTTATCTTTTTTATATTCTATTAAATCCTTGATTCAAATCCGAGACCCTTGCTTTTGGCGAACTAGGTTTAGCGTTCCTAGCTTCGTCAAGGAGTCAGTGGTTTTTGAAATGCTTCATGATAATATGATAATCTAATTGTCGTATTTACATATTCACGCGGCTTCAAATTTGATCTGCGCAGCGGCCTTGCATTGAGTCACATTAATTCACCAAACGAAAGAGTCATATGAAACACATTGGATTTATTGGAGCTTCTGGATTGATGGGTCACGGTATCGTCAAGAACCTGCTTAAAAATGGCTTTAAAGTTTCTCTGACAGCTCACTCTCGAATCGATCCGCTGCAAGATTTGCTGGCTGGAGGTGCCAAACTAGTTCAGCATCATGCTGATTTAGTGGATTGTGATGTGGTCATAATTTGCGTCACTGGAACCCCTCAGGTTGAAGCGGCAATGGAAGGTACGCAAG
>Ga0222707_1000473_pt1 | contig 11747 bp, 14 predicted proteins | sample AntAcemetage1574_FD_179831 | JGI IMG/M metagenome (GOLD analysis project Ga0222707, IMG submission 179831) | Saline water microbial communities from Ace Lake, Antarctica - #1574 | ecosystem: Environmental > Aquatic > Non-marine Saline and Alkaline > Saline | place: Antarctica: Ace Lake...
TCGGGAATACCTGCCGATCCTCATTTTTCTGTTCGTTGCCATTGGCTTGGGTCTGGCCTTGCTGTTAGCGGCTGCGGTGATTGCCGTGCGCAATCCGGACCCCGAGAAGGTGTCGGCTTATGAGTGCGGGTTTAACGCATTTGACGATGCGCGCATGAAGTTCGATGTGCGATTCTATCTCGTGTCGATCCTGTTCATCATTTTTGACCTCGAGATCGCGTTTCTCTTTCCTTGGGCTGTGGCATTTGGCGACATATCCATGACGGCGTTCTGGTCTATGATGATCTTCCTTGCGGTGCTGACCGCAGGTTTTGCGTATGAATGGAAGAAAGGGGCACTCGAATGGCAGTAGCATCCACAGCTACCGCAGGCATGGACCGCGATGTGGCGACGCAGCAACTTAACGCGAACCTTCAGGACAAGGGCTTTTTGCTGACCTCTACCGAGGATCTGATCAACTGGGCGCGCACGGGGTCCTTGCACTGGATGACCTTTGGTCTGGCCTGTTGTGCGGTCGAGATGATGCACACCTCCATGCCGCGCTATGATCTGGAGCGGTTCGGCACAGCGCCGCGCGCCAGCCCGCGCCAGTCCGATCTGATGATCGTGGCCGGTACGCTGACCAACAAGATGGCACCCGCGCTGCGCAAGGTCTATGACCAGATGCCGGAGCCGCGCTATGTGATCTCTATGGGGTCTTGCGCAAACGGTGGCGGCTATTACCACTACAGCTATAGCGTTGTGCGCGGATGTGACCGGATTGTGCCCGTCGACATCTATGTGCCGGGTTGCCCTCCGACTGCGGAGGCGCTGCTCTATGGTATTATGCAGCTGCAACGCAAGATGCGCCGGACGGGGACAATTGTACGATGAACGGGTCTGCCATGAATTGTACCGGTGAGAGGACTTCACGATGAGCGATGCACTGACCGAACTGGGTGGCTACATTGAGGCCAAACGCCCCGATTGCGTGCTGGGTTGGGAGATTGCGCATGGCGAGCTGAACCTCGACGTGACGCTGGCCAATATCGCGGGTCTGGTGGAGTTCCTGAAGGGGGACGCGACGTGTCGTTTTTCCTCGCTCGTCGACATCACCGCCGTTGATTACACCGGCCGCGCCAAGAGGTTCGACGTGGTTTATCACTTCCTGTCGATGTACCAGAACCACCGCATCCGCCTGCGGGTTGCCGTGCGCGAAGAAGATATGGTGCCATCGCTGGTCGATATTCATCCCTCCGCCAACTGGTTCGAGCGGGAAGTGTTCGACATGTTCGGTATCCTGTTCTCCGGCCACCCCGATCTGCGGCGTTTGCTGACGGATTACGGTTTCCGCGGCCACCCGCTGCGCAAGGATTTCCCGACCACGGGCTATACCGAAGTGCGTTATGACGAGGCGGAAAAGCGGGTTGTGTATGAGCCTGTGAGCTTGGTGCAGGAATACCGCCAGTTTGATTTTATGTCACCGTGGGAGGGGGCCGAGTATATCCTTCCGGGTGATGACAAGGCGAAAGAGGCGGCGAAGTGATGGAGTTGCTGGTTGGCATGTATGGCGAGTTGATCGCCACGCTGATGCTGGCGTTGGCGTCTCTGCCTTTTTTAAAAAACGTGAGTTTCCGGAAGGCAGCGCTCTATCCGGTTTACGCACTTGAAAATAAACAAAAAAATGCTGTTGCCAGATATTGGGTAACAGAAACGGAGGCTTCCAAATGATGGACGGCACCAAAGGTTTCGAAGACGCCCTCACAGGCGAACAGAAAATCCGCAATTTCAACATCAACTTCGGCCCGCAGCACCCTGCGGCCCACGGCGTTTTGCGTCTGGTGCTGGAGCTGGACGGCGAGATTGTCGAGCGGTGTGATCCGCACATCGGTCTGCTGCACCGTGGCACCGAAAAGCTGATGGAGAGCCGGACGTACCTGCAAAACCTGCCGTATTTCGACCGGCTGGATTACGTGGCGCCGATGAATCAGGAGCACGCTTGGTGTCTGGCAATCGAGCGTCTGACGGGCGTTGAAGTGCCGCGCCGCGCCAGCCTGATCCGCGTGCTTTATTCCGAGATTGGGCGTATCCTTTCGCACTTGCTGAACGTGACCACGCAGGCGATGGACGTGGGCGCGCTGACCCCGCCGCTGTGGGGTTTTGAAGAACGTGAAGATCTGATGATCTTCTACGAGCGGGCCAGTGGCGCGCGTCTGCACGCGGCGTATTTCCGCCCCGGCGGTGTGCATCAGGACCTGACTGAGGCGCTTTTGGATGATATCGAGACGTGGACGCATAAGTTCCTCAAGGGTTTCATGGTCGACATCGACATCCTGCTGACCGAAAACCGGATTTTCAAACAGCGTAACGTCGATATCGGAATGGTGACGGAACAGGATATTCAGGACTGGGGTTTCTCCGGCGTGATGGTCCGCGGCTCCGGCCTCGCATGGGATTTGCGCCGGGCGCAACCCTATGAGCTTTACGACGAATTCGAATTCCAGATCCCTGTGGGCATGAATGGCGATTGCTACGACCGTTATCTGGTCCGCATGGAAGAAATGCGCCAGTCGGCCAGCATCATGCTGCAGGCCATCGAAAAACTGCGCGCCCCCGAAGGCAAGGGCGATATCCTTGCCCGCGGCAAGATCACACCGCCGTCCCGCAGCGACATGAAGACGTCGATGGAAAGCTTGATTCACCATTTCAAGCTCTATACCGAAGGGTTCCACGTCCCAGCGGGCGAGGTTTACGCCTGCGTCGAAGCGCCTAAAGGCGAGTTCGGCGTGTATCTGGTGGCGGACGGCACCAACAAACCCTACCGCGCCAAATTGCGCGCGCCGGGCTATCTGCATCTGCAAGCGATGGACTATATCGCCAAGGGTCACCAGCTGGCCGACGTCGCCGCGATCATCGGCACGATGGATATCGTGTTTGGAGAGGTGGACCGGTGAGACTTGCGGTTTGCTTAGCCTGGTTACTTTTCCTTTTGCCGCTGACAGCTAATGCGTCGCAAATTGAAAGGTTTGTTTTATCGAGTAGCTCAAAAATATCTTCTGTGTCACCAACCCAAGAAGCAGGCCTATATCTCGTTCAAACTGATCTGGGGCATTACCTATGTCAGATAGAACTGTCTTCAGGCGCCTTGAACTACGAGTTCACCAAATGCTTGCCATTGTTAAACACTATCCAAAGTAGCGAATACCAGCTAGCGGTAAAATCCGAAATGATATCGATTTTGAGCGAAATTTTCAGGGCATCAAATTGCATAATCTCATATGAGATTCTTCAAAGCTGGACTGAGGATGATCCGGTAGTTGCTGTTTTAAGAGAAAAGTATCGAATGATGGAAACTAAACCATTTTTGCGTATTGGTGGTGAAAGGGGAAGTATATTCGAGTCTGAAGCTTTCTCGATTGACCCCTCTGCAAAATCAATAACTCTTATCGAAGGTTGCTCGTAATGCTTAGACGCCTACACCCCGACCAACCCGAAGATTTCGCCTTCCTCCCCGCTAACCAAGCATGGGCCGAAGCGCAGATTACCAAATACCCCGAAGGCCGTCAGGCCAGCGCGATCATTCCGCTGCTGTGGCGCGCGCAAGAGCAGGAGGGGTGGCTGACCCGTCCGGCGATCGAGCATATCTCCGAGATGCTGGGGCTGGCCTATATTCGCGGGCTTGAAGTGGCGACGTTCTACTTCATGTTTCAGTTGCAGCCTGTTGGCTCGGTCGCCCATATTCAGGTCTGTGGCACCACGACCTGCATGATCTGCGGCGCGGAGGATCTGATTGGTGTCTGCAAGGACAAGATTGCGAAAAACGCGCATGAGCTGTCTGCCGATGGCAAATTCTCGTGGGAAGAGGTCGAATGTCTGGGGGCATGTTCTAACGCGCCGATGGCCCAGATCGGCAAGGATTATTACGAAGACCTGACCGCGGAGAAATTTACCGCATTGCTGGACGATCTGGCGGCGGGTAAAGTGCCGACACCCGGGCCCCAGAACGGGCGTTACGCGTCCGAGCCCTTGGGCGGTCTGACATCGCTGACGGAATATGACAGTGGCAAGACGCAATATAATGCCTCTGCGCAACTGGCGACGGATCTGGGCGATACCCTCAAACGGATCGACGGTACGGAAGTGCCTTTGCTGGCGCCTTGGCAGGGCAGGGCGGCGAACACGGGCAAGAAGCCTGCGGGCGCCCTACAAGATCCGGCTGTAAAGGCACCCGTAGCCAAGGCGCCTGTTTCCAAGCCGAAATCTGTGGCAAAGCCCGAAACGGGCAAACCCGCGAAAGCCGCAGAAGCAGGCGCACCAATGTCGGCAGCGGATGCAGGTGCGGGCAAGAAACCCCGCACGATGACTGCACCGCGCAAATCGGGTGCAGACGATCTCAAGATGATCAAGGGGATTGGTCCAAAGCTGGAGACGCTGGTGAACTCCATGGGATTTTTCCACTTTGACCAGATTGCAAAATGGGGTCAGGATGAACTGGCTTGGGTTGATCAGAACCTCGAGGGGTTCTCGGGGCGCGCGACACGCGACAACTGGATTGATCAGGCGCAGCGTCTGGCACGGGGAGAATCGACCGATTTCTCGGCCAAGGCCGGTAAAGAAGGGCGTTATGACTAACGCCTGAAACAGTCATCCGGGGGATAGATTTTAGACATGGCTTTGACAGACAATAAGATGGAATGCGCAGTGACCTGCTGGGCGGTCGCTGCGGTGGTTGGTCTGGTTACGATGGTATCTCTGTACCTGATGGCCGGTTTCAGCGTTACTCAGGCGATCTTTACCGGTGGTTTGATTGGCACTGTGCTGGGTCTGTTGCTGGCTTTGACCGTATGTCAGGGCCAGACGTCTGCGGTTGATCTTGCTGCGGCGGGTAAAGCTGCGCAGGGGCAAGGCGCGGATGGTACATCGCCTGTGACGACTGGCGATATGGCAGCCCAGAATCAGGGCGCAACAAGCGGTGCGCAAGCGGGCAAAGCACCAGCGGTTGCCAGCGCTATGGATACAAGCACTGCAACCTCAGGTGCGGTTCAGAACGCTATTCCAGCTTCCCTGATCGCTACGCCAGCTGCGATGGCAAAAGCAGATACTGAAAGAGCTGTAAGCACAGTACCTGCGTCCGAGATGCCGATACAGTCCGATGCCGATGCATCGCAGCCCGTGAGCATCAGCACAGAATTCGGTGTGGCAAAGCCTGCGCCAAAGGCCAAACCGGCAGCCAAGGCAAAACCGGCAGCGAAGGCAAAAGTAACGCCTGCCCTTGATGCAAAAGCTTCAAAAGCGGCTGCTGCCGGAGCCAAACCCGAAATGCTGAGCGCGCCGCGCCCCGACGGTAAGGACGATCTGAAGCTGATCAGCGGTGTCGGTCCCAAACTGGAACAGACGCTGAACGATCTGGGCGTCTATCACTATGATCAGGTTGCCAAATGGAAGAAGAAAGACATCGCATGGGTCGATGACAATCTGCGCTTCAAAGGCCGGATCGAGCGGGACGACTGGATGTCTCAGGCCAAAATTCTGGCCAAAGGCGGCGAGACCGAATTTTCGAAGAAGAAAAAGAAGTAAGCAAGGGAGCCGTTTGTGGCCGACAATGATGATAAACTGTCGCGCGATGGACGGCGTCTTGCCCTTGTAAGTGTGGTGGGCGCGTTCGCTTTCATTGGCATCGAGGCTGCCGGGACTATATATGGATGGTCCCATCAGATAATGGGCCTGCTGGAGCTTGGCATTGCTGCCGTGTTTTTGTGGGTTTTTATACAAGCATTCAGAATGTGGCGGCAACGCCAGTCTGAGAAAGACGGATAAGCGATATGTTGCAGGATAAAGACCGGATCTTCACCAATATCTACGGTATGCATGACCGTACACTGAAGGGTGCGCAGGCGCGCGGCCATTGGGATGGTACAGCTGCGATCATTAAAAAGGGCCGTGACTGGATCATCGACGAGATGAAAGCCTCCGGTCTGCGGGGCCGTGGCGGTGCGGGTTTCCCGACCGGACTCAAGTGGTCGTTCATGCCCAAGGAAAGCGATGGCCGCCCCAGCTATCTGGTGGTGAATGCGGACGAATCCGAGCCGGGCACCTGCAAAGACCGCGAGATCATGCGCCATGATCCGCACACGCTGATCGAGGGTTGCCTGATTGCATCTTTTGCGATGAACGCCAACGCCTGCTATATCTACATTCGCGGCGAATACATCCGCGAGAAAGAAGCACTGCAAGCCGCCATCGACGAGGCCTACGAGGCCGGTCTGGTCGGCAAGAATGCGTGTAAATCCGGTTGGGATTTTGACATCTATCTGCACCACGGGGCAGGGGCGTATATCTGTGGCGAAGAAACGGCGCTGCTGGAGAGCCTTGAGGGTAAAAAAGGCATGCCGCGCATGAAACCGCCATTTCCGGCGGGCGCGGGCCTGTATGGCTGCCCGACCACGGTGAACAACGTGGAATCCATTGCCGTAGTCCCGACTATTTTGCGCCGTGGCGGTGCATGGTTTGCAGGCTTTGGCCGCCCGAACAACACGGGCACCAAGCTGTTTGCGATTTCCGGCCACGTCAACAACCCGTGCGTGGTTGAAGAAGCGATGAGCATTTCCTTCGAGGAGCTGATCGAGAAACATTGCGGCGGCATTCGTGGTGGCTGGGACAACCTCAAGGCGGTTATTCCGGGCGGCAGTTCGGTGCCGATGGTGCCGGGCAAGGCGATGCGCGCAGCCACGATGGATTTTGACTATCTGCGCAATGAATTGCAGTCCGGTCTGGGCACGGCGGCGGTGATTGTGATGGACCAGAAGACAGATGTGGTCAAAGCGATCTGGCGTCTGGCGAAATTCTACAAGCACGAATCATGCGGCCAGTGTACGCCCTGCCGCGAAGGCACCGGCTGGATGATGCGCGTGATGGAGCGGCTGGTCAAAGGCGATGCGGAGCCCGAGGAGATCGACATGCTGCTCGACGTGACCAAGCAGGTCGAGGGCCACACGATTTGTGCGCTGGGGGATGCGGCGGCTTGGCCGATCCAGGGCTTGATCCGTCATTTCCGTGGCGACATCGAAGAGCGGATTGCACACAAGCGCGGCACGTCGGCCCGGCCTGTGGCGGCGGAGTAGAGCGTATGGAAATGTTTCAAGCGTATAGCCACGCCATTGCGGCGCTGGCGATCTGGGCAATTATGGTGAGCGTGCTGGGCGCCAATTCTACGCGTGGTCGCACAGCCGACAGCCGCTGTGACTGTGGCAAGCCCAAGCGGAATTATGATGATGTGGTCTACCGCAGCGAGCGCGCTTTTATGAATGCGGTAGAAGGGTCCGGCCCGTTTATCGCGGTCACACTCGCCGCCATTCTGATTGGCGGTGCGCCTTTTTGGGTTAACCTGTTCGCATCGGTGTATATCGCGGCGCGGCTGGGCATGGCGATTGTGCATATTGCTACAGTCAACCAAGCGGCACGGTCGCTGTTCTTCATGGTTGGTTTGCTGACCGTTCTGGCGCAGGCTGCTTTGGTTTTATGGGCAGCGTTCTGAAAACAGCAGTCCGGATGCGAATGCTGCCTGCCTGTCATAGCGCGTGATCAAGAACCGCTGGCCCTGCCTTGCGATTTGCGCGATAACGGGCGGCAGGATATAGATATAACCGCAGACAGCCTTGCGGGGGAGACGGTGATGAAGATTTGGACTTCTATTGCGCTTTGTGCGGGGCTGGTTGCCGGATGCACATCAGCCGAGGACCGCATCCTGTTTGACGGGCAATTCTACAACGCAAAGCTGCGTAAGGTTGACCGTCAGTTTGACGTCTTCACCGTAACGGTCAAACCTGTGTCAAAGTCGCTGAAAGGCGCCTTGGAAGCAGGAGCCTATGAGGCAACGGTGTATTGCGTGAATACTTTCGGCAACTCGGAGATCATTTGGACCGCCGGGCCCGATGCGCCCGAAGGTCAGTTGAGGATTGATAAAGACGTGCTGACCTTGCAGGGCCGCTGCCCTGACGGGCGCTGATGTGAAACTGGCAATAATTGGAAAATGCAATGTGACTTTTCGCTGTGACAGCACTGTTATTGCTTAACATAGGAACCAACCCACAGATGCGACCATTGGCACAAGCCTGGTGCAGCATATGAGGAAAAGCAAAATGCGTCATTTATTCCTACCCGTTACCCTTCTCGCCGTGATCGCAGGCGGCGTTGCTGCAAAACAACCACTGCGCGATGTGAAGGTCATTGATGACGCGGTATTCGATGTGGCCGTCGCAGACCAGATCCGTAAAAAATGTCCGGATATAACACCGCGTATTGTGCAGGCGTTTTCCCTTTACCGTGCCACCCGCAAACAGGCGCGTGATATGGGGTATACCGACGCAGAGATTGAGGCGTACGGCGACTCGGAGGCCGAGAAAGCACGGATGCGTGCCAAAGGCGAAGCATATTTGCGCGCCAACGGGGTTGTAGCCTCGGACCCGCAAAGCTATTGCGCGCTTGCGCGCAAAGAGATCCAAAAAGCGAGCCGTATCGGATCGCTGCTGAGAGAAAAGTGACATCATGAGCGATATTCGCAAGATCATCATCGACGGTAAAGAAGTAGAAGCCGAGGGCGCAATGACGCTCATTCAGGCCTGCGAGCAGGCGGGCGTGGAAGTGCCGCGCTTTTGCTATCACGAGCGGCTGTCGATTGCCGGTAACTGCCGGATGTGTCTTGTCGAAGTGGTAGGTGGCCCGCCCAAGCCTGCGGCAAGCTGTGCCATGCAGGTGCGTGATTTGCGGCCCGGTCCCGAAGGCCAGCCGCCTGTGGTGAAAACCAACAGCCCCATGGTCAAGAAGGCCCGCGAGGGCGTGATGGAATTCCTGCTGATCAACCATCCGCTGGATTGCCCGATCTGCGATCAGGGCGGCGAGTGTGACTTGCAGGATCAGGCGATGGCGTATGGCGTGGATTTCAGCCGCTACCGCGAGCCCAAGCGCGCCAGCACCGATCTGGACATCGGTCCGCTGATCGAGACGCATATGACGCGCTGTATCTCTTGCACCCGCTGCGTGCGGTTCACCACGGAAGTGGCTGGCCAACACGTGATGGGCCAGACGGGGCGCGGCGAGGACGCTGAAATCACCACCTATCTGGGTGCCGTGATCGACAGCAACCTGTCCGGCAACATCATTGATCTGTGCCCTGTGGGGGCGCTGGTGTCCAAGCCTTACGCGTTTACCGCCCGCCCGTGGGAGTTGAGCAAGACCGAGAGCATTGACGTGATGGATGCCCTCGGCTCCAACATTCGCGTGGATACCAAAGGCCGCGAAGTCATGCGTTTCCTGCCGCGCAACCATGATGGCGTGAACGAGGAATGGATTTCGGACAAGACCCGTTTTGTCTGGGACGGGTTGCGTAAGCAGCGTCTCGATACGCCGTATATCCGCGAAAACGGCAAGTTGCGCCGGGCCGAGTGGCCCGAGGCGCTGGCCGCTGTGGCAACGGCGATGAAGAGCAAAAAGATCGGCGGTCTGGTCGGTGATCTGGCCTCTGTCGAGGCGGCTTTTGCGCTCAAGCAAATGATCGAGGGGCAGGGCGGTGTTGTTGAATGCCGCACCGATGGCGCGAAGCTGCCTGCGGGCAACCGCTCGGGCTATGTCGGCACGGCGGCGATTGAAGACATTGATACAGCCCAAACGATCATGCTGATCGGCACAAATCCGGTTGTGGAAGCTCCTGTGCTGAACGCGCGGATCCGCAAGGCGTGGAGCAAGGGATGCAACATCAGCCTGATCGGGCCGAAGGTTGACCTGACTTATGAATATGCCCATCTGGGCGACGGTCCTGAGGGGCTGGATGCGATGACCAAGCGGGATCATTCGGAAGTGGCGGACAAGTCCTCGATTGTGATTGTCGGTATGGGGGCGCTGGCGCGCAAGGACGGTGCCGAAGTGCTGGCTGCCGCGATGGCGCTGGCCGAAGCGACCAAATCCGGCTTCATGGTCCTGCACACTGCCGCGTCTCGTGTGGGTGCAATGGACATTGGCGCCACAGCAGCGGGCGGCGTTCAGGATGTTCTGGCGGCGGAGGTAATCTATAACCTTGGCGCGGACGAAGGCGATATTCCCGCCGGTCCGTTTGTGATTTATCAAGGCAGCCACGGCGACCGTGGGGCGCACCGCGCAGATATCATTCTGCCGGCCGCGGCCTATACCGAAGAGGGTGGGCTGTTTGTGAACACCGAAGGGCGTCCACAACTGGCACAGCGTGCAGGTTTCGCCCCCGGTCAGGCCAAGGAAAACTGGGCTATCCTGCGCGCGCTGAGTGCCGAACTGGACGCTGTGCTGCCCTACGATTCGCTGGCCGGTCTGCGTCAGGCACTGATCAAGGCACACCCGCTTTTGGGCAAGGTCGATCATGTTTCAGAAAACACTTGGCACGCCGAAGCAACCGGCAAGGTGGCCGCTGATGCCTTTACCTATGCAGTGGCTGATTTCTACCTAAGCAATCCGATTGCCCGCGCGTCCAGCCTGATGGCAGAGTTGTCGGCTACTGCCAAGGCGCGGCGGACCGGGGCATTGGCGGCAGAGTGAAACAGGCGTGGCTGATGGCAGTGCTGGTGCTGGCCGCCTGCACGCCGCCCGTTCCCACGGCCGAAGATTTTATCCCTGAATATAAAGGGGTGGAAACGGTGTTGCTGGATGGCGACCTGGTGCAGTTTAATGTTGCGATGACAAAGGCCCGCGCGTCAGAAAATGTCGCGGCCTATGCCGAATGTGCTGCGGCGCAGTATACGCTCATTCGCGGTTACGGTTTTGCACGTCATGTGCGGACAAATGTGGCAATTGAGGGTGGCATTTGGCGAGCCGATGCTGTTTACACGATCTCGCCAAGCCTGCCTAAAGGCTTGAAGACTATTGATGCCGAGGTGGTGACAGAAAACTGCCGCGACAAGGGCATTCCTACGGTGTGAGGATCTATGGCTGACTTCTTTTTTAACACGACGCTGGGGATGATCCTGCTGATTATAGGCCAGATTTTTCTGGTGGTGATTCCCTTGCTGGTCGCATTGGCGTTCCTGATGTATCTGGACCGCAAGATCTGGGCCTCTGTCCAGCTGCGCCGCGGCCCGAACGTGGTGGGCATCTTTGGCCTGCTGCAATCGTTTGCGGACTTTGGCAAATACATCGTCAAAGAGATTGTGGTGCCTGCGGGTGCGGACCGTCCGGTGTTTTTCCTCGCCCCCATGGTCAGTCTTGTGATGGCGCTGGTCGCTTGGGCGGTTATTCCGTTCAACGACGGCTGGGTGTTGTCGGACATCAACGTGGCGATCCTGTTTGTCTTTGCTGTCTCATCGCTGGAAGTTTACGGCGTGATCATGGGCGGCTGGGCCTCGAACTCGAAATACCCTTTCCTTGGCTCCTTGCGCTCTGCCGCGCAGATGATTTCCTATGAGGTCTCGATTGGCCTGATCATCATCGGTGTGATCATCTCGACAGGCTCCATGAACTTCTCCGGCATCGTCGAGGCGCAGAAAAGCGACTACGGTCTGCTCAGCTGGTACTGGCTGCCGCACTTCCCGATGTTGATCCTGTTCTTCATCTCGGCGCTTGCCGAAACCAACCGCCCGCCGTTCGATTTGCCCGAAGCGGAATCAGAACTTGTTGCCGGCTATCAGGTTGAATATTCCTCCACGCCCTTCTTGCTGTTCATGATTGGCGAGCTGGTGGCAGTAGTGCTGATGTGTGCGCTGATCTCGCTGATGTTCTTTGGCGGCTGGCTGTCCCCGATCCCCGGTCTG
>Ga0222707_1000475_pt1 | contig 11713 bp, 13 predicted proteins | sample AntAcemetage1574_FD_179831 | JGI IMG/M metagenome (GOLD analysis project Ga0222707, IMG submission 179831) | Saline water microbial communities from Ace Lake, Antarctica - #1574 | ecosystem: Environmental > Aquatic > Non-marine Saline and Alkaline > Saline | place: Antarctica: Ace Lake...
ACTCTGGGGCAAGTTATAGCCAACGCCCAATGCCAGTAGCCCAACGAACAGCGGCCCCAGAATCAACAGCTTAATCTCGCCCGCAACGACAAGCAGCATATCAAGCAGGCTAATTTCTTCTTCTTGCAATTCGGCTTCCATTCTTCGGTTTCCCACTGAGTTGTTTGTCTAAGATTTCATTTTGAGCTAACAGGCCACACCCAGCGAGCTCTATTTTAATACTAATGATACAGGTTGCAAGTCAATGGCCGCGACGAGTTGCCGATACCTGAAAAGGCCAAGCTAGAGGTGGCCTATCTGCAGCGCCAGTCCCTGTGGTTTGACGTTCGCATTTTGTGACTGACCTTCGTCAATGTGTTGAGGCGAGACGGGGTGTCGCATTGATGGCTTATCTGGGTACGAAGCACTGGAGTTCGGTTGCGTATTACGGATTTGAACCTGCGTCCGCAAATCTGTAGAACCTGAGGAGGGCGGTGTATCAACAATGCGACATGGGCAAACCCCGCAACCAGGGGACAAACGTACTCAGCAGTACTAAGTAGTTGGTTTATTGAAGGCGGCCAGAATGATCAAGCATCATCTGCAAGTTGACATTCGTAGCCTTTGGGCTACAATTTATTCATGTACGAACTGCAGCATTTCCACAAAAAAGATGGCCCTGACCTCTTTGCCCGGTGGTTAGATGGCCTTAAGGATAGGCAAGCTAAGGCGCGGATTGCAGCCCGATTGATTCGACTTCAGAACGGAAATGTCGGGGACTGCAAACCAGTTGGGGAAGGCGTTTGGGAACAGCGCATTGACTGGGGTCCGGGTTACAGGGTTTATTACGCGATAGAAAACAAGCGTTTGATTTTGCTCTGTGATGGTGGCGATAAACGCACACAAGAAACAGACATAGCAAGAGCGATCAGCCGATGGAATGAATGGCAGAAAAGGGGAAAGAAATGAGTGCAACTATCAAACATGACGACTGGCTCTTTGAGCAACTCAAAGACGCAGATTTTGCAGCCGATTTCATCAACGCTGCCAGTGAAGATGATGATCCTAAGACCTACCTAACGGCGCTTAGAAAAGTCGTCGAGGCGCGCGGTGGTATGACATCTATTGCAGAAAAGGCGGAACTTTCACGCGAAACCCTGTACCGCACACTTTCCTCCCGTGGCAATCCAACGATCAGAACTCTCTCGGCCGTGCTCAAAGCCACCGGCTTGAAATTTGGTGTGACTGCCCACTAAGTAGTTTGGAAACGCGTGTGGGTGATGGCACCATATTTTCATAATGCGACGTGGGCAAACCCGGCAATACAAGGACAAACACCCGCAGAAGCACTCATTGGCTGATATAGCGAGTTTGTTTCCAGGGTGCGGCTGCACCCCAATTACGCTCCTTGATTTTCCATTACGCTGCATTGCGCAGGACTGCGCAAAAGGGTGATTTTGTAGCCTGTTTTTACCGCCATTGGGCCTCGTAGGCTAGCACATCATCCATGGGATAGCGAACGGCTTGACCGCGGATCTTGATGAATTTCGTGCCGGTGCGTTAACGCCAGCCTTGAAGTGTGCGTATGTTCATGCGCCAGCGCTCGGCAAGTTCTTGTTCTGTCAATAGCGCCAGTTTGATTGCCGTTATGTCACGCACGGTCTGTTCCTGCGTTGCGCGTTGTCGGCGCTCTGGGGTGAAGAGGAAGTTTCCGGGCGTGGCGTTTTCAGCGTGACGCATGATGGGTTCCTTTGGGGATTGAAAAGCCTCTGACAGCAATTGAGGGCAAGTGCAAGTATTGACATTCATGGCACCTCAGCTGTCCAGCATGGCGTTGCGGGTTAGTGTGGGTGGTTGCGTACCGCTGCGGGCTAACGCTAATTCCGGACTGCTCGACGCCATCGGCTCTGGGATGCAATGCTCAACAAAGGTGCCTGTCAGACTGGCAACTTCAAATGCCTCGATATCGACATGCCGATAGAGCACACGGCCCCGAATTTTTAGAAATACAGGACCAATGCGGTCGCTGCGCCAGCGCTCCAATGTCGCCTCACTCATCCGCCAGCGTTCGGCCAGCTCTTTTTGACCCAGGTGAATGACTTGCATGTTGGTTTTTCTCCGTTTGAGTAAAAACCAATGAACGCGTGCTTCTGGCCGTAAGTCAAGTTGGAAGGCGAGTAGCTCTTTGCCGTGATGGCACGTCGCTGTGATTTGGCGCAGTTGTCGTCAAAACTGGCGCAGTTCGGCAAACTGCGCCACTCAGAATCTCAAACTGCGCCAACTCCTGTCGAGCGCGCGCTCGCTAGCGACAATCGCAAGCAATTGATTGAAGTCACGTCGTTCATGAAGAAATTCAGCCACCGACCCACTCCCGAACGTGTTTGCGAGTGGCCATGTTGCCGTAGCTGTTCAATGCCTGTTGGAGTCGGGCTTGATTAAAAGACATCAGCTTGGTGCGGGCCTGGCTGAGCACCGCGTCACGGTCTTTGGCCAATTCGCTTAAGTTGTTCAGCAGGTCTACGTACAGGAATTCTGGCGTCAGTTTTTTGGGAAAGCGAGGCTTCACTCGGAAATCAAATTGTCGGTTGCCAAGTTTGAAAACGCCATGACGTTTGTGGTTGTAGACCAGTGTGCTGTTGTATAGCTGGGTGGTGCCCAGGCCCACCGTGTTGTATGACGACGGAGAAAACACCAAAAAATCCTTGTCACGCAGAAATCCTCTCACCAGCTGTTCGTTAGTGGGTGGCAAGGGACCAAAGTTCGATTGCTTGGGTGCGTAGTAAAGCCCCCGAGCCAGTTTTTTGAGCATGCCTGTGGACACCAGTTCATTCAGATGCCGATCAACTGCATTACTCAGGCGAGCAAGCTCTTCACGCCGATAGACACGGCCAGCTTGCAGCTCGTGCGCAAGGTGCGCTGTGGCACCCCTTAGGGGAGGCGTAAATAGTGTGGCAGCGGCTGACATGGAGGCTTTTTCATTGAAGTTTCATGCATTTTGGCGCTTCTTGCCCGACGTGTCACCACCTGACCTAGCGGTGATAGCCATGACTGCCTTTATTTACTTGCTGCCGCAAAAGCGGTGGCGGCAATCCGGACCATGCTGGGATGCAGAGTTCCGAGTTTTGGGATTTGGCCGTATGGCGCATGCGGTGGGACCGAGAAGTAGGCGTCATTGAACGGGAGCTCAAGAACGTTTCTCAGGTCGAATTTGGTGTCGTAGCTCAAACCGGCGCTGGTATATGCACTTGGTTGCTCGCTCTTTGCGATTCTTAATTCCCCGCTGTAGAGACGGTCCGTCTTTTGGCTGGTCCCATACGCCACGCTCACGAAAATCATGCCTTCGTCGTCTTCCTTGGTCGAAACAATGAGGCCGGGGCGTGGCTTTGGTTTGGGGTGAATGTTGTCAGGGAAATGGCACCAGACGATTTCGCCAGCCATGGGTTCCGGCCACCAGCGCATCAGGTGTTTTCCAATTCAAACAGACTGCTGCGGACAGTGCCGCCTTTGGCCTTGGGGGCTGATTTTTTAACCTGATTGAGTTGGGCTTTGGTCAAAGCTCCCTCATCTGCCTCGTATTGAGGCAAGAACTTGGTCGCCAGCTCATGCAGCGCCAGGTGAATCACTTGTGTTTCGTCAACACCCAATACAGCAGCCAGACGTTTGGTCGTTGTGCGGGTCACGCCAGTTGCGCTGTCTTGTGGGCGATAACGGAAGGCGATCTGGGCTGCTGCAGCTTTCATTTCTGGCTCCTTTGAAATTAGATATCTTAAAGATATCAAAAGAGCTGGGTATTGTCAACAAGGTGGGGGAGTCCGCTCGGTAAGCAGGGCTGAATGGAAAATTGAAGTCTGTGGTCGCTGTTTCAATAGTGTTTTACGGATTTGAACCGCCGTCCGAAAATCGATAAAGTTGTTTGCATTGAACCCGTCGTTTTGATTGGAAAACGGCGAGCGATTTCGCACTGGCTAGCTGTGCCTAGTCAGGCCCGAGGATTTCTATTCCCAGTTCGTTTGCATCTTGGTAGCACACCACCTCCAATTACGTTCCTTTACTTTCCATTACGCTACATTGCGCAGGACTGCGCAAAATGGTGGTTTATCTCCGTTTGAGCAAACACCAATGAATGCGTGCTTCTGGCCGCAAGTCAAGTTTTGAAGGGGCTTTGATCTTTCTCGGATTCGCTCGTATGGGATCTACGCGCACATTGGGCATCAATTTGCAAAATGTCAGAAACTAATTTAAAATTCTGACAAACGGAGCCTGCATTTGAGCCAACTTGTCCAATCCATCCTTGCTGCTGCTCAGGCCTTGCCTGAGGGCGGTCTACTGTCGCCTAAGGAGTTTTTGCATCTAGCTTCTCGAGCCGCTGTAGATCAGGCGCTGACACGCATGACGCGCGAGGGGCGGCTTTTGCGCTTAGGCCGCGGCGTCTACGCCTTGCCGGTGCAGGGTAGGTTTGGGGCGCGCCCCCCGTCCACACAAACTGTGGTGAAGGCGATTGAGGCAACCAGTGGTGAGTTGGTGGTTCCCAGCGGCGCTGCTGAAGCGAATGCCCTGGGGCTGACGACGCAGGTGCCGGTACGGGAGGTTTTTCTGACCTCGGGTCCTTCGCGCAAGCTGCGCCTGGGCTGTCAGGATGTAGTGTTCAAGCATGGCTCGCCTTGGCAGTTGCTCATGGGTAAACGTCCAGCAGGCATGGCCATTCGTGCCTTGGCTTGGTTGGGGGCAGAGCAGGCCCCTTCGGCGCTCATAATCCTGCATTCCAAGTTGCCCACGGCCGAATGGGAAGCCATGCGCGGCGCTCGTGCTGCGATGCCAAGTTGGATGGCGCGTGCTGTCAGTGAGGTGGCCTTTGTCTGAGTCATGGTTCGCACTCAGTCGCGCAGATCAGGCCGAAGCTCTTGATGTGGCGGCCGGGCGTACTGGTCGTCCAGCCCATTTGTTGGAAAAAGATATCTGGGTCGTCTGGGCCTTGTCGGCCATCTACGCTTCACCGTTGGCCGATAAATTGACATTTAAAGGCGGCACTTCACTCTCTAAGGTCTACAACATCATTGATCGGTTTTCTGAAGACATTGATCTGACCTACGACATCCGGCAGTTGGTACCAGACCTGTTGCAGGGCGGCAATCCAATTCCAGTTTCGGCTAGTCAGGAAAAGAAAATTACAGGCGCGGTTCGGGCACGATTGCCTGAGTGGATCGCAGGCTCCGTCAAGCCGGTTCTTGAAGATTCATTGGTCAGTAGCAGAGCGCAAGCTGAGTTCCGAGTTGATGGAAAAGACAGCCAGAAACTGCTCATTGACTACAGCGCGGTGAAAACGGGAACGGGCTATGCTGCGGCGTCGATACAGCTGGAGTTTGGTGCCCGCGCAACTGGTGAGCCCAACAGCAAGCATATAGTTAATTGCGACATCGCCACAGTGATTGAGGGCGTCGAATTCCCAGTTGCAGCGCCTCTGGTCATGGCTGTTGAGCGCACTTTCTGGGAAAAGGCAACGGCCGCACACGTCTACAGTTTGCAGGGTCGCTTGCGCGGTGAGCGATATTCCCGTCATTGGTATGACTTGGCCGCTATGGGAAAAACCGGTCACGTAGCGCTTGCCGCCGGTGATCGCCATTTGGCCAGAGCGGTGGCCGAACACAAGTCAGTCTTCTTCGCTGAAAAAGATGCAAATGGATCCAAGGTCAACTACCTTAAAGCCGTCACCGGCGGACTCCAACTGGTACCCGCAGGTGCAGCATTGGCTGCATTAAAAAGCGATTACACCGCGATGTCGGAGGACGGCTTGCTGGCGCTTGATCAGCCATCGTTTGCTGAAATTATGGAGAACTGCCGGGCCATAGAAGATGAAGTGAATCACAAGGCTCGGAACGGGCAATAGAGTCTCAGTTAAAAACAGCGGTGATAAACGGATTTGAACCGCCGTGCGAAAATCAATAAAATTGGGGCTTGGATTTGCTGGTTTCTCTGAAAAACGACGAGCGATTTGTACTGGCTAGCTGTGCCTGGTCAGGACCGGGGATCGCTACTTTCGGTTCGTTTGCACCTAGCTAGCACCACACCACCAGCACCCCATACAAAGGCCGCTAACGGCATGCTGTTAGCGGCTTTTTTATGGGGCAACCAAAGGTCTATGCGTATTGGTTTTTAACAAAGACTACCCGCACAAATGGCTGCAGGACTTGGCATCACACGCCCTAGTTAGACATGTCAGAGCGGGACAAGGCTGCCGCTGGGGTGTTCGAGGTCTGACTCAGTTCTCTCGCAGGCGGCGCACCATGTGCCGTTGGCAACAAGTCGCACGAGGATGGCAACAGCATTGAAACCCATGGTGTCATCCGCGGGTTCGTTCTTGCATTGACCTAGGTCCACACACCATGACCCTCTGGCTTATGTGCCAGTCTTACCCAGCCAATCGATGACCAATTGCGTGACCTGCTCAGGTTGCTCGCGATGCAAAAAATGTCCCGCACCAGGTACCAGTTCAAAATGATATTCTCCAGTGAAGTATTGCCCTTGGTCTGTCATCAGTTCAGCGCGTAAGTCGTCGGCGCCGCACAGCGCCAGTGTTGGCGTCTGTATTGTTCGCTCCATCGCGCGGCGTACATCGTCAAGACGTGGGTCCATCTTCTGAGCATCAAACATGGCACGGTAATAGCCCAGCGTTGCCGCAAGGGCACCGGGTTGCTTGAGCATGTCCTTGATGCTTGCAATATGCGCTTCATCACAGTGGCCTGGTGTGGTCCAGTAGTCCCAGAGATAGTCAATGAAGGCAAAGTCGTTTTCGGGCAGCGCTTTTTCAGGCAGATTCGGAAGCTGAAAGAACCACCAGTGAAACGAGCGTTGCACATGCTTGGGTAGCAGCAAGCTCTTGTTGACCTCCGCCGGATGAGGCACTGCCATAACCACTGCGCGGCGCACCAATTCAGGGTACGCAGCCACAACGCCGTAGGCCGTGATGGCACCCCAGTCTTGGCCCACCAGGTAGACGGGTTCACCCTCGCTGAGCGCACCAATCAAAGCGGCCACGTCGCGCACGAGTGTGGCCTTGTCGTAATAGCCGTTGTGTGGAATGTCCGTCGGTGGGTAACCACGCAAGAATGGAGCGATGACGCGGTATCCAGCGGCAGCGAGCGACGCCATCTGGTGGGACCATGTATGCGCTGTGTCTGGGAAGCCGTGCAGCATCAACACAAGTGGGCCATGGCCCTCCTCCAGGTAAGCGAATGTGAGGCCGTTGGCATTGATGGTGTTCATGGTCATGGTGCGTGTGTGTACGTGTGTGCGGGGTAAGAGCCAGATGAATGTGACTCACATTGATGGTGTCAACGTTCACTAGACAGTTAGCCGCTATTGAATCAGGACAGTTGTGCGCATACTACCCCTGGTTGTCACTTCAGTCACAGCGGCCTCGCTGGTTCGTGATGCCGCCTCGCCAATGCATGTGGCAAGTTGTGTGCGGCCTTGGCTGGTTATTGGTGCAGTGCACAAGTGACAGGCATAAAAAAACGGCTGCACTCTGTAAGGTTCAGCCGTTTGGTCAGCGCGCAGGACGTATATAGCCGTCAGCGTCACACCAATATGGCCACGTGTGCCGATAAAAATGGGGCGGGCTTCACGAAGTGTGTCAGATTGGCATCTTCGACATCAAGGCGCAGAGCTGTAATTTACCGACAACCTGGTGACGTCGCGCCGCAACTCGTGCGTCTTGGCTCGCACCGTGAGTTGAGGCTTTAGTCAGCCTAAATCCAAAGCGGTCGCCTGCTCAATGGGTCCATATGTGTTACCTGTAGATGTGAGTTTCTAAATAAAAGAACTGCTCCTTGCCGATGGCGACAGTCCATTTGCTGACTGGTTCAAAGCCTTGGAGGCTGTCGCTGCTGCCAACGTTCGAGTGGCTGTAAGCCGAGTAGAGCAGGGCAATTTTTCCAATGTGGAATGGTTCCGAGGCATTGGTGCGTACAAGATCGACTGGGGTCCGGGGTTGCGCATCTATCTGGCCAAAGACGGACTGAAGATCATCATCCTAATTGGTGGGGGCAGCAAGAAGCGCCACCGTCGGATTTGAGGCGCTAGCCGAGGAAATTGACAAACCGGCCAAGAGCCTCCACCGTATGCTGTCCCATTCGGGCAATCCGACCATGAGCAACATTTCGGCTGTCTTTGCCGCCATTAAGCGACAACTCAAGGTCGAAGTTCACACGCAGGTTGTTCTGGCTTGAGGCAAGTCCGCCATGGCGGTGGCCAATCCAAAAAACGTTGACTGGTTTGAACGAAACGCAAATGAAAGACTATTGCGAGAGTCATTCCGGTTCAATCAGGCCTGTAAACAGGTCAATAACTGGGTCTGTCGTAAAAATGTAAGCACGCTTTTTCAAGTCTAGTCCGATCGGCACTCCTGTCTAGCCAGGCTTACAGTCAGTTCAATGATGTGCCAGAAACTGATGTCCCCGTTCACCGTGTGACCTGCACCAGTCCATTTTCTAGTGCCGCGACCGAAGTTTGTTGACTGCCTGGACTTCATAGGCGTTGATCAACTTCTTGAAATACTTGTAGATGTCATCCATCTTTACCCTCAGATGGATGCTGGCAAAACCCTCGTCATCTGTGTCCAATGGAATCACGCTTGTGACCACGCACTTGAAGTGCTCGGGGTCTTTGTTTCGGATGGGCTGATAGGCATCAATGGCAGCAAAGACATCATCTAGGGTGTAACCATGGTCCCTGGTGAGGATCATCAAATCGTAGATGTCACGAGACTTCACGCGGTCATAGACGACGATGCTTTTCATGACCACAAGTCCATCGACCCCCAGCACATCAAAGCCGTCCTTTGAAACCGATACCTTGGAAGCAGACTTCAGGCATTCAATCTGCGGCTTTGGCCTGTCGTTTTCATTGCGTGAGTGAAACGTGACCTTGGCTCCGTCAATCAAGTAGTCCTGGACGTAGTCATCCAAGTTTTCGGATGTGTTGATCTTGAAGGTAACTTTTTGCCCGGACGTGATCAAGCTTTCAATGGTGGATCCGCCCGCTGCCAGCTCATCCAAAATCCCGTCGATTGCTTTCAGGGGCAGCTTCTGGCCGAAGATGTTGAAGTCCAAGTCTTCGCTGATCCTGTGCCCAATTTGCAATGCCAGCGCCGTACCTCCGACCAAGGTAAAGCCTGCCATTCGAGGATCATCCTTCAGGCGAGTGAAATTTCTTTGAGTCGCCTCTGGCATGAATTCCAGCATGAGCTTATGCATGTGCATGCCCCTGTGATGCTCTTAGACCTTTGCTGATGTTGGCCAGCATCCGTTTCACACTGGCACTGGTGATGGGCTCAAATGCACGCTGCTTGAATACGCGCTTGACTTTGGGCGCACCATAGTAAAAACACAAGCGAGCCACATCCTCGAACGTGTGCTTTTCCAGAACTTTCCCGATCAGCACATCGTCCTTGATGTGTGGGTTGGACCAGTCATAAGCACCCGACAGGCCAATCTTGGTGGACTTGCGCGGCGCATTTGTTTGCTCAATGGCGGTGCGCAGCCACGCCGGTATGAGGGTAGCAAAACTGTTGATGTCTTGCATCGACCAATCGCCAGTCGCACGCTTGATTTCCGTCGTAGTGAGGTTTGCTTGTCCACGATCCCAAAGCTCAAGCAAGGTCCGACCTGTGGGGCTGGCGGCAAGTTGAACTTTCCTTTGGCTCATACGCCGAAACTGTAAGGTGCTCCCCACAGCTTTGACCGTGCGTGATTGACCAGAGGTTGGCACCACATGCACATCGTGGGTCCCTGCGCAAGGCACCAGCCCGATCCGTTCACCTGTCTTGTGCGCAACGGCTTGCGCTATTGTGTGTGCATCCACAGACTGGCCCGCAGACGCGTAAAGCCCTCTGGCTACGCGTGCGATTTCACCTGACCGCATCATTCGATGCAGCGCTTGGTCGATGGCGGCACGCGTTCCCATCGATAAAAAGTCAGCGCTGGAGAACACTGCCCCATGGGACATGTCCGCAATGGCTTGCCAGATTGATTGAGGTGTGTTCATGTCAGAAATTATGCATTAATTTTTAACTTATGCAATATTTAAAACTACCATGGACTCTTCAGTGATGCTCGTCCATTGCCACGGGGTATGGCCTTGAACATGTTCCATTCATGCTGAGGATGGTCAGCAGACTTGTATGTCTTGGGTATCTAATTTCAGTTCTTCGTTCCGACGGCAGCGTCATGGTGTTAAATATTGTGACAAATTCCAATGTGGCACATTGCGCAACAATGTGTCGTGTGTCGTGTGTCGTGTGTCGTGTGTCGTGTATCGAATCTGTTCGTCCGCACTAGTTGGAAAAGCTGCAATGCACGCTGCCAAGGGCACCGAAATCTGCACGGATGCTGTCGCCGGGTTGAACCGCCACTGGCATGCGGCAGGTGCCAGTTGTCACCACGTGACCGGCTTCGCATGCCATGCCGTGGAGGCTCAGCTCGTTGACCAGCCAAGTCAATGCGACGCACGGATTACCCAAGACATTGCGCCCATATGCAGATTGAACAGCGACACCATTAAGCATGACGGGTATTTCAGTGTTGATGAAGTCGAATGTAGCCCACTGCCGTGAAGCGTCACCCAGTACAAACACATGTGCGCAGGCTAGGTCTGCAATGAGCGACGGCGCGCCAGCATGCGCAAAATCAGAAAATATTGAATCCGGAATTTCAATAGACGGATGGACGGTGCTGATGGCCGCCATGACCTCGTCTATTGGGTAGGCTTGCGCGCGCGGTGGCAAGGTGCGTGCGAATCGAAATGCAAATTCAATTTCGGCAACTTGCATGAGGTTGTTTGCGAGTGATACAACCGCGCCGTCAGGCAGGATGCGGTCAGCAAATAAACGTCCAGCCAGGGGTTGATCGACGCCTATATGGCGTTGGCCATCGGCACTGGTGGCTGCTATTTTCCAGCCACAGACGTCTTGTTTGTTCAAACACGACAGTGCCGCCTGTACCGCATAGCCAGTGGCGCGGTCGGTGGGTTGTAAGTGCGCAGGTAAGCCATCACATCTATTGTTGTTAAGCCACAGATCGTGCAATATGGCTGCAGCTTGTTCGACGTCCTGTTGCGTGTGGTTGTGGTTCATAAAGTGGTTGCCATGAGGCTTGTCATGTGGGTTTCAACAGCAGCATAGGTCACGCATTGGCTCAGTGGCTGAACGGCTTCAATCCAGAAAGCTGAGCAGTTCGCTTGCAACTTGTTCAGGTGCTTCGCGTTGAGGAAAGTGGCCAATACCGGTTAGCACCTTGCGCACATAACGGTTTAGAAAATAATGTGATTTGCCATCTGAGGTTGCGGGTGCGTTGGCGCCATCGCTGTCACCATGGATGACCAGTGTGGGCACGTTGAGTTGTGGCGTGGGGTCAAGCAGCGCTTCATCGCCGTTGTACAGCGGGTCGCCTGGTGCATGACCCCATCTGTGTTGGTAGGAACTCAAGGTCACTGCAGCCCAGTCAGGGTTGTCAAAAGTGGCAGCTGCTTGCTCAAACTCACTTGTGTCGTACCACCCAGCAGGCGACCACGTGTCCCACATGATGTTGGCAAATTCGCGCCCTTGCTCGCGCACAGTTTGCTCTCCACGCGGTGTGGCCATAAACCAGTGGTACCAATAATTTTTAGCTTGTTCTAACGTCAGCTGTTGCTGTGTTGCGTTTGTGCCGTATCCAACTGAGATCATGACAAGGTGGCTGGC
>Ga0222707_1000490_pt1 | contig 11361 bp, 16 predicted proteins | sample AntAcemetage1574_FD_179831 | JGI IMG/M metagenome (GOLD analysis project Ga0222707, IMG submission 179831) | Saline water microbial communities from Ace Lake, Antarctica - #1574 | ecosystem: Environmental > Aquatic > Non-marine Saline and Alkaline > Saline | place: Antarctica: Ace Lake...
CGGTCGACGCTGACAAGCTCGCCGGCAAAGGTCGCCAGCGCGCCGACGCGCGGCGCCCAGGGCGCGACCTCGTCGACCTCGTCGGGCTGGTCAAGATCGTCGTCGGGCTCGTCGCGATCGTCGGGCTCTGGCTCGTCGCCGAGCACGGTCGAAAGCGTGGCGGCGATCGACTCGAGGGCGGCGACGGCGCGGCGCATAAGGTCGCGGTCGTCGGGGTCTAACTGTAAGAGCGTCATGGTCTGACCTTTCGTTGAGTGAGAGGGGGTGGGCCTGGCGGCTCGCGCGCTGCCATAAGGTGCGCGGCGAGCCGCCAGGCGGTCGGGCTTAGCTTGCGAAGGGGTCGACGCTCTCGAGGTAGGCAACGGCGATAGCCGTCTCTTCGTCGGTCGCGTCTTCTAAGAGCCAAGGGAAGTTACCGCGCTCTTTGGTCGTGCCTCGCACGAGGCGACCCAGCACGCGGCGCTCGCCGATAAAGCCGCGCAAAGCGCCGCGAAGGTAGCCGCCCCAGACGAAGACCTCGGGGTGCGCCTCGGACTTGGCGGGCTTTTTCTCGTTGAGCACGACGACGTCGGCGACGACGACGGGCTTCGCGCCGTAGTCTGCCGTCTCGACGCTCTCTTCGCGCAGCGGCATAAAGAGCAAGAGCTTGCCCTCGGCTTGCTCGGTCATGTTCCAGCCTTCGCCGCCGGCCGCTGCCTCGCTGGGCTTTGCGAAGCCGTCGCCGAAGCTGGTCGACTTTGCGGGCTTGCTTTTCTTGTCTTTGTCTTTCGCCATGATGGGCGCCTTTCTTTCGGATCAACTCGGGCCGGGATCGGTGTCGAGCTCGCCCGCCGCGGCGGGTGAGATTGCGTCACCAGTAGAAAGGCCGGTCTCTACTGGCGACTCGTGAGCGGCTAGGCATTGCGCCTAGTTGGCAGCGCGGGGGGCGCCGCCTAGCTCTCAAGAGCCACGCCCGACGACTGGCAACGCGCGGGGGGCGCGAGGCCGGTCGAGTCTCGGGGGTTTTTAGTTGTGTCGCTATCCTAGTAGCGTACCGCTAGCCCGTCAATAGCGACACGCTAAGCCCGGCGAGAGCGCCGAAGCCAGAGCCTACGCCTAGCCAGAATGAGACGAAGAGCGCAAGCTTCAGGCGCTCGAAGCGAACGTAGCGCCTATCCATAAGCTCGAGCCGCTGCGCTACGGGGATCGCCGCGACGCCTGAGCGCAAGCGGTCGGGTAGGGTGCTTTGACGTCGCGAAGTAAAGGCAATCGCGCCGGCGCTATACGCCGCGAGCGCGAAGCTGAAGGCGGCCGTGACGATCGCCGCGAGGGCGTAGTCGCTCACCGTGCGCCGCCAGCGTGAGGCGCCGCCAAGTCGACCGCGCTAACGGCCTTCTTGCCCGCGCTGCGCCAGGCTCGCACTTCGCCGCTCAACCGGTTGCCGATAGCGCCGACCTTGAGGTCGACCGCGTAAATGAAGCAGGTTGCCGTGCCGGCCGGTAGGTGGATCAGTAGCGCGATCGTGCGGCTCGCGCCATGCGCGCGGCGCTCGTGAGTCTCGAGGTCGTAAGCTTTCGCGCCAGCGTAGAGCCCTAGCTGCTGCGCAATCTTGCCCGCGCCGTAGTCGATACGGCCGGTCTTGACGTCGGCGACCATGCGCGAAGCGCGCGCAGCGTCGGCCGTTGCCTTGCCGAGCACTATCTTGTCGAGTCGACCCGCGACGCGGCGAGCGTCGTCAACGACGACAATCTCGCGCTCGAGCACCTTGAGCCCGGCGCGGCGCATGGCCTCGTCGTACGCGGCAATATCGGCATAGTCGGCCGGCGTGATCCGGCCAGCGTCTAGCTCGACTTGCACGGCGTCGAGGCCGTGCTCGTCACAAAGCTCGGTCAGCGCGTGTAGGTCGGTGCCTTTCGTCGCGGCGTCGCGCACGCCGCCCAGGTCGAGGGCTTGCTGCGCTATGTCGCCCGCGATTTTCTTGAAAGCGCGCACGGCCGCCTCGACCTTTTCGGCAAGCTCGCCCGGCAGTAGCTTGCCCTTGCGGTCGGCCTTGCGGGCTTTGGCGATCGCAAGCTCGCGCTCGTGGATCGCGTCGCGCATGATGCTGAGCAAGTGAGGCGGCACCGCGTCGGCGCTGCGCTCGGTCGTGCCGACGGCCGTCTCGTTAGCGACCAGTCCCTCAAGCAAGATCCTTTGCTTCCACTTGTCGAGGGCGCTCGTATCCTCAAGGTTGGCGATATAGGTCGTGACGCGCGTGTAGCCTACGATCTTGCCCGTATCGGGGTGCTTGATTTTGTACTGGCCTAACCCGTTTTGCTCAAGCGCGACGGGCGCCTCGCTCGGCTTTGCGATATCGTGCGCGGCGGCACCGACGGGCGGGCCGACGGCAAACTCGCGGCCTTTCTCGGTCTCGACGGCGACGGCCTCGTGCTCGGCGATCGTGACCGGCTCGGGCTCAAGACCGAGCACCGGGCCTAAATCGACGACCTCAACCGCGACGCGCTCGGGCTCGGGCTGAGGCGCGTCAACGTCGTCGTCGCTTTCGCGCTCAGGCTCGACGATCGGCTCGGGCTCGGCGGCGGCGGGCGCTTTGACGCGGGCGTCGATAGCTGCGCGCTCGTCGTCGCTGGTCAAGTAGTGCCCAGTGGTCACGCCGAAGACAAGATTATAGGCGGCGACCAGGTCGGCCCGGTCGCGCGGCACCGTATCGGGGTCGACAATCATTGAGCCGACGGGCTCGTTTTCAATCGTTAGCCCGGCTTTACGGAGTAGCCGCTTAGCTTGCACGCGAGCCGCGACGTCGCCGTCGTCTACCGGCTCGGCGACGGGCGCGGGCTCTGGCTGAGCTTTCATCGTGGCGGCGAGCGCCTTCGTGCGCGCACGCTCGGCGGACTCGCGAGCCCCAGGGCTTGCGTTAGGTTCAGCGAGCACGCGATCGGCGGCGGCAATAACCGCCGCGGGCGTCGGGCCTTGCTCGACGTCAGGCGAAGGCTCAACCGGCGGCGCGGCGAGAGCCGCCTCGCGCCGCTCGGCTAGCTCAGCTTTAGCGGCTTTGCGCTCGGCCTTTGGGTGTGACTTGTCGGCGATAAACGCCTCAAGCTTTGCGATCTTGCGGGCCGTCTTTTCGGCTTCGGTCTTTGGCACGGTGTCGCTCTTTTCTTCTCGGGGGTTACGGGGTGAGGCTACAGCGCAGGGGCGACAAGCGCGACGAGCCAGAAAGCAATGACCAGCGAGCCCCAGAATATGAAGGCGACGCTCAGCGCCAGCGCGTGAAGCCAGCGCGGGGCGCGCGTGCGCCACACTAGGCGCGTCACGCGCTGACCTTCAGGCACGCGAGGCACGTAACGTCTCGGCGGTCGTGCGCCCACATGAGGCGGTCGACATTAGCGCCGAAGAGGTAGCGCCCACACTCGGCGGTATTGCTATAGATAGCATCGGCGACGCGATGCACGCGAGGGGCGCTCACGCGCGAGCCGCCTCGATCGTGGCGGCGGCGGCGCGGTAAGCGCTAGCTTTCGCGATCATGTACTCGCGAACGTCGAGCGAGTCGGTACGGCTGGCGAGCATAAGAAAGCCGGTCGCCTCGACGCGAAGCTCGCGGGCGGTCAAGCCCTCGGGCGCAACGATCGACGAGGTGGCGATCTGGGTAAGTGTCTGAGCGGGCATTGGGTGACCTTTCGTTGAGCCCGCGTGCCGGGCTGATATCTCTAGCATAGTGGCGCGCTAGTAGCGCGTCAACACTAAGGGCTAAATATCTTCGGGCTTAGTAGCGCCGGGCCTTGGGGCGTCGCCGCGGCGGGTCGCTTTGCTCATATGCCCGACATGATAATGCCCGCACTTCTCGCAGCGGTAGACCGTCAGCGCGCCGGGCTCGGCCGCGACGCTAAGAGTCTGACGCCTGGCGCGCTTAGCGTCGGCGCGCGTATAGTAGCCGCGCTTGCCGCTCGTGTCGCACCTTACCCACGTACCGGGCGGCGGCGCGTCTCGCCGCGTCACGAGCCCGGCCGCCGCTTCGTGTGCCAGTGATCTACCGCGCCGGGCCGCGCCTCGTGGTCGCGCGTGTCGTGGTCGACCCTATGCACGGCCAGGGCGTCGGCGTCGTCGACGGGTTGCTCGTGACCGGGCAGCCCGTGAAAGAGCGCCAGGTGCGAGCGTACCGTCGTGAGCGTGATCGGCGGCACGAAGTAGCCGGCCGTTACGCCGGGGCTTTCGGCGACAAGCCGCGCGCCGAGTATCAACTCGACCGCTGCGCCCGGCGCGTCGGTCGCGGGCGCATCCCAGCGCGCGCCTTTGCCGAGATCGGCGACCGCCTCGTCGGCCGTAGCCCAGCGCCTTTGAGCGCCGCGATCGTCGCGCAAGGGGCCGTCACTTTGGTCTAAGCGCTTGACTTTTTCGCGCGGGTCGACGTCGCGCGTGTACTCGCCAGCGCTTGCGCGCACGGTCACGCGCGAGCCTTTAGCCTTGTGCTTTGCCTTGACGACTAGCCACGCCGAGCCTTTGAGCTCAACCATATCGCCGGCGCTAATCTCTGCCCAGCGCGTCACGAGTGCGCCGCCGTAATCAGTAGCCCGTCAGTCGTTGCCACAATCACGAGGCGAGCCTCGCGCGGGGCGTCGTCGAGCTCGGCGTCGGTAACGTGAAGCCAGTCGGCACGGCGCGCCATGATCCACACGAGACGGCGCAGCGCCTCAAGCTCGGGCTCAAGGTCGACGATCGGGGCGCTCACGCGCGGCGACCTATCGCCAGGCGCACACCGGCCGCGATAGCCGCGACGGCAAGCGCGAGCATCAGCACGAGACCCGAGTCGAGCGCGGCGCCCGTCTCGGCGAGCTCGTCGGGTAGCGGCTGAGTCGGCACCGGCGCGCTCGTCTCAAGCGGCAGTGGCTCGGGGTAAAGCTCGGGGCCGTTGTCGTCGACCGTGCAAGTCTCGGCGTCGAGGCCGGGGCAGGGATGATTACTCACGCACGACGTCGGCTCGCGGTTTTCGTCAAGCCAGCCGGGCACGGTCAGCGGCGGGCAGTCGAGGCCCGGCGGCAGCGGCGGCGGCTCGGCGCACGGCCCGGCCGCCGGTAAGGGCGTCGGGCATACGGGCAGGATGATAACAATATCGACGGGCGGCGTCGCGTCGGCGCTCACGCGCTTACGCCGAGCGGCAAGACGCGCACGTTACGCCAGTCGAGAGCGACCGCGGTCGAAGGCTTGCCGACCGCGTTGACGCCGGGCTCGACGATAACGACATGCCCGAGACGTTCCCACGCCCTGACGGCGTCTTCGGCAAAGCGCTGGATACCTTCGCGCTGGGCGGGCGTTGCCTTCTTGGGCTTGCTCGCCGCGGGCGAAGTAAAGGGGCGAGGCGTAAAGCCGCGCGTACGACGCCTGTCGAGCCACGCCTCAAGCGCGGGGGTCGACGGCGTAGTCATAACGTCGGCAAGGTCGGGGCCGTCGTGGCGCCAGGCGCGCGAGGCGGCGCGCGGCTTTGCGGCGCGCGGCTTTGGCGCGGGCTTTGCCTCAAGCTTGCGATCGAGCGCACACTCAATAAGAGCAATCTCACCCGCGGTTAGGGTAACGACGTACAGAGCTTTGGACATGGTGAGCCTTTCTGCGGCCCGGCTTTCGGGCTTGCATTGCTTAGCCTAGTAGCGCGCTAGCGGCTCGTCAAGTAGGCTAAGAGCACCTACTACAGAAAGGGGGCGCCGCTATGGCTTCCCAGACAATGCCGCCCGCGCGATTCCCGCGCTCTTTGGCGGTCATGCTCAGCCACGAGCAAGCCGACGCGATCGAAGCCGCAGCGCTCAACGAGCAACGCTCGAAAGCCGACATAGTGCGCGAGCGCTTAGACGCCGGCGCAGCGCTTGTAAAGATCGGCCGCGAGTACGGGCTACCGCTTGCCGGCCTCGTCGAGGCGGCCGAGCTTTCGGCCTTGCGCGGCGAGCCGCACCAGCCGTAAGCCGCGCCGACTAGAATCGGCATCGGGTAGCCATGCCCGAAGACCCCGCCGGTAACTGGGTGAGTAGCCGGCGGGGTCTTTCCATGCGCTCAGTCTTTGAGTCGACGCTCAAGGCTGCGCGTCGTCTCGGCGTCGCGCTCTGCCTCGCTGACAAGCCGCGGCTCGCTAGCGGCAAAGCGCACGCCGACCCATGAGCGCGCCGTCTCGGCTAGCGGGCGCATCATGAGCGCCGACGGGCGGCTCGGCGTCGTCTTAGCGCCGAAGCGCACCAGGCGCCGTTCGGCGTCAGCCATAGACTCGTGACCGGCGAACCGAGCGTTTACCGTCTGCAACGACCAGGGCTTGTGCCCGCGCGCTTCGGTGTAGGCGTTAAAGTCTGCGGCAAGATCGGCAGCGGCGACCGCCCAGCCTTTCGCCTCGTCGCCGACGATCAGCCGCTCAGCCGCGTAGCTCATTACCGGATCGGCCTCAAAGCGCCAGGCGAGAGTGTCAGCGACGACGCTCTTCGGCATAGGCGGCATGACCATGTCGGCGTCATACCAGCGGCGAGCGCCGTCGACCAGCCACGCAAGCACGCCCGCGTCAGCCGTGCCGAGATCCCGCTTTACGCTCGGGTCGCGCAGCCTATAGCGCGGGTCACCGGTTTTGTCTGCCAGCTTTCCGGCGCTGACAAACTTAAAAGGGAATACGACCAGGCACAGCCGCCGCCAGGTGCCGTGATCGGTTTCGGCGACGATCGGCGTGTAGTTGGTGCTCAGCATGAGCGAGTGAGTCGCTAGCCAGGTGACGTTATCCGAGCGCATGCGCCGGGCGGTAATCGTCGGCGTGCCGAGCGTGTCTTTCACGCGCTTGACGTTGAGGTTGCGACCTTCGGCAAGCTCTTCAGCTACGGCAAAGCGCGCGCCCATAAGCGTCGTTAGCTCGGTCGGATGATCGCCGGGGTTAGCCATGAAGAGGCGGTCGGGCACGGTCACGGCGTAATCGCCGAGCGCCTGGCGCGGGGCGTGTAAGACGGTCGTCTTGCCGTTGTCGCCCGAGCCCATGAGGATCGGCATAACGTCGTCTTCGGGCGTGTGGCCGGTCGCCGCTTGCCCGAGCCGTACCTGAAGCCAGGCGGCAACGCTCGGCGGCACGGCCTCGAGCGCGCGCAGCCACGTTGAGCGGTCGGCGTCGGGGTTGTATTCTGCCGCCGTCATTTTGGTGAGCAAGAGCTTAGGGTCGTGCGCCTTGAGCTTGCCGGTGCGCAGGTCAACGACGCCGGTCGGCGTGTTGAGTAGGTCGGGGTCGGCGTCAGGCATGGCCGCCTCGCCCCAGAGGATGCCGAGAGCGAGCCGCGCGACGGCGACAATGCGCGTGCGTTGCTCGAGAGCTCGCGCGTCGCTCTCGCGGCGCTTGTCGCCGCGCATGATCGCCGCGCGGGTCTCGGTCGCGCGTATGCGCCGCATGATCTGGCGCACGGCCTCAATCAGGGCGAGCTCGTCGACGGGCGACCAGCGGCCGGCGTCATACTTGACAAGCCCTAGCCCTTTAGCCACGGCGAAGAGCCCGTCGGCTTCGGCGGCGACTTGCTCGGCGAGCGCGGCGTCGGTCAAGTCGTCAAAGATCGTACCGTCTTCGCCTACCGCCGCCAGGGCCGCGCGCTCGCGGATTGCTTGCGGCGCTGACTCATGCGCGCGGGCGGCTACCGCCTTACGCTCGGGCTTGCTGAGTGCGATCGTGACCGGCGGCAGCCCTACGTGCTTAACGCTGCCTTCGGCCGCTAGGTCAAACTGGCGGCCGTGGTCGGGGTAGTGCCGCGTGTAGCGCTCGCGCGCCTTTGTCAAAGCCACGCCCGCGCCGCGCTGGCCTTGAGTGCCAAGCGCAACAATCTGGCCGACGGCCTCAAGCATGACGGCATGGTCGGTATCGTGCTCAGCGATCCGGGCGGCGGCGGCTTTTACCGTGGCGCTCGGCTTGCCGTCGGTAGCCCGCTGAAGCCAGGCAAAGACGCTAGCGCCAGGCGCTCGAGCGTCGGGGCGATCCCTGGGCGTCACGAGCGACCAGGCGGGCGCAGCGGCGAGCGCCGGGGCGCTGGTGAGTCGCTGGCCGTAGTAGATCGCAAAGCCGCTACCGGCGCGGATGTCAACGGCCGCGACCGGATGATTTTGAGCGATCGTCAGCGGCGTACCTTTCGGCGCGCGGTAGACGTAGTGCGCGCCGCCGCTCGGCGTCGAGTAGTGAAGAGTCGGCGGTAGCTCGTGGGCGGCTTCGGCGAGATTGTCAACGCCCGAGCCGTTGCCCTTGTCGGCGTCGAGGTCGACGACTACGACGTCGCTTAGGCCGGCGGCGTAGCCGACAAGGGCGTCGGGGAAGTCGACTAGCCACCAGGTAGCGAGCACTTCGGGGTCGGTGCTGGCTTCGCTCTGCCAGGCTTTGACGAGCGGCACCTTGCGGGCGCTGACGGGGAAGACGTGAAAGCCGTGACGAGCGAGGCTGAAGGCGACGTCGAGAGGCTTGAGGGCGGCAGGTTTTTTGGTCACGCGCGGGGCTCAAAGGCGAGAGCGGGCGCCATGATCGGGATCTGAGCGGGCACGGCGAGTAGGTAGTCGCGCACGGTGTCGCCGCTGAGGCAAAGCCGCGGGGCGTGGCTCGGCGTGCCGTTGAGGGGGTGAGTCTCGCGCTCGCCGCACCAGGGGCAAAGCACGACGACCAGCGTCGGGCCGTCGTCGCCGGCTGGCTGGCGAATCTCGACGGCGAAGGCGTACGGCGTCGGCGCGTCGTCGTGCCGCTGCGGATACGGGGCGGCGATTGTGCGGCGTATCTGGCGAAGTCTCGGGGGTGCCATTGTGTCGGCCTTTCAGTCAGTGACGGCAGCGGCGCGGCGCGGTGTGCGTCGGGCTCGGCGGCGGTCGGTGCGAGGGGGTGCGGGGTTAGCTTACAGAACGTAGCGAACGTAGAGAGTCACGCGGCGCTGCGGCTTTGCGGGCGGGGGCTTTGTCGGCTCGGGCCGGGATTGAACCTCGAAAGCGCCGGCGGGGGCAAAGGCCCGGTAGGTCGCTTTTTTTATATGGCCGGCAACCCCTGGGTTTTTATCGGGCACGACGACCCAGTCGCCGCGAGCCTTGCGGGCCGCCTTTGCCACGGCGCGCCAGTTGTAGCGAGGCAAGGGGTTAGCAATCAAGGGGGGGTTTTTTACGACCTCAAGCATGGTGCTCTTTTCTGTCACGAATCGGATACGTCGTTACTATAACACAAGATTTACGCGACACGCTGTTATTGAGTAGTCAAGGCTCACAGGATAGCGGCGCAGATTCTCGCGCCTTAGTGCACGTGATCTGTCACTGGGTAACAACGTACGGGCTGAGTGGGTAACTTTCCTTCAGCTAACTTCACTTTCATTTGTAACCGAAATTTCCAGTTACATGACCCTATTTTGTTGGACTAGAGAAAGTTACCCTTTTTGCGCGTACGTCGTTACCTAGATCGCTAAGCGCGCGACGAGTGCCGCCTTAGTGTCGCTCTCAGCCGCTAAGGCGTGGCAATCTGCGCGCCTATCCTGAGAGCCGGGGCGGTATTGCGCCACGCTCAGCGCGCTAGTAGGGTGTCGGTATGGCAACTTACAGAGCCGCGCCGAGCCTCGGCTATCCGCCGCCGCCGCACGCGCTGACCGAAAGCGCCGCGACCGCGCGCCAGGCGCTCAAGCATTACGGCGATACGCTGCGCGCCGGCCGAGCCGCGGCCGTCGAGGCATACGCCGCGAGCACGCGAGACGCCGCCGAGCTCGGCGAGCGCAGCGCCGCGCCGAGACTGGCACGCGCCGACCTGCCGCCCGCTATTGCTCGCACCTATGCAAAGCTCGAGGCGCACGGCGACGTCGTTGCTCTGGGCATCGTGGGGCGCGTGGTGGTGCTTGCCGCCCAGCGCGGCGACGGTATGCGCGCCCGAGTCTTCTATCGCTGGGCCGGCGATCCTTCAGCGGCGCGCGCCGACGGCGCTATCGTCGCCGGCCGCGCTATGACGATGACGGCCGCGCTCGCCGAGCTCGGGGCGACGTCGTGAGCGACGAGCGCGACGCCGTAACGCCCGACCCCGATAAGGGCGAGGTACTGAGTATCTGGGCGACGCTTGCCGCTATGACCGAGATGGCGAAGCTAGCCCAGCCGAAAGAGCCGCCGCCGGGCGTAGAATCGCGCCATGAAGACAACCCGTAAGCCGCGCTACGCCGAGCTCACGGCGACGCGCCTACTCGGTGAGCAACGCTGGGCCTATGAGCGACACCTTGAGCATATGAATTACCGCGACATGCGCCGCCTCGTAATTGAGCCGGTCGACCGCGGCGGGCTCGGCTACGACCTGAGCGAGCACGCGCTACGCGGCCTTGTCGTCGGCTATGTCGAGTCGGCGCGCGAGACGCTGACCGAAGAGCGCGGGGTCTACATAGCGCGCGAGCTTGCCGACCTTGACCTTCAGCACCGGGCGCTCGCCGCGGTGCTTTCTCGGTCTATTGACGCGGCAGAGTCGACGAAGGTCGCCGCGGCGCTCGGCTACGACTCGCTGGCGCAGCTACTCAAAGAGGCGCCCGACGCTGCCGTGCCGCTTGACGCCCGCCAGATCACGGCACTACTTCGCGAGCTTCGGGCCGTCGGCGAGTCGCGCCGCAAGTTGCTAGGGCTCGACGCGCCGCTCGAGGCGCGGGTCGAGGTCACGAGCCGCGACGGCGTTATCGCAGAGCTTGAGGCAATGCTCGCCGGCAATGATGACCTATCGACGAAGCGAAAGGCTAAACGATGACCCAGCCGCCACCAGACAAGTGCCTAGAGGTCGGCTATCTCATGGTCGGCGGCAAGCGCGTTGCGACGCTGCGGTGCGAAGAGCGGGCGCTACATAGCATCGAGCGCGGCGGGCCGACTGGCTGGTCGGTAGTGGCTGGCACGCCGCACCGGGCGGCTTTCACCTGGCAAGACGACGCGCCAGAGGTTGCCGACGACTGGCCCGAGCGCTACGACGTCGACGAGACCTTTGAGGTAGACGTGCCTATGCTTGACGCCGAGACGCTGGCGGAGATTGCCGCGGCGGGCCGCGACGACATTAGCGCCGCGATTGAGCGGCTAAAGCTGGTCGAGCCAGTCGCCCCCGACTACGACGCGCTCGACGCGCTCGACGCCATCCTGCGCGCGCGAGACGTCGACCGGGTCGTCGATGACTTGCGCGGTAGTGGCGCCTAGCGGCGGGCTGCGCTCAGAGCGGCGACGACTACGGCGCACGCTTGACGAGCGCGGCGTCGGCGCTTTCTATGTCGCTTTTGCTGAGCGATCCCTTGACGCTGAGCGCCGCGGGCCGGCCGTGGCGAGCGAGTACCGGCGCGGCGTGACCGAGCGCGACCCGTTGCTCTTTGCGCTGGTCTACTTGCGTAAGCACTTGAGCGACGAGTCGGGCGCCGTGACGCTGAGCGAGGT
>Ga0222707_1000496_pt1 | contig 11282 bp, 7 predicted proteins | sample AntAcemetage1574_FD_179831 | JGI IMG/M metagenome (GOLD analysis project Ga0222707, IMG submission 179831) | Saline water microbial communities from Ace Lake, Antarctica - #1574 | ecosystem: Environmental > Aquatic > Non-marine Saline and Alkaline > Saline | place: Antarctica: Ace Lake...
GCGGGTTTGCGCGACGTATCCAGCTTAAGGTCATTCATTGGGGGTGACGCTGTCCTTGCCTTTCTGGATGCTGCCTGGACACCGGTTTTCGTGGCTTTTATCTGGTTGCTTCACCCGGGACTCGGCGTGCTGGCACTAACAAGCGTGGTTGCCTTATTTCTGTTCGCATTGGCGAACGAAATTCTCACGCGTGGACCGCTAAGGAAAGTTGGTGCCGAGATTCGGAAAAGTCAGATTGCGGCTCAGCGTTTCGTGGAAAGCGGTGAAACGATTTACCCGCTAGGTATGATGAATGCCGTTCTTGGGAATTGGAGAGATCAGCAGCGGGATGTTTGCGATAAGCAACAGAGAATCAAAGAACGGACATCCAGCTTTGTAAGTGCGTCTCGCGCACTTCGCTTAGCTTTGCAGGTGATGATCCTTGGTTTGGGCGCATATTACGTTCTCCAGGGTGTTCTTACTGCGGGCGGAATGATTGCCGCATCCATTATTTTGGGGCGCGCGCTTGCTCCGATCGAACGCTCTATTGGCGCTTGGCAAAGCTTTGTGGTGGCGCGGGATGCCTCAGGGCGGCTTAGCGAAATGTTCAAAGGTGCGGACCTCTCAGTGGATGCGATGAAATTGCCTCACCCAATAGGAAATTTGGTTGTGGAGGAACTGTATTGCCATGTCCCAGGGACCACCGAACCGATCATTGAAAATATCAACTTCAGTCTTCGGCCTGGCGAAACACTGGCGATTATCGGGCCGTCAGGGTCTGGCAAATCAACGTTATGCCGCCTCCTGGTTGGAGCGTGGAAACCCTCGCGGGGACATGTTCGCTTGGACAATGCAGATGTGAGTACTTGGGATCCAGAGGAACTGGGCCCACACCTTGGATATCTACCTCAGGACGTGGAGCTATTCCCCGGTACCGTGGCGCAGAATATTGCCCGGATGCGAGACGCCAAAGATGGTGAAGTTCTTCAAGCTGCGAAGGCGGCTGGTGTGCATGATCTAATACTTAAGTTGCCGCAAGGATACGAAACGGATGTCGGTGTGCACGGCGGTCGGATTTCGGGTGGGCAACGGCAAAGGCTGGGACTTGCCCGTGCCTTGATGGGTGACCCGACTTTCCTCGTGCTGGACGAACCAAGTTCAAACCTCGATCAAGCAGGTGACGCTGCGTTGGCCATGACCATGGACCAGCTGAAGAAGGATGGACGGACGGTTGTCATCGTTTCTCATCGTCCTGCCGCATTACGAACAGCTGACAAGGTTCTTATTCTCAAAGACGGAGCTGTTGCAGCCTTTGGCCCCCGTGAGGAAATCTTGAAGCTGCGTGCTCCTCCCGTAGACGCAAAAAAATCCGAACCTGCACATAACGTGCGCACAGTTTTCAAGGCAACGGCGGAGTAGTCGGACATGTTCAGTTATCTAAGCGATATGTGGGAAAATGCCCGTGTCCTAGGGGCGAAAATCCTTGATGCAGCTAACGTTTGGAACCTGCCAGAGTGGCGACAGGTCCTAGCGGAGTTAGGCATTAAGGGAGTCGAGCTAGAGTGGCTTCTGGTCGGCCTCGTAGTTGCCCTACTTCTCATTGCTAGATTTTTATTGCGGGGCCGTCTTCGGTCCCCGCGTTTCGCCAATAGGCAAGTTCTTGATGATCTTACAAGAGCTCCGCGCAGGTTCGGATACGTCGTTACTATTGCGCTGGTATTCGGATTGGGAACCTGGTCTTTCCAGGCACCGCTTGCTGGGGCAGCGATTGCACCCGGAGTGATTAGCCCTGAAGGAGACCGCAGAACCGTTCAACATCTTGAAGGCGGTATCGTCAGGGAAATACTTGTAAAAGAGGGAGACGTTGTTGAGGCTGGGCAGGTCCTTTTGACACTTGAAGACATTTCTGCCCGCGCTCGGTTTGACGAAATCGGCAGCAGATACGTACACCTGCTCGCGAAGGCGGCGCGCCTTGAAGCGGAGCTTCGCAATTCGGACCAAATTGATGAAATTGAGGGTTTCACGGATCATGTTGAATATCAGGCCGCGATTTCCAACCAACGGGAACTGCTCGCACGTCGCCTTACAACTCGCCAAGGGCGTGTGAACATTTTGCGAAATAGAATTAGACAACTTGAAGAGGAAAACTTTGGCCTAGTACAGATAATTGAAGGTCTGAACGAGAAAGCAATACTGATGAGCCAGGAGATCGAAAACGTCGCAGAACTTCTTGACAAAGGCCTCGAACGGACGCCCCGAATGTTGGCGCTAAAACGTGCTGCTGTGGACATTCTAATTGAGCGGGCATCCAACGATGCCGCAATCGCCCGGAACAATCAAAAAGTTGGAGAGACCGAGCTGCAATTATTAACAATGCACCAGCAGGAGTTTGAGCAAGCCAGCGAAGAGCTAACTGAGTTGCGAAGAACTATTGCGGAACTCGGCAGCGAGATGCCGTGGCGTACGGATGTCTTGGCTCGAACTGAGATCCGTGCTCCGGTATCAGGAATTGTGTTCGATGTCCGTGTGACAACCCTTTCAGGCGTGCTCAAGGGGGGTGAGCCTATTCTCGACATCGTTCCGTCTCAGGTTCCGTTGATTATCGACGCACGCGTCAATCCCATCGACATCGATGTCTTGAAAATAGGCATGCCTGCTCGAATTATCCTGATAGCCTATCAGCAGCGCAACATGCCTCAGCTTTTTGGAACTCTACGCTCGATCTCTGCGGACAGTCTTGTGGAAGATAGGACTGGAACGGCGTATTACTTGGCGAAAATAGAAGTTCCCAGGGCGGAAGTGGAAGGGTTGCCAGACGTTGAGCTGGTAACTGGTATGCCGGTCGACGTCATGATTTTGACAGGAGAATCAACTGTCGCTGATTATGTCATTGGCCCGCTGATAGGGTCCTTTCGGCAAAGCTTTAGGCAAAACCACGACAGTTGAGTTCCAGGGCACTCGAATGTAAAATTAATACTTTCAAGAAATTCAAAAAATTATATCATCTTCGTAAATTCTATTGACGCCTTCTAGAAAAATGGATCCACCATTGTGCTCAATTAACAGTCTGTTTTCTTTTGTGTAAATCGACAGATCTGCAAAGGACTTTTCTGATTCTTTGATGGCAATATTATCAATTCCACTGACGAAGTCGGTAATCCGGTCCGTTCCGCCGACTCCGTAAAATTCAAAGATGTCCGCACCTTCGCCACCAGACAATACGTCGTTGCCTTTGCCGCCGAAAATATAATTGGCCGCTTTATTCCCGTTGATGCTGTCGTTAAATCTACTTCCGACTACGTCTTCGATTATTGTTCCGAAGGCGATCACTATGTTGTTGGTCCCGACGGTGCTCGCTGTGCTGAATTCGCCTTCTCGAAGATCAATTTTAACCCCCTGTTTCGCAGAGGAGAAATCCAGTATATCGTGGCCGCCCCCGTCCCATATAGTAGTAAGCTTGTCCGCTAGCATGTCTGCGGTGAAAGTGTCATCGCCTGCCGTGGAAGCTTGGTTCGCACCATAAAGATACTGCAACGCGGCAATGTCATATAGCTGAAAGGAGCTTGCCTCGCTATCAAATGTCGGGTGACCATAGTCCGACATAACCGAGTATTTTTGGCTTTGCTCCTCTAGTGGCAAATCCGAATGTTGCAGGCCAAGCGAATGACCGATTTCATGGATCAGGGTCACGTACTCCTCGGTCTCGGGCGCGAATGACTTTCCGGATAACGAAGTATTAATCCATATGTCGCCTTTCGGCGTTCCCACAGTGTATGCGTCTGGATAATATGCGAGACCAGTCGCCGCGCCGCTAATGTTTGCAACGCCAAATACCATTCCAGCCTCCTCTACAGAGGTTTCGACAAAAGTAATATTGGTATGGCTCGAGACATCTGACAAGGCGTCACGGGCGTATGTACGCATCTCCTCTGAGAAAGCTTCGAAATCCGTCCACGCAAAGTGGGATTCATCATAATATTTTGGCGTTTCAGCAGCAAACGCGAAATTTACGATTGTAGCCGTTCCGATTGGATCGTCAGGATTTATTCTGTAGTCATCGCCGCGAATTAGGCCAGATATGTAATAGGGAATTACGGTAGAATCGCCGTCTGATACTTCTTCTGACACTTCTATAGTAACAACTCCGCTGGATGCACCACCCTTGCCGTCGTGTACCGAATAGTAAAATGTATCAGTTCCTGAAAATCCGACCGCTGAATCATACGTGAATGTGCCATCTGAATTGATAGCAACTGTGCCTCCCCTGTCGCTAACGGCGTTATAGTCTAGGACTTCAAGTTGATCTCCGTCTGGATCCGTGTCGTTGGTCAGAAGGCTTTGAGCACCGCTCAAGGTAACTCCCGATATTGCAGCGAATGCGTCGTTCTGCGCGACTGGAATCTTATTATCTAGTGCATCGGTAGGAGCCAAAACCACTTTGTCAGAAAAGGACAATGCTTCGATGCCACTTAACCAATCCACTTCTCCGTTCAAGGATGTGACGAGAATGTTCACACCCTCTACCGAAATGGTATAATCCGAAAAGCTTCCGTCAAATACTGCTGTGTCGTAACCTTCGCCGCCGTCAAGCGTATCTGATCCGTCGCCTCCGGATATAAAATCGTCTCCGGCACCGGCAGTCAATATATCGTTGCCATCGAGACCGTAAAGCTCGTTGTGGCCTTCATTTCCTTTCAATACATTGTCCAGTTCATTGCCAGTACCGTTCAAGTCAGCTGTGCCTGCCAGAGTAATGTTTTCCACCCAGTTTGGTAACGTGAAATCTACAGACGATATTACGGTATCCGTTCCTCCATTTCTCTTTTCGGAAATTATAATACCGGAAATGTTAACCAAATATATATCGTCGCCCATACCACCATTTAGTGTGATAGTCGTATTTGTGTCTTTTGGAGATCTATTAGGCTTTCCCAAGGGTATTCGTTCCTTTCAGTTGCAAGATAAATCGCATTCACAAGTTTCATCTATTTAAAAAATCATTTTCGACAAGTATGGCTCTTCGATTTAAAATCCTAAGATTTCATATTATAATTATTAAGTGGCAATTTTGCGGCCATATGTTGGAGGAAGTGTGACGGCAAGGAGCTTTGTTCCGCAAATACGCTGCGTGCCGAATATCGCCTACACATGGCGGATACACGCCAAGGCTGGTTGGGATGCCCCGGCGCGGCACTGTCAGAGGAAACCTGCTTGAGGCGGGCAGGGCGAGCAATTAGCGTCACGGGATGACAAAACGTTCCCCCTTTCGTTACTTCAAGACGAGCCCAGAGGTCATCCGCCTGGCCGCTATGATGTATGTGCTGTTTCCGCTCTCGCTGCGGAATGTGGAGGATCTTTTGCACGAACGCGGCATCGACATCAGCCATGAGACGGTTCTATTTTCGTGGAACAGATTTGGCCCGATGTTCGCAGCTGAGATCCGTCGCAGACGGGTTGACCGAATGCGGTCTGGGACACATTGGCAGTGGCGTCTGGATGAGGTGTTGGTGAAGATAAACGGCGGGATGTTCACTGCCCAAAGTTGCCGCTCTTGCCCGCACTGGAGGATGACTTGAAACGTACTTCTTGACCTCTTATCGCAGGTGAAATAGGAAAGTTTCAGGTCGCGGGCGTTGTGTAATGGTTAAGACCTCAGTTTTCCAAACTGAAGATGAGGGTTCGATTCCCTCCGCCCGCTCCAGAAATTTTTTTCCGACAATTTACCTACAAAGACGGTCCAGCGGGATCGTCATGGCATTGGTATGGTGAGGAAATTCCTGATTTGAGCTATAGCTTTCCAAACTGAAGATGAGGATTCGATTCCCGTCGCACGCTCCATGCTTTAATTCCATTGATCTCGCACTGCGCTGTTAGCATTGCCGCAGCGCCTTTCGCTTGTGCCGCGGCGATCACGGTTTTATGTGCGATGCAGCTTAAGCAGGATGAATGATATGGCCGACGCGCCCCCAGTCACCGACGCAGACCGCGCCAAATCAAAGAACATGGGCGCATTGCGCCAATTGTGGCCGTTTCTGACACCCTATCGCCGTCTGATGGCCTTGGCGCTGGGCGCGCTGACACTGACGGCCTGCGTGTCCTTGATCCTGCCGCTGGCCGTGCGCCGGGTCGTGGATAACTTCGATGTGCAGGCTGGCCAACTGCTCGACCGTTACTTTGCCGCAGCCCTTGGCATCGCGGCGCTGCTCGCTGTGGGCACGGCCCTGCGCTATTACCTTGTGACCCGTCTGGGAGAGCGGGTGGTGGCTGACATCCGCACGGCCGTTTTCGACCGCATGATCGGCATGTCGCCCTCGTTTTTCGAGAATATCATGACCGGCGAAGTGCTGTCGCGTATCACGACAGACACCACGTTGATCCTGTCCGTTATTGGCAGTTCCGTCAGCATCGCCCTGCGCAACTTTTTGATCTTTATCGGCGGTCTGATCCTGCTGATGATCACCTCGTTCAAGCTGACGGCGCTGGTGCTGCTGCTGGTGCCCGCCGTCATAGTGCCAATTGTCGTGCTGGGTCGCCGCTTGCGCGTACTCAGCCGTGAAAATCAGGACTGGATCGCGCAATCCTCTGGCAATGCGTCAGAGGCACTTTTGTCCGTGCAGACCGTGCAGGCCTTTACCCACGAGGATTTGAGCCGCAAAAAGTTCTGGGACGTGACCGAAAAAAGCTATGTTGCGGCCCGCACCCGCATTGCTGTGCGCGCTTGGATGACGGCAATCGTGATTTTCTTGATCTTTGCAGGCGTCGTCGGCGTGCTGTGGATTGGTGCCCATGACGTGCGCGCCGGTTCCATGAGTGTGGGCGAACTGGTGCAGTTCGTGATCTATGCCGTCATGGTCGCCGGGGCCGTCGGTGCCCTGACAGAGGTGTGGGGCGAATTGCAGCGCGCCGCGGGCGCGACGGAACGTCTGGTTGAACTGCTGAATGCCGACGACGCCGTGCGCGATCCTGAAGCGCCCATAGCCTTACCAAACGTGGCGCAAGGCCAGATCAGCTTTGACGATGTGACGTTCCGCTATCCGGGCCGCCCTACGATCGCGGCGCTGGATCATGTGAATCTAACCGTGCAGCCGGGTGAAACAGTCGCACTCGTCGGCCCGTCAGGGGCGGGCAAGACGACGATCATCCAGTTGTTGCAGCGTTTCTATGACCCGTCCGAAGGGGCGATCCGGCTGGGCGGTGTCGATCTGCGTGACATGAAGCGCGGCGATTTCCGTAAGATGATTGCTTTGGTGCCGCAAGACCCCGTTGTCTTTGGCGACACCGCGCGGGAGAATATTCGCTTTGGCCGCCCGGACGCCACCGACGCGCAGGTCGAGGCTGCGGCAAAGGCCGCCGCCGCGCATGACTTCTTGATGGCGCTGCCAGATGGTTATGACAGCTATGTCGGCGAGCGGGGCGTGATGTTGTCGGGCGGGCAAAAGCAGCGCATCGCCATTGCTCGCGCCATCCTGCGCGACGCACCAATCTTGCTGCTGGACGAAGCGACCAGTGCGCTGGATGCGCAAAGTGAACGTCTTGTGCAGGCTGCCGTTGATGATCTGGCCCGGTCCCGCACTACGCTGATCGTGGCGCACCGTCTGGCCACGGTGAAAAAGGCCGATCGCATCGTCGTGTTTGACGGCGGCCGCATCGTTGCCACCGGCACGCACGATTCGCTTGTGGCTGAAAACGGGCTTTATGCGAAGCTGGCCCGCCTGCAGTTCACCGACGGGATCGCAGCCGAATAGGTAAATATCGTGGCGTTAGTCTTGCGAGGCTTACCCTTTTCCGGTTTGTGTTGACCGGCAATGACAGGCCGACCAACGGCCGCAGACGTTCTGGGAGGGACATCATGGGATATGCAGGCCGGGCCGACGCAGCAGCCATCGAAGCGGAAACACCGTGGGTCGACCGTAACGTGCCCGTCACGACGTTCGCGCAACTGACACAGACCGCCGGGAAATTCCCGGATCGGCCCGCTGTTACCTTTCAGCTGGAATCTGGCCCCAAGGACCTGGCAGAGACGCTGACATGGTCGCAACTTCTGGACCGCACAGTCCGGACCGCGAACCTGTTCCGCAGCCTTGGCATCCGCGAAGGCGACGTCGTGGCCTACATGCTGCCCAACTGCACAGAGGCGGTCCTGACTTATCTGGGCGGCCAGATTGCGGGCATCGTGAACCCGATCAACCCGCTGTTGGAACCCGAACAGATCGCAGCCATCCTGCGCGAAACTGGGGCCAAGGTTCTGGTCACGATGAAATCTTTTCCCAAATCCGATGTGGCCCAAAAGGCGGCCGAGGCCGTCGAGCTGGCCCCTAACATCGGCCACGTGATCGAGGTTGACCTGCACCGCTACCTTACCGGGGCTAAGAAGCTGATAGTGCCGTGGATCCGGCCCAAGAACGTGGCGCATCACAAGGCCAAGATCATCGACTTCGACAAGTACGTAAAAAAGCAGCCAACCTCGCTGCAATTCATCGACAGCCCGGCCGATCGCGTCGCCGCCTATTTTCACACAGGCGGCACGACGGGCATGCCCAAGGTCGTGCAGCACCTGTATTCTGGCATCATGTACAACAACTTCCTCGGCTCACGCCTGCTGTTCACCGAACATGACGTCCAGATCTGCCCGCTACCGCTGTTCCACGTTTTTGCGACAATCGTGTCGCTGGGTGCCTCGCTCGGCTCTGGCGCGCATGTCGTGTTTCCGACGCCGCAGGGCTATCGCGGGGCAGGGGTGTTCGATAATTTCTGGAAGCTGATTGAACGCCACAAGGTCACCTTTGTGATTGCCGTGCCGACGGCAATGTCCGCCCTGATGCAGCGCCCGGTGAACGCCGACATCTCGACGTTGAAACTGGTGTTTTGTGGCTCTGCGCCACTGCCACTGGAACTTTACCGCCGCTTTGAAGAAGCCGCCGGCGTGACGATCTGCGAAGGCTACGGCCTGACAGAGGCGACCTGCCTTGTGTCGATCAACCCGCCTGCAGGTCGAAAAAAGGTAGGCTCGATCGGCATTCCCTTCCCCTACACGCGTATCAAGATCATGGATGTCGAAAGCCATGTCGAATGCGGCGTCGACCAGATTGGCGAAATCTGCGTGTCCTCTCCCGGTATTTTCAACGGCAACACCTATACCGAGGCCGACAAGAACAAGAACCTGTTCTATGCGGGCGACGATAACGCTGCGCAGTTCCTGCGCACGGGCGATCTGGGCCGTGTCGATGCGGACGGCTATGTCTGGATCACGGGCCGCGCCAAGGATCTGATCATCCGCGGCGGCCACAACATCGATCCCGCCGAGATCGAAGAGGCGCTGGCTGGCCATGAGGCTATCGCCTTTGCCGGTGCTATCGGCCAACCGGATGCCCACGCTGGCGAATTACCCTGCGTCTATGTCGAACTCGTCGATGGTGCCAAAGTGACTGAGGCAGATCTACTGGAATACGCCAAAGCGCATATCCACGAACGCGCCGCTCATCCCAAGCATCTGGAGATCCTGGACGAGCTGCCAAAGACCGCCGTCGGCAAGATCTTCAAGCCGGACCTGCGCAAAAGGGCAATCGCCCGCGTCTATGACAAGGCGCTGACGGACGAAGGCGTCGCCGCCCATGTGGAGACGGTGACAGAGGACAAAAAACTCGGCCTTGTCGCCCATATCACCGGCAGCGCCACCCCGGACCAGATTTCGGCGGTCCTATCCAAGTACACTGTCGCATGGAGCCATGCTGACTGACCAGGCGCACTTCCCTTTTCATTTGGCCAAAAACACCCCCGCCGGAGGCTTCCCCGTGACGCCTCCGGTGCTTTTGCAATTGCAGTGCGCGCGCGTGTCCGCCCATGAACGTCAATCCGCCTTGCCAGCGCGTAGCGCGGCATGAATGGTCGCCTCACACCGCTTGGAAAGGCCGCCCTATGCTTTGGTTCGCGATTGCCTGTCAGATGGGGCTTTGTACCGACCGCCGTCCGCCACCGACGACGGAGCCTTATCTTATTCAAAGTGACGGTGGGGGGCAGTTGATCAGTGCAGAAGCTGACCGTGCTGATCTGCTGAAATGGGGTGGGCGCGTTGAAATTCGCGGGTTTTGCCGTTCAGCCTGCGTCATTTTCACGACCCTGCCGAATGCCTGCCTTGGTGCTGGTGCATCTGTCGGTTTTCATGGATCAAATGTGAATGCCGGTCCAATCGGCAATCAGCAGATGGCCCGGTATCTGCGCGGCGAGGCAAAGCGCCGCTTTGTCGCTGAATGGCAGTACATTCCGACGACCGAGATCCATAAGATAAAGGCGGTGGACTACGTAAAACTCGATCCGCAGGTCAAAATCTGCAAAGACTGATCTCTAAAACGTCGGCGGCGTGCAGGCGCTGATGACTTCGCAGTCGTCTTCTCCGACGTTGCGAAACCGGTGGGGCAGGCGGCTGTCGAAAATATAGCCGTCGCCGTGCTCCAGCACGGCCACGTCGCCGTTAACCGTCACCTCGACCTGGCCCTTGACCACAATTCCTGCTTCCTCGCCTGTGTGGCTTAGCCACTCCGGGCCGGTGTCGGCCCCAGGGGGGTAGGTTTCATGCAGCAGTTGTAGCGCATGTTCCGACGCGCGTCCCAACTGGCGCAGCGATACATGCGGACGCGGATTGGCGTCCTGCGGTGCAATTTCGTGAAACTGATGGGCCTTGAAAAAGTAGGCTGGTTTGTCGGTATCTGCGTCTGGCGGGCTGAAAAAGTCTGCCATGCTGATCGGGATCGCATCCAGCAAGGATTTCAGCGACGCGACCGAAGGCGAGGTTTTGTTCTTTTCAATCAGGCTGATGGTGCCGTTCGTCAGCCCCGCCCGCGCGGCTAGTTCACGCTGAGACAGCCCATGTTCTTCGCGCAGGCTGCGCAGCCGCTCTCCGATGTCCAACGCGTTCCTCCTTGCAGCCCGCCCCCGCGCAGGTGCCGGGGCAAGGCGCATTAAGGGGCGCTGAGTGATGTATATTCAAGCGAAATCTGATAAAAGGTCGCTGAGCGACAAAACGTGACGCAAAATGGAACGAAATCTCCTTTTGACAATTATATTAAACACGAGGCAATGATTTACTACACACCCCTTGGCCCGCAAAGGACCGCGCGCATGTCAACGAACATCAAGACCAGCAAGTCCAAGATCAAACCCGCAAAGGCTGCAGCCCAAGCGTCCCGTACCCCGTTGACTGTGGTTCCGGATCTGCCAGTTGAAGAGCATACGAATGCTGCCTTGCTGCGCCGCCGGACGCAGGCCGTGCCGCGCGGCGTCGCCTCTGCCGCGCCGATATTTGCCAG
>Ga0222707_1000502_pt1 | contig 11208 bp, 9 predicted proteins | sample AntAcemetage1574_FD_179831 | JGI IMG/M metagenome (GOLD analysis project Ga0222707, IMG submission 179831) | Saline water microbial communities from Ace Lake, Antarctica - #1574 | ecosystem: Environmental > Aquatic > Non-marine Saline and Alkaline > Saline | place: Antarctica: Ace Lake...
GGCGCGGCCTGCAGCGTCCGCAAAGGGTAGAAATGGGAATTTTGAACCTTCAGACATGTATCCGTTGATTCACGCTTGAGCCGTTCAGTCAACAATATTCCTCAACACAACATGCTGGGCAGTTACCTTTTTTGTTCTCTTGCGCCTGTTCCAGCGTATAGGTCGGGTTTTTGAAATATCCTTACGAGTATTGCCGGTCTTCGTCCAAAAAAAGGGCGCATGGCTGCCCCGAAAGGTCATAGTGATGTGCCGCGTTGCCGCGCGCGCGTTCTATAACGTTGTTTTGAGCCAACCATCGAAGAGCGACGCGTGATTTTAGCAGCGGCTTTTGCCACCAGACCCGATTTCCGGCAGCACGCTGCACATTGCGAACGTTCAACTCCAGACAATCCTGCAGTTGATCACCGTCAATCGTCAGCGATCCGTTCATATATGATTCGCCCAACGCCATTTCTGGGTTCAATGCCAAATGCTTGACCGTTGAGGCATCGTGCAGTCGATCTGTGACCGGATGGCCGCTTTGGTCACCGTATCTATGGCTGTCGCCCGACGGCATGGCGACGTTCAGGGTACCGTTGCGCAAGATTGACTTCAGCATTCTGTCGAGTGCGTATTCTGAAAACTGGATCATCAGATCACGTCCTGTCCTAGGTCTACTCATCTCAATTTGGTCAGGTGGCCCGGAAAAACGTGTGGTGTAGTGCTAGGTCACTTTCGGAAAAGTAGCGAATCTCTGCGGGACAACCGGGTCGATGCCGTTTGTTCGCCACGTCTTGCGCATGAAACAGAAGCTGTATTGATATTAGTTAATTTGTGCAAATATTTTGAATATCTTTTGATCAGCTTCAGGTCTAATCTTTTGAGGATAAATGCATTCAACATCGAGGCATTTATGGAATTTCGTCAAGGGGACATAGAGGCGTTAGAGCGTTCCCGTCGCAACTTGGCGCGGTTTATCTTAGGCTCTAGAAGGTTTGGTCTGCGGCCATGCCTGATTTATTAAGTCACGCGCACTACGGCGCGATTTTTTGTAGCCTAAAATAGCTCGGAAAGAAGCGGATTTGTGAATTTTCGCTTGGCGGTCACGGCGTAAAAGCTCTCGGATAAACCGACGGGGTATTTAGCCTCTTTTAACGCGCCTGATTCCAATTCGTTTTTGACTACGATTGGTGGCAATACAGCCAAGCCGATATCTTCGCGCGCTAAAAGTCGCATCATTGCCATATCATCGACTTCTGCTGCCAGAATGGGCCTGACGCCGAGGCGCGCGCAAAGTGTATCGAAACCTGCCCTGACCGGGCTTTCCAGCGTGGGCACAATCATCGGATTGCTATCCAGAAGATCGAATAGGGTTTGCCCGGAATCAATCCGGTCCGGCCTGCCGATGATGCTGACGGGTTGTTGCGACACTGGATGGACGAGGAACGACGTCAGTGCATCGGGTGTGGGCGCGCGATTGGTCAGAACGACATCAAGGCTGAGGGTTTCCAATCCCTGCATTAATTCGATGGATGTGCCGGACCGCAGAACCAGTTCAATTTGCGGCTTTCCAAGAACCGGACGTAGAAATTCGATCTGAAAGTTCCGCGACAGCGTGGCAAGCGCGCCAACGCGCAGCACCTGACGTGCGCGTGCAGTGCGGCGCAATGTGTCGACCAGCTCCTGACCCGCACCGAAGATCGTGTCGGCATAGTCCAGCGCGATCCGGCCCGCTTCGGTCAGATGCAGTTGACGGTTGCGTCGCTCAAACATGATTTGACCCAGCTGATCCTCCAGCTTGCGGATCTGAACCGAGACGGCCGATTGCGACAAATTCAGCCGCGCGGCTGTGCGAGTCAGGTTCCCGTCGTGGGCGACCTCCCAGAAATAGCGCAGGTGGTTGTAGTTAATGTCATGCATATCGTTCGGTTTAAGTGAATGATCTGTTGCGAACAATGAATTTTTATATCGAATTTAGGCTGCGTAAGACGGCGCAACTGAACGCGCCGCCTAAGGAGGTTCCATGCTGATCCATCTCTTGCCTTTGTTTGCCCCCGCATTTCTTGTGGGAACCGCAAGTTTCATTCGCGCCCAGCGCAACATGCCGTTGCATGTGGCTGTCGGGGCAAGCGAGGTTGCCACACTCTTAGCGTTAATCGTGACGTCTTTGACCCTTGCTGTGCTGATCGGGGCGGGGGCAGGGGACAGCCCGCTGCTGGGACTGGCCGGGATCGGCCTGTCCGCACGCGTCGATGTGGTCAGTGTGACCATGCTGTTGCTTGTCGCTTTTATCGGCTGGGTTGTCGTCCGCTATGCCCGCACCCATCTGGACGGCGAGGCGGGGCAGAAGGATTTCACGGTCTGGTTACTGGCGACGCTGGCGGCTGTGATGGTCCTGGTTCAATCGGGCAATGTCATCCAGTTCGTCGGGGCGTGGATCGCCACCAGTCTGTGTCTGCATCGCCTACTGCTCTTTTATCCCGGCCGCATCGCCGCACAGCGGGCTGCCCGGAAGAAGTTCGTAACGGCCCGGATCGGCGACGCTGCCCTGATTGTGGCCACGATCCTTTTGATCCTATCCTACGGCACGACACAGATCTCGCAGATTCTTGCCGCCGCGCGACTTGGTGAAGGGGGCGGACTTGCGATGGGTGCCGCAGCCTTGCTTGCGCTCGCAGCGGCGCTGAAATCAGCGCAATTCCCAACCCACGGCTGGCTGACAGAGGTGATGGAGGCACCAACGCCCGTCTCTGCTCTGTTGCACGCAGGTGTCGTCAACGGCGGTGGCTTTCTGCTGATCCGGTTTGCCGACGTCATGCTGTTGTCGCCGCTGGTGATGGCGTTTCTGGTGGGCATCGGTGGGTTCACGGCGTTATTTGGCGGCGCGGTGATGTTGACGCAACCAACCGTCAAGGTCTCGCTTGCATGGTCTACGGTATCGCAAATGGGGTTCATGATCTTGCAATGCGGGCTGGCGCTGTTTCCGCTCGCATTACTGCACATCGTCGCCCATTCGCTTTACAAGGCGCATGCTTTTCTTTCCGCTGGCGGCGCTGTCGAGCGGGTTGCTTCAACCCGCAGACCCGGTGAAGTTGCGGTGCCCAACTTAATGGCCATTGCGCGCGCCTTTGGTCTGGCCCTTGCGATCTACGGCGTTGTTTATCTGACGATGGGTGCGTTGATCGGGTTCGGGGCCAAATCACCGCAGGCGATCGCATTGGGTGCTATACTAATCTTTGGTGTCGCCTATCTGTTGGCGCAGGGGCTGGCCGATGCCGCACCGCGCGCGCTGACACGGCGTACGGCGCTGATGTCGGTGGTTGCGACGCTGGCCTATCTGGCGCTGCAACGCGGGTCGGAATGGCTGACGGCGGGTACTTTGCCACCCGCCCCGGTCGCCGGGCCGCTTGAATGGGCGCTGATCCTTCTGGCGTTGTTCAGCTTTGGGGCCGTCGCGCTTGCCCAGTCATCCCTGCCGCTGTGGTCGCATCACCCGGCCGCACAAGGGTTGCGCGTCCATCTATCGAATGGATTTTACATCAATGCCGTCGAGGACCGCCTGCTGAGAAGTTGGTCTCGCAATACCAAGACCACAGGAGCCACGTCATGAAGGTCGATACATACGCTGGATTTTCCGGTGCCCATCTTGAACTCATTGCGGTGTCAGAAGCGGCAAGCCGCGCCATCCCGCCGCTGTGGCCATTGCAGTCGTCGGTCGCGGTTAACCCGTTTCTTGGTCAGTCAGGCCAGACTCTTGCCCAGGTCAGCGCTCTGATGGACCGGGTTGCGGGCACCCGCGCCACGATGCCAAACGCGTGGTATCACAAACGTATTGCGGATGGCGCGATCACGGATGCTGATCTGACAGCCGCGTTGACCAAATCGCCCGCAAAATCGCTCTTTGATCTTATCGCGCTGAAAGCCGCCGCGGAAGCGCCTGACGCCACATCCTGCCGCCTGCCGACGGTTGCGGATCTGGCCAAGGACGCATCTGACATCGATTGGCCCGGCCTGATCGAGGACCGAATCGGAACATGGGCTTCGGGATATTTTGATGCTGGGCAGGCGCTGTGGCAGGTCACACCCGGACGCGCTGCATTCGACAGCTGGCAGATCTTTTCCAGTCGCGACCTGACGCCCGAGATTGCCGGACTGCATGGGTTTGCGGCTCGGGTCGCCACCTTGCCCGGACGGGCCCGCACGGCGATGTCACTGGCCTGCGATGACCTTGACCTGACGCCGTGTGCGGCAAAAACCTATTTCCATCAGCTGCTTTTGGGGCTGGGAGGCTGGTCACAATTGGCGCGGCAACATCTGTGGCAATCAGAGCTGGCCAACCAGACCGACCCGATCATCACCGATATGCTGACCATCCGCCTGATCTGGGAACAGGCCTTGCTGGCGCAATATGCGCCGCAGATCGCCGGACGCTGGTCCGAGGTTTGCGCCGCCCACTCCACTCCGCCTGAGCCGACGGCAGCTCAGATGGCTTCCAGCATCCTGCAGGATGCGGCAGAGCGTGCCGCACAATGCAATCTTTCAGCCATTCTATCGACGCCTGTGCAGGACGCATCACCGGGGCGGCCAGCGCTTCAGGCGGCGTTCTGCATTGACGTGCGGTCCGAAGTCTTTCGCCGCGCGCTGGAAAGCCTTGATCCGGCGATCCAAACCCTAGGCTTTGCGGGGTTCTTTGGCCTGCCGGTCGAACACCGCGACTTTGCATCTGATGTTGCCGAAGCGCGGCTTCCAGTTTTGCTAAGCCCCGGATTGCAAAGTGTGGCAGGGCCCATGATCGCCGCTAAAGCCGATGAAGCTGCCCGTCTACACGCCCGCGCCACGCGCGCCTGGGGGCGGTTCAAGTTGGCCGCCGTATCGTCGTTCGCATTCGTAGAGGCAGCAGGCCCAACCTACATCGCGAAAATTCTGCGCGATGCATTGAGGCTGTCGTCCGCGCCCAAGGCCCAGCCCTTTCAGCCGCGCTTTAGCGCTGACTTCGCGCTGCCTGACAAAATCGGTGCCGCCGCAAAGATCCTGAAGGCGATGTCCCTGACTGAAAACTTTGCGCCACTGGTCCTGCTAGTGGGACATGGGGCCACCGTTGTGAATAATCCTCATGCTAGCGCCCTGCAGTGCGGGGCTTGCGGCGGCTATAAGGGGGATGTGAACGCACGTCTGCTGGCCGCTTTGCTGAACGACGCAGAGGTGCGGGCGGGGCTGGTGCAGCAAGGCATTTCCATCCCGGCCGATACGATCTTTGTCGGCAGCTTGCACGATACAACCACCGATGCGGTGACCTTGTTTCCTGCAGACTCCGGGCTAGACGCGCAGGCCTTGCCTGTGAGGCAGGCGTCGGGATGGCTGGCAAAAGCTGGCATGATCGCGCGGACGGAACGGGCGCTGCGCCTGCCGCGTGCCGGCGGGGCGGCATCCATCGCTACCCGCAGCGCAGACTGGGCCGAAACACGGCCCGAATGGGCTTTGGCCAGGTGTAGCGCCTTCATCGCCGCACCTCGGAATCGGACCCGCGGCAAGGCTTTTGACGGACGGGTCTTTCTGCACGACTACGACTGGACTACGGACAATGAGTTCGCCGTACTGGAACTGATCCTGACGGCCCCTGTCGTCGTCGCCAGCTGGATCAACCTTCAATACTACGGCTCTGTCGTTGCGCCGGATCTGTTCGGGGCAGGTAGCAAACTGCTGCACAACGTCGTCGGCGGGGTCGGTGTCATCGAAGGCAACGGCGGCAACCTACGAGGCGGGCTGCCGTTTCAATCCGTTCATGACGGAACAGATTTTACACACGACCCGCTTCGGTTGTCGGTTTGCATCGCGGCCCCCGCCGAGGCGGTCGCGGACATTCTTGCCCGGCATCCAGACGTGCGTGCATTGTTCGACAATTCTTGGCTGCATCTGCTGTTGCTAGACACGAAAGGGCAGGTGGCACAACGCTATGTCGGAGATCTGAAGTGGCAGGACGCGGCCTAGATGCCGGGTTGACCTTTCGTATCGCGCGGCCTCAAGCGTCTTCTTTCGTGCTGTTTACGGCTTTTTTGAACGCTTGAAGCACATTCCTGCGGCTTACGGGTTTCATAAACGGATATCCGACGGGCTTAATCCGTTGCCGTGGACAGTCGCTTCGGATGCATAGCCAGATAGGAAAATACTTGGAATTGTGGGGTCGATTGACCGGATGGCTTTTGCCAAAGCTGAGCCGAGAAGATTTGCGGGCATCACGACATCTGTAAGGAGCAGATCGAAAGGGGCCGCAGACTTAGGTGTTTGATCCCACGGTTTGATGGTGTGATCCTTTCTCAGGAATGGAAGGAAGCATTATCGGGCAAGTTCGTCACGCGAGCGCGACGACCACGCACGCCGTCAGAGCAGCAATACAGCGATCGCAGGCTTCGCTCGCGCAGTTGAGCAGGGAGTTGTGCATCAATCCAGTTCTCAAGCCAGTCGCAAAGCGTCTCAAAGAGCGCAGAAAGGCACACAAACTCGTCATTTTCGCAATCGCACGAAGGCTGGTCACAATCGCCAATGCCATCATCAAAACCGGCACACCTTGGCAGATTTAGTCCACGGAATAGACACAGTTGCTATGAAACGAGGGGCACCTCAAACTCGCTAGAATCTATCGACAGGCATTTTCAAATAGGACCGACCGTCGCCTTCTGCCGTTGGCAGGCGGCCCCCCCGCAGGTTGATTTGCAGCGCGGCCAGCATCCTGTCTGGCAGAGAGAGGTCCGCATCGCGGTCCTGCCGGGTTTTGATGTAGTCGGCCTTTTGCGTGCCGGTTTTGACATGTTTATTGCACGCTTTATGCGCGGCAACTGTCGCCTCCCATGCGGGCTCTGCCCGTGTCGCCGTGCCATAGTCATGGCCCACAAAAAGACGTGTGTCATTCGGCAGGGCCAGAATCGTTTGGATCGAATTCCACAGATCCTCTGCATCGCCGCCGGGGAAATCGGCGCGGCTGGTGCCGGCGTCGGGCATCATCAAGGTGTCATGGACAAAGGCCGCATCGCCGCAGACATACGTAACCGACCCTAGCGTATGCCCGGATGACAGGATGACCTGCACCGTCAGATCGCCAATCGTGAAGCTGTCGCCATCCGCAAAAAGCCGGTCAAAATCGCGTTCGGGATCAAAGGCATCCTGAGTATTGTAGATCTCGCGCCACAGGGTCGCGATATCGCGGACCTTCTCTCCGATGGCGGTGGGGGCGTTGAAGCGGTCCCGCAGATGCGCAGAGGCCATCACGTGGTCGGCATGGGGGTGGGTGTCCAGCACCCAGACGACAGAAAGCTGGTTGTCGGCCACAATCGTGGCGACCTGATCCATGCTGCGCGTATCGGTGCTAAAGCTTTTGGGGTCGAAGTTCCAAACCACGTCAATGACAGCGGTCTGCCGCGTTGCGGGGCAGGCGCAGATATACTGGATAGAGCCTGTATCCGGCTCGTAAATGCCCCAAATGTCCGGACTATTAGGCCCGGTCGATGGGGATTTGCGGACGATGGGCGATTTCTGCAAGCTCATATTCTCACACTCCGGTTCTGGTCAGGTAAGGGTGTAGGCTGCGGATCAGCGACTTGTTGCCCCATATGTCCGGGCCGGGGCGGGACGCCAGTTTGGCAGCCCGCGTGGCATTTCATGTCAGTCTGAGATGTAACCCATTAAAACCTGTGAGGGTTCCATTGGGAACTGCGGCTGTTTGTGCCGCCCTCTTTGTCAGCGGATCGTTCAGGTTACGATTGCGATATACATCGCATTTTCACAGGATAATGCAGCCCAGCGTCAGGAAGTACGATGCGTATTTTCATTTTATTAAATTCTGGTGTGCTACCCAATGGCGGTGATCCACGACTTCGCAAAGGGCGACCCACATGATAAATGTACTTCGAACGGCCCTTTGTATGCCTGCTATCATGGCCGGAAACGCTGTGCCGGCGGACACGCTGCGCATTGGAGGCACGGGCGTCGCGCTTGGCGGGATGGGCCATCTTGCCGCTGCTTTTGAACAAATTCATCCCGGCACGACGGTCGACATGCTCCCTAGTCTTGGCAGCGGCGGCGGGGTCAAGGAGCTATTGGCTGGTACCGTCGACGTCGGTCTGATCTCTCGGCCCCTCAAAGCGGTAGAGGATGAGGCCGGGGCATCCGCGAAGATTTACGCATTCGCCCCGCTTGCCGTTGTGACATCGCTGGGAACCCAAGTCGACAATGTTACGACCGAAGATCTGGAGGCGATGTATTCCGGCACGATGTCGCATTGGCCCGATGGCGGCGTCATCCGGGTCGTTATGCGCCCGGCGTCGGAAACCGATACCCAGTTGTTACGCACCTTGTCCGACGCGATGGCGGTGGCAATCGATCTTGCGCTGGACCGCCGCGGCCTGATCAGCGCAACGAACGATCAAGAAAATGCCAAAACGCTGGAAGCGCTGTATGGCTCTATCGGGCTGGTGGCCCTCGGTCAGATCAAGGCGGAAGGGCGCAAGCTCAGAATCCTGACGCTGGATCGCAAAGCCCCGGAAGTTCGGGAGGATTTCGGTCTGGTGGCGGCGAGCGGCGGCATCATTGCCGCGCTGGACGACGACCGCACCAAGCTGAACCTTGATGCCATGCTGCCAAACCTGACCTATCTGGCGCTGGACGGCACGATCGAAGAACAGGCCGAGTTGTTCGCTGATTTGCATTGGAACTCGATTAGGCATCTGGCGGCCTATGCGGACGGCACCATCGCCTTTGCAATGTAGGGAGAGGAGAGGTCAATCCGCCCCTGCTGGGCCTGAATCGCAGGGGGCAGGCCCCTGTTTTTTGCGAATTATCGGATGCCACGGCTACGCGGATGCGGAATTAGGCTGGCAGCGTCACCTCGAAGCGGCGGGGAGCCGTGTCGCGATCACCTCGCCCGAGGGCGGTGTGCTGGCGATTTTTGACCTGAATGGCGCATTCATCGACATGCCTTAGCGGGCTGATGTCTGCGGGATTGGTGCGGCACCGGATGGCTTTATGCTGACTGACGGGTTTGGCGGCATCGCCCGGTTCGGGGCCAGCGGGTTGTCGGGGTTGCGGCCTTTGAGGTCGCTTGGGATAACCATCTGATCGTGATTTGATCGACTGCCTGCCGCTTCATTCGACCGGCGGTCAACTCGGCCTTTGTCGCACTGCGGCGGTTCTATAAGCTGGCCGCAGCCCTCGCCCGTTCCGGCCTGCGGCCCAACGTCAAGGAGGCCGCGATGGCTGGCGACGACGATCAGGATATGACGACTTGCGCCCTGTGCGGCACCGCGATGGTGCGCCGCGACGGTGTATCGCTGGATGTTATACGGCCTGATATGGCGGCGATGATCATGGTAGATCACCCAGATATGGATCCAAGCGCCCTGATCTGCCGCGCCGACCTGGCACGCTATCGCAGGAAATATTTGGAACATATCCTGACCGACGAGGCAGGGCGCCTCAGCGCGCTGGACCGCGAGGTGATTGATGCGCTTGCCTCTGGTCAGGTGCTGGCGCAGGCACCAGAGAATGATGAAGACATGACCGCCTACAGCTTTGGCGACCGCATGTCGGACCGGGTGGCGGCCTTTGGCGGGTCGTGGACCTTTATCATCGGCTTTGTGGTGACGCTGCTGGCATGGATGTTGCTGAACGTGACCGGGCTGCTGTTCCGGGTGTTCGATCCCTATCCGTTCATCTTTTTGAACCTAATCCTGTCCTGTGTTGCGGCCTTGCAGGCCCCAATCATCATGATGAGCCAGCGCCGGCAGGACGAAAAGGATCGTATCCGCGCCGAGAGCGACTACCGGATCAACCTGAAGTCAGAGCTGGAAATCCGGTCCCTGCACGAAAAGATCGACCACCAGTGGGAGCATCTCTTGCGGATCCAACGGGCGCAGTTGGATATGGCTGACCCAATAGACACTCTGCCGGGGCAGTAGGGGGGCAGCCGTATAAAGATTCCATGACGCGGGACCTCGGCGATCGGTCTTTTAAGTTAGGTGGGGCTCTCTGTCTTTGATGCGGCTTTGCAGCATCCGTAGAATGCGCGCGACGGTGGGTGATGTTTCCGACTGGCGGCGACAAATCAGGGAGTAGGGGGCAACCGCCATGTCGGGGGTGACATCCAGGATGCGGATGTCACTATTCATACGCTTTGGGGACACCAGCACGTCGGCCACGGACCGGGCGACGGGTGCCACGACATTGGTGTCCGACACGATCCCCAAGGTCAGCACCAGCGACGATGTGCTGAGGGTGCGGACCGGCGGCTCTAGATTGTGATGCAGCAGATAGGATTCGACGGCTTGCCGCATTAACCCGCCCTGCGCCTGCATAACCCAGTCATAGGCTAGCGTGTCGGCCAGCGTCGTATCGCTGCGGCGCATCAGGGGGTGATCTTTGCGGACGATAAGGGCGATGGGCTCTGCGCCGATGGTCGTCGTGGTGACATCGCGGGCGGTGACATTGGACAGCATCCGCCCAAGGTAAAAGTCGATGCGCTGCGCCAAAAGGGCATCGGCCAGCACATCGGATGTATCGACCATGACGTCGAATTCGATCTCTGGATAGGTGACGCGCATATCGCGGATCAGGGGCAGGACCAGTTCCAAGCCTGCACCCGTCACAGTGCCGATCCGGACCAGTCCACCGGTGCCCTGCGCCAGCCTGTCGACTTGGGCAAAGGCGATTTCCAGATTATGCAGGGCGGTCCCCGCGCCTTTGGCCAGCAAAGCGCCTGCCACGGTTAGGACAACGCCGCGCGGGTGACGCTCGTACAGGCGCGTGCCGGTCGTATGTTCCAGTTCTGTCAGCATCCGCGAGGCGGCGGGCTGCGTGATGCCAACTTGCGCCGCAGCGCCCGAGATCTGACCCAAATTGGCGACCGCGATGAGCAGGCGTAATTGCGGCAAGCGCAGGCCGCGGTAGATCAGGCTGGCGGCGGTGCCGTCTAATGCATTTGATCGTATCATTTCGCCGCCCAATTGGTTGCTAGCGAATGATGGCATACCTCTAGTGATATATCCAGGCGGCATTTTTGCATTTGAAGGTCATATCGGAGACGCTCAAGATGCGCCGGTGCAGATGGCGTTCACATAAGGCCGCCGAGACCTGCCTAATATCATCAGCGGCAACCACCGGGAGGAAACGGGTGGTATTCGCGCAAGGGAGGACGACATGAAATTAATGACATCCATGCTGGCGACGACGATGCTCGTAGCC
>Ga0222707_1000503_pt1 | contig 11203 bp, 9 predicted proteins | sample AntAcemetage1574_FD_179831 | JGI IMG/M metagenome (GOLD analysis project Ga0222707, IMG submission 179831) | Saline water microbial communities from Ace Lake, Antarctica - #1574 | ecosystem: Environmental > Aquatic > Non-marine Saline and Alkaline > Saline | place: Antarctica: Ace Lake...
ACCGAGCCCGAGCCCGAGCCCGAGCCCGAGGTCGAGCGACTCGCCCGGCTGCAGCACGGTGACGCTGCCGCCGTGCGACTCGACCACCGCGGTGATTCGCGCATTGGCCATGGCGTTGCCGGCGGCAGAGTTCACGCAATCGTGGGTCGGGAAGGCGCGGCGCGGGCGCACAGCGTCGAGGTAGTCCATGACGTCGCCGATTTTCAGCCAGGGGGCGCTCGCTGGAACAGCAAGCACATCCACTGACACGGTTGGCACTGTGTAGGAGTCGCCCGGGTAATAGAGGGTCTCGTTGACGAAGACACCGATGTTGTCGACGATCGGAATCGACCGGTGGATGGTCGCATGGCGCCCACCTGAAAAGGCGAGGGTGAAGGGGCCTGCGTTGCAATCGTCGCCATCGTTGACGATGTGCCAGGGGTAGTCAGGATGCGCGGCGGCGACTCCTGCCGGGGCGAAAAGCTCGACACGGCCGGGATCGACCGATGCCCGGGCGGCGCTCAGCAGTCGGTCGAGGTGCTCGCGCGTGACGTGGTCGGCGTGTTCGTGGGTGACAACGATGGCGGCGAGATTCGACACGGCAAAGGGTTCGGTGAAGCTGCCCGGATCGATTACAAGTGCGGAGCCTCCGGACTCAACCACGAGGCAGGCGTGCTCGCGCTTGGTGATGATCATTGGCACACTGTACTCATCACCGATTTAGTACTCAGTGCAGATTCAGCTCGAACTTCACGCCGATTCGGACCCGCATTGACGAAAATACCCCCGGGGGGTATTTTGAGATCATGATCGACGACATCAAGAAGCGCGCTCTGCATCGTTCGCGCATTTTGCAAGGCCAGCTGCGCGGTATCGAAAAAATGATCGAGAGTGAAGAGTACTGCGTTGACATCATCACGCAGTCGCTCGCGGTGCAAAAGTCTCTGCGCAGCCTCAACAAGCTGCTGGTCGAGAACCACTTGCGTACCCACGTCACCGACATGTTTGAGGCTGGCGGCGATGAGCGCGAAAAGGCGATGGCCGAGCTGATTGCGGTCTACGAGCTGCAACAGAATCGCGGTACCTGAGCAGTACTCTGCTGTGTCATGACAGGCATGCCGCTACCGGCATAATCAGCGCATGACATCGTCGTTAAAGCGAATCGTGGTTTCGATAAACCCGAACGCGTCGTTTGGCCGTGGGCATTTGGTCGGACCCGCCGTCGTGACCACCCTGCGCGGGCTGGGCCACGAGGTAACCAGTCTCATCGAGCCAGACTTTGCTCAGCTACTCGAAGCCACCCGCACCGCCCTGAACGACAAGCCTGACGCCCTCGTCGTGGTTGGTGGCGACGGGATGGTCAACCTCGGCGTCACGGTGCTGGCGGGCACCGGCATACCCCTCGGCATTGTCCCGAGCGGCACGGGCAACGATCTGGCGCGAGGGCTGGGCATTCCCGTCGGCAATACTGAGGCTGCGATTGAGGCTCTCGTCGCTTCGCTGCACCGTGCGCCCCGGGTTATCGATGCCGCTGGCGTCAGGTTCGGCCCGGGAATCACGCAGATCCAAGCCCAATCGAGGGCCCAAACGAAGGCCCAAACCACGGCCGAAACCAAAGTCGAGGCTGACGGCACCGCCCCGACCGACCCTCCGGGCACCGGCTCGGCACGTTTCGCCTGCATCCTGTCAGCCGGATTCGACGCCTTGGTCACCGAACGCGCCAACACAATGCGCCACCCGCGGGGGCGTAGCCGCTACACGATTGCCCTGCTGATCGAGCTGCTGCGCCTGCGGCCCATCGAATACACCCTGACCCTCGACGGAGTGGTGCACCGTGAGCGTGCACTGCTGGTTGCAGTGGCGAACAACGCGATGTTCGGCGGGGGTATGAAGGTTGCCCCGAACGCTTTACTCGACGACGGACTTTTCGACGTGGTGCTGGTGCGGCCGCTTGGCCGTCTCGCCTTTTTGCGCATCTATCCGCGCGTATTCGCTGGCACGCACCTCACCGACTCTCGAGTCGTTGTGCATCGGGCCGCCTCGGTGCGCATCGAGGCCGAGGGCGTGGTGGCCTACGCCGACGGTGAACGTATTGCGCCGCTTCCGGTGGACATTGACATGGATGCGGGCAGTCTGCGGGTGCTCGCCTAAACCTTGCCACCGGAGCTCGCCCAATTGAGCGCACCCGCGCACCCGCGCATCAGTGCATTGACCGGGGGCCGGACGTCGGTTTTGGCGGGATGTGTGCGCTGTGGCATACTCGCATGGTTGCGAACGAGGCCCCATCGTATAGCGGCCTAGTACGCCGCCCTCTCACGGCGGTAACGCGGGTTCGAATCCCGCTGGGGTCACCACTGCTCTCACGAGCGCTGCGACAACACGAAAAGCCTCCGCCCTGCGGGGGCTTTCTTCGTCTCTCAACTCACCAGTCTGTTCTTCGTTGCCACTTGCCCTCGCCGGTACGCTGAGCGAATGACCCGATTTCGCATCCTCACCGCTGTTGCCCTCGCCTTCGGCCTCACTGTGGGCACGACTGGATGCGCGCAGGTCTCTGAGGTCCTCAACCCCTCCGACGGCGCAGAGCTGGTGGGTACGACCTGGTCGGGTGCTGATTCCGACGGCGACGAGTGGGCGTTTGAGTTTCAGCCCGATGGGGGTCTCGCCTTCTCTTTCAACGACGGAACCTACGACGATGACACCGACACCTGGGCAGTCGACAACGGCACGATCACGATCACTATCGCGTTCGACGCCGAGGTTGCGAACCTCGTCGGTCCTTATCTTCGTGATGCGACAGTTCTTGACCTTGATGGTGTGCAGGGCGATGTCACCTGGAGTCTCACCGTCGAAAAAAACTGATCAAGCACGCGGCTGTAGGAGATGCCTGCTCCAGACCCGTCTGAGGCCCAGTGATACGCTGAAGGCCGTGCATCGCTAGCGGTATTTTCTGCGTCACCGCGGCAAGTCATGATCACCCCAGGTCGTAGCCTCGTCGCAAAACGTGGGCGCAACCGCTTCGCAATCCTCGTATGAAGGGTGACCTCCCGTGACAGACGTGACAGACGTGACAGACGTGACAGACGTGACAGAAGCATCAGCCACCGTCAACGCCGGGCTTCACCGGCCCCGCACACTCGCCGAGAAGGTGTGGGAATCGCACCTGGTGGCCAAGGGCGCCAACGGTGAGCCCGACCTGCTTTACATCGACTTGCACCTGGTGCACGAGGTGACCAGCGCGCAAGCGTTCGACGGGTTGCGCCTTGCTGGCCGGCCGGTGCGTCGCCCCGACCTGACGATCGCGACGGAAGATCACAACACCCCGACACTTGCGATCGACAAGCCCATCGCTGATCCTACGAGTCGCAAGCAGATCGAAACCCTGCGCGCCAACTGCGCCGAGTTCGGCGTGCGGCTGCACTCTCTCGGCGATATCGAGCAGGGCATCGTGCACGTGGTCGGCCCGCAGCTGGGCCTCACCATGCCGGGTATCACAGTGGTGTGTGGCGACTCGCACACCAGCACGCACGGAGCGTTCGGTGCACTGGCAATGGGGATTGGCACCAGTGAGGTTGAGCACGTGCTTGCCACCCAGACGCTGCCGCTCACCCCGTTCAAGACCATGGCCATCACGGTAGAGGGCGAGCTCAAACCCGGTGTCACGGCGAAAGACATTATTCTTGCCGTCATTGCCAAGATCGGCACTGGCGGCGGCCAAGGTTACGTGCTCGAATACCGTGGCTCGGCCATCCGTGCGCTGTCGATGGATGGCCGCATGACCATCTGCAACATGTCGATCGAGGCGGGTGCGCGCGCCGGAATGGTCGCCCCCGACGAAATCACCTACGCCTACCTCAAGGGCCGTGCCCACGCACCCGACGGCGCCGAGTGGCAGACAGCCGTTGACTACTGGAACACGCTCGCCACCGATGACGATGCCGTCTTCGACGCGGAAGTTTTTCTTGACGCCAACGAACTCGAACCCTTCGTCACCTGGGGAACAAACCCTGGCCAGGGCATCTCGCTGAGCCAAAACGTGCCCGACCCGGCGACCATGATTGACCCCAACGAGCGGGCCGCGGCCGAGCGTGCCCTCACCTACATGGATCTGACTGCCGGCACTCCGATGAAGCAGATCGCCGTCGACGTGGTCTTCATGGGTTCATGCACGAATAGTCGGCTCGACGACCTGCGCGCTTTCGCGTCGATCATCAATGGCCAGACCAAAGCCGAGGGTGTCGATGTGATCGTGGTGCCCGGGTCGGCCCGCGTTCGGCTCGAGGCCGAGGCTGAGGGCATCGACAAGATCGTCGAAGCATTTGGTGCCGAATGGCGTTTCGCCGGATGCTCGATGTGCCTGGGCATGAACCCTGACCAGCTCGAGCCCGGCCAGCGCTGCGCCTCGACCAGTAACCGCAACTTTGAGGGGCGGCAGGGCAAGGGCGGTCGCACCCACCTCGTCAGCCCCCTCGTCGCAGCGGCAACGGCGATTCGCGGCACACTGTCGAGCGTGAGCGACCTGATCGCTGACGGAATTGCGGTGGATGCTCGCTTCGCCACGATCGAAGGGGCAACGGTCTAACCATGGAGAAGGTCAGTACGATTACCGGCGTGGCCGTCCCGTTTCGGCGCAGCAATGTCGACACCGACCAAATCATTCCAGCCGTCTTTCTCAAGCGCGTCACCAAGACCGGCTACGAGGATGCGCTGTTTTCAGCCTGGCGGCAAGACCCCGAATTTATTTTGAACCGGCCTGAATATGCCAGCCCGCGCATCCTCATCGTCGGCACTGACTTCGGAACAGGGTCAAGCCGCGAACACGCCGTCTGGGCGCTGCGTGATTACGGTTTCGCCGCCGTCATCAGCCCCAAGTTTGCCGACATTTTTCGGGGTAACTCAGGCAAGCAGGGGCTGCTTGCTGGCGTCGTCGACGAACCGACAGTTGAGCGGTTATGGGCAGAGCTCGAGGCGAGTCCGGGCATGTCGGCAACCGTCGATCTGATTGAGCGCACCGTCACGGTGGGCGCGATCACTGTGGGATTCGAAATAGACGACTACACCCGCTGGCGGCTACTCGAAGGGCTCGACGACATCGGCTTGACGCTGCGCGATGAGCAGGCCATCACCAATTTTGAAGCTCGCCGCGAAAGCTGGCGCCCCACCACCCTTCCCGCCCGCTAAGACGCGACCGACACCACCCGAGGTCACATGAATTCGCTCACCCGAGACTCCCGAAAAGCTGCAGCCCGCGTTGGCCTCTCATCCGACACCATCGTCATTCGCGGCGGTAAGCCGTTGCACGGGCGCATCGAGGTGCGCGGAGCGAAAAACCTCGTCACGAAGGCCATGGTCGCCGCCCTTCTCGCCGACACCCCGAGCTTGCTCAAAGGAGTTCCCGAGATCAGCGATGTGCACGTGGTGACAGGTTTGCTGCGGGCCCACGGAGTCGACATCACCGCCGAAGGCGCGGGAGTGTTACGCCTCGACCCCACCAACGTCGTCGGCGCACACTTCGCCGAAATCGATGCCCACGCTGGCTCCAGCCGCATCCCCATTCTGTTTTGTGGCCCCCTGCTGCACCAGCTCGGTGAGGCGTTCATTCCTGACCTCGGTGGCTGCCGCATTGGCGACCGGCCCATCGACTTTCACCTGAACGCGCTGCGAGCTTTCGGAGCCATCGTCGAGAAGTCGCACCAGGGCATCCACCTCACCGCGCCGCACAAGCTCACTGCCGCACGCATCAACCTGCCCTTTCCGAGCGTGGGTGCAACCGAGCAGGTGCTGCTCACTGCCGTGCGCGCTGAAGGCACCACCGAGCTCAAAAACGCCGCCATTGAGCCCGAGATCATGGACCTCATCGCGATTCTGCAAAAAATGGGTGCCATCATCACGGTCGAGCCGAACCGAGTCATCGTCATCGAGGGTGTTGAAACCCTACGCGGATACGCGCACACCGCCATCTCTGACCGCAACGAAGCTGCCAGCTGGGCGTCGGCGGCACTGGCCACCAAGGGTGACATCACCGTCGGCGGAGCCAAGCAACAAGAGCTCATGACTTTTCTGAACGTGTATCGAAAAGTCGGCGGCGAGTTTGACGTGCTCGAAGACGGCATTCGCTTCTGGCACCCCGGCACACCACTGAAGCCCGTCATGGTCGAAACCGACGTTCACCCCGGCTTCATGACTGACTGGCAGCAGCCCCTCATCGTCGCGCTCACCCAGGCTGAGGGCGTGTCGATCGTGCACGAGACCGTGTATGAAAACCGGTTCGGATTCACTGAAGCACTCAACGAGATGGGCGCCAACATAGTCGTGCACCAGTCGGGCCTTGCCTCGATTACTCGCCGCGTGCCGCGCCGACCCCTGGAACAGGCCGCCGTCGTCACCGGGCCCACCCCGCTGCACGGGGCTGCCGTGCGCGTACCCGACCTGCGCGGCGGCTTCAGCCACCTCATCGCGGGCCTTGCGGCATCCGGCACCTCGACCATCAGTAACGTGGGCATCATCAGCCGCGGGTATGAGCTGTTTATCGACAAGCTGACCGCGCTCGGCGCCGACTTCGAGCTGGTCTAGCCCCGTTAGCCGGCCATAACGCACCCCACGGGCTAACCTGACACTCGTGCCTGAATCCGCTGCTGTTGACCCTGCTGACACTGCTGACACCGTCGCTCCGTTGGGTCGCCGTCGCAGCGAGAAGACGCTGGTGTGGCACCTCATCGCCGGCTTCTGCATTCCGTGGCTTGACTTTCTAGCCCGCTACCCGGTGATCGACGGGCATAAGCTGCCGCAGACAGGAGCGTTTATTCTCGCCCCCAACCACTACAGCGAAATCGATCCCGTGATCGTGGGGCGTTTTATGTGGAAACTTGGTCGAGTACCCCGATTTTTGGCTAAAGCCAGCCTGTTCCGTCTTCCGATCCTGGGTGCGGTCGCGCGCGCATCCGGTCAAATTCCGGTCGAACGTGACGGACGGGGGCGATCAGCTGCCCCGCTCAAGGCGGCACAGCAGCTCGTTGATCGCGAACTTGCCATCGTCATCTACCCCGAAGGCAGCCTCACTCGAGACCCCGAACTGTGGCCCATGCGGGGCAAAACGGGTGCGGTGCGGATGGCACTGCAGTCGGGTGTGCCGATTATTCCCGCCGCACACTGGGGATGCCAGCAGGTCATGCCCCGATATTCGAGAAAGATCAGCCTTTTTCCGCGCAAGACCGTCACCTGCAAGATCGGCGACCCCGTCGACCTGAGTGATCTGATGGGTCGGCCGATTGACCCCGCAACACTTTCTGAAGGAACCGAACGGGTCATGGCCGCCATCACTGCCCTGTTGGCCGACCTCCGGGGCGAGACCCCGCCGGCCAACCGCTGGGATCCGACCAAAAACGGTCAGAGTGAAACGGGGCGGCTGTGAGTGAGCATCCGCCGCTGACCGAAGCGATTCGGCTACCGTCACTGGCGGTCGAAACCGGAGCCGCGCGCATCGCCGTACTCGGAGCTGGTTCGTGGGGCACCACCTTTGCCAAAGTGCTCGCCGATGGCGGCTCCGACGTGCTTCTGTGGGCGCGTCGCCGCGAAGTAGCCCACGAAATCACTGAGACTCACCGCAACAGCGACTACCTACCGGGTATCAACCTGCCGCCGAACCTGCGCGCGCACGATTCACTCGAGCGCGTGCTCGCCGGCGCTGAACAGGTCTACCTCTCGGTGCCCAGCCAAAGCCTGCGCAGCAACCTCGCCTCCATCCGCGACATTCTGCCTGCAGACGTACCCGTTGTCAGCCTCATGAAGGGCGTCGAGCGCGGCACGGGGATGCGCATGAGTGAAGTCATCGAAGACGAGCTCGGCATCGACCGTGCGCGCATCGCGGTGGTCAGCGGGCCCAACCTGGCACTCGAAATTGCCAAGCGTGAACCGACCGCTGCAGTGGTCGCGAGCGCCGACGAGATAACAGCGGTCGCCGTAGCAAGGGCTGCCACCAACACCTACTTTCGTTCGTTCGTGAACACTGACCTGATCGGCACCGAATTCGGCGGAGTGCTGAAAAACCTCATCGCGGTTGCCGTGGGTATCGCTGACGGGGTTGGATACGGCGAAAACACGAAAGCGTCGATCATCACGCGTGGCCTGGTCGAGCTCACTGACTTTGCCGTGGCTTTTGGCGCACGCCCCGAGACGATGATCGGACTGGCCGGTTTGGGTGATCTCATCGCCACCTGCGAGTCACCGCTGTCGCGCAACAACACGGCGGGCAGGCTGCTTGGCCAAGGCTACGGATTCGCTCAGGTCATCGCGCAAATGAATCAAACCGCCGAAGGTCTCGCCTCGGTCGGCCCCATTCTCGAGCTCGCCCACTCGAAGGGTGTCTCGATGCCCATCGTCACGCAGGTCGCATCCGTGCTCAACGGCACCCTCGACCCCCGCGAGCTCGCGCCACACCTGGCCACCGACTCGGGGGCGCCCCAGGCCGAGTAGTGCGCCTGCCGCCGCCGCCGCGGCCGCGCCGCCCGCCGCCGCGCTCCAGAACTCACACTGATTCGGACGTTTCACAGGCCCGTTGCGGTGTGCGGCGTCTGTTGTCGTGTGAAGTGTCCCCGCGAGCCAGCCGCGCGGCGCGGGCCCGCGAGGGGCTCGCGGGGCGCGCGGCTGGCGCCCGGCGCACTCGGGGGCACGGCGTGCCGCGACGGAGCGTCCCGTGCTGGGTAGGCCCTGTGCTCGCTAGGCTGGGCACGTGATCACGTCGTTGGCGGGCGGCCGGGTTCTGGCCGAAAAACACGGGGCCACCCCACCCCGCGTGGTTGCGTTGCACGGCTGGGGGCGCGACGGCACCGACTTCGCGGCGATCCTGTCAGGGCTCGATGCGGTGAGCATCCATCTGCCAGGATTCGGGCCTGCCCCGGCGCCAGAAACTGTGTGGGGCAGCGAAGAGTACGCCGACCTCGTAGCCGACGCCATCGAGGCCTTTGCGCCAGTGATCGTCGTCGGCCACTCGTTTGGCGGGCGCGTAGCTGTTCGGCTGGCGGCACGTCGTCCAGAACTGGTTGCCGGCCTCGTACTCACGGGGGTTCCGCTTTTGAAACTGCAGGCCGCCGCTGCGCCGCCGCTCGGCTACCGACTGGCCCGCTGGGCAAACCGCCGCGGCCTTGTGAGCGACATGCGCATGGATGCCCTGCGCGACCAATACGGATCCACCGACTACCGCGCCGCCCACGGAGTACTGCGCAGCATCATGGTTCGCGTCGTGAATGAGACCTACGACGCTGAGTTGCAGGCACTCGCCGCCAGCGCCGTACCCCAGCGGTTTGTGTGGGGCGAGCTCGACGGTGAGGCCCCGACCGATGCCGGGCGCGTCGCCGCAGAACGCGTAGGCGCACCACTTCGTATCGTGACCGGGGCCGGCCATTTACTCGAGGGTGATCTCGAGCGTGCGGTGCGTGAAGAGCTGCACGCCGTGATTGCTGAGATCGGTGCGCGCACCGGCGGCGCTGCCTTATCTGAACCTGCTGCTGCTGCCGCTGCCGTCGACGGCCACGCCGCTGCCGCTGCCGCCCGCGCCGCTGCCGCCCGCGCCGCTGCCGCCGCCCGCGCGGCTGCTCCCGCGCCCGAGGCGAGCGCGTGACCCCGATGCTCTGGGCTCCGTTCGCACTGCCCGTGTTTGTGCTCGCCCTTGTGGCCGCGGTTCCCATCGGCGCGCGCTGGATTCGCGTCGCACAACGTGAGCACTACGTGCCCGGATGGGTCACGCGCATGGCGTGGCTGTGGCTGCTGCGCGAGCCGGGCACGGCCCCCACCGCTGTCGTGGCACTGGGCGGCATCATCCTGGCGATCATCGCCCCCTTTTCGGCCCTCGCGGCCCTGCCGATGTTCTCGATCGTTTTGCTCAGCCTGCTGCCCTTTGGGCTGCCCATTCGGGGCACCTCGGCACCACTTGCGCTGACTGCGCGCGTCAAGCGACTGCTGGTCGTCTGGATTGTGCTGCACCTTGCGGCGGGCATCCTCAGCCTGTATCTGCTTGGTACTGCGGGCCCCGCACTGGTGCTGCTGCTGAGCGCTCCCCTCACCGACCTGGCGTTGGCAATCACGGCGCCGATCGAAAAGGCCGCGTCGAAAAAGTTTGTGGTCGCCGCGCAAAAACGGCTCGGGCAAGTGCGCCCGCGGGTGGTCGCCATCACGGGTTCGTACGGAAAGACGAGCACAAAAAATTATGTTGCCCACCTGCTGAGCGCCACGTTCACCACCGTTGCGAGCCCCGCATCATTCAACAACCGCCTGGGTTTATCGCGCGCCGTCAACGACAAGCTTGTGCCCGGCACTGAGGTTTTCGTGGCCGAGATGGGCATATTTGGGCCCGGTGAGATTCGCGAACTGTCGACGTATTTTCCGCCTGATATTGCCGCCATTACAGTCATTGGCGAGTCGCACCTGCAGCGCATGCGTTCGACCGACGTGATCTTCGCCGCGAAGGCTGAGATCACCGAGCGCGCCGGAATCGTCGTGCTACCCATCGACGACCCACGTCTGGCCGCACTCGCCGCCGAGTGCCAAATGAAGGAAAAAACAGTCTTCACCACCACATGCACGCCCGGAACAGTGGCCGATGTGGTGCTTGTTCCTTCATTTGGTCAGGGCATGGGCGCGGATGCTGGGCTCTGGTCGATCACTATCGGCAGGGGCGCCGGGCCGGTGCCGGTGAGCATTTCGGGCACGGGCCATGCGGTCAACGTGGCCGTGGCCGCGGGTGTTGCGCTGGCGGCGGGTGTTCCGGTTGCCACGATTGCGGCTCGCCTGGGCGATTTGCCCGGCTCGCAGCATCGCGCTGAAGTGCAGCAGTCTCCGACGGGTGCGCTGGTGATCGATGACACGTACAACTCGAATCCGGTTGGCTCGATGCGCGCGCTGCAGGGCGCGGCGGCTTTGGCGGCAGAGCGCGGGGGTCCGCTTGTGGTTGTCACCCCCGGCATGGTCGAGTTGGGTCCCGTTCAGGCTGAGCGCAACAGGGCTTTCGGTGCGGCGATCGGTGCAGCGGGCGGGCTTTTGCTCGCCGTCGCGCGCACGAACCGCGCAGCGCTGCTTGCCGGGTACGCGAGCGCGGCGACGAGCGCAGCGGGCACGACCGCCCCAACCACACCGACCGCCCCGACCACCCCAACCACCCCGACCACCCGCGCGCCCGGAGCGGTCGCCGTTGCCACGCGAGAGCTGGCCGTGCGGCAGGCCGTCGCAGCCGCGG
>Ga0222707_1000504_pt1 | contig 11195 bp, 8 predicted proteins | sample AntAcemetage1574_FD_179831 | JGI IMG/M metagenome (GOLD analysis project Ga0222707, IMG submission 179831) | Saline water microbial communities from Ace Lake, Antarctica - #1574 | ecosystem: Environmental > Aquatic > Non-marine Saline and Alkaline > Saline | place: Antarctica: Ace Lake...
CCTAACCCGAAAAACCGAACAAAACGCCAACCTCAGCGGCCTGAAAACCGGCCAAGATGGTTGTCGCGCGCGGACAAAGTGGTTGACGCTCTACACCCCTCCGCATCACTGCGATCGCGAGACAGCGGTATGCCGTCTTGATCGAGCAGGTGGTGGGATGCGGTAACGATCAGTGCGCTGGCGTCGGCGATGAGATCAGCTTCGTACAACACACCTTTATCGGAGACGATGAAAATAGTCGTAAGCGGTCGCTGGACAGCACGCGCAGGTTATTTTGACGGCGTGAAGTTCCAGGGCAGCAGTTCGTCGAGCCTGCTTTGCGGATGGCCGTTAGCGATGGCTGTCAGGGTCGCCTTGAGATAGGGCGCGTTCCGAGTGCAAGAGCATCCGCGCAACAAGGCCCATGGTTTCCACCCAATGCCCTCCAAAGGGCCCATTATAGTAGCGACTGGGCGGACAACTCCGCAATTCGCGCTGCATATTTCGGCATGAGTTGCGAAAACAGTCGAAGGGTCGCTGCGGTTGCGAGCTCTGGATCAGTGCTACCTGGATGCAGATGTAACTTTTGCCAATATCCGTCCGACACATTTTCGATCCAGTCGGAAACGTCGTCGCCGTCTAAATAGGATTCTTCCGCCAGGACCGCGCAAATGCTCCGCATGACATCCCTGTGGGACATATCAAATTCGCTGGAGATCGCGGCATATTGCGGCGTAAATTTCTCTTCGCCCCAAAAAGCAAACCACAATGCAAGACTGTCGGAATCGCATATTTCTGGCGCAAAATCGGCTTTTATCATTGCGATGAGTTGATCCAGCGGATTATCTCCGGCAGCCGCCAGTGCCTTCTTCCAATTCTGATCGTAGCGTTGATACTGATCGCGCAGGGTATCCGTTAGAAGCCCTGTTTTGGATTTGAAATAAAAGACGGCGACTCCCTGTGACAGTCCCGCCTCGTTTGCGACGGTCGCCAAGGTGGTCTTGGCCAATCCATTTGCAACAATGGATCGACGTGTCGCTTCCAGCAATTGAGTCCGGCGCATATCGGCATTTTCTTTGCGTTCCTTGCGCGGGCGTTGCGAAGAGGGTTTGACCGTCACTGTGCTATCTTCCTTTTGTGTTCCGAACGTTGTCACATACTCGCTCCTAACTGTCAGCTCAAAAAATTTGTTTGAGCGCTCAAAAAACTTTACCACCCGCTACACCCGAGGTAGGGTGGCATGGCAACAAGAGGGCCGGACTTGGAAAAACACGATACATACGACGCCATCGTCGCAGGTGCGGGCCACAACGGGCTGACGGCCGCGTGCTATTTGGCAAAGGCGGGTCTTAAAACACTTGTAGTGGAAAAGAATGATTGGATCGGCGGGGCGGCGGTAAGCCGGTCACTTATTGATGGCTGGACCTATTCGAATTGCTCTTACGTCTGTTCCCTGTTGCGCCGTGAAATCGTGCGCGACCTGGAACTACCGCGCTTTGGCTTGCAAGTGATCCCTTACGAGGGCGGGGCGACGTTTACACCCGATGGTGATTACTTTGCCTACATGTCAGACCATGATGCGTTGCGCCGCGAATTGGCACGTCACAGTCCCCGTGATGCGGATGCCTACGACAGGTTCTCTCAAGCCGTGATCCGCCAGTGCCGCTTTATCCGGCCTTTCCTGCTGCGCAATGCGCCGGACCCGACATCACTTAGACCACGCAACCTATCAGAGCTGTTCTTTCTGATCAAAAAGGCCCACGGACTTGGGGCAAAAGAACTGGGAGAGACCCTGCGTTTTTGGACCATGTCGATTGGTGATTTTCTCGATGAATATTTTGAGAGTGATTTGATCAAAGCACATATCGCAGGGGCGGGCATCATAGGCACGGGCCTCGGTGTCTATTCCCCTGGAACGGCCTATGTCTTGCTGCATCATTATATGGGGGATGTTGACGGCGCGATTGGCGCTTGGGGGTTTGCGCGCGGTGGTATGGGTGCGATTTCCAACGCGCTTGGTGCTGCGTTTGAAGAAGCTGGAGGCGAGATCGTCAAGGGGTCAGGCGTTGATCGCTTTGTCATCAAAGGCGGCAAGATCACTGGGGTCGCCTTGGAGAACGGCGATGAATATCACGCACCAATCGTGGCATCGAACATGGATGTGAAACGCACCTTCTTGCATCATACCGACCGCGCAGATCTGCCCGAGGACTTCACCAAAGCCGTGGAACGATTTAAGATCCGTGGATCATCGGCCAAGTTGAACATCGCCCTCGACCAACTGCCATCATTTCCCGCCGCCCCGAAGGGCGCCAGTTTCTTGCGCGGAGACATACATTGCTCGACGTCCTTGAATGAATTGGAACGTGCCTACGACGACTGGAAAGACGGGCGTTGGTCGGCTGACCCCTATTTCGACATGCTCATCCCCAGCCAGATTGACCCGACAATGGCGCCTCCGGGCAAACACATGATGACGGTCTTTGTGCAATACGCGCCCTATGATCTGGAAGTTGACGGGGTGCGTGCTGGCGAGAACTGGACCGATGCAACGCGCAAGGCTTTCGCTGACTGCGTTTTCAACAAGCTCGAAGTGGCCTGCCCAGACATCCGTCAGCGTGTCGTGCATGCCGAAATCCGCACGCCGTGGGATATCGAGCAAGAGGTTGGCTTGACCGAGGGCAATATCTTCCAAGGGGAGTTGACGTTTGATCAATTACTGTTCAACCGTCCCGTCCCCGGATACGCGCAATACGACACACCCATTCGTGGCATGTATATCGTCGGGTCGTCCGCACATCCCGGCGGCGGCGTTATGGCCGCACCGGGCGCGAACGCAGCACGAGAAATCCTGCGCAACATCGGCAAGGCGAAATCTATGCCCAGTTTTGCAGCATGAGGGGACGTTCAATGTCAGAAAATCGGTTTGATGTGATTGTGATTGGGGCGGGCCATAATGGCCTGACCGCCGCTGCTACTTTGGCCGCCCAAGGCAAGTCTGTCTGCGTCCTTGAACGGGACGATCGCATTGGCGGCATGTCTAAGACGGCTGATCTTGATGGCGTACAAGTCCCCGAGATGGCGCATCTGTTATACAATTTGAATCCAAGCGTTGCAAAAGGCCTCGGTCTAAAACTTGATACGCGGGCTCTGCCTACGGTGGCGCTTTCGCCAGATGGTAATCACGTGGTCATCCACGATGGAACCGCTGCTTTCGTAGATGGACGCGTTCATCCCGACGCACAGGCCTTCGCAACCCTCTATGCGCGACTTAAGAAATTTGCCGGTTTGTTAGGCCAACTCGCAGATGGGCCGCCGCCTGCGCTGTCTGGCGGCGTTCTGGATGCAACAACCCTTGGTGAACTGGCCAAACTGGGGAAACTCGGGTGGGGCCTCAAGCGGTTAGGCAAGAAAGACATGCGTGAATTTTTGCGCGTTATTTTGTCTAACGCCTTTGATCTGATCCTAGACGAGATATCGGACGGGCCACTAGCAGGCGCATTGACCGCCGATGCTGTGCGCGGTGGATACGCTGGTCCGCGTTCGCCGGGCACCGTCTTTTCGCTCATGTATCGGTTGGGCAATGGTGGCGTTGTGACGTGGCCTATGGGCGGCATCGGGGCCGTCGCGGCATCATTTGAAAGCGCGGCGCGTGATCGCGGTGTGGATATCCGCACCAGCGTGCAAATTGAACGCCTCGTTATCGCGGATGATCGGGTGCAGGGCATTTTGCTAACGAATGGCACCACGTTGCATGCAGATGCCGTCCTGTCGAGCGCGGGAGCAATGCAAACTATGCAAATCGCTGGCGTAGCCAACTTTGATGTCGAAGCCGCCCGCCGGATGCGCAATTTGCGCAACAAGGGAACGACCGCCAAGGTTAATCTTGTCCTGAACGCGGTGCCGACCTTCATTGGTTTAAACAAGGAACAATCAGCCGCTCGACTGCTTATCGCGCCATCGGCGCGTGAGGTTGAACGGGCATTTAACCCCGCCAAATACGGCGAAATGTCACCTGCACCTTTGATCGAGGCTGTCATCCCCACCTTGACTGACTCCAGCCTTGCACCCGACGGGACGCATATCCTGTCGGCAGTCGTCAGCTATGCACCTTATGCGCTGGAAGGCGGATGGACGAAAAAGGCACGCGCACAGTTGCTAGAAAACGTGATTCAAACGCTTGAGCGCTATGCGCCGGGGATTGGTGGCTTGGTTTCAAAGTCACAGGTTTTGACGCCGGTCGACATCGAAAAAATGACCGGTGCACCGGGTGGGCATTGGCACCACGCGGAAATGGGTATTGACCAGATTCTAACCGTGCGACCCGCCAATCTGGTGTCGCGCTACGCTTTTGGCGTGGGCGGGCTTTACCTGTGTGGGGCATCAGCACACCCCGGTGGAGATGTGATGGGGGCCGCAGGGCGCAATGCCGCGATGCAGGTTATCAAAGATGGGGTATTGGGCTAATGGCAAGACGCATAGCAACCAAACCCAAGCACGTTCCAATGGGGCTGATCGAAACGCCGTTCTTTGATCGGCTGAACGCGCTCAGCCGTGCGAAATCATGGTCCGGTTGGGCAGGATATATTTCGCCTTTGGTGCTGGACACGGTCGAGTTTGAATATTTCGCCATTCGCAATCAGGCGACGCTGTTTGATATCTCGCCGATGCACAAATATCGCATCACAGGACCCGATGCGCTGGCTGTCTTGAACCGATTGGTTACACGCGATGTGTCGAAAATCCGCGATGCGCGTGTGGGCTATGTCATGTGGTGTGACGAAGAAGGGATGCTGATCGATGACGGCACCCTGTTCCGCTTCAGCGAGACCGATTTTCGCCTGTGTTGTCAGGAGCCGATGTTCACATGGCTCTTGGATGCCGCATGGAGCTATGACGCGCAGATCATTGACGAAAGCGATGCGATCGCGGCCGTGTCGCTGCAAGGTCCGACGTCATGGTCCGTGCTAAATGACGCAGGCTTCGCCGACGTTTTCACGATGAAGCCTTTCGACTGGCGCGAAATTGAGCCCGACATCTGGATCTCGCGCACGGGGTTCACGGGCGATCTGGGCTACGAGATTTGGGTGCCTTGGGCCAAAGCAAATGCTCTTTGGGACAGGCTATTGGCAGCGGGTGATCATTGGGGGCTTCGCGCCATCGGGTTCGAGGCCTTGAACATGTGCCGGATCGAGGCAGGGTTCATCGCTGCGGGCGTCGATTTTCAACCGGTTCATGCGGCCATGCGTCTGCACCGTGGTCGCACGCCTATTGAACTGGGGTTCGGCAAAATGGTTCATTTTGATAAGGGCCACTTTAACGGCCGCCGCGCGCTGCTTAAGCAACGCGAAAGCGGTGCGCGATACGCGTTGGTTAAGATTGACATCGCGGGGTTCAAACCTGCCGACGGTGCGCTGCTTTATCACAAGAAAAAGAAAGAGGTCGGCTTTGTGACCTCGGGCGTCTGGTCGCCCACCATGAAAAGCAACATCGCCCTCGCCGAACTGAAAGCCCCCTACGGCGTCGATATCGTCGATGACATCTGGGCAGAAATCTACGTCAACGAAGAGGGTCAGTGGGACAAACGATTGGTACCTGTCACACAGCAAGACAAACCCTTCTTTGCAAATACGCGTGCGCGGGCAACACCGCCACGTCCCTATTGATCCGGAGCCCGCTATGACCAATGCAAGCCAAACTCTGCTTGACCGCGCAAACACGCCTTCGATCGAAACCTTGGCCAAATGGGATCGCAAGCATCAAATCCACCCTTGGGCAGCGATGGATGACTGGCGCGGCTATGACAACATGATCGTCGATTCCGCCAAAGGCATCTATTTTTGGGACGCGCAGGGCAAACGCTATATCGACGGCCCGGGTGGCATGTGGTGCAGCCAGATCGGTTATGGGCGACATGAGATGGCCAAAGCCATTGCCGACCAAGTAATCAAACTATCCTATACGTCGCCCTTTACCAACGCGACGGAGCCCTCGGCTGTTTTGGCCAGAAAGCTCGCCGAACTGGCACCGGGCGATCTGAATAATGTGTTCTTCACGACCGGCGGTTCCACAGCGGTCGATACGGCGCTGCGGACGATGCAATACCTCAACAACCGGCGTAAGAAGCCCGAGAAAAAAATGATCCTTGCGCGTGAAAAGGGCTATCACGGCTCCACCTATCTGGCGCATTCGGTGACCGGCAAGGAACGCGACGAGAGCCACTTCGATTTCGAAATACGGCTTGTGCATTTCCTGCCTGACGTAAACCCGTATCGCAGACCAAAAGGCACGAGCATGGCCGCGTGGTGCGATGCCAGAGTTGCCGATCTTCAGGCCGCGATCGACGAGCTTGGCGCGGATAAGATCGGGGCCTTTATCGCCGAACCGATCCTGAGTTCAGGTGGCGTGATTGTACCCCCTGAAGGATACCACAAACGCGCATGGGAAATCTGCCGCGCCAATGACATCCTCTATATTTCAGATGAGGTCGTGACCGGATTTGGCCGTCTGGGCCATTGGTTTGCATCCGAGGCTGTGTTCGGGATCGTTCCGGATATGATCACATCGGCCAAGGGGCTAACGTCTGGCTACCTCCCGCTTGGGGCGTGCATCATTTCTGATCGGGTGATGGAACAGATGAGCGGGTTGGACGAAGCATCGTCATTTACCAATGGCTACACCTATTCCGCGCATCCGGTGTGCTGCGCGGCGGCACTCAAGAACATCGAGATATTCGAGAACGAACATCTTTTGGAACACGTCCGCGAGGTGTCACCGCATTTTCAAGCGCGTCTTGCTGCACTGTCCCGCTTTGACATTGTCGGCGATACGCGCGGTATGGGTTTGCTGGGCTGCGTCGAATGTAAGGCCGACGACCTTGAGGCCGAGCGCACCTTGGGCGCGCAGATCGATGCCGCTTGCGAAGCGCTTGGCCTGATGGTGCGTCCGCTGATCAACATGGCCGTCTTCTCGCCGCCGCTTGTGATCACCAAAGACCAGATCGACGAGATGTTTGATATTCTTGAACAGGCCTTGGAGAAGGTCTCTGCGGATATGGCGGCCAGCGCCGGTTAGTCCAAACTTGGGTGTTCGCGTTTGCCATAACGTGCCGCCAGATCAATCGACTTGCCAAGATCAATCGCTGCACGATGGCCGGAATAAACGGCTGACGCGATAATCGACGGCGCTTCGGCGTCACCGATGCGCGTTACGGATTGGATGCAATCGACTGCCGGGTCGGCGAGCAAAGCATCATAAAGGTCCGTCACGGGTTTGCGGCGGGTGAGCGGCAAAACCGCATCGCAAGCAAGCTGCGTTTCTTTGCCCGTGAACACACAAGACAGGGTCGCGGTGGCATTCCTAACCGCTTCAACAGTCTGGTTCGCACAAATGACCACACCAGCGTCCAATAGACTGGCGATTGTTTGGGTTTGTTCTTGTGTCATAGCCCCAAAGGCACAAGCACGCCCCTGCGGCGTCACAAGCGTCACGCTGTTGCCACGTTTGATCAATTCAAGCGCTATGACCGGCCCCAGATAATAGTGATCATCATCGTAGATCACGATATGGCCTCTTGGCGTCTGATCTGCGTTCAGCACAGTTTCGGCGCTCAGCAACATGGCGTGGTCCGTATCCATAAAACCCAGACCGCTATGGCGTCCGATGCCATCTGTCGTCCAACGGGCACCAGTCGCGACCAACACATGATCAACGCCAAGCTCCAACACATCGTGCGATTTCATCCGGCTTTCGCGAAACACTTCGACGTTATCCAGTTTTTCAATCTGGCCCACACGCCAGTCGCGCACCCGTGCCCATTCTGACAGGCCCGGCAAACGCGCCTCGCGTGTGACGCGTCCGCCCAAATCGCGGCTAGCCTCGGCCAACATCACGCGGTGGCCGCGCATCCCCAAAACACGCGCCGCTTCCAATCCCGCGGGGCCGGCACCAACAACCAGCACCGATGCCGGTTCAGGATCGGCTGGGATGTGTTCGGGATGCCAACCCAACCGCCACTCTTCGCCCATTGTCGGGTTTTGTGTGCAGCGGATCGGGACGTGCATGCTGTCTGACGCGTAGCAGATGTTGCAGCCGATACATTCGCGGATATCGTCGCTGCGCCCCTCGTTGATCTTGTTTGGGATGAACGGATCAGCAATTGACGGGCGCGCCGCGCCAATCATGTCTTGACCGCCCGATCGGATAACCTGTGCCATGGTGTCAGGTGATGTAAAGCGCCCCACGGCAACCACCGGCTTGGTTGTCATTGCTTTGGCGCGGGCCACGTCCGAGACCAGCGCACCTTCTTTGACAAAGCGCGAGTGGCCCATTTCAATATCGTAGTTTCCGACAGTCAGATCCCAGAGGTCGGGCAATTCGGCCAACAGATTAAAGGCATCATAGGATTCAGGCACGTTCAAATCGACGGTAAACCGCGTGGCAACTGCGGCGCGACCAGCCACAGCCTCGTGGGTTTCTTCGATCAATTCGCGGATTAGCCGGACCCTGTTTTCCAGACTTCCGCCATATTCATCTGAGCGGGTGTTTGTGTCGGCGTCTAGAAATTCGGACAACAAATAGCCGTGTGTGGCATAGACATAGACTATATCGAACCCGGCTTCGACGGCCCGCAGGGCCGCATCACGGTGCCACTTTCGGATGTCACGAATGTCAGACTTGTCGATCTTGCGAGATTGGCCTTGGGTGACTTCACCGTAATCTGTCTGAGGCCTGTTGCGCAGTCCCATCGCGGGCAAGCGCGTGGATAGATTTGTGACCATTCCACCCGCCAACCACAGTTCTACACCGGCAAGCGCCCCATGAGCGTGAACGGCATCCACCATCGCGGCATTGGACCGGACGTCATCATCGTCCCAAAGCGCGGCATTCGGGAATGCCTCGTTGTCGGACGTAGGATGCACCGAGCAATATTCCGTGTTCACCACACCCCAGCCACCTTGCGCCTTGATCCCGCGCATCGCCGCCAGCGCATTAGGCCGCCGCCAGCCCATGCCCGTGCAGTGGGGCACCTGATAGAACCGGTTTTTGGCGGTCACGGGACCGATCTGCAGCGGTTCGAACAAGATGTCGTGTCTGGGATCGCGCATAGCAGCCTTTATGGGTTTTCATTTCCTAAACTTATTTGAGCGCTCAATTAAACCTTGTGTCAACACTAGTTGCCGCTAAACTTTCGTAAGGTCGTGTTCTTAATTTTGGTGGACGAGGCCAGCAAAATAGAAACGAGGAGAAATTCATGAATTACTTTTTAAAAACGGCGTCAGTCGCCGCAACCGCCGTGGCGCTAACGAGTGTTGCTGCCTTTGCGGACGATGGGGAACTTACAGTCTTTGACTGGGCGGGCTACGAAGACCCCGAGTTTTTTGCAGCCTATGTTGCACAACACGGCGAAGGCCCGACTTTTGCATTCTTCGGCGATGAAGAAGAAGCATTTCAAAAATTGCGCTCTGGTTTTCGCGCCGATGTAGCGCATCCTTGCTCGCAATCGGTTCCAAAATGGATAGAGGCCGGTCTTTTGGCCCCGCTGGATACCAGCCGGATCACGCGTTGGGATGAACTTGAACCCTCCTTCCGCGACATCGACGCTTTCATGAAAGACGGCGAGTTCTATTTTGTCCCAGTCGATTGGGGCAACACTTCAATCGTCTACAATACCGATGAGCTCACCGAGGATGATCTGAGCACGCTACAGGTCTTCGCGGACCCTATGTATGAGGGGCGCATTTCGATTGGCGACAACGTTGACGACGCCTATGCGCTAGCGTTTCTTGCGATTGGGGTAAAGGATTGGACCATAGCAACTGACGAACAGTTCGAAGCGGCCTCCGCGTTCCTGCGCGCCGTGCACCCTAATGTGCGCGCCTATTGGGCAGACGGCGCATCGCTGGCGCAGTTGATGCAAAGTGGTGAAGTTCTGATTGCATGGGCATGGAACGAAACATTCTCGACCATGAGCTATGAGGGGCACCCGATTGGTATGACCCGCAACATGGAAGAAGGAATGTCTAGCTGGGTTTGCGGCTATTCACATCTGGCAAACGCACCGGGTTCAGAAGAAAAATTCTATGATTTCATCAACGCATGGCTTGAGCCCGCAACAGCCGATTATCTCGTGAATTCATGGGGCTATGGTCACGGCAACGCTGTTGCGATGGCCGCGATGAGCAGCGAAGATTTGGCCTATGTCGGTCTGGACAGCGCAGAGGCGTACCGGGATAACACGCTGTGGCAGGCGCCCGTCCCCTCGGAACTGCGCGAACGGATGATTGCGGAATTCGAGCTTATCAAAGCCGGTTTCTAAAAACACAAAGCCTGAACGTCATTGCGCCCTGCTGGGATCAGCAGGGCGTTTTGCGTTTAGGCAGGCCGTTGGCCGCGAATATGATGCGGGCAGTGTTCACCCGACTTCAACACAGCCACCATCGCCGACCAAGTCTCGACATTGTGGTCGATAAAATCTTTGCCAAATCCGTCGCTCAGTGCAGCGCGTTCAGGGTCGGTCAGCCAGGCCAACTCAGCGCCGGCGATTTCCGCATATCAATCATTCCGGTTGCGCAATCCGACCTCAGAAAAACCTGCGCCCGCAAACGCATCCCGATGCCGCGCAGGCGAGGCCATGGCGAATTCAAGGGCTTCGAGTTTGATATGAGCTGCCATCTCTGGACTGGGCGTATTGTCATGGCTGATCAACCAATCAGAGGCCGCGAACCAGCCCCCCGGACGCAGCACACGAAAGACCTCTCGCGCCAAAAAATCTTTGTCTGGAAGGTGAATGATGGAGTCCTTGGAAAAAACCACATCAAAGATCATGTCCCCAAAGGCAAACGGGCCAGGCGAAACCTGTTGAATGGTCAGGCGGTCCGCCGCCCCCGCAGCCGTGATCCTTGCTCGCGCGGCCTCGCATGCTGGCGCTTCTACATCGACGCCAACCACCAGTGCCGCACCATGATCCACAGCCAAAGACAGCGTGATCGCCCCCGAACCACAGCCGATATCAAGAACGCGTTTGCCGGTCAGATCGAGCCTTTCTAAAACACGTGCAACCTCGTCGGGGCCACCGGGGGACAGATATCTGCAGCGCGACAATCAAGCTGAGAATGCAGCGTCAATCAGGATGAGAATGTGGGTTTGGGGGTGCGTAGAGAGGGCGTAGCCCGATCGGAGAGGCCCCAAACCCACATTTTGCCCGTAATGGGCAG
>Ga0222707_1000505_pt1 | contig 11189 bp, 10 predicted proteins | sample AntAcemetage1574_FD_179831 | JGI IMG/M metagenome (GOLD analysis project Ga0222707, IMG submission 179831) | Saline water microbial communities from Ace Lake, Antarctica - #1574 | ecosystem: Environmental > Aquatic > Non-marine Saline and Alkaline > Saline | place: Antarctica: Ace Lake...
ACTTCGATGGCATCACTTATGCCAAGGGCGCATCGGTTCTCAAACAACTGGTGGCTTGGGTTGGCCAGGACTCCTTCATGAAAGGAGTCAGCAATTACTTCAAGAAGCATCAGTGGAAAAACACCGAGTTGAAAGACCTACTGGTTGAACTTGAGGCCGAGAGTGGTCGCGATCTAACCGAATGGTCCGCACTGTGGCTTGAGACCGCAGGCGTGAACACCCTGCGACCTGAAATCGAAGTTGATCAAGACGGCAGGTTTACCAAGTTCGACATTATTCAAACGGCGGTCGCGGAATACCCCTACCTTCGCCCCCACCGTCTAGGAGTGGGCCTGTTCCAAATGGTCAACGGTTCACTTGAACGCAGCAATGCGATAGAAATCGACATTGCTGGAGCGAGCACTTCAGTGTCACAGCTGCTGGGAGAAATGAAACCAGATTTGATTTTGATCAATGACAAGGATCTTGCCTACGCCAAGATTCGTCTAGATGATGACTCCTGGAAGATGGCTCTGGAAAACCTTTCGGCAATCTCTGACTCTCTTGCCAGAACGATGATTTGGTCAGCAGCCTGGGACACCACCAGAGACGCCGAGGCTAGACCGAGAGCCTTCATTCAACTGGTGCTTGACCACATCGGCAGCGAAACTGAATCTACAACCGTCACAACGCTGCTACGCCAACTCGTGACAACAGCGACGCTCTATGTCTCACAAGATCACCGCAAGGAAATAGTTGAGCACATAGCCGATTCGCTTATTTCACTTGCCGAATCCGCTAAAACCGGAAGCGACAACCAGTTGCAGTTCACCAAGTTTGTGGCTCAGTTTGCGACTAGTTCGAAGCAACTTGACTGGTTGGACGGTCTGGTCTCAGGCGAGAAATCACTCACGGGTCTCACCATAGATGGAGACTTGCGCTGGGAGTTGCTCCTTGGACTCGCTGTTGGCAATCGAGCCGACCAATCTCGCATCGAAACGGAACTCTCAAATGACAACACCGCTAACGGTAAAAAATTTGCAGCTGCAGCCCTGGCTGCGATTTCAACTCCGGAGGCAAAGCTGGAGGCCTGGACCGAGCTGACTGAGCGCACTGATTACTCGAACACGTTGATATCTTCAGCATCGGGAAGTTTTGGCAGGGTTTCTGACACCGCACTGCTTGAGATCTACGCGGATAAATATATGGAAATCGCTCAACGGATCTGGGAAGAGCGCAGCTACCAAATCGCGTCTTACTTGCTGACCAATCTCTACCCAATAGCACTGGCCAACAAGGGTCTTGCCGACAAAACCAAAAAACTAATAGATTCCAATTTTGCCAAGTCCAAGCCCGCATTCAGGCGAACATTGGTTGAAAATCTAGCCGGCTTGGAACGTGGACTTGAAGCCCAGATCAAAGACCAAGAGGAGAACTAAATGAGCTTTACTGAATTTATGACCGAATGGTCGGCGCTGGTTTCCATCATTGTCATCCTTGCGTCCGCCTTGGTACTGAGAGTGCTGTTGAAAATCGCCTCGAAGAGAATTGTTAAAACCATTGTCCTGGGTGTTCAGCGAGTCAAAAAAGTCGACAAAATGGATGCCGTAGTCCTGGAAAAACGATTAACGCAACGAACCACAACCATTGCCTCGGTGTTAGACAACTTCGCGACCTGGGCGATTGCAATTACTGCCTTAGTGATGATGCTGAGCGAGCTGGGAATCAACGTAGGTGCGCTAATTGCGGTTTCAACAGTTCTCGGTGCTGCTATTGGCTTCGGCGGTCAATCGCTAGTAAAAGACATTCTGTCCGGAATCTTCATCGTCTTCGAAGATCAGTACGGAGTTGGTGACTGGGTGGAAATTGGAACCGTCTCCGGAGAAGTAGAACGCGTGGGCTTGAGGGTTACCGAAGTAAGAGACATCCACGGAACGCTTTGGTTTGTCAGAAACGGAGAAATTATCCAGGTGGGGAACGCTTCTCAAGAGTGGGCCGCCGCGCTATTGGATTTCCCATTTGCCTACGACAACGATGTTGATCAAGTCCAAGAAATTATTCAGAACACCGCAGACGACATGCGTAAGTCCAAAGAGTGGGCTAGGGACATGCTTGCGAATGCCGACATGTGGGGCATGCAACACATCTCGGGTGAGCAGTTCGTTATCCGAGTTTCAATAAAGACTCTTCCTAGCCGTCAATGGGCGGTTTCAAGAGAGCTAAGAAAGCGATGCAAGCAAGCCTTTGACACTCAGAACATTGGCCTACTTCGCGCGAGCAAAATCAACTTGGCGAAGTAATTGCAAGATTTCTACAATCGAGTCGGTGGCGAACCAGTTTTTGAGGAGCTCACTCGCGAGTTTTACAAAGGTGTCGCGGGTGATCCGATACTGAAGCCGATGTATCCGGAAGAAGACCTTGAGCCCGCCCGAGTGCGACTACAACTATTTTTAGAGCAGTACTGGGGAGGGCCTACTACCTACCAGGAGACTCGCGGCCACCCAAGGTTGCGAATGCGCCATCAGCCATTCAAGATAAACCCGGCAGCAAAAGATGCCTGGCTTTTACACATGAAAAATGCTGTCGACTCGCTCTCGATCTCACAATTGGACAGAGACGAACTCTGGGACTATTTGGAGCGAGCTGCACACTCGATGCTAAACACTTTCCAGGACTAAGAAAACCTAAAACTCTCTTTGGCTATTACGTGCCCAAAATCAGTGCTTAATCGGATCCAACCGTGTGACCGATATACCTTCACCGGGACACCCTTTTGGATGAAGCCCAGTCCAGCCATTGCGAAAGCCGAACCAGCCGGAAAATTGTGCTCAATCCCAACAGCCTTACCCCAAATTTGTAATCGAACACGTGCTGCGATGGCGCTACCAATGCTTTCCGGAAGTGCTTCGGCCACCTCTGCAATGCCATCTTTAGCCCAGGCCGAGATCTTTTCTTGCTCAACTTCTCCCGATAGCACCCAGCCTTGACGCGGCGGAGATATCCCGGCCCAGCCGACCCTTGACGCGGTCTTAGGGGGAATAACCGTCAGGCTGTCCTTCTCAATACTCTTTTCGGCGGCCGCCAAAAGATCCTCAATCAAAAACAGGGAATCAAGCTCATTTTCGGAGGCTAGGTTTATGGTCCGAAGCCCGATAACCGTAAGCCCATCACCTAGCAAGGAGCCTGCATAAATCGGACTCACATACACCGCCAATACCGAGCCAAAAGCCCTTAGCCGCACTGCCCCGGCACCGTCTAAGCGGAGGGCTCTTTTTAGATAGCCTGAAAGATCGGCGAGATCGTTTGAGTCATGAAAGATGAGGTTGTTGTCCATGGTTGACTCCTAAACTACTCAATGAAAGAAGGTTTTATGCAAGATTCAGATATTCCCCAGGACCCAGTTGCGGATTTAGTTCGAATCTTAGACATTGAACAACTAAGCCCAACTACTTTCCTTGGTCAAACTCAGTGGATGCCCCATGGCAGGGTCTTTGGTGGCCAAGTTCTGTCGCAGTCCCTGGTGGCAGCTACCAAAACGATTGAGACTGGGCGCTCGGTCCACAGCCTTCACAGTTACTTTTTACGCCCGGGAGACATTCACAAGCCGATCGAGTTTGAAGTCGACATCCTGCGCGACGGCAGGAGCTTCTCAGCCCGACGCGTTCAGGCCAGCCAAGAGGGAAAGGCAATCTTTTCAATGATTGCTTCGTTTCAGACTGCTAGCGCTGGCATGAGCCACGCTGATGCGATGCCCGAGAATCTTCCAGCCCCAGAAGATGTTCCGTCTGCGGCGTCACTGCTTGAAAACTTTGACCACCCAATAACTAACTACTGGGCCAAGGCACGACCATTTGACCTTCGTCACACCGAAGAACCCATTTATTTAGCTGCCGCAAAGGAACACGTTGCAAAACAATGCATCTGGTTCAAGCCGATTTCAGCTTTGCCAGAGGAAGAAAGAATCCAGCTAGCGACCCTGGCCTATGCAAGTGATTACTCAATACTGGAATCCATCATGAGGCGTCACGGAATCAGTTGGGCTCACAAGGGTCTCAGCTCAGCGAGCCTCGACCACGCAATGTGGTTCCACGCCAAACCGGATTTCAGTGATTGGCTACTCTACGTTCAGCACTCCCCTGCTGCTCAAAATAGCCGCGGCCTAGCTCTAGGACAAATCTTCAATCGAAGCGGCAAACTAGTTGCATCCGTTGCTCAAGAGGGAATGCTAAGAAGCCCAGAGTTTGCTTAGTCGCGAGTGAGTCTGCGATAAGTGGACCGGTGAGGCTTTGCAGCATCGGGGCCTAGACGCTGAATTTTGTTCTCCTCGTAAGCATCGAAATTACCTTCAAACCAGTACCAATTATCTGGGTTTTCATCGGTACCCTCGTGAGCCAAAATGTGAGTCGCCACCCGGTCCAGGAACCAACGATCGTGCGTTATCACCACGGCGCAACCGGGGAATTCAAGCAGCCCGTTTTCCAAAGAAGACAGAGTTTCAACATCGAGATCATTTGTTGGCTCGTCAAGTAGCAAGAGGTTTCCGCCCTGCTTTAAAGTCAGAGCGAGGTTCAAGCGGTTTCGCTCACCACCCGAAAGGAGTCCAGCCTTTTTTTGCTGATCTGCGCCCTTGAATCCAAACGCTGCAACATAAGCTCTCGATGGCATTTCCACTTGCCCCACCCGGATGTAATCCAAGCCTCCAGAAACTACTTCCCAGAGTGGTTTATCAGGATCGATTCCTTCTCTGGACTGGTCAACATAGCTAATTGAAACGGTCTCACCGATCTTTAGGTCTCCACTGTCAAGTTTTTGCATCCCAATAATGCACTTGAACAAAGTTGACTTGCCAACACCGTTGGGACCGATGATGCCAACTATTCCGTTTCTCGGCAGCGTGAAACTCAGACCACTAAACAGCGGCCTGTCCTCAAAGCCCTTGGAAATGTTCTTGGCATCAATGACGATGTCTCCGAGCCTGGGGCCAGGAGGAATTTGGATCTCCTCGAAATCTAGCCTTCTCGTTTTGTCCGCTTCAGCGGCCATCTCTTCGTAGCGAGAGAGCCTGGCTTTAGATTTAGTTTGCTTGGCCTTGGGACTTGACCGCACCCATTCCAGCTCGTCGGCAAGACGCTTTGCCAATTTGGCGTCCTTCTTTCCAGAAACCTGCAATCTTTCCTGCTTCTTTTCCAAGTAGGTCGAATAGTTACCCTCGTATGGGTAGGCACGACCGCGATCCAGCTCAAGAATCCACTGAGCCACATTGTCCAAAAAGTACCTATCGTGAGTAACAGCCAACACTGCACCCGCGTATTGAGCCAAGTGTTGCTCGAGCCATAAAACACTCTCGGCGTCCAAATGGTTTGTTGGCTCGTCCAACAAAAGTAAGTCGGGCTTTTGGAGCAGCAGCTTGCAAAGGGCAACCCTTCGCCTCTCACCACCGGAGAGGTTTGTGACCAGGGTGTCTCCCGGTGGGCAGCGGAGTGCGTCCATGGCCTGTTCGAGCTGGTTTTCAAGATCCCAGCCATCGGAGGCGTCTATCTGCTCCTGGAGTGTGCCCATTTCAGCCAACAGAGTGTCGTAGTCGGCATCGGGGCTTGCGAGTTCAGCGCTAATTTCATTAAAGCGTTCGATTTGGGCCATTGTTTCGGCCGCAGCTTCCTGAACATTTCCAAGAACTGTCTTTTCTTCGTTGAGCGCTGGCTCCTGCATCAAAATACCGACCGTGGCATCGGGTGACAGCCTGGCCTCTCCGTTTGAAGGAATATCTAACCCAGCCATGATCTTTAAAACCGAGGACTTACCGGCACCGTTTGGCCCAACAACTCCAATTTTTGCACCCGGATAAAACGCAAGAGTTACATCGTCAAGAATGACTTTGTCGCCGTGCGCTTTACGCGCTTTAATCATTTGGTAAATAAATTCAGCCAAGAAAACTGCCCATCCAATTTGGAAAAGGGAAACCCCTCTTCGTCGTTTGCTCTCGGAAAAGTTTATCCCAGTGCTAAAAAGCTCATAGCTTTTTGAAATTGCAGGTGACGAAGAGGGGTTTGGGTCTGGAGTTTAGGGGGCGCCAGACCCCATCGGACTCTATGCCGGCTGGAGCGTAGAGTCCGAATCTTCGGTTTGCTGGGTTTGACGAGCCACTTTTTCAAACGCACTGGTGCCAAATAGTAGATCATGACCAAGCGAATCGGCTTCAATTTCAATTGCGGTTCCGGTTCGCTCGCCGTTGTCCCAATCGCGCACTTTTAATCGGCCACTTACAACGACCCTGTCGCCCTTTGCGAGCGATTTGCTAGCGTTTTCGGCTAGCTGCCTAAATGCAACGACCGTAAACCAGTTGGTCTCACCGTCAACCCAAGCCGCTGTGTCCCTATCGAATCTTCGGCTGCCGGCGGCCAAGCGAAATGAAGTTACTGAAAGTCCCTCGGATGTCACTATGTTTCTCGGAGTAGTAGCAACCAGACCGACTGCCGTGTAAAATTCTGCCATTTTTTGAACCTTTCCTTGTGATTAGGAAAAGTCTGGCAATCAGCTAGATAAAGTTGGGATGCCGAAGTGAATCTGTGGATAACTCGCTATCGAAGCAGGCTTGTGAAGTTGGCTCTGGCCTTGGAAACCTTTGGTGCAATAACCGCGAGGCAATAGCCCTGGTTTGGGTTTTTCTCAAAGTAATCCTGGTGATATTCCTCAGCCTCGAAATTCTCGGTCAAGGCGGTTACTTCTGTGATAATTTTTTCGCCCCAAATTTCCTTAGCTCTTTCAACAGCGTCTGTGAAGACTTGCCTTTGCTCTTCGCTTGAATAAAACATCGCTGATCGGTACTGGTCCCCAACATCTGCACCCTGGCGGTTCAACTGGGTTGGGTCATGCACGGTGAAGAAAATATCTAAAATCTGCTCTGATGTAATTTGTTCGGGGTCAAATGTAACGCTCACAACTTCGGCGTGACCCGTGTTCCCATCGCAGATTTGCTGATAACTCGGGTTGGCCTTGTGGCCGCCTGTGTAGCCGCAAGTCACGTCTTCGATGCCGCGGAATTGGACATAGGCAGAGTCAAGGCACCAAAAACACCCACCGGCAAGTACAAAAGTTTCCATAATGTTCCTAAACTTACGTTGTTACCCAATTGATTCCCAATTGGGATTTTGAAAGGCACGGCGCAACCCAAATTGACACAAAAACACCCTACGCTCGGCGTGCTCTACGCCGCCGGTGCCGCCGTACTATTCGGCCTCAACGCTTCGACCACCAAAGTGATAATCCAATCGGGTGTGACCCCTGAACAGGCCGTCTTGATTAGGTCAATGACCGCTGGCGTGATCGCGCTTATCTGGGCACTGACTTCAAACCGCTCTGAGCTTCGTGTGGAAAAGCGACTTATCCCAAGACTTCTTCTTTTGGGAATTGTCGGCGTCGGAACTCTTCAGTGGGCATACTCGCAAGCGGTGGTCTTGTTACCAGTGGGAATAGCGCTCCTGATCGAGTACACCGCAGTGCTTTGGGTTCCGATTATTGCGCTAGTGATTTTCAAGGAGCAGGTAAAAAAGCAGATCTGGTTTGGAGCGGCATTGGTCCTTGGTGGGCTAGCAGTGGTTGCTCAAATTTGGGACAGTCAGCTGAATCCTCTCGGAATCGTCTATGCGCTGGCAGCAGCCGCCTCACTGACAACCCACTTGATTGTGGGTGAGCGAATCCAGAGACACCTGCCTACGAACGTAACAATGGCCTATGGCATGGGAATAGCTACGTTGCTGTTTCTTCCCTTTGCAAGGTTGAATGAATTTGATTATTCAAGCCTAGGCAAGGGCATGGATTTGAGCGGAAACCTTGCGGGAATTTCAGTTCCACTTTGGCTAATGCTTGTTCTCCTCGGAGTTGCTGGAAGCTTTTTGCCAATGGCCTTTACTTTTCTTGCTCTCAGGCATCTAACTGCAACATTGGTTGGTTTAGTTGCCACTTCGGAGACAATCTTGGCTGCATTGTTCGCTCTGCTCTGGCTTGGAGAGCTGATTAGCCTGACCCAAGCCCTCGGGGGTATGGTGGTTATTGCAGGCATCGTTTTGGCACAGACGGCCAGGCGGCAAAAGATAGTAAAGGTGGTTGATTAGATTGGCAACAACGAATTTGGTCCTAGCGGATTTTGAAACAACAGTAAACAAAGAAGGCATAACGCTGGTTGATTTTTGGGCGGAATGGTGTGGCCCATGCAAAACGTTTGGTCCAATTTTTGAAGACGTGTCAAACAGTCACACCGACATCACATTTGCCAAGGTTGACACTGAGGCAGAACAGGAACTCTCCAGCATGGCTGGCATCTCCTCAATCCCAACCCTGATGATCTTCCGCGATGGAATTTTGCTCTTCAGTCAGGCAGGAGCGTTGCCTAAGCCAGCACTAAACGAACTGATCGACAAAGTGCAGGGCCTAGACATGGCAGATGTTCACGCTGAAATCGCGAAGCAAAACTCCGAACCCGAAGCCAGCTAGCACCCGACCTTGAAGAATAATTCAATCGCCATGCTGGCGACAATAGCTGGAATAGGAATACTGGCTTGGTTTATTGGATTTTTCGACCCGACAACCTGCACCCCCGGCGTGCAGGTAGCAGGCTGGTCATCATGCGAGGAAATCTCAAACCAACGCTCTATCGCACTTTATGTACTGATTGGCATCACAGTCGCTGGCATCTTGGTAACGACAGTTTTGAAACGAAAAAAGAAGTAGCTAATCCGGCTCTCCAAACCAGTTCTCTTAACCAGGCTCTTTAAACCAATTCCTTAGTGTCGAAGTATTTCATCTCCGGAAATGCTTGTGCTACGGCCGGGTGAGTAATAATTCCGTCGTGGACATTTAGACCAAGAGCCAAGGCGGCGTCATCCTTGATTGCGGTGTTCCAACCCTTTGTCGCCAGCTTTAGTACATATGGCAATGTCGCATTCGTGAGTGCTCTGGTAGAGGTCGAAGGGACAGCACCCGGCATGTTAGCCACGCAATAATAAATGGTGTTGTGAACCTTGAATGTCGGATCATCATGGGTGGTGGGCCTGGAGTGTTCAAAGCAACCGCCCTGATCAATGGCAATATCCACAAGTACCGCACCGGGCTTCATTTCGCTGACCATTTTGTCGGTAACCAGCTTTGGGGCCCGCTCGCCAGGAATCAAAACCGAACCAATAACTAAGTCTGCGTCTTTCAGCTGTTCGGAAATCTCGTAGGAGGTTGAAGCTCTGGTTTGAACCTCGGAGTTAAAGCGAGCATCGATCTCTCGGAGTTTCGACAAAGACAAGTCGATAACCGTCACAGCCGCACCCATGCCATTGGCAACCAGAGCAGCCTCGGTTCCAGCAACGCCACCACCGATGATTACGACCTTTGCGCGTGGGGTACCAGGAACTCCGCCCATTAACATTCCGGCACCGCCGTTTGTCTTCATAAGCTGATAGGCGCCAACCTGTGCAGAGAGCCTCCCGGCTACTTCGCTCATAGGCTGCAGCAGTGGCAATGACAGATTGGGAAGCTGAACCGTCTCATAAGCGATAGCGGTAGTTCCAGACTGCAGGAGTGCTTCAGTGCATTCTTTGGAAGCCGCCAAGTGAAGGTAAGTGAATAGCACCTGACCTTTTCGCAATAGCGGGTACTCACTTGCGATAGGTTCCTTTACTTTCAAGAGCAGCTCCGCCTGCAACCAAATCTCTTCAGCAGTAGCGGCAATTTTTGCTCCGGCCTTCAGGTAATCGTTGTCCTGGAAGCCAGAGCCTTCACCGGCTCTCGACTGTATCAAAACCTCGTGGCCGCGGGTTATTAGCTCGTGAGCACCAGCAGGTGTGAGAGCAACTCGAAATTCATTATTCTTAATTTCTTTTGGAACGCCAACTAGCATTTCTTCTCCTTGACCGAATGAGAAGAATTCTTGCAAATTATTCGCATAGCTGGCTAAAATACGAAGAATCTTCATTTATTTGGCATAGATGCGAAGTTTTAGACAGAAAGCAGGGTTATCGGCATGGTGAATTCGCAGAATCTTCAAGGCCATCACGAGGTTGACGATATCGACCGTTCGATTCTTTCGATACTCGGTAAAAACGGACGCATCTCAAACGCCGATTTGGCAAGCCAAGTTGGGGTTGCAGCTTCGACTTGTCTAGGCCGGGTTCGCAATCTAGTTCAGCACCGGGTGATCAGGTCTTTTGCCGCAGACATTGCTCCGGAGGCACTCGGTCTTGAACTGCAGGCCTTAATCTCAGTTTCACTCCGAGCCGGAGCGAGAGCAAACTTGGCTAGTTTTATGACGGCAATGCGAGAACACCCTCAGGTGATTCAAGTCTTCTTTCTTGGCGGTGCCGAGGACTTCATCGTCCACATAGCGGTAGCAGATTCCGATGCCGCCAGAGAGTTTGTGCTCGACCAGCTCAGTAATAACGCCTCGGTCGCCACCACCCGAACCAACATCGTCTTCGATCACTTTCACAAGGGGCCAATTAGCTAGAATTGCCCCTGTCAGAAAGGTCAAAATGACTGAGGCAATGCACCAAGCCGGAGCAGACAAAACGCTCCGCGAGGCTATCTACAAGTACGCAGCTGAGCGCATGGCCATGAACCCAGTACCGCTAGATGGACCACGGTCGAAAATCGACTTAGAGCTCAATGCTGGAGTGACAATTAGCGAAGCCGGAATCGGAGGTCACAAAGCGCTATCAATCTTCGAAGAAGTTTTAGCGCCGGCCACTATCTCCACTGATCACCCCAACTTTTTATCCTTTATTCCCGCGGCACCGACCGAGGCCGCGACCCTATTTGACTTAGTGGTTTCCGCAAGCTCGATTTATGGAGGCTCCTGGACCGAAGGTGCCGGAGCGGTTTTTGCAGAAAATCAAGTACTTGAATTTCTAGCCAGCGAAGCTGGTCTTCCAAAGGGCGCCGGCGGAGTGTTTGTCCAAGGTGGCACCCTAGGAAACCTCTCTGCCCTGGTGGTTGCAAGAGATGTCGCAGCAGCAAAACACGGAAATCAAGACTGGGCAATAATCTGTAGCTCAGAAGCGCATTCATCCGTCAAGTCGGTGGGGAAGGTCATGGGCGTAACAGTTATTTCAGCGGATGCATCGGAAACCGGTTCCCTGACTGGCGCTGCAGCCGCAGTTGCAATCAAAGACGCCAAGGACCAAGGACTTACTCCGTTCGCGCTAGTTGGTACAAGCGGCACCACCAAC
>Ga0222707_1000507_pt1 | contig 11188 bp, 10 predicted proteins | sample AntAcemetage1574_FD_179831 | JGI IMG/M metagenome (GOLD analysis project Ga0222707, IMG submission 179831) | Saline water microbial communities from Ace Lake, Antarctica - #1574 | ecosystem: Environmental > Aquatic > Non-marine Saline and Alkaline > Saline | place: Antarctica: Ace Lake...
CGCGCATCACCAGCAAACCGCCGTCCGAACTGATCTGCGCACCCCGGAACTCCAGCCGCACGCGGCGGTCGAAATCGACCCGATGACCTCGATCCGAACCCGCACCCTCTGGGTGATCCATAAAACATGTCCCTCGCAGCCGTCAACACTATGATTTATATAGGAAATAATGAGTTCAGGACAGCGAAATCATAGATTTACTTGGGGAATGCGGGGTAATCGGGACAGCTCGCGCCTTTCAGGTAAACCCAGTGGCAGGCGCCTATACCGGCATCGCTATGGCATTAAACGCCCTGTTGAAACGCTGGCTGGTTTGGAAGCGGTTCAACCTGGTGCTTGTGAGGAGCGCCGCTTGGCGTGAGGGGCTTGGCAAATGGGTCCCATCTTGAGGGCCGCGCTTATCAGTTGAGCTCCACCCATTGCAGACACAGGGTCGTTGTCTGTGATGCGCCGGTGCATCCCGTCAGACCGCAGTTCCTTTGCGATTGAAAATATTCTGACTGAATATTTGACCCAACGAAGAGTTTTTAGCGGTTTGAACGCTTGGCAATGACCTGCTTCAGAAAAGCACTATTAACTCACATGGGACCATTGTACGCAATGGCAGCTAAAGTCGTAAACCGCTTGCGTTTTATGATCAAAATGTATGCGATTATTTAATAGTGAGTCAAAAATAGGGAGACCTGCATGCGATATTGGCCATTTAAGTGGGGTTTGTGCTTTTCAGCAGTATTATTTTCTATCGCGTCGATCGCTATGGCCTCGGTGCCCGTCGTTCCAGCCGGACAAACGTTCACTTGCACTCCAACGCATGTATGGGATGGAGACGGGCCGATCTGGTGCGAAGAGGGGCCTCGCCTGAGGTTGGCAGGTATTGCAGCACGTGAACTCGATGGAACTTGCTCATCGGGTCATCCATGTCCAAGAGCGAGCGCTGAAGACGCTAGAGATGCTTTGGTTGCGTTGCTGGGAAATCCTGTAGGGGTAAGTAAGCATGGACATGTCCTGGTAGTTGGCCCTCCGCTGCGGTGCCGTTCAGATGGTTCTGCAGGAGGCAACCGAACAGCCTCATGGTGTATATCGCCACAAAGTGGCGACATTAATTGCGCTATGGTTAATGGCGGCTGGGCACTGCGTTGGGATCGGTATTGGCGGGACCACCGCTGTTAGGAACCGGTCGGTGTTCGCTTGGAGCATATTGGTAACGCAACCGGCCCAAACCGGACCTCCAAGACCTACTCAAGATGCTGCAGCGCAGCTCGTCATTGCGGCCATTCGTGCAAACCGACCAGATCAAGTTCTTGCACGCGTCGTGCAAGAACAGTGTTCAACGTTTGCTGCAATTGATGTTTCATGATGCCAAATGCTCGAACAGGCGTGCAACTGCTTCTGCACCTGGATCGATGTGACCCTCCAGCTGTTCGGCGTTGATATACGTTGCGCGTCCCGCCTTTGCGGTCGTCAGCGTTGCTGTGTAGTCCGCGCCTTTGCGGGCAGCATTCGATGCAGACGTGAGGCCCGCATCCAGCGCGTCAAGCGCAGGGGCCAATGCATCCACCATCGTGCGATCACCGGGATTCGCACCACCAATTTGGCGCATCCGTTCTAGTCCTGCCTGCAAAGCAGCGCGCATTGGCTGACCCGATGCCGAGGCATCCCCTGCCGCCGCAAAAAAGATTGCCAACAATACGCCGGAAGATCCGCCCATAGTCTGGCTGAGTTCCAACCCAATCGCACGATAAAGCTGGGTGTGATCTGCCAAAGGCAACGTATCTATAGCCTCGATCAGAGCTTTGCCAGCCGTGGCAAGCGTCGACCCTGTGTCACCATCACCAGACTTAGCGTCAAGGACGTTCAGATCAGCTTCAGATGCGATCAAAATTTCGCAGCACGTTGTCAGGAAAGCTTTTGTTGCTGCATGTGGCGATGCGGGCGCACGGATCGGCGAAAGACCATCGGGCAATGGCAATACTTTCGTAGGTGTACGTGGGTTACACCCAGGCCAGCCGACAACATCGACAGGCTGCAATAGCAATGCTTCATCGGCCATGGTTAGCTCAACCACGGAAATTGAAAACCCATGCATATCCAATGCGGTCATCATAGCATTTGGACCGATGATATATTTGATTCTGTCTTTGATGTCAGATGACAAAAGGTCCTGCGTCAGGATCGACATCTCCAACACGGACGCCCCACCAAGGTTGTTGATTAGAACGGCATGCTGTGCATCCGCCATCGTCGGGACAAGCTTTTCCACGACTTTCGAGACGGCGTCTTTCGCGCCGGATGATGCAACCTGTTCGACCCCTGCTTCGCCGTGAATGCCCAAACCCAGTTCAGCCATTCCTTCGGGAATGCGGTTTTCTTTGGGCGATCCAGGAACAGTACAGGTGTCCAGTGACATACCAATGCTACGGCTATTCTTGATCACACGTTTCGCGGCCTTGGTGCACTCCTCAAGTGAGGCCCCGTTTTCAGCCATCGCCCCCGCGATTTTGTGAACGAAGAGCGTACCTGCCAAACCGCGTGCTTGTGGCAGATCTGGAAGCGCGATGTCGTCGTCCAAGATCACCATTGATACCTTATGTCCGAACGCGCGCGCACGCTCGGCGGCGAGACCGAAGTTCAGCCGATCACCAGTGTAGTTTTTGACAATCAACAGACACCCTTCCGGTCCCGTGACGGCCAATATGCCAGCCAGAACCGCGTCAGCAGAGGGGGAGGCAAATACGTCACCGCAAACCGCGGCGGTTAGCATACCAGCACCCACAAAGCCTGCGTGTGCAGGTTCATGACCAGAACCACCGCCCGATACCAATGCCACCTTGGATTTGTCCCAATCGCTACGCACCACGACGCGGATATGTGGATAGCCATCAAGACGCGCAAGCTTGCCGCCCGACGCTGCAATCGTTCCGTTGATGGCGTCTGTCACCATGTCTTCTTTGTTGTTTATAAACTGCTTCACGGTCATTTCCCCTTACGCAACGCGCGCGCCATCGGCGCCAAAATAGAGTGCTTCGTGCGGGCGAATTTTAACGTTATCGCCCGCTTTAAGATCAGTGTGCGCATCTGTGACGGTAATCAAATCGTGGGACTTGAATGACAGATGCAGGCGCGTTTGATCGCCAAGATGTTCAACGCGGTGCACGGTGCTGTCTTCGCCGTCCCCTTGCAAAATCTGTTCAGGGCGCAGCCCGATATGAGTGGCCGCACCGGGCGCGCCGCCAAAGATATCTGCGGGCAGAACGTTGATGCGCGGCTGTCCAAGACGGCTGGCGGCGTAAACGCTGACGGGGTTTTCGTACAATTCACGCGGTGTGCCAAATTGCACCAGCTTGCCGTTGTCCAAAACGCCGACGTGGGTCGCCATTGTCATGGCTTCAATTTGGTCATGGGTCACATACAGAAGCGTCGCACCGGAATTTGCCTGAATGCCTTTCAGCTCGATCCGCAAGTCTGAGCGAAGTTTGGCGTCCAGCGAACTCAGCGGTTCATCCATCAGATAAACCGACGGTTGGCGCACCAAGGCACGACCAATGGACACGCGCTGCATTTCGCCACCCGACAAGGCCGTTGCTTTGTTGTCCAGCTTGTGGCTGATCTGCAGTACTTCGGCGACTTCGTTCACTTTTCGATCAATCTCTGGCTGAGGGGTGCGCAGGATCGGCGACTTAAGTGGGAATTCAAGATTTTGACGCACAGTCAAATGTGGATAAAGCGAGTATTGCTGAAACACCATCGTCACATCACGTTGCGCGGGCGTCATCCCCGCCATGTCGCGCCCGCCAATAGTGATGCCGCCCTTGTCGGGTTTATCAAGGCCTGACACCATGCGCAGTGTCGTCGTTTTGCCCGCGCCCGTGGGGCCAAGCAGAACGACAAACGAACCATCAGGGACGGTCATGGTCACATCGTCCAATGCAACGTCCTCACCAAAGGATTTGGACACATTCGTAAGGGTGACTTCAGCCATGGGACAACACTCCTTGGTTGGCATGACTGCGCAGGGCGCGCCCTGTCGATGCATCAAAAATGGTTACGGTGCGCGCATCAAAACGCAGGCCAATTTGCTCACCAACGGCGACGTTTTTCAGAGAGTCTTCGCGTGCTTTGATCTGACCGTTCGGGGTATCGAGCGTGATGATCTGCGTCGTACCAAGGTATTCCGTGGCGACGACTTTGCCACGATAAGGTGCTGCATCATCAAGATGGACATGTTCTGGACGCACACCGAAGGTGAGGTCACCACTGGCACCATCCAGCAATTCCGGCATGTTCAAAACAGCATTATCAAGCTGAACCGATACTTGCCCGCCCGCAACTTTACCTTTGAAATCGAGGAAGTTCATACAAGGTGAGCCAATAAACTGCGCCACAAATTTCGTTGCAGGCCAGTCGTAGATCTCTTGCGGTACGCCGAACTGTTCAACAGAACCGTGGTTCATCACGACGATCTTGTCGCCCATCTGCATGGCCTCAAGCTGGTCATGGGTGACGTAGACCGTCGTTGCGTTCATACGGTCGTGAAGGTTGCGGAGTTCCTCCGACATGTGTTCGCGAAATTCCGCATCAAGTGCACCCAATGGCTCGTCCATAAAGAACGCCTTGGGGTCGCGAACGATGGCGCGACCAAGCGCAACACGCTGACGGTCACCACCAGATAGGCCACCAACAGGTTTCTTGAGAATGTCGGTAATGCCAAGAATTTCAGCGATCTCACCTACCTTCTTGCGAACCTGCGCCTTAGGCATACCCTGGCAAAGCAATGGATAGCTGATGTTTTTGCCGACGTTCATATGTGGGTACAGCGCGAACATCTGGAAGACGAAGGCGATATCGCGCTGGCTCGCTGGTTTTTGACTAACCTCTTCACCGTCGATATAGATCTCTCCTGATGTCGGCAGTTCTAACCCCGCCATCATCCGCAGTGTCGTTGTCTTGCCGCAGCCCGATGGGCCCAACAACATGAAGAATTCACCATCTTCAATCGTGAACGTCGAAGATTTCACCGCATTGAACGATCCGAAATCCTTGCGCACACTTTCAATTCTAATTTGTGCCATGGGTCACTCCGGAAAGTGGCTAACGATGATGAACATCACCGTGCCGACAAGGGTTACAATGAAGGAATAGCTGTAAAGGCCCAGCAAGAAAGGCTGCATCAACATGAAGACCCCTAATGCAATAAGAATGGTCGCCAACATTTCCCAAGACCCACGGCGAAACCGCAAAAGTCCACTTATGAATGTACTTAAAAAGGTGATCATTTGCGAACCGCCCCAAATGTGATCCCGCGCAACAGGTGTTTGCGAAGCAGGATGGTGAAGACCATGACAGGCACGAGAAAGATCGTGGCCCCTGCCGCTACTGCGGGCCAATCTTTACCGCTGGTGCCGATGATTGTCGGGATGAACGGTGGCGCTGTTTGCGCGGTGCCGGACGTAAGCAGAACCGCAAAGGCGTATTCGTTCCATGCGAAGATAAGGCAGAAAATCGCCGTGGATGCGATGCCTGTGGCCGCCTGTGGCAGGACCACTTTGTAGAACGCCTGGAACCGTGTGTAGCCGTCAATCAAGGCCGCCTCTTCGTACTCGATCGGGATCTCATCTATAAAGCCCTTGAGTAGCCAAACCGAGAGCGACAGGTTTACTGCAGTATAGAGCAGGATCATTCCGAGGTGCGTGTCGTTGAGACCGAGATTTCGAAACATCAAGAAAATCGGAATTGCGACGGCGATAGGCGGCATCATCCGCGTGGACAGGATGAAGAACAACAGATCGTCCTTTAGCGGCACCTTAAAACGGCTGAACGCATAGGCGGCAGCTGTTCCCAAGATCATACAGAGTAACGTAGATCCAAACCCGATGATGACCGAGTTCAAGAACCGCTCACCGTAGCGCGACGGGCCGGAAATGATCGTGCCGCGATTGCGTGTGATTTCATCGTACCATGTCACCGCAGGTCCTGCTGCCTCAAGCATGTCGTCTGTCGCACGCGTTCGTTCAGTAAACAGGTTCACATACCCTTCAAGACTTGGCTCAAACACCACGACCGGTGGGTAGGCAATGGAATCTGCGGGTGATTTGAACCCCGTCGCAACAATCCAAAGAAGCGGGATCAAGGTGATGATCGCGTAAAGAACAACGGCGATACCGGCGAACCATTTGGTGCCTCTTGTAGGCTCTGTGGCTGAATAGCTCATCGTTCTTTTACCTTGTTCAGGGCTTTGACATAGATCGACGCAAGGCCGAACACGGTGACAAAGAGGATCACGGCGTAGGCACTTGAATACCCCGTCCGCCACTTTTCGAACGCCTCACGTTTGAGGTCGATGGACGTGAGCGTAGTCGTATTGCCCGGCCCCCCACCCGTAAGCTGCACGACGAGATCGAACATCTTGAAGTTCTCGATTCCGCGAAACAGCACAGCCAGCATCAGGAACGGAAGAGCCATCGGGATGGTGATCGTCCAGAACTGGCGCCATTTACTGGCACGGTCACATTCGGCGGCCTCGTAAATACTATCGGGGATCGATCGTAGCCCCGCCAGACAGATCAGCATCACAAACGGTGTCCACATCCATGTGTCGGCAATCACAATGGACCAGGGCGCGAGGTGCACGTCGCCGATCATTGAAAAGCTTGCCGGGTCAGCGCCCGTAAAGAACGCAACTACGTAGTTGAACAGGCCGATTTGCGGCTGATAAAGAAACGTCCAGAAGTTACCGACAACCGCAGGGGACAACATCATCGGAAATACGATAATCGTCGTCCACATGTCGTTACCTTTGAATTTCTTGTTGATCAGATAGGCGAGCGTGAAGCCGATCAGCACCTGCAACGTGATTGTCCAGATCAAGAAATGTGCCGTCGCTTGCATGGTGTTCCACACATCAGGGTCGCTCAGAATGCGTTGATAATTGCGCAGGCCGACCCATTCCACATCATTGTTCGGTCGGTTAACGCGGAAGTTTGTGAAGCTGAGACGGATCGTCCAGATCAGCGGAAAAATGTTCACAGCCAGCAGCAAGAAAACCGTTGGCGCGACAAAAATCCACGCGATGGTGCGATCCGAGAGGCCCTTTATGCGACGGGCGACACCGTCCGGTGTTTTGGCGGCGACCCTATCAATGTGGGAGTCTGTCATATCGGGATTCCTTCAGACGCAAATGCGGCCCGTGGCTTATAATTTGTTAGGTAAAAACCCCTCCAACCGACGCATTAACATCAATTGGAGGGAGAGTATCAAACGCCTACTCAGAGAAGGCATCCGACAGGGAGGAGTCTAAAGCTTGCCTTCGTCCTCAAAGACTTCGGTCCAATCGCGGACCAGACCGTCAAGCGCTTCTTGGGCCGTGCCTTCGCCAGCGATGACGTAGTTGTGCATGCGTTCTTGCGTCGCAATCAAAAGATCCGCGTAGGCAGGCTCTGCCCAGAAGTCTTTCACAATAGCCATGCTATCAAGGAACGTCTGCGCATAAGGCTGGCTGGTTGCAAAATCAGGCGCTTCGACGACCGCACGTAGCGCGGATGCACCGCCCAGATCCCACCAACGCTGCTGAACCTCAGGCTGGGCAAACCACTGGATGTATTCCAATGCAGCATCCTGCTTTTCAGAATATGCAACAACCGAAATGCCCTGACCGCCAAGCTGTGCAAACTGGCCCGCTGGACCAGCTGGGTTCGGGAAGTATCCAGAGTTACCGCCACCAACTGTTTCATCAGCTTCCACACCGGGCCACACGAACGCAAAGTTCATCTGCATCGCAACCTGACCGGAACGGAAGGCATCAATGTTTTCGCCCATATACCAGTTGGACGAACCTGGAGGTGTACCAACGTCATAGAGCTCTTTGTAGAACTCAAGGCCCGCAACCGCCCCTTCGGAATTTACGAACCCCTCCAGATCATAAGGCTGATCAGGATTTTCGTATTCGAAACCGAAGTTATAAAGCGCGTTTGTGACGCCCATCGTAATGCCCTCGGACCCACGCTCTGTGTAGATCGCAGCACCGTAAACAGTCGTGCCGTCGATGTCGCGGCCCTGGAAGAATTCAGCGATGTCTTTCAACTGACCAAGGGTTTCAGGCGCGGCCAGCGCGTAGCCGTAGGTGTCCATGAATTCAGTCTGAAGCTCTGGACGCTCAAACCAATCTTTGCGGTAAGTCCAACCAACAACGTCAGCATAGGCAGGCAGCGCGTAGTAGTTCGGAGTGTTCTTTGGCCATTCAGCATAACCGGTTACGGTCGCAGGCAAGAAGTCATCCATGCTAATGCCGTTCGCATCAAAGAAATCGTTCAGCTTTACGTAGTGACCGTTTTCAGCGCCGCCACCGATCCATTGGCTGTCGCCGATCATCAGGTCGCACAATTGCCCGCCCGAGTTCAGCTCGTTCAGCATACGATCCGCAAAACTGGTCCAAGGCACGAACTCGAAGTTCATGGTGTGGCCAGACTGTTCTTCAAAACCTTTGCTTAGTTCGATCAGTGAGTTTGCGGGATCCCAAGCGGCCCAACACAGGGTCAAATCCGTTGCATGGCCATCAGCCAAAGCACCGGTGGCCATCATTGCGCCAGCCGCGGCGTGCATCATCAGTTTCATTTTCATGAATTTATCCTCCCATGGATTATTGCTTGGGCCGACCTCCTCGTCGCGCCCTCTCGTGAAAACCTTCATAGTGAGGCACGTGCTTCAAAACAACAAAAAAAAGAGACACGTGCCTCACTATTGCGTATATTGCTTGAAGATACGCTTTAGTGCCCTTGCGATTGCAGGCGAGCAAAAGCCTGATAAAATAAAAGAAAGACCCATAATGGCGCCGCAAAAACTGATGCTCAGGCCGACAACAAAAGATCTTGCAAAAGCGGCTGGCGTCAGTCGCGCAACTGTCGATCGCGTCCTGAACGGTCGCGATGGCGTGAAGCAAAAGACCGTCGATCGCGTGCAACAGGCCATCAAAGATCTGGGATTCGTTCGTAACTTACAGGCGGCAAATTTGGCGAAATCCCAAAGCTACCGCTTTGTCTTTGCCCTACCACGCTCAGGTGATCAGTTTTTGGAACGCATCGTGCAGCATATCGATGAGGCTGCAGAAATCTTCTCAACCGACCATGTCTTTTGCGACGTAAGGCATATCAATGAAAATGATCCGCACAGCATTTCAGACTTTTTGGATAGCCTGTCACCGCATGAGGTGACTGGCGTCGCTATTATGTCGCCAGAAACCCCACAGGTGCGCGACGCGATTTCACGTGTTCAAGATCGCGGCATAGCAGCGCTGCCCTTTATCTCGAACCAGACGATGATGGATGCTGACTGGGTGGGCATCAACAACCGCGCCGCCGGGGCAACCGCGGCCCTTCTACTTGGGCAATTCATTGGGCCACAAGAGGGGTCTATCATGGTGATTGCGGAAAGCATGCAATCGCGTGACAGCCTCGAGCGCCGTCTGGGCTTTGATGAAGAAATAAACGCCGAATTCGACCAGTTGCGCGTCCTTCCCTCACTTGAGACTTATGGCAATGAAGCTCGTGCACGCGAGATTATTGCTGCCAGCCTCGCGAACAACGCTGACACAGTCGGCATTTACGTCATGGCAACCGAGGCACGGAAACCACTCACCATCCTTCAGGATCTGGACATCGACCCATCGATTATCAAAATCGCGCATGAACGCACGCCTTATACGGAACATGCTTTACGTGCTCAAACGCTGGACGGCGTCATAGCACAAGATGCCGGGCATATTGTCCGGAGTGCAATTCGCAGGTTGAAGGGAAATGCAGATCAACGGCGCACAGTTGGATCACAAGAAAATATCCGGATTGACATACTGCTCCGTACTAATATTTGAGTATCATTGACGAGCTGAACCCTAAGGCCCAAACGTCCAAATACGAGCTTATACGAATTTGAGCAGAGCCTTTTCAAACAGAAAATGCCCGACTTGGAACGTTCTGGAAACAGGTGGTGATGCATCCAGCAACAAACAATTTATGTGATCATGTGGCCATTGTCCGCTTTGGCCGACTGGCCCTCATCCCTTCGCGATTGCAGCGAAAGTCCGGTTTCCGCCCCTCGCGTCGGTCACGGCAGTTTCCGGTGCACATGAGCAATCCGCTAGGCGTTGGATGTGTTCTCGCAATTCTGGCGATCATCAAAGCAGCCAACCGGTTCCAATGCACGCTCTATGCAGACCGTCACAACATTGCTTGACAGCCAAGTGCCAAATGAACGAAGCATTGGAACATAACATGAACATATGGTGAGTCGCCGATGCCCGTCTATCCGGTCGAAGTTCCCGTTGTCACAGCGGGCCAATCTGTCCCAGTTTTGCTGACACGCGCCAGCGCAGGCTTTCCATCGCCCGCGGGGGACGACCTTGAGGATGAGATCGACCCCATTGCATGGGTCGTGCGGCATCCGACATCGACCTTCTGGTGGCGGATCGAGGGAGACTGCCTTTGGGATGTTGGCATTCGCGACGGGGACATCATCGCCGTTGACCGCGCTGGCAAGCGTCGCCTGGGCCGTGCAGTGCTCGCGGTTGTTGAGGGGGCTGTGACTGCAAAGATCCTGCGCAAACGGGACGGTAAGTACTTTCTTGCGCCAGCAAACAGTCGGGAAGCCTTTCCAGAGATCGAGCTCACAGAAGACAGCGAGATTTGGGGCGTTATTGCGGGCGTTGTGCGAAGGTACGATCTGGCGTGACAAAGCCTATCGCGATCAGTGACAGCGCGAACTTCTACGTCAGCGCCGAACGGATCTTTGACCCTACCCTAAAGGGCGTGCCTGTCATTGTGCTGTCGAACAACGATGGCTGCGCTGTCGCGCGCAGCGATGAGGCGAAAGCGCTGGGCATCAAAATGGGCGAGCCACTGCACCTGCTTCGCAACAAGATCGAAGCGCATGGGGTTCGGGTTTTTTCATCGAACTATACGCTTTATGGCGACATCAGCCGCCGCGTGGTCGAGGTCTATGAGGATTACACACCGAACGTCGAAATCTATTCAATCGATGAGTGCTTTCTGGATTTCAGCGGGTTTAGGGACCGTGTGACCCATGCGAGGACAATGCGTGGCGATGTGCTGCGGCGCGTTGGTGTGCCCGTCCGCGTCGGCATTGCGGCGACCAAAACCCTCGCAAAATGTGCCAATGACATTGCAAAGAAGAACCCAATCTT
>Ga0222707_1000509_pt1 | contig 11173 bp, 19 predicted proteins | sample AntAcemetage1574_FD_179831 | JGI IMG/M metagenome (GOLD analysis project Ga0222707, IMG submission 179831) | Saline water microbial communities from Ace Lake, Antarctica - #1574 | ecosystem: Environmental > Aquatic > Non-marine Saline and Alkaline > Saline | place: Antarctica: Ace Lake...
CTTGCCTTGAATACTTGGAACTACAGAGGTAGTATAATCTTGTTCCATTACTGGTTTAGTCATCACGGGTTTATATTTTTTATTGATATGAAGCATTTATATAGTTCTATATTTTTTTTATCTAAATTATATTTTTTCAAATAATTAAAATATCATACTAATTATATGGCGTCTTATTCTAATTCAACTTATTCCAATAGTTTTTATGACCTTACAGGAGTTTATTTCAACTCAACCAATCAAAGTTCCTCATCCGTTGATTTAGACCAATTAGACGGAAGGTATTTAATTAAAAGTTCTGGAGGCACTATATCCAATAATTTAATTGTATCTGGTTCAGTAGATATTCAAACCTTTCTTTACATACCAAATATTGGAACCGTAGAAACAGCGTTAGATGAAAAGCAAGATGTAATTGGTGATGGTGATTTAAGTATCACGAAAACAGACAGATTACAAACAGCTTTAACAGAATTAGATGAATTAACTTCAAGTCATATAACTCAAATATCTTCCAATGATACGGATATAACTGCTTTACAGGGAAATTTGGACACAGAAGAACCAAAAACAAGTGCTTTAAAAACACTAACCGCAACTCATACAACGGATATTGCTTCCAATACAGCAAATATTTTAACCGAGCAACCCCTGATAACTTCTTTTACGGATTTAGAATGTAATTCAATTACTACACAAGAAACCTTAACCAGTAAAATATGTGGTTATAGTTTTACAAAAGAAGCAACAGTATCACGAATGTTGGGAGGAACACAATCTTTAACTGCCTTTAACTCTGCGAGTGGAAATACTACTTATGATTGCGGTGGTGTTTTATTTTTTGCGGTTAAAGGAAATGCGAGAGGAAGACTTACGAACATAGGTCTAAAATTAGGTCCAAACGCTTCTGAGCCTACCGAAGTATTAGATGTCGCAGGTAATATTTTAGCAAGTGGTTCTTTAACTGCAAGTAGTGTTATTGTAAATTCTACCAACCTGATTACTGAATTGTCTTCGTTGGTTGCGAGGTTAGACACAGAAGAACCAAAACAACTGCCCTACAATCACTAACCGCAAGTCATACAACTGCTATTGCTTCCAATACAAATAACATTGCTTCGTAAGATACGAGGTTAGACGCGGAAGAACCAAAAACAACTGCTTTACAAACCTTAACTGCAGGTCATACAACTGATATTGCTTCGTTGGATACAAGGTTAGACACTGAAGAACCAAAAACAACTGCTCTACAATCACCAACCGCAACTCATACGGAAGATTTGGCTACGAATACAGCAGATATTTTAACCAAGCATTCCCTTATTACTTCTTCTACAGATTTAGAATGTAATTCATCAACAACTACGCAATTGGAAGTGAATGGAGGAGTTGATATGGATACTTCAACTTATTTTGATACTGTTGTGATTAGACGACCTACTGTTTTTTCGGGTGATGCTAATTTTTATTTAGGATTTCGAGAACTTCAATGCTGGGTTAATAATTCTAATATACTTTTTGATAATGCTAATGATTTAATAAGTAATTATGCTTTATGGAGTGATAAAGATACATCACTTGGGGGATTAACAGCAACAATGTATGATAATACTTTCTCTATTCCATATGATGTTATAGATACAGCAAATTCCAGTGATATTGCTTTAATAATAAAAAATATTCCATTAACTTCTATAGGCACTATACAATCAATTGTTTTATATAGTAGAACTGCTGGTAAGCAACATAGTGAGGGAATAGCAATAGAATTATACAATTCCGCAGATTTTACCGAAATATTAGCATCTACGAATAAAATATCACTGAAAAGAAATATATAACGTTTTGATTTTCCTTCCATAGATACTTATACTGGTGGTTTTGCTACTGCTGATAGTAATACTCAAATAGTTAGCGAAGGTGATATAATCATAGAAGATGCTAATTTTATACCTTTCGTGGTTGAAATTACAGGTGATGTAGTAGTAAGTGGTTCTATTACCGCTTATAATTTTATCGTAGCTTCTACCAATGTTATCACGGAAATAACTGCTTTACAGGGAAGGTTAGACACAGAAGAACCCAAAACAACTGCTTTACAAACACTAACCGCAACTCATACGGATGATATTGCTTTCAATACAGCGGATATTTTAACCAAGCAACCCCTGATTACTTCTTCTACGGATTTAGAATGTAATTTAATAACTACAAGTAGTGCTACTGGGTCTTTAAGTTCAATAAGTGGATTTGGAATTACAAGATTTAATAGTAATATTATTTTATTATATAGTGTTTAAGATGATGTTTCTTTATTAAATACCTCAATCCTTTACACAAGTAGTTGCTGGAACTTATACATTAGATATGGAAAGAAATAATGAAAATTTTAGACTGACAACCGAGTGTTTTATGTCTATTGTATTGATTGAGTTTCCATTTTAACTAAATGGAAATCCGCTTTAAAACCCCTTTCGCTTTACTTTAAAAAATATATATTTCAAAATCCTTTATCTGTGTTTTCAACCTTTTTTAAAAGGTTAAGTATAACCGGTAATTTGATAACTAATTTTATAATGATGGATGATTATAAAATTTAAATACTTATTTGATTGAAAATATAAAATTAATCTCACTATCAAGAATTTCAATGGGTCTAAAGGTTTAACTGGATAGAATGCGAAAGGTCAAACTGTTGTAAGAACCATTCTTCAATTTAGAATAAATGGGTTGCGAAGGTCTGTCAATGATGAACGAACCAATACCAACAGACGGAGAGATAGCATACAATATACCAAGATTTGAAAATTCATTATTGACTTGGTCACATACCAGTAATACACTACTATCAGGCGATACATTAGGTGCTTTAGTGGAGTTGTAGGTTTGTATCTCACTACCAGCATTGGTGGTAAAATCTATATCATAACCAAATATATCATTCATTCCAGACGGCAGTTTAAACGTGGATTTTTCGCTACACTTGGAAATGTAATAAAGGAAGTGAAACCTTCAGGCAAAGTAGTTGGAACAGGATAAGTTATAATATCAATGCTATATTTCGTATTATTTACCAACATATCAATGAAATAAATGGTTGAATTCGTTTTTGTATTCGTCATTATGTGATTATTTCTCGTCATAATATATTGGAAATAGGTTCTCGTATCCGTAATTTCATAAAAACCTATAGGAAATTCAACAGAATATTCTATATCGTCAATCCAAATATACGAAAATGTATTGTTGGAACTTGTAATATTTCTCCAACTAAAATACAAGGATGCAGAAGTCAAAGCGATATGCTTGTCTTGTAGCGATACACTTCGTTCAAAATCAATTTGAAACGTTGAGTTATTAATGCTATCTATAATGTGGGTGCTATTGACTATGATAGAGGACATTTTAATATAGGGATATATTTAATTAATTCATTTATATTTTTATGTTGTTCTAATATAATATGACCTATTATGAAAAGAATAAACTTGTTCGTTTAAACTACCAGAAAGCATATTACTGAGAGAATACGGAAGAAATTAAAAAATACACTAAAGCGTATTACGAGTTGAATAAAATTCAAATGAAAGAAAAACGAAAAGGTAATATACCAGTCAAATGAAAACCAAAAGAAAATGGAATGCTTTCCGTTAGCTACACAGAAGTTACGATGAGGTTTGATTAGAGATATTATACTTTTTTTAAGACTTTCATATTTTTACAAATTTAAAACATTTAAAAAGTATGACTATATTATTTTTATATATTTATATAGTAATGTTCCATAAGGCAAATAGTGAAGCAGAAAGACAGCAAGTTTTTGATGCTTATATATGTCAAGTATCCTCAAAGAGAGAGAAGTGATTAAGAAAAATAAAAAAATCATTGAAGAAAAAGATTTTAACTACGACCCGAGCATCAAGGAAGACAAAGTTAAAGGAGCATTTAACACCTATATGGATAGTCTTGTCATAAAGAATTTTGTAATAGAACAAATATATACACGACTAAAAATTAATAAAACTATGGCGACGCAATTCGTGAATAAGTTAGATGGAAATCTGGTATTGATTTTATGTAAGGTCATACACGAATTTATTAAAGACATTCAGGACAAGTATGTTAGCATTAACGACTACATATTCAAGACAAGTTTTGACGAGTTACAAGGCAATTATAACGTATTACAACAACAGGAAAAAAATAATGAAATCGTAAACCAAAATCAAGCGAAACAAGGGGAAATATTACAATAAAATATACCAGCAGAAGACTTGGAAGATAAAGATGAGAAACAAAACTTTATAAATTTCCTAACCAAAAGCATTCATAAACTCAAAGGAAATACTGGATTGAGAGCAGTTAGCACCAAGAAAATATTATTAAGTGAATTTGAAACAGGAAGACCAAACTCTTTTGAAAGGACTACCAATATTAATGAATTGTATACGACGGAACTATTACCTTTACTGGATAAAGATGATAAACGAGAGGCAAGGTTATCCATACAATATGGTTTGAAGAAACAATTTTTGGAGTCATCTCATATCCCCGATGACATAAAACGTATCAATGAAAAACGTTTCAAGGACGAAATGATTGGAACTGGAATGACGGACTATATTAGTATAGGGAAATACAAAGCACAAAGAACAAAATTGATGGGTGAAAAATTACAAATGCGAAGCAATAACAATAACCAAATTCATAATTTAAAAAGTCAAAACATTATAAAAAATATACGTGATATTTAACTGAAACTAAATAAAAATGAAATCTTACATTTTAGTGATGTAGATAAATTGACTACCGAAGAAAAAGACCAGTTGTATATGATTGGTAAAAAACTACACATTACAGAACTTTTTGATATACCTTCTACTTTAAAATTTCAAGAAGATAAATTGAAAGATGAATTTATTTTATTGCGAGGTAGTTCAATAGCAGGGAATAACAACCCCGAGTTATTGGGAAAGTTTGAGATTATTTTATTGAAAATGAAAAATAATAAATTGATTTCGTTACAGGAATACAATGAGGTATTAAACATTCTGTTGGAAATGGAGATATAAAAGTTGTTTCGCTGTAATTTTTAAACGTATATATTATGGAGAATTATTATCAAAAGCAAGACGTGAAGAAATATTGTCAAAAAGCAGATAATCCAAACTACAATTTACACCATTTTGATACACTGTTTAGGTCTTTAGTGGTAGCACCGAGTAAGAGCGGGAAATATAACTTTATAACTAATTTAATCGCTTTGTTTTGTAAGGGAAAAGGGACGTATGATAACATTTATATATTTTGTAAATCTGTTGATGAATCCCTTTACCGCTTTCTTAACGATAAATCCAAAGGATTGATTGAAGTGTATTAAGACCTGTCAAAACTTCCTGCCTTGAATGATTTGAATGCTTGTAAGCAGACGTTGATTATCTTTGATGATTTTATTACCGACATGAAAAAGCATCCTATCATAAGCGAATACTTTATAAGAGGAATAAAACGCGGATGTTCTATTATGTTTTTATCGCAAAGTAATTATGGAACTCCTAAAATTATAAGACAAAATATAAACTATTTAGTGATTTTAAAATTAGGCGGAACTCGTGATATGAATAGTATATTGAGAGAATGTAGTGTAGATTTAACCAAAGACCAACTTTTAAAAATGTATCAAGATGCGACACGTGAAAAGTTCAATGTCTTTATTATTAATCTGGATAAAAGCGGTAATGAAAGGTATAGGCGTAATTTTACTAATTACTATACAGAATAAATATAAACTTAAAAAATAATAATTGGGATATAAAATAAGAATATATATTATGCCTTACCATTGGATAGAACACGTTAAGAAATACGCATAAGAAAACGGAATGAATTCCAATCAAGCATTAAAAGAAGCGTCATCCACTTACAAAAAAAGTTAAAAAAATAGTAGGTAAAGGATTAAAAGCAGAAACATTTCAAAAATTACTAGAAGCGTCTTATAGTGGAATGGATGAAGTAGAAGGATTTATATTGGATAAAAATAACTCAACAAAAACATCAAAGATATACGTTCATCCAACAGGGCAAGTAGTTGTAGGTCATAAGAGAAGAAGTGGCGTTTTGGACTGGGAAAATAATGCGGTATATGGATCGACTAGTGATGTAGGTTATAAATTGACTGGAAGATATAGATAAGCGAAAAAAGTTCAAGACACAGCGGAACGTATTTATGGACCAAAAAACATAACGACAATTGGACACAGTCAAGAAGCATATCAGGCACAATTGTTAGGCCATAAAAGTCACGAAATTATTACCTTAAATAAAGCAACACGACCGCAAGAGGATTTAAATGGAAGTTCAAAGAAAAAAATCAATATGACGTTAGAGCATCAGGTGATTTAGTGAGTTTATGGAGAAATCAATTTCAAACAGGAAAAGACACAACCATTACCACAGGAGGCGACCCATTAAAACAGCATTCTACGGATGTATTAGGTAAGTGAAAAGGGGTCATTTATGGAGATAAGAACATTTATGTGAATTAAACACTATCAAAGTATAAGGTATATAGGACATTTTTAGTTGTTACATCTTTAGGACATTTTTAGTTATATGAGAAATTGGCTTAAAAAATAATCTTTAGTATATATATATACAATGATTAAAATAACTAATCTCAATTTCCAAAATCAAACCATTGAAAGTATTGAAGTCAATGGTGAAACCGTAGATAATCTACAAATTAAATTAACCAAAACAAAATTTAATATTGTAATTGTCAAAGATAACAAAAGTATAAAAAGAAATCAAAAAGAAAGATAATATTTTTGATGTAATTATTGAAGAAGTTGAAGAAGTAATTGAAGAAGACATTAAGGAAGAAATAATTGTAAAAGTGACTTTGGCGAGAGTCAAATATTTACTTAAAGAACATATACCAAAGAAAAATACGATGGTTTCGTATCGTAGAACCATTCAGCAAGTGTTTGAATATTTTAAAGATTAAACTATACACGAATTACTGGAACAGGACATTATTGATTATATAGAAGAGAAATACGAGAGCATTTCAACTATAAAAAGTAAATTGTGTGCTATGAATAAAGTTTATAAACTACTCAACCTTGAAAGCGAATTGTTTAAAAGCAAAATTGATTATTACGTAAATAAGCAAAGCTTTCATCAAGACAGACATGAAGAAATAAATAAAAAGACAATCGCTGAAGGAGATGCTATTATTGAATATTTTGAAAAAAAAATGACTGAATTAGAAACGGTTTAAGAGGATAACTGGACAAAACAAAATCAACTGTATTGTATATTAAAGATTTACCTTACGTATGGTGTATTAAGACCAAGCGAACTGTAACATTGCTCAATTACAGAAAAGGATTGTGAAGGTAATCATATTAACGTTAAAACAAAGCAAATTGTAATTAACCATCATAAAAACGATAGAAAAGGTAAAAGGTAATCCCAATTAATGATGAATTAGTTGAATGTTTAAGAAAAGGATTGGGTAGATATATAATTACAAATCAAAGCGATAAATTATACCAATCCAGTTCTGCTTTTACGAAAATATTTAAAAAAGAGTTTAATGATTATACGCCGTATGATTTACCGCGCGCGGTATCATCTAAATACATAGCACAGGGTAATGTATTGAGATTAAAAAGTTAGAGCACAACCAAGGACATTCTTTAAATGTTATATTAAATAACTATAATGTATATAGTAAGTAATTTAAAGAAATAATATTTTAGTCCATAATAAAATATTAGTATAATATATGACTCCACCTCTCAGTAAGTATCAGTTAGATATTTTAAACACAGAATTTTATACGAATATGAACTTTTTTGGTAGAGATAAATTATATACTATTCTACGGCAAAAATATCCAGATAAAGCAATTTCACGACTTTAAATCGCAGAATGGTTGTCTCATCAGGAAATAAATCAGTTGTATCATCAAAGCAAGGGAAAAGCAAAAATATAAAGTCAAGTTTGACAACTCCAAAGACTATTCTTGCGATTGACCTAGTAAATATGGAGAAATTTGAAGTCAAAGGATTCAAATACTTACTGAATGCGATTGATATGGGTTCAAGAGTTGTATATAGTCAAGCAATGAAAATTAAAACGGATACCGAGGTGCTAAAAGCATTCAAAAAAATATATACACAATCTAATATTAGAGCGATACGAAGCGATTGGAAGCGAATTTATAAATAAAAAGTTTGTAGATTTTTTTAAAAAGAATGACATTACACAAATACTTGGCGAAGCCGGGAAACCCCAATCCAATGGTATGATTGAGAGGGCAAACGCCACGATAAAAGAATTAATTCAAAAATCTATTGAATTCAACCAGAGTTTTGATGGGGTTAAAAATCTACAAAAAAAACTTATTAGTAACATTAACAATTCGCAACATAGTATAACAGGATTTACACCGAATCAAATACAAGAAGCGTTTAAAAACGAGGATACAAAAATATTAGATAAAGCATACGATACAGAACTGAAAAAGAAAAAAAGTAACCTATCTAAACAAATATTCAAAGTTAGAGATTTAGTGAGACTATATCAACCAAGCGATAAAACACGACAAGTATGGAGTAATAAAATATATACCATTGAAAAAGTATTCAAACCACAGAAAAGTTACAGTGTATATGAATATAAATTGAGAGAATTCAAAGACAGGTTCAAAGAAGAAGAGTTGTTAAGGGTATATGAAAATCCACAAAATAAAATATTGAATACACTAAAGTTCAGTATAAGCAAATTAATCAAACCAGTTATGAACGATGCTATTGCCTATTATGAAGTAAAATGGAAAGGTTCAACATAAATTTTTATTTTTAAAATGTATAAGTCGTATATTATATTCTAGAGTTAGCGATACAGTTCAAAATATTAGCGGTAGATATTTTCAAAATACTTTCCTTACTTCAAACAGATAGAGGTATATATGGATTGGTCTATTTAAACAAGGTATATGAAAAATGTATAACTTTGGTAGGAAATTCAGCGATATTAAACCCAATGAATAAACACGATAAATAACTCGTCATAGACCCAAAATTATTAAACGGAAGTAGTATTCATTCCGATGATTTTAATGATTCTCCAATAACAGACGAAGAGGATGTATGAAATAATAATTTGGTTGTTTTACAGGGAGGGTTCTTTGTGGAGGTTGGAGGGTGGAGGGTTGATTTGAGGTCGGTTGTCAAAAGAGGGTTTTCTTAATTGTTAATTAGATTAATTTTTATAGATTTGCTTTTAGATGGCATAACCACCCTCCACACCCTCCACACCCTCCACACTTCTCTTTTCCTCTCAATCTCTTATTAAATATAATATATAAAGTAGTAGATATAGGTAAGGAAAGTGTGGAGTTTCAGAGAGAGGTTATATAGTGGAGTCTAAACTGTCTAATGGCTTTAATAAATTCAGTATCCATTCTAGCCATTTCTTAGAATGTAAATCTTTGTCCCCAATATGTTCTTCAAATATAGAGACTGTTACCTTCGTCATTTGGTGTCGTATATGATTAATAAACGTTCGTTCTTTATCATAAGACCAAACGTTATGTTGCTTACTAAACCATAGTCCATTTACATATTGAAACGGTTTGAACTGGATACGATTTAGGACCTGTATCATACCATCTACTGGATTTCTCTCATAATCGTCACAATGAAAGTCTAATTTTAATTTTTCCAAATTTGGTGTTTGATATTGTGATTTGCTTAACATATCCGCAACATTCTATACCTTATCTTCCATAATGGAAGAATCTACTTGGTCTTTTAAAAACTTGTTTTCCTTATCGTAGTCCTTATCGTCTTCCTTATCGTCTTCCTTATATTTCTCTTCCTTATATTTCTCTTCCTTATACTTTACTTCCAACGCCTTATACTTCTCTTCCAATGCCTTATACTTCTCGTCTAATGCCTTTTACTTCTCGTCTTATGCCTTATATCTATCGTCTTCTACGATGTCTATATGCTTCTTTGTGGAGAGATGTCTTTCATATTTATTTTTATTGTTAGTTTCAAAATTACAACATAAACAAGTATAGACAACCATTTTATACTCTATGGTTAAATTTTATTTATGTCCTCAAAAGGACAAATACTTATTACAGGGGGGGGTCCCGTAAGAAATATTCTGGTCTTTTTGTCCTTTTAAGACCCAATCTCATAAACACGTTTTCTTAACGTTAGAAACTTGATTTTTCATTTACATTATAAAAATAGAGAAAAGACTAGAATATTTCTAACGGGTTCAAAACCCTAAGGGGATACCCTAGATGTTTTTTGTCCTTTTTGTCCTTTTTGGGACAAATCAATAAAAAATAAACCCCTTGTCCTTTTCGGGACAATTCTTGTCCTTTTTGGGACAATTCTTGTCCTTTTTGGGACAATTCTTGTCCTTTTTGGGACACCCCGTTACTTTAGGCGTTTTTTTGGTTTTGGGTCTAAAAGGACAAAAGACCAGAATATTTCTAACGGAAGTCCTTTTCTTGTCCTTTTTGTCCTTTTTGAGACAAATCAATATAAATGAATCCTTTGTCCTTTTTAAGATTTGGGTCTAGAAAATCATTCATAAGTATTTGAACAATAAATAAGTATAATAGAGAAATGTTGATTTTGTTCTCTCTTCTAATTAATTTTATGAACAAAAAGTAATATCAAATAGAATTGACTTTACGGATATGGGATTGAATAAACAATGTTAGACGGTTAATTATGTTGTTGTGAGCATACCGCATACGATAGTATTCGCTAATTCTATCTTGATTCGCCTCATAATACTGCTCCTTTCGTTTGCTAATTTTCGTCCTTTTCAGACCCAATCTCAAAAATACGTTTTCTTATCGTTAGAAATTTGATTTTTCATTTACTTTATCAGAAAGAGAATAGAATAAAATTATTCCAACAAGCGTAAAACCCCAAGAAGATACCCTTGATGTTTTTAGTCTTTTATTGTTTTTTTTAATTCTTTTTGGGACAAATAAACTCTTTGTCCTTTTTGGGACATTGCTTGTCCTTTTTGGGACATTTCTTGTCCTTTTTGGGACATTTCTCGTCCTTTCTCTTTTTGAATAATAAAAAAAATAACTATTTTAATAAAAAATAAAATAACTATTTTAGAA
>Ga0222707_1000510_pt1 | contig 11169 bp, 10 predicted proteins | sample AntAcemetage1574_FD_179831 | JGI IMG/M metagenome (GOLD analysis project Ga0222707, IMG submission 179831) | Saline water microbial communities from Ace Lake, Antarctica - #1574 | ecosystem: Environmental > Aquatic > Non-marine Saline and Alkaline > Saline | place: Antarctica: Ace Lake...
GGTTTTCCGGTTCCACAATCTCCGAGAACCGGATGCCGAAACGCTCTCCGACCATCACGATTTCACCTTTTGCGATCAATGTACCGTTCACAAGAATGTCGAGCGGTTCACCCGCTAAACGGTCCAATTCTACGACCGACCCTTCATTGAGGCGAAGCAGTTCGCTGATCGAAATCTCTGTACGCCCCACTTCGACCGACATTTCGACTTCAATATTTTCGAGCGCGCGCAATTTATCGGTTTCGGGGCCCCTGGGGTCTTTGTCCTTATTATCCATGTTCGGTTCTTTCATCTTGTTGTGCCGCATCTAGTCCAGCTTTTGTGTGATCGTAATTGCGCTTGTACCGGCAACTTCACCGATGTCGGCAAAGAACATTTTCTGGCCTTGCACCATCACGCTTAACCCTTCGCGCAATTGAATGGGGTGGACATCGCCCTTTCGGATGCTGATTAATTGTCGCAACGAAACGCGTGGCTTGCTCAGCTGGACATTAATGGGCAGCCGCACTTCCGACACGGCCCGTTCCAGACGTTCGCGCCAGGTCATGTCGTCGTCAATCACCTCAGATTGGATCCGCGAGCGCAGCTGCGCAGCAATCGGTTTCAGGGTCTGGAGCGGATAGAGTATGTCGATCCTTGCGTCATCCGCCTTTGGCAATTGTACAGAGAAACTGCACACAATCACCGTTTCGCCACCCTCAACAAAAGATGCAAATTGCAAATTTTCCTCGCGCGCTTCATCGCTGAAGGTCAACTGCATCAAGTCCTGCCAAGCTGAAAGAAGGGTATTGTTCAGCCCCTCGGTGATGATTTCGATGACACGCGTTTCGGTTGCCGTGAATTCCGCCCTTGGCTGATATTTCAAGGCAATATCCCCGCCATAATAGGCATTGGTCAGTGCAGAGATGAAACCGGGCTGGATCACCATCATCTTGCTACCGCGCAGTTCGTCAATGCGTGAGGTTGTCAGGCTCATCAGCGCGGGGGCATTTTCACAATATTGATCGAAAGTCTTGACCTCTGGCATCAGAGCCGTGATCCGCGGCTGCACGCGCAACATGGGCTGGAACACAGTGCGTGCCAACCGCGCAAACCGTTCATTGATGACACGCAGGGCGTAGTAATCGCCAAGTAAGGACAAATCGTCCGACCCAAATACGAAATCACGAATATTCTTCGATGCGGATACATCGACTTTGGCCTTGGTACTGGTGTCGACGCTGCTTAGGAGAGCATCGACTTCATCCTGTGTGAGTTCCTTTGAGAACATTTATGTTTCTGCGCCTATTGCATCACGAAAGAAGTCAGCAAAACGCCTTCCACTCCACCAAAGCCCTCTAGTGCCTCCAGAGTAGCATTGATCGCCGCTTTCAGGTCATCCGCCAATGCGGTACGGGCTTCACGCCCGACAACATCGGCCTCGCTATAGTCGCTGAGCGTGGAAAGAATTGCAGACCTGACTGCGGGTAGGTTGGATTCGACATTTTGCAGAATGGCCTGATCATATCGGGTCGATAGCCCGACACCAATTTGCAAGAACCGGCGTGAATCTTTCAAGTTTGTGGTCAATGTTCCAGGAAGCTCGTAGTAAAGCGTTTCGAATACTTCCCTCTTTATGCTGTCTTTAGTGACCTTCTGCGGTACGGAAGCATCGTCAGTCCCCTCGTTTTCCACTTCGGCGAATTCGGGAACAGGCTCCCTATTCTTCTCGATAATCTCTGCGGCAATTTGCTCGGGCGAGTTTGCTGCAGTTCCGAACAGGAAATACCCCACGCCCAGGCCAGCCCCCATCATCACCAAGCCAATCACAGCGAAAATCAATATCTTCACAACGCCAGATTTTTTCTTCTTTGGCTCTTCTTCTTCAGACATCTGTGCGTCCCCGTCCGGTCAGTTATAATAAGATGTTGATACGAGACAAATTGTCTACGCCCGCTACGTCATTGGCGCCTTGTGCTGCATCAATAGCCAATTCCGACGACGTCACCTGATCAGCGTGGCCATCTTTCTGAGAACCCTCGCCACCATTGTTTCCGGTGCTTGCGGAATATGCGCCCAAGGTCAAACCGGCGTCTTCAAAGGCAGAGGACAGTTGATTCTGCACATCCCGTAGCATCGAGGCTGTTGCGGGTACATCTGCAATGATGCGCAGATCTGTCCCACGTTTGCCCTCGCTCAGCCTGAGCGTGATTTGCCCCAGATGCGCCGGAATAATCTTGATGGTCAGCGATCCACCTGCCTGTGCGGCATTGATCACGCGATTGACCAGGGTTTTAGTCCAGCCTTGCTGGCGGACATCCAATGCGGTCTCCATCTGCAACAAAAGCGAAGCGGCACCCTGTCCCGCGACCCCAGCACCGGTCTGCCCGCTGCCACCTTGCGGCGCAGCGCCAGCCCCTCCACTGGCGATGTCGATCAACGTCATGATCGGGGGCAACGGATCTGGACCAAATGTCAACGACAATGGCTGACGCAGCACCGTCACTTGCTGAACGGCACCCAGTGCTGCGCCGGCTACCAGTTGGGCTGTCTTTGATACTTGAATAGCTGATGTGGCGTGATCAGGCGTCATCACGTCTTGCTGCACAACGCCAGATTCCTGCTTGTTGTCAGCCTGATTAAGGGATGCAGCGCCATTTCCGGGGGTGGCTGTCGCTGCGCGCGCGGCTTGCTGTTGCGTGACAGCATCTTCCTGCACATCTCCAGCCGCTTCGCCCGAAGGGCCGGTTTGCAAGGGCGTGACATCGGTATCCACAAGCAGCTTGGATACGGTGATCGGCACTGCGGTATCGGCTGATTGTCCTCGCACCACGCTGGCAGATAGTTCCGGCGTTGCAATCGGCGTTGACAAATCGGCTTGGCCTTGCGGCTTGGATGGCAAGGCCCCTGTGGACTGGTCCACCGCGACAGGTCCCAAAGGCCCCAACTGCGGATCAGCCCCATTCACGCCGTTGTCAGCAGTCACACCAAGATTCGACAGCGGGTCCAACCCCGGGCCTGCGTCTATCCCGACAACCTGATAGGTGACATTATACGACTGCCGTTCACCTGTCAGCTTCCAGTCAACAGGCTTCATTTTTTTAACGCTGTGAAAGACAGACTCGACAGGCATTTGCGTGAATGGCACATCGACCGCGCCATCCAGAGCCAAGCGCGTGCTGTCCAGAACAGCCAGGCCATTTTCACCAAATCCAAGATCAATGGCCGTCGCCAATGTTCCGTCATCATTTGGTGCCTCGGCGGCCAAGACAGTGATCGGCAAAGCAGTATCGCCCGCTGCATCACCATTTGCAGCTTGCACGCTGACAATTCCAGTTGCCGCCCCAGCGATCTGAGGATCAAGGACCACCCTGTCGGACCCAACAGAGGCCACCATCGCCAACAGAAACTGCTCACTGTCTTCGTCAGTGACAGCCATATCCAAAGAACCAATATCCTGAGTCATTGGTGGCTGTTCCGATCCTTGGTCGGCCATATCCATTTGAGGGGGAATGGGTGCGGCACCCTTCGCCAAGCTCGTCATGATCTGCACGAAGGAAGGCTCAACCGCGTTCACGCTCGGCTTATTGGATCCATGGCCTGTCTTGGCCATCCAATCTGTTGCACCAGCAACGCCAATGTCGTTGGTGATCAACGAAACTATCATCTGACCATCCCATCCCATAACCTTTCTATCCTCTTTGCAAGCGCAATGCCAAGCTGGTTACAGCTTGGCATAAAACGATGATTTCGCTTTTAGATCTGTCTTATCGCGCGGATAAAATCCTGGGCGGCGTCCGATTGCGCGTCGCGATCTTCGCTGACCTGACGCTCTACCTCGTCTGCCTTGTTGGACACGACACGTTTCTTATGGCTCATCCGATTGATTGCGGCAGTCAGATCACGCAGTTCGACTTGCAGAAACTCCAGCTTGTTTTGCAAAAGCTGGCCCTCATCAACCAGCTGCAGTTCATACCAGCGGTCGCTTTGCAACTGACGCGGATCAAGGTCGCCTTGTCGCCTGTCTTGGGCCTGCAGATTTATTATGCGCGCGATCAGAACAACAAGTTGGGCGATCTCATCTTGCAGGACATGCTGGCGCTTGATCAAGACAGGCATACGCGCATGTTCCCTGAGCGCAATATTGCGGAGCATCTTCGCCTTGCGGTCAAGCATCCCTATTGGCCTATGATCGAGATAAGCTGGCCAGAGCTTTTGCTTAACTCGGCCTGCTCGCCGGGGCTTTGGCTGATGTAATCCACAAGTTTCGGCCAAAGTGCGACCGCCTGATCCAGATCCGCGTCCTGCCCTGATACATAGCCGCCCATCAGCATCAGATCCCTGTTCTCATTGTACAAAGACACCAGCCGCTTGAACTTTCGTGCAGCTTTTTGTTGCGATAGCGGGACGATGTCATTCATAACCCGGCTGATCGAGGCGGGGATGTCGATGGCAGGGTAAACGCCCATCTGCGCGATTGACCGGCTGAGGACGATATGTCCGTCAAGGATGGCGCGAGCGGTATCGACAACAGGGTCGTTGCTGTCGTCACCATCGGCCAAAACAGTGTAAATGCCAGTGATGGACCCCGCATTCGGGCCAACGCCCATACCGGCGCGTTCAATCAAGTTCGGGATCATCGAGATGACAGAGGCGGGATAGCCCTTCGATGTTGGCGCCTCACCCAGCGCAAGACCGATTTCACGCTGCGCATGGGCGACACGGGTCAGCGAATCCATGATCAGCAGGACACTCTTGCCTTGGTCTCGGAAATGCTCGGCCAAGGCGGTTGCACGCCGCGCGCCCCTGATCCGCAAAAGCGGGGACCGGTCGGCAGGCACGGCAATGATGCTGACCTTCCCGCGCGTGGCAGGCTGCATGATCGCGCGTACCATTTCGCCGACTTCGCGCGCGCGTTCGCCAATCAGGCCGATCACCACCACATCAGCAGAGGTATACCGCGCCATCATCCCCAAAAGCACCGATTTCCCCACACCGGACCCTGCGATGATGCCGATGCGCTGCCCGCATCCAATTGTCAAAAGACCGTTCACAGCGCGCACACCCACATCAAGCGGGCCGGGGATCTGTTGCCGCGCCAGCGGATTGACCAGCGTGCCGTTCAAGGGGGCTTGCGCCGAAACCTGTGGGGCAGGCGCGTCGTCCAATGGCCAGCCAAGCCCGTCCACAGTGCGTCCAAGATAGCTGTCACCGACATCGACCATCGTGCCTTCGTCAATCAACGCAACGCGCGCTCCCGCTTGGACCGCGGCGCCGGACTGGTACAGAACCAGCTTGTTGCGCCCTTCATTAAAGCCGATCACCTCGCCCAGCACCGCGCGGCCATCCGCTGTCTGCACAGAACAAACAGATCCGACACAGACAGGAAAGCCGTCACATTCTAGCAGCAGCCCATCGTAACGGGACACCCGTCCGCTGAGCATCGGCCCCTGCACCGCCGCCCTGCGATCCTGTTTCAACGGGCCTGTGATCTGGTCGGTAAAGTTGAGCATCACGCCAGCTCTGCCCCGTGTTTACGCAACAGTGATGTCGCCCGGTCGCGCAACAGGTCAGACACTTCGGCACCGCCAACACGCAGCCTTGCATCACCGCGCTGCATTGTCGGGTCGCCCCGCAGGCAAATCAGCGGCGGGTTCGGGTGGGTATCAAGGCATTTTTGCAATAGCGGGACATCATCGGGACAGACGAATACCTCGCGCGTGCCAAGAAGATGGGCAAGATTGTCCAATAGTGTATCCAAGCGCATCAAAAGCGGCTCGGGCATATCCGTCAGCGCCACACCGATCCGTTCCGAGGCCAAGGTCAAAACCGCATCCTCGATACTGCGGGCCACGACATCCATGTCAAAAACCTGCTCGGACCCCAAAGACACCGTCAATTCCTGCAACTGGGTGAATTGTGCCGCCAGCTCGGCCTCACGTTCGCTTTGTGTGATGGCTTTGCCGGCAGATAGACCCTCGGCATAGGCATCATCGCGAGTGCGTTGGAGCATCTTTTCATCCACTGGTGGCGCAGCCGAATGACAAGGCTCTGGCGCCCGCTCGACAGGCTGCGGGGGCGCTGTATCTTCGGGCTTATCATCCGGGGGTAAAAGCACAGCTTCCGGCATAACTGCGTCCAATTCCGGCACGGCGACTGGCGCAAGGCCGTCATCATAGGTCAGCTCGATTTCCACCGGAATCCTGACGGCGATCTGTTCCCATGACAGCGGCCTGAACGTCTGGTCGGACTGCCCCGAAGCGCTGTCAACCAAGGCAAAGGCCGAGTCCTTGTTCTTTGACAGCAGATCCGCCAGATACAGCTGATGCGGATCACGCGCCTGATCGGTCGCTTTCATGGGTAAAAACCTATCCTTCATCAGACCATTTTATCCCCGCCACGACCTGCAAGCACGATGGTCCCTTCGTCGGACATTTTGCGTGCAACCTCGATGATCTGCTTTTGTGCGGTTTGCACTTCGGTCAACCGGACGGGGCCCAGCACTTCCATTTCGTCTTTGATGTTGGCGGCAGCACGGGTTGACATGCAGCCGAACAATTTCTCTTGCAACTCCTCGGTCGCACCTTTGAGGGCCATGATAAGATCTTCGGTTTCAACCGCACGCAGCAAGGCCTGCAACGAACGATCATCAGACATGCCAAGGTTATCGAAGGTGAACATATTGTCCTGAATGGCCTGCATCAGATCCTCGTCGTTGCGCTTGATGGCACCAAGGATGCGCTTTTCCATATTCGCCTTGGTAAAGTTCATGATCTTGGCCGCTGCTTTTACGCCGCCCACCTTAGTAGACCGCAGACTGGTGTTGGCCTTGAACTTCCTTTGCATCACCAGCTCCAGCTCACGCAGGGCTTCTGGATCGACGGTTTCAAGTGTCGCAATGCGCTGGACAATTTCCGGCTGCATATCCTCTGGCAGCAGGTTCAGCACGTCGGATGCCTGACTATAATCGAGGTAAGAGATGATCAGCGCGATGATCTGTGGATGTTCATCTTGCAACAATTCCGCAATGGACCGTGCATCCATCCAATCAAGGATTTCAATCGGTCTTTCGCTGCTGGCGGGGGTAATACGACTAAGGACGGATTGCGCCTTGTCTTCACCCAAAGCACGGTTGAGCACGTTGCGGATATAGTTCCCCGCCCCGAGCCCAAGGCTGGTCTGCTTTTTGATGATGGCAAGAAATTCATCAAGCACAGCATTGACGGTTTCCTGATCGGTATTGCGCACGGAATACATCGCGCCACCAAGATGCTGGACTTCTTTTGGTGACAGGTTCTTGAGGATTTCGGCAGCCTCTTCCTCGCCCAAAAGCATCATCAGAATTGCAGATTTCTGCGTTCCGGTCAGGCGCTCGGTGATTTCTATCGCGGTCAGTTCAGTTGAAGCAGCGCCATCCATCATATGTTCCCCGATTATCCCACTTGATCCAAGTCGTCTTCCATGAAGGCCTTGAACACGTTGGAAACGCGTCCAGCCTCGTCAGCCACGATCATACGGATCAAGGCGACCTTGTCGTCATAGCTGTTGGCGGTATCCAGCATTTCAGCCGAAATCGTGCTTTTCTTGGGTTTCAGCTTGGCTTTGATTTCTTCAAGGGTCTGCCCTTTTTCCATCTCGATCACATCCATGTCGATTATTTCGCCATCTTCGGTGGTGATCACATTGCCATAGCCACCAGCTTCACCGCTTGTTGCCAAAAACTGGGTCAGCAAAGGCTTGATCAATCCAAAAGTCACCACGGCCAAGACCATGACCATCAAGACATAACGCACCATTTCCTGGATCCAGGGATCTTCATACCACAGCAATGCGGTGCCGCCGCTCAGGGCCGCCATAACCGCCTCGGGCGGAATGAAGGGCAGGCTGGATACGATCAGCGTATCACCTCTGTTCCTGTCTATCCCGACAGTGCGCGATACAAGGGATTTGACTTCCTCGATCCTGCTCGGGTCAAGCCCGATAGCGGGCGCCGCTTGGGCCTCACCGTCTTCAGCAACCTGCACTGGCTGCGGTTCCCGCAGCAAGACGGCAACATGAACCCCGTTGATGCGTGTCATCGGGCTGTGTTCCGACATCACCGTCCGGCTGACTTCGAAATTGCGCAGATTGTTCGAAGATCGCAGGCGCGACTGTCCGTTGCCTGCATCTGCTGCGCCCTCAGTAGCACCATCAGGCTCCTGCCCGTCGGCTGCATCGGCTGGCTGCTCAAGTTCCGGCCGCGGTGGTGGGGTATTGGCGACAGCACCGGGAATACCCTGAGCGCGTTCGGTGATTTCTTCTTCCAGTGCCTGCTGCTCACTCAACAGGGCCGATTGATCGGGGATCACCATGTCTTCAGTGCGCTCGGTGCGGGTAAAGTCAATATCAAGCGAAACCTGTGCAGAAACGTTTCCCGGCCCCACAATCGGTGTCAGCAAGCTTTCGACACGCATGCGGTAAATGTCTTCAAGACGCAGCCGGTATTCAAGCTGCCGGTCGGCCAGATCGGTCGCAGGGTCATTGACGGTATCGGACAAAAGCTGCCCGTTTTGGTTAACAACTGTTACGCTGGTCTTTGGCAGGTTTGCAACAGAGGACGACACAAGGTTCACGATCGCCATCACTTGCTGCTCGCTCAAGCTGCGACCAGGCATGACTTGCACGAAAATCGAGGCTGTCGGGTTTTGGGCATTCCTCGCAAAGGCGGAACGCTCTGGTATTGCCAGATGCACACGAGACGCTGAGACAACGTCAATTTCGTTGATGGACCGTGCGAGTTCGATCTCTTGGCTTTGCTTCAAACGCATGCTTTCGACCGAACGACTTGTTCCCATCGGCATGTCGGTCAATACGCTGTAACCATCGGGCATTGATTGGGGCAAACCCTGCGCGGCCAAAGACACGCGCGATTTATAAAATTCTCCGGTCGGCACAGTGATATCGCCTGTGACCGGATCAATTTGCACATCTGTGCCGTTATTGCGCAGAACGTCCAGCACCGCCGCCTTTTCAGCCTCGGGGAGCGAAGCGAAAAGCGTTGTCCGCTGCGGTGTTTGCAAAACAAGATACAAAATCAGGCCAAGAACAACAAGCAAAGCCGCAGCGATCACAGGAAAAGCGCGCTGCACCGCCGGCTGCATGTAAAATGACCGCAACTCGCCCATGGCATAGGATGCCCGTTGCATCACCCCGTTACGAGAGGATGCCGCGCTCAAATTTGTCGAGCTATCGGTCATGTCTTGCTCTCATTTAGCACTTTATTTTTCCATATCAAACAATGCCTTAAACAGGCATATTCATGATATCCTTGTAGGCGCTCAGCGCTTTATTTCTGACGTTCAGCGTCATCTGGAAGTTTAGCGAGGACACCTGCTGGGCCACCATCACCTTGGTCAGATCGGTTTCCTTGCCGGTTTCGTAATCCCTGACCAGCTGAGCAGATTCGTTTTGCGATCGCGCCACGTTTTCAAGGCTGTCACTCATACGCTCGGCAAAGCTCGGACCATCGCTCGACCGTCCACCCAAGGCCCCACCGGCAGCCCTTTCCGCCATATCTGCGGCCCGATCAAGGGCAGCAGTGACGGTAGTAGATGAAACATTGCTGATCTGTTCCAAGGCTATCATGTCACACTCCTATAGCGCGCAGTCAATTTCGGGCCTGCGCCGTTGCTGTCTGAGATTTAATATCCGTAATCGAAAACTGATCGATCATGATGGCCTCGGCTGTGATCACAGGGCCGTCTTTTAAAACCAATGCGCGCTGGATCACATTTTCCAGCTCGCGGACGTTACCCGGCCAATGATGCGCCATGAGCAGATCAATCGCCCCCGGTGACAGCAAAGGCGCTTCGGTCACATCTTTGACATGTCGCATGACCAATTCATACGCGATTGCCGCAATGTCCTCGGGTCGTTCGCGCAGGGCCTGCGTCTGGATCGGGAACACATTAAGCCGGTAAAACAGATCCTCGCGGAACCGGCCCATGCGACATTCATCCGTCATGTTCCTGTTTGATGTCGCAAAGATCCGCACATCGACTTTGATCGGCTTTGTGCCACCAACGGGCGTGACGGTCAGTTCCTGGATCGCCCGCAATAGCTTGGCCTGCAACTGCAGCGACATTTCTGAAATCTCGTCCAGCAAAAGGGTGCCACCATCCGCCGCCCTGATCACACCGACATTCGATGTCGAGGCCCCGGTGAATGCGCCCTTTTCATGACCAAACATCATGGCTTCCAGCATGTTGTCAGGGATTGCTGCACAGTTGATCGCGATAAATTCTTTGTCTTTTCGGGCTGAGTGAACGTGCATGAAGCGTGCCATCACTTCCTTGCCGCTGCCACTGGGTCCGTTGATGAACACACTGACATCAGATTTCGCAACGCGCCTGGCCAAGTCATAAAGCCGCCGGGACCCGTCAGACCTTACCAAGGCGCGCCCCGTACCGTGCAACAGCGTGACGATGAACTGCCTTGCATCATCCCGTGCCATGTCTTTTGGCAATGACAGGTTCACGATACGGCCACCCAAGGATGTCACGACGCCATAGGCTTCGGCGTGGGTGTCTGCGATCAGGACCGACTTGGCCGCGACGGATTTCGCAAGCTCGATGACACCGGACTGCCCCCCCAGTTCGGCAGCCCTCTGCGCCGACAGGATCAGAAAGTCGGTGCTGCATTTGTTGGCATGATCGCAGCCCATGACCGACACGGCATCAATCTCATGCAAAATGAGATACCCCAATATGTCGGAGCCCAGGTCGAAAGCGACCTGATCAATAACCACCCTATGTACGCTCTTCATCATGAAATATGAAAAGCAAGTGCCATGCCAATTCTTGAATTTCGATACTGATATAATGTCAGGGCCATTTGATATTCTCTGAAAACCATGTAACTGCCCAGCATGGCTGGATGTGCCTTGGCAGAGATCAGATATTCAGCCGAGTCGCAGTTGTGCGATCAACTGAACTGACGGTTTCATCAGGGTTTCGATGACAGACCAGCCTTGCTTGCGCGCGTTACATGTCACAGTGCGTAATGTGCAGAAAATCTCTGCTCCGCTCACGACGCGAAAACAGCCTGAGATTTTTTGCCTGACTTTGCCCATACGCAAATCCCGTTCAGCCTCATTATTGGTGAAGGGCGCGTGGGGTTCGGTCAGAAAGCGTATGACCTCGCTTTTGCGCA
>Ga0222707_1000514_pt1:0-5000 | contig 11076 bp, 9 predicted proteins | sample AntAcemetage1574_FD_179831 | JGI IMG/M metagenome (GOLD analysis project Ga0222707, IMG submission 179831) | Saline water microbial communities from Ace Lake, Antarctica - #1574 | ecosystem: Environmental > Aquatic > Non-marine Saline and Alkaline > Saline | place: Antarctica: Ace Lake...
AGAAATAAGATTTTATCAAGAGCTTTTGCAGTAGTAAAAAGAGGAACTCCTTATGTCGCATTACAAAAATTTGTAGCTTAAAAAAAAGATTTTATTTAATTAGGATTTGACCTTGGAATACGTTTACAGAATTTTACAAGACTAAAACAAGTGCAATTAGCAATGTTTTTGACTTTTTTACTAAATAAAAGTGAACTTATCGTAGAATCAATCATTTAATTTGGGCGTTACCTTGCAGGTCGCGCTTTTAGTTCTATCTTTTTTGTTGTTTTTTTTAACCTCGTTCAAAAAAAACAACAAAAAAGGATGCCACTGCAATCGCTAACGCGCGCATTTTTGGCAGTTAAAGTTTTCTAAAAGTGAGTTTATTATTTGTTTTTTGTCGTATTTTTGCATCATATGAAAGACGATGCTAAAAAACCAGATTTGGTTGTTTTTAACGAAGAAACTCAAAAATACGATGCTGCTTTAAAACCTTATGGTACATCAGCAAGTTCGCCCGTTATTAAGCCAACAAATACTGCTACTTGGACGGCAGATGGTGTGCGACGCGTAAATAAGATACTCAAAGGAAAGTTTGACGAAGTCAAAAAAGAGTATGAATTATTGATGGAAAAGTTTCAATACAATGACATGCTGTACAATGCTAAATTTGGATTTGAACCGATTATAGGTGAAACATATTATTTGTATCTCAATAAAAAAGAAGAATTATTCTTATCAATTATAGAACCAAATCAATGGAATTTAGAGCATAAAGGATCTTTTAGATTAAACTCTGATAAAATGTGGGAAAAGGTAGAGAATACTATAACAGAGCAAGATTAAATGGGAATTATACAAGTAAATAACATAAAACTTTTTGCAAATCATGGCTGTTTAGACGAAGAAGCAAAAATTGGATCAGAATATAGAGTGGATGTAGAAGTAAAAGTCGATTTAAAAAAATCTTCCAAAACTGATGAATTAACTGACACTGTAGATTATGTGCATTTAAATTATATTGTAAAAGAAGAAATGGCAATTCGTTCTAAATTATTAGAAGAAGTAGCACAACGAATTTTAAATAGGTTTTTTAAAGAATTAAAAATGGTTCAAAAAGCAACCGTTTCTGTGGCTAAAATAAACCCACCAATTGGCGGTAATGTAGAAGAAGTCGTTATAATTCTTGCTAAAAAACGATAAAACAAAAAAACGCTTGTAATACTTGTAAATTTCCGTAAATTTGCAATCTTTAAAATAAATATATAAGGTATTAGAATATTGTTTTAAAAAATTAAAAGGTGTCTTGGCCGAGTGGCTAGGCAATGGTTTGCAAAACCATCTACAGCGGTTCGAATCCGCTAGACACCTCTAAAAAAAAACCTTAATAAGCTTATAAAAAGCGAGTTAAGGTTTTTGTATTTATAAATTGTCCGGTTTATGTATTGTTCCTATTTCTCTCATCTAAACTTGTTAATTGATTAGAATAACATTTCAAACTATCTAAGGCCTTACAATTACTCACATCTAAACTTGTTAATTGATTACCGCTAAAACTCAAAGTAGTTATGTTTTCGGCAACAACCAAAGTAGTCAAGGCAGTAAAATCTTCTATAGCCGTTATATTTGCAATATTTTTTTCAATTAATTTTAGAGTTTTAACCTGACTAATACTAGCAGTTAATACTTGAACTTACATCTTTAAATTTATTATTTCTAATAAATACTCTCAAATCGTTTAAAACTTCTTTTGCAAGTTTTAATTGAAGTTTTTTGTTTTTCGGTTTTGGTTCCATTTTTTTTTAGTGTGTGTTTTTTGTTGAACATCATATTGTTCAATTAGAGGGATGTTGTTTCTCGTTTTCTAGCAATTATTTTAGGGTTTTATTTTTATATTTTCATTCTTGTTATTTATAAATCAAAAAAAAAGACATAGCCGCCGCTATATCTTTTGTATTAATTTGTAAGAATTTTTTCTTCTAAGAAAAGTATATATAAACACCTATTACAATGACACAAATAATAACACTTACCTGATTTACATATTTCCAAGGAGAAATATCCACTTGTTTTGTGTACTCTTGAATATAAGCTGTTTTTCTCGGTTTTACTTTTCCGATAATTAACATAATCAATATATTTAAAACAAATAAAATTGCCATAACATCTAGAAAGTGGGGATAAGCCTGTGATTCAATTAAGGCTAATTCTGAAGCTTCAGTGATTCCTGTTAATTTTGCATTTTCTAAAGCTGAATTGATAAAATAAGGTTGAAGGAAAAACTGACTAACAATATATAATACACAACCAGATATTAAACCGATTTTGGCTGCAATTGCTGGCACTTTTTTAGTGGTAAAACCAACTACTATAATGGTTAAAATTGGAATGCTGTAAATACCATTTATTTCTTGTAAATAATCGAATAAACTCCCTGCATTTGCAATTAATGGTGCAATACACATGGCTGCTATTGCTAATAGTATTCCAAAAGTTTTACCATATTTTACTACTGTTTTTTCGTCTGCTTCTTTGTTGATATGTTGCTTGTAAACATCAATACCAAATAATGTAACTGAGCTATTTAAAACACTATTAAAAGAACTTAAAATTGCCCCAAATAGCACTGCTGCAAAAAAACCAACCCATTCTGCAGGTAATACTTTTTTAACCAACATTGGGTAGGCACTATCTGCAGTTTCTAAATTTCCTTCGAAAATGTGATAGGCTATTAAGCCAGGCAAAACTACAATTAACGGGCCTAAAATTTTAATAAAAGAAGCCAGCAACAATCCTTTTTGGCCTTCTTTTAAATCTTTTGCACCAAGAGCTCTTTGGATAATTTGCTGGTTTGTACCCCAATAAAAAAGTTGTACCAACATCATTCCTGTAAAAATAGTGTAAAATGGTACAGGATCTGTTGCACCACCAATAGAATTAAATTTATCTGGATTTTCGGTTACTAAAATATTTAATCCATCAGCTAAACTACCATCACCAATCATCAATAATCCAAATACAGGAATTAATAAACCTCCTATTAATAAACCAATTGCATTGATTGAGTCTGAAACTGCAACTGCTTTTAATCCGCCAAAAACTGCATAGATAGAACCTATAATTCCTATTCCCCAAACACAAATCCAGATAGATTGTGTATGCGTTACTCCTAATAAAGTTGGCACATCAAACATGCCACTAATAGCCAATGAACCTGAATATAAAATTACTGGCAACAAAACAACTACATAACCTGTTAAGAATAATATGGAGGTTAATGTTTTTGTAGTAACATCAAATCTTTTTTCTAAAAAACCAGGAACAGTAGTTAAGCCACTTTTTAAATATTTTGGCAATAAATAAATGGCTGTAGCTATCATAGCAATAGCTGCTAATGACTCCCAAACCATTACAGATAAACCACTTGTATACGCAGCCCCATTTAAACCTACAATTTGTTCTGTAGATAAATTGGTTAATAATAAAGATCCTGCAATTACTCCTGCAGTTAAACTTCTACCTCCTAAAAAATAGCCGTCTGAGGTGGATTCTACTGTTTTTCTTGTGGCTAAATACGATATAATTGCTACTAAAGCTGTAAATCCTAAAAATGTGATGATTTGCATGGGTTTATTTTTTGATTATTGATTTAATTTTTGTGGCTACTCGTTATTTAAAATCATTGTTGTCCGATAAAAAAGAAGCCAACTTGTTGGCTTTTTTAAATGCATCACAAATTTATATTTCAAAACACAAAAGACAATTTGTAAAAGTAATTATTTTTCTTGTAAATCTGTTTTCGGATAGTTAATTTCTTTAATTGAAGTTTCAATGATAAAAAAGGAAGTTAACAAGTTTAATTCGGATCTCTATATAAAACAGTTTACGACACAAGATCACTTAATAAGTATGCTTTTTTGTTCATTTTCAAAATGTACTTCATTACGAGAAATAACTGGAGCAATGTTAGTTTTATCTGGGAAAACGACTAGTTTTCAGTTAAATCATATCCCAAAAAGAAGCACTTTATCTGATGCAAATAAAAAAAGAAATGTTTTAGTTTTTGAAAATATTTATCATCAATTATTAAAATAATATGGAAGATTTTTATCGGACAGCCGAATTAAAGACATTATGTAATTTGTTGGCAGGTATCCAAAGAGTGGAAAAAGAAAAGGAGGAATTAAAGATTATGTGGTAGTAAATACAGATGAAACTGTTCCAAGTTTGATTTGGTTTAGCGAAGCGAAAACACATGACCATAAAATTTTAGAAAAATTAGAATGCAATGAAAATACAATTTATGTATTTGATAAAGGATACAATGATTACAGAGCTTTTTAGCACTTTACAATACATAAAACAGGGTATGTTACTCGAATAAAAGACAACGCTTGCTATAGAAAAATTGAAGATTTATATATCGAAAATTATATTCATAGCGGGGTTTTAGAAGATCAAATAATTGAAGTGGACGTAAAAAAAAATAAAGAAAAAACCCAATCGAAATTAAGAAAAGTAACATTTTATGATCGAGTAAACAAAAGAGAATTTGAGTTTTTAACTAACTTATTTGATTTAAGAACAGATTTAATTTCTGCTTTATATAAAATTTGATGGCAAATTGAATTATTATTTAAACAACTAAAACAAAATTTTCCTTTTTAATATTTTTTGGGAGAAAAAGAAAGCGCTGTTAAAAAACAAATATATTGCGTTTTAATAGTCAATTTGTTATTTTCAGTCAAAAAAAAGAAACAAAAAAGAAGTTGGGTTTTTATAATTTAGTTAGTTTCTGTAAAATCTATCTTTTCAATTAAATTAATTTGATGAAGTTTTAGAAGACCCAGGAAAAGGCTGGATAATCAATAAGGCTGAAAGTGAACAACAATTACTTAATCGGTAATCTGTTTTTAGAGAAATAAAAAAAATAAAAGTTAAAGCATATAAAATAAAGCACTTAAAAATAGTATTTAGCATTTTAACGTTTTGTCGGATAACAATGATTTAAAATAATA
>Ga0222707_1000518_pt1 | contig 11046 bp, 9 predicted proteins | sample AntAcemetage1574_FD_179831 | JGI IMG/M metagenome (GOLD analysis project Ga0222707, IMG submission 179831) | Saline water microbial communities from Ace Lake, Antarctica - #1574 | ecosystem: Environmental > Aquatic > Non-marine Saline and Alkaline > Saline | place: Antarctica: Ace Lake...
CTCATTGGCCACGGTTGCGGTACTGCGGGTTCTAACAAACAGCTGCCAATTGGGTTGGGCGCAGCGCACCCGCAAGTTGGTGGCTTGGCCAAATGGGGCATCAACGTCGAGCACTTGCTCGCAGGTTGGCACAATGATTCTGTCGTCCAACGGTGCCAACTCTAGGTTGGGTTGCATGGGCGCATGTGCATGGCCCCACTGCACCACCGCCGTGGCCAAGGCTTGTTCAGCGGGCGAGGCGGCTTGGCTGGACACCGACACCAGCAGGGCGGTCATCACCAGCACGGGTGATAAAAAGCGGCACGACATTTGCATGGTCTTATCCAGTAGCTGAGGGTGACGAAGTGTTGACATACACCTTGTAAAGCAAAAAGCAGACCAGCTTTCCAATGTTGAACTGACTACCAACCAGCCCTCGAGCCTTGATTTAACAGGCAATTTCTCAACGTCAAAACGCAAAGGATGCAGCCCGTGGGCCCCGTAACGCAAGACAACACAGCGTCACTTCAGACAAACAGCCGTCAGCCTAACAGTGGGCGGGTGTTGCACATGGTGAAGCCGGCATGGGCTGCGCAGGGTACAACCACCAACACAAGCGTGGGTGCCAGCGCCAGCAAGACAGAAACCAAGCCTTTTTTGCAAGCCATGCAGCAAGCCAGCGCGCCGCCAGCCTCAACAGGTCTGGTGCTGTCGCCAGTTCACGTTGCACCGGCTGCAGCGGCAGCAACGGGCACAGCCACTGCGCCCGCCACACACTCGGCTGTCCCCAACCAGATCAACGACGCTTCAACGACAGCCGCAGGACAAGACGATACCCGCGTCAAAAAAGGCGACACCCTCATCAGCGTGGTGCAGCAAGCCGCCGCCGCTCAAGGTAAAACCGTCAGCAATGCGCAAGCTTGGCAGATGGCCAAACACCTGGCCGTCAGCAACGGTATTGACAACCCCGACCTCATCCACCCCGGTCAACGCTTGCGCATGAACAGCTTGGGTGGCCTGATGGCAGCCCTGCCCACCAGCGGTGTGTTCGCCTCTGCAGCGGGCAAGGCGTCTGGACAAGTCATCAGCACGCACGCCGCGTTGGCGTTGCGCATGACCACGGCATTGTCTGGCAGCTCGCTTAACATGTTGCAGCGCAGCAATACGGACGCCGGTGGGAGCAACCGCTTGTCTGGCGCCCATGCCACTGTCTCTGGTGCCACCGCACAGCGTACTGGCCAAGTGGCGGTTGTTCCTCCAGCGCAAGCCAGGCGGCTGACGCACACCCCCGTCCTTGATAAAACCTTGCAACGTGCCGTGGACAAGGGCTTTATGAGTTCAGCTGACGTGCCGCGGGTGCAACAGAAAATTGTCGCATTGGCCCACAAGCACAAATTTTCTCCCGACGACTTTGCACGCCTCACGCTCATGGAGAGCGACGGCATGAACCCCAAATCGACCAATGGCAGTTGCCACGGCATTATTCAGTTCTGTGACGGTGACAACCGCGGCGCAGCTTCCGTGGGCTTTGCCAACAACCCACGCGCTATTTTGAACATGAGCACCTACAACCAACTCGACTTGGTTGACCAATATTTTGACGAAGTCGGTGTCGGTAAACAAGGCCCTGTGCGCTTAGACGATTTGTACCTCAGCGTGCTGACACCTGCAGCCAGACAAGAAACCAGGCGACATGTGGCCTTGGACATCGCTGGCACGCAAGCCACCTACTTGCACGTTGGCAAAGACCGCGACAAACCGATCACGCGTCAATCTATTTGGGTGGGCTTACACCACAACGCCAACCAGCGCCTGCGCGGCGTGGAGCTCAACCCTGTCGTTGCGACGGGACGCACTGCCCGCCTAAGCGCTTACAACACCGCGCAACAGGCGCAACAGGCGCAACAGGCGCAGCAAGTCGCTTTGCGCTAAAGCCCGTGCAGTTCGCAGTTGTATCACGGCGCTTCGCCATGACACCCCCCCAAGCGGCAATGCGTTGCCGCTGATGCGTCAAAAACACCTTGGCACAGCTATTGCATAGTCTGTATCAAGTGATGGGAGCCATGTGTCAAACAAGGGCTGCCTGAGAACGGTATCGACAGCTGCACGGTGAACTTGAGTGCGCTGTAACCAGAGATCAATGTGTAAGGAGCTCTCATGGATTTGTTGAACAACGCATTAGGCATTCACGAACGCGCGCTGCAGACAAGAAGTCAGCGACTGGAGCTGCTTGCCCAAAATATTGCCAACGCGGATACGCCGCAGTACAAGGCGCGGGATCTTGATTTTAAAAAGGTCATGGCTGGCGAAATGTCGCAGCCCATGCAGGCCACTCAAAGCAACCACTACCAAGCTGGCGACATGCCTGGCAACGACGGCTTGGTGTACCGCACACCGTTCAACACCTCGTTTGACGGCAACACGGTCGAGATGAGTGTGGAGCAGTCCAACTACGGTAAGGCCGCCGCTGATTACCAGGCCACGTTGAGTTTTTTAGAGAGCCGTGTGAGCGGTATTCGCAAAGCCCTTAGGGGCGATTGATGCGCCACCACAAACAGGAGTTAATGCATGTCTATAGGTAATATTTTTGGTATCGCTGGCACCGCACTGAATGCACAGTTGGTACGCATGAACGCCACGGCCTCCAACCTAGCCAATGCCGGCTCTGTGGCTGGCACGGAGGCTGAAGCCTTTAAAGCAAAGCGGGTTGTATTCAAAGCCTTGGTGGACGACAACATGACCAACTCTGGCGCCCAATACGTGGGCGGCGTGAAGGTAGACCGCATGCAAGACGATGGTATTCCGATACAAGCCATGTATGACCCCGGCAACCCTTTGGCTGATGAGGGCGGCTATGTCTACCCATCTAACGTGAATGAAGTGACGGAAATGGTGGAGATGATGGCCTCGGCGCGCTCCTACCAAAACAACGTCGAAGTCGTCAACACCGCGCGCCAGCTCATGCTGCGCACCCTAGAGCTGACACGCTCTTAATGCGTGTGAGTTTGTCATCTGCCGTCAAAAAAACAACCAACTAAAGGGTACGCACCATGGCCTTAGATATCGCGGGTAGCACATTGCCAGCCGGCATTACCAGCTACGAAAATTACGTCAATACACCCAAGCAAGTGGATGACGAAATGGGGCAACAACAGTTTTTACAACTGTTTACTGCACAACTTCAAAACCAAAATCCGCTTGAGCCAGTCAAAAACGAGGCCTTCGTGGCCCAGTTGGCGCAGTTCTCCTCGCTAGAAGCGAACCTGTCTATGAAGGGCTCGCTCGATACCATGGTGACCTCCCAGGCCGCAGACCGCGTCATGGCCAGCGCTGCGCTGATTGGCAAGAGCGTTGCTGTACCGGGTGGTGCCGTCAACATCAGCGCAGGCGAGGGTGGTGACGGTGTTGTCAACCTGCCTTATGGCTCCGCTGGTATGAAAGTCAACGTACTCAACAGCAGCGGCGTATCCGTCAGGGAGTTGATCTACCCATCACAGGCAGCTGGCGACTTTGCGCTGAAGTGGAATGGTAGAGACGCCAACGGCGAAACCGTTCCCAATGGCGCGTACACATTCTCAGCAACTGCGGTGGTGCAGGGCGCCACCACGCCGGTGGATGTCAATGCACTTGCAAAAGTGACGGCAGTGAGCACCAGCGCTGTCGATAAAAGTTTGATTCTCGAGTTTGAAGGCGGCAAAACCATGCCGCTTGCAGACGTGACCCGAATTGGCGTGTAAGCACGTCGTCCCCCACACACAACAACCCTTGTTTATCTAGGAGCCATCGCTTATGTCTTTCTATACCTCGCTCACCGGCTTGAACGCCGCAACCGCCCAACTCGGCGTAACCAGCAACAACATAGCCAACGTGGGCACCACTGGCTTCAAACGCTCACGCGCCGACTTTGGTGACATTTTTGCCACCTCGCCGTTGCAAAAAGCATCATCCACCATTGGCCAGGGCGTTGCACTGAAACAAGTGACCCAAGAGTTTGGTCAGGGCAACGTGGCGTTTTCTGCCAACGCGTTGGACTTGGCTGTCACCGGTGACGGTTTCTTCCCGTTGAAGTCGGCCGACGGCTTGCAAGACATCTACACCCGCAACGGCTCGTTCATGATGAACGACCAATACAACGTGGTGAACTCGGCAGGCCAACGTTTGATGGCCGCGTCGGTTGACTCGTCTGGCAAGGCCGACCTAAGCGATTTAAATGTTCTGACCATCCCCCAGCAAACCAACGGTGAAGCCGCTGAGACCTCTTTAATCAATTTGGGTTTGAATTTTCCAGCAGATGCAACCGTCATAACGGACACATTCAGCCGCAACAACCCTGCCACTTACAACAAGAGCACCGCGATGACAGTGTATGACTCGGGTGGCAACGGTTATTTGGCCACGGTCTACTACTCTAAAACACAAAATGCCAGCCAGCTATCCCCAACCAACAAGTGGCAAACCAATGTATTCGTAGGCGACACGCAGGTGAACCCATCGTTGATTCAAGCTACTGATGTCAATGGTGAAGAGTTGTATGTCAACAAGTACGGTGAGATTCAGCCATTGAGTGCAGTGGGCGATTTACTGGTAAACGGTAAAACGCAAATGTTCTCGCTGGATGATTTGACTGATACACGCATCTCGCAGCCTGCAGCTATAAAAGGCATTCAAACAAGTTCAGATTTGACGGCTGACACCACATACAACTTCAGCTCAGTGACTGCATCTGATTTAGAAAGTATGTTCACCATTGACATTGATGACTCGGGCGTGCCAGTAACCCTTGATTTGAGTCATTTGGCCGGCTCGACCACCACCATGACAGGCGTTGACATTGCTAAAGAAATGACGAATGTCTTGAACGCTGAATTTGGTGATGAGCGTTACTTTGACTTTACCAGTAACACGACATTTCAGCTTAATGCGTCTGTTGGTGGCGTGGCTAAGTCCGTGCAACTGGACATCTCAAACCTTGGCTCTTTTAAACAGGAAACTTTGACATTCACCGCGCCGACCGCAGGTGCAGTTCAATCGTTTACTGTTGCAGGTGTCACGGTGACCTTGGCTGCAACTGACGTTACTGCTGCGCAAGTGGCTGCGCAGGTGAAGGCCGATTTAGATGCTGATAATTTCATTACGGCAAGTGGTTCGGGAAATGCAAAAACCATAGTTGACAATGGGGACGGCACACTAACCTTGAAGTGGAATGTGCTTGATGTTGCCGCAGACAATGTTGTTTTTGCAGACGCAAATACGACCGGCGTGACAGGAACTAGTACTGTTTTGGCGCCCTACACAGCCGATATTTCTGACATTACAAAAGTTAGGCGGGGTGATGCGGTTGACGCGATGCAAGCTGCTGTCGACGCCGCTGGTTTAACAACTGTTACGGTAGGTTTTGATGCCGTTAATCGAGGGTTTACGTTTAGCGAAGCTGATAGCGGCGCCATCAGCTTACAAGCGCCCCAGAGCCGCCAGTCCTTCGATGTGACCGCAGGTTCGGATAGCTTACAAGATGTGAGCGTGACCCTAACTGAATCGGACGGCACCGTTGTGAGCCTGAGTATCTCGAATATTGATATTGGTACGTCTGGCGTTCAGGCCACGGAGGATGCGGCCGCCTTGGCCAGTATGGTCACCAAGTTTCAAGCGGCAACAGGCTACAGCTCCTCAGGCTATACCATCAGCAGCGTTGACGGTGCCCTCAGCTTCGCACGCAACGATGGTGCGGCGTTTACAACCCTGTTTGCAGCCGGATCTAGTGGCTATGACGGTGGCCTGTTAATTGGCGCTACCGACCAAATTACTGGAGCTGTAACCACCTCAGTGACAGCATCGTCTGTTAATTCCAACAGCGTTCTAGGCCTAAGTGCCGCTGTGAGTGCAGTGGGCGACAACGGCTTGTACACCCCAATAGGCACCAGCTTAAACGGGCAAGTCAGCCCCAACGGTGGTCTTGTTAGGACCTTGGCCACCCAGCGCTATGGCATGAATGTGACCTTTGATAACGTCAACGAGCAATTTTCTTTTTCATCGGGCTCAACTGGAGACGCCTCAAGTATCACCATCACAGACAGCAACTCATTGGCGCTGTCGCTACTTGGAATAAGTGCAACAGCCGCAGACCCACTGGCTGTGGCAACTTCTGATACGGCACTGCGTGGAACGGTTTCATCACCAGCGGTGACAACAGGCACGCAAGTCGCTATCAACGTCAACAACAACTTTTCAGTTGACAGCAGCAACAACACCTTTGTGGTGTCAGTCGATGACGTCAAGGGCACTGTGACGTTGCCCGCGAGCGACTCTTACACGCTGGATGGGTTTATGTTGGCACTCGAGAAAGAAATCAACACGCTGGCCAGCGACACTGGCAGTTCAACCTCTGGCGTCACAGTTTCCTATGACCAAGTACTCAACGCGTTTAAGTTCACCACTGGCACCTCTGGTACCGACTCCTTTATCAAGGTGTCTGGCAGCTCCAACTGGGGCTTGGCCAATGTGGACGCTGGGCGAGGCACCACGTCTAGCTGGATCAAGCCCACGCAGTTTCAAGAGGTCAACAATGGCGTGAGTGTTTCCAAGTACATCGATGAGTTTGGTGTGGAGACCACCAGCGCTGACGGCTTTACGGTCTTGCCTGAGTGGTCACCCATTTACCTAGACAAAGGCGAGCTGACATTCAACACCAGCGGCAACCTGATTTCCCCACAAACCGGCTCACAGCTCGATACGGTGTACCTGGCAGACGGCAAGGGCGCCTTGACGATCAACATCGATTACTCGGCCTCAACCCAGTACTCGTCAGCGTTTGCTGTGTTGTCGCAGTCACAAGACGGTCGCCCTGAAGGTGACTTGGTGGGCTTGGACATTGGTGACGATGGTTTGGTCAGCGCGTCTTACTCCAACGGCACGCAAAACACCTTGGCCAAGGTTATTTTGGCCAACTTCTCCAGCCCGGCTGGCTTGCGTCAAATTGGTAACTCTAGCTTTTACTCCACCGCTAAATCAGGCAACCCCAAAATTGGTGAGGCAGGCTCAGCTGGCTTTGGCACGGTTCGTGCTGGTGCTACTGAAAGGGCCAACGTGGATTTGACACAAGAGCTGGTGGACCTCATCACGGCACAACGTAACTTCCAAGCGAACTCCAAAGCCATTGAGACCAGCAGCACGATGACACAGGCCATTATCAACATCCGCTCGTAACCGCTAGCCTAGTGCCAGCGGTGTGAGCGACACCCACAGGTTCGCCTGTGGGTCAGTAGGAGTCAAGTTATGGACAGACTAGCGTTTACAGCCGCCGCAGGCATCACGGAGAAGGCGATTGGTCGCAATCTAATGACCAATGAGTTGGCCAACGTCTCCACAGTTGGTTTCAAACGCAGCTTTGGTGTGGCCCTCAAGGCCATTGACCTAAAAGGGCCAGGTTTTGACTCGCGCGCCCAGCCGCAGGCTGTGCCTACCAGCCGCATCATGTTGACCCCTGGCACCTTGATGGCCACAGGTCGGAAAACCGACATCGCCATGAACGGTGGCACTGTCATGGGCGTACAAGCTCCCAACGGTGACATTGCATTTACCCGCCGCGGCGACTTGCGCCCAGACGCGTTGGGCACACTCACGAACGGCGCAGGCCACATCGCCATGGGCGATGGTGGCCCCATTGTTGTACCGCCAGGCTTTGACGTCAGCATCACGCGAGACGGTGGTGTGTATGCCACAGACCCAGGTCAGGTCGGACCAGCTGCGCAAGTACTGATTGGGCAGCTGATGCTGCGCGATGCCAGCGAAACCCCTTTAAATCGCCGCGAAGACGGTTTGTTTGAGCCCGTCAATGGTGGCGACTTTGAAGGTGGCTTAAATATTGCTTTAACTCCAGAAACGTTAGAGGGTTCTAACGTCAGTGTCGTCGAAGCGATGACACGGTTGATCGATCACTCCCGCAGCTTTGAGGCCAACATGAAGGTCATCAAAGAGGCCAAATCTTTAGACGAATCGGGCGCATCCATGATGCGCGCCTCGTAAACCAGTTAGTCACCAGAGGTAACACACCATGGATGCTTCATTATGGGTAGCCAAGACAGGCTTAGATGCGCAGCAAACGCGTATGAATGTCATTTCCAACAACCTGGCCAACGTCAACACGACAGGCTTTAAGCGCGATCGCGCCGTCTTCGAGGACTTGCTGTACCAAAACATTCGCCAAGCCGGTGGCCAAAATGCCGCCGCCGAGCAGGCTCCCACAGGCTTTCAGCTGGGTACGGGTGTGCGTGTGTTGGCCACCGAAAAAATCACCGCCCAAGGCAACATGCAAACCACTGAAAACTCGTTGGACTTGGCCATTGCTGGCGAAGGCTACTTTCAAGTGGCGCAAGCCGACGGCACCATTGCGTACACGCGTGACGGCAACTTTAACTTGGACAACGCCGGCCAAATAGTCACCAGTGCGGGGCAATTGTTGCAGCCAGCGTTGGTGGTGCCGCAAAACGCATCCAGCGTATCGATTGGCCGTGACGGCACCGTGTCGGTAGAACTGGACGCCGGTGGCGGCCAGCAGGTGTTGGGCCAAATTCAAATCGCACGTTTTGTCAATACCAGCGGCTTGCAAGCCATGGGGCAAAACCTGCTGAAAGAAACCCCAGCCAGCGGCGCACCCATTGTGGGCAACCCTGGCGCTGCCGGCTCAGGCACCTTGATGCAAGGCGCGCTAGAAGCCTCCAACGTGAACGTGGTGGAAGAAATGGTGAGCATGATAGAGACGCAGCGCGCTTATGAGATCAACTCCAAAGCCATCTCCGCTGTCGACGGCATGTTGCAGTACCTGAACAACAACCTGTAAGCCACGGCTTGCACTTTTGGTTAAAAACAATGTTGAAACAACTCTCTCTTGTATGTGTGGTCTCGTTTGGCTTGGCTGGTTGTATGACCACCCAGCACGAGGTACTCAAGCACTCGCCCGACTTTGCGCCGGTGTACCCCGTTGCAAAAGTGAATGTGGTTCAAACCACTGGCAGTATTTTCAATGCCCAAAGTGGCACTGGCTTTTTTGGCAGTGGTGGGTCGCGCTTTAAAGTGGGTGACGTGATCACGGTGCTGCTCAATGAGCAGGCCCAAGCCAACCGCACGCAAAACACGACCACCAGCCGTGAAGCCAACAACGACGCCTTGCCAGCGGGCTTTAACACCAAAATTGGCAACATCTCCCCTTTCGGTGACGGCATCGACCTCAACACCGCCACCATTGACAGCACGGGCTCTGGCACTGCTGGCCAACAGGCATCGCTCACAGGCGAGGTAGCAGTCACCGTGATAGATGTGCTGGCCAACGGCAACTTGGTACTGCGCGGAGAAAAACAACTGGCGTTGTCTGAAGGCACAGAGACCATTCAAGTCTCAGGCGTGATCCGCCCAGACGACGTTTCACCCAACAACACCGTGCAATCGCGCCGTTTGGCCAATGCACAAATTGCTTACCGCGGTTCGGGCGAGTTGCAGCAAGCGTCTAGCGCTGGTTGGGCAACGCGTTTGTTGTTTAACTTCTGGCCATTTTGATAGCTGGCCCGTTTTGTGCAAGCTCTAACGTAATCTAAGAATCGACACCTACCATGAATGCTTTAACGCTTTTTTCTCGTGCTGCTGTAATGGCCGTGGCTTTACTCGCCACCGCACAGGCCAGCGCCGACCGCGTGAAAGACATCGCCAGTGTGGCCTCGGTTCGCTCTAACCAACTCATTGGTTACGGCTTGGTGGTGGGCTTGCAGGGCACGGGTGACGGCTCAGACGTGTCGTTCACCACGCAAAGCATGAAGGCATTGCTGAGCCAAATGGGCGTCAGCTTGAATGGCCCACTGTCTGATTTTGAATCTGCCGCCAACAGCGGCAAAATTGACATTGCCAACGTCGCCGCCGTGATGATCACGGCTGAGCTGCCTGGTTTTGCCAAGCCTGGTCAAAAAATTGACATCAACGTGTCAGCCATTGGCAAAGCCAAAAGCTTGCGCGGTGGCAGTTTGCTGATGTCCCCTTTGCGCGGCGCAGATGGTGAGATTTATGCCTTGGCACAAGGTGCCATGGCCACCACAGGCCTAGACACCAACGCGGCGGGCTCAAGCGTCACCATTGGCGTGCCCACAGCAGGTCGCATTCCAAATGGGGCGCAGGTAGAGCGTGCAGTGGACAACCCTTTTGGCAAGTCCGACTCTGTGGTGCTCAATGTGCGCGACTCAGACTTCACAACCACCAACGCCATTGTCGAGGTCATCAACGAGACCTTTGGGCAAGGCGTTGCCAAAGCGCTTGACGCCACCTCCATCACGGTACGTGCACCCGCCGACACTGGCCAACGCGTGGCCTTTGTGTCCATGATCGAAAACTTGAATGTCATCCCTGGTGAGACCGCTGCCAAGGTTGTGGTGAATGCCAGAACCGGCACGGTCGTCATCAGCCGCAACGTCAAGGTGACGGCTGCAGCGGTGACCCACGGCACCATCAGCGTGTCTATTTCTGCTACCAACGAAGTCTCTCAACCCGCAGCGCTGGGCACTGGTCAAACCACGCCAGTACAAAACGCGGCAGTGGGTGTTGATGAGCCTAACAAGCCTATGTTTTTGTTCAAGCCTGGTGTTGATTTGCGCGAGGTTGTAGACGCCGTTAACCAAGTGGGCGCAACCCCTTCAGCCTTGATTGCCATTTTAGAAGCCCTTAAAAGCTCAGGCAGCTTGCGCGCCGAGCTGGTCATTATTTAACCCAAGCCACCCCCTACATACACACCTACATACCATGGCTATCGACAGCACCAACGTCACCAATTCTTACCTAGACTTCAGCGGTCTGAGTGAGTTGCGCGGGCGTGCGGTCAAAGACAGCCAAGGCGCCTTGCGTGAAACTGCCGAGCAGTTCGAGGCCTTGTTCATTCAGATGATGCTCAAGTCCATGCGCGAGGCCACGTTTAAAAGCGACATGCTGCAATCGGACGCGCTGGACACCTACCAAGGCATGTTCGACCGCGAGATATCTGTCTCCATGGCCTCAAGGGGCAAGATGGGGATGGCCGACTTGCTGCAGCAACAA
>Ga0222707_1000520_pt1 | contig 10991 bp, 12 predicted proteins | sample AntAcemetage1574_FD_179831 | JGI IMG/M metagenome (GOLD analysis project Ga0222707, IMG submission 179831) | Saline water microbial communities from Ace Lake, Antarctica - #1574 | ecosystem: Environmental > Aquatic > Non-marine Saline and Alkaline > Saline | place: Antarctica: Ace Lake...
GGTCAGGCAAAACCCGCAACTGGCAACCCGCCGGACCCGTCTGGCTCAACCCAGAAACCGAAATCAGCGCCCCTGAAATCAGAGACGCCGCATGAAATCGGCGGACAACATGTTTGACAAACACCGCTCTGCCGAGAAACGATGGAACTTGAGGGAACCTTGCTAGTTGTGGCGGACAGTCAATCTGACAACCGACGCGCAAAGATGATCGAACGCCTCGCAAAACAAAAGTTTTCGGCCCTTGAGCCTCTCGCGTCAAAAACCCTCACCAAACATGCAAAGGCCATCGAAGAGGCGACAGACGGGAAGCGCTTGGAGGCCACGCTCGCGTTCCTGAAGGCATGCATGGGCGGTGTGACCAAAGAATTCTCTGACGGCGTCGCCTCAAAACATAAGGCTCAATTCGCATTAGCTATGCACTCCCCGATGATGTAGAACAAAGAGTGAACACAGGAGGCACACATGGACCATCACGACTATCTGGCCTGGCTGTCTGAGATTGATGATCTGTCCCCGGACCAGCGGATTGCAACGGTTCGGTTGCTGGCTGGTCAGCCGTCGCTGGAAGCCGTGATCGGACTGTTGGAGGAGCGGATCGGGACGGCGCGAAGCTGTCCGCATTGTGCAGCGGGCGGGGCTGTGATCCGAGGCCGCTCCAACGGGCTGAAGCGGTATTTTTGCAAGATCTGCGGCAAAACCTTCAATGCCCTGACTGGGACGCCGTTAGCTCGGCTGCGACACAAAGATTGCTGGACGGAATTTGCTGGGTCATTAAGCGATGGCGACACGGTGAAGACCTCGGCGGCGCGCTGCGGGGTAGCCGGCAGCACGGCTTTTCGCTGGCGTCACCGCTTCCTGCGGGCTGTGACGGCGGGCGCGATCAAACTGCGCGGTATCGTCGAGGCCGATGAGACGTTTGTCTTGAGCAGTCGTAAAGGCGAAAGGAACCTCGATCGCAAGGCCCGCAGGCGCGGTGGCAAGGCGTCCAAACGGGGCGTGTCGCATGAGCAAGTTCCAGTCCTAGTGGCCGCCGACCGCTCCGGCGTGACCGTCAGCGCCATATTGCCGGCGGTGTCTGCCGCTCATTTGCAAGCGGTTTTGCAGCCAGTTCTTGATCAGGACGCCCTGCTGGTCACTGACGGCTGCACCAGTTATCCGCCCTGCGCCGCCGCGATGGGCGTCAGCCATGAGGCGCTCAACCAAACCGCTGGCGAGCGCGTCCGGGGAGAACTGCACATCCAGACCGTCAACAGCCGCCATGAGCGGCTCAAGTCCTTCCTTCGTCGCCATCGCGGCGTCGCCACCAAGTATCTCGACAGCTATCTCAGATGGTTTCATCTCGCAGTGCTTCCAAGGCAGCCAACACCACGCGCAGTCCTCGCCGCAGCAGCAGGAATCCTGCCGGTTAGACCATGTGCATAGCTAATGCGAATTGAGCCTTGGTCTACATCTGGGCCGACGGCGTCCACAGCGGCCTTCGAGGTGAAGATGACAAGCTCTGCGCCCTTGTGATTGTTGGCGTGACGGCCCGTGGCAAGAAGCGGTTCTTGGCCATTGAAGACGGGGTGCGCGAGTCCACGCAGAGTTGGCGCGAAATTCTGCTCAGCCTCAAAAGCCGGGGAATGAATGCCCCCAAGCTGGCCATCGGGGACGGTGCAATGGGGTTCTGGGCCGCGCTGGACGAAGTGTATCCTGAGACCCGTCAGCAGCGGTGCTGGCAACACAAAACGATGAACGTGCTCAATTGTTTACCCAAGCTGTCACAACCAAAGGCCAAGGCGGCGATCCACAAACATCTGGCAGGCTGAGACCAAAGATGATGCGGAAAAGGCGTTCGATTTGTTCATCAAAATCTACGAACCCAAATATCCCAAGGCGGCGCTGTGCCTGCAAAAAGACCGCGAAGAACTCATGGCATTCTTCGACTTTCCCGCCCAACATTGGCAGAGTATCCGCACCAGCAACCCAATTGAATCGGCCTTCGCCACGATCCGACATCGCACCAAGCGCTCAAAGGGCTGCCTGTCACGCGATGGCATGCTGCACATGATGTTCAAGCTGGGACAATGCGCTGAGCAAAACTGGAGGAAGCTACGCGGCTTTGATTACCTCGCCAAAGTCATCACAGGCGTCACGTTCAAAGACGGAATTGAAACCACCAACCACAGCCAGATCGCCGCATGACCGACAACCCTCAAACACCAGATTTCACAATAACTCAAAAGTGCAGGCTCAAGCCTGCGTATTCCGGAACATCCGGCCACCCATTCCGATCACATCCGGCCACCTGTTCCGACGCATTCGGCCACCTGTGACGCGTTGCCGTGAGGCAGCGTGTTTTGGATATCAGGTTTGAGGCATTTCGTCATCCATTTTGGCGATGGTTTTGCGCATGGACGCTCCCTCGAGTTCGAGACGGTATGCGTTGTGGACGATGCGATCGAGTATGGCGTCGGCGAACGTCGGTTCGCCGATGACGTCGTGCCACGCTTTGATGGGCAACTGGCTGGTGATCATGGTTGAGCCGCGGCCGTATCGCTCTTCGACAATCTCCATCAGATCCCGGCGCTGCGTGGCCGTCAGCCGGTCTGGCCCCCAGTCATCAAGGATCAGCAGCTGAGCTTTGGTAATGCTGCGGAACAAGCGCGGGAAGCGACCATCACCATGGGCCAGTTCCAGTTCTTCGAAGAGACGCGGCATCCGTTTGTAGACCACGGTGACGCCATCGCGACAGGCCGCTTGCGCCAGGGCGCAGCCGAGCCAGGTCTTTCCGACGCCGCAAGGGCCGGTGATGATCAGGCCGCGCTTGTCGGTGATCCACTTGCCCGTGAGAAGGCTTTGGAACAGTGCCTTATCGAGGCCGCGCCGCGCGCGGTAATCGACATCCTCCGGGCAGGCACCCACATGGCGCAGCCTGGCGGAGCGCATGCGGGCCTCAAAGCGCTTGGTTTCTCTGCTGGCGACCTCACGGTCAACCAACAGGCCAAGCCATTCCGCGTGGCTGAGATCGGCGGCACTATCTTGGGCCTGAAGGTCTGCGAAGGCTTCGGCCATACCGTCAAGCCGCAGGGCTTTCAGGTGATCGAGGGTTGGATGGGTAAGCATGGATGTCCTTTCAGTGGAAGTAATCGGCACCGCGGATGTTGGGGTGATTGATGGCAGGCTCGTCCGTGGCGCGGGCCCGGGTCTTGCTGTCCAGCCCATTCTTCAGGATCGAATGGACCGATGAGTAGGAGCGCGCGTTGATTTCGAGCGCCCTTCGGCAGGCAGCATCGAGGCGGTCCCGACCGAACCTGTCAGCCAGTCGGATCACGCCCAGACAGGTGCGATAGCCTTGTTCACAGTGCTTGCGGTCTCGCATCACGACCTCGGCGAAGATCGCAACGTTCGGCCCGATCCGCGCGGCCCAAGCCTGGAGGCGCTGCGGCGTCCAGTCTTCACGGAACGTGTGGTGTGCCGGCATGTGGTCGCGCTGCGTGGAATGCTGCCCGTTGCCGGAGGTGCGCACATGCGAGGCCACGCGTTTGCCAATATGGAAGACTTCGACCGTTCGAGCGGTGATGCGCACCCACAGCTCTGTCTTCAGCAACTGATAGGGCACGGAGTAATAATGCCTGTCGATCGCGATGTGATAATCGAGCCCGGCGCGGCACTTCTTCCATTCGGCATAGACATAAGCCGCCACAGGCAACGGCTTCAGGGCGGGCTTGTCCAACTGCTCGAAGAGCTGCGTGCGGCTGGCCCCGAGATGGCGCGAGACCTTGTCGTTGAGCCGGTCCAAAAGCGGGCGAATGGCAGCGTTCACATCCCCGAGGCTGAAGAACTGCCGATTGCGCAGCCGCGCCAGAATCCAGCGCTCGACCAGTAAAACCGCGCCTTCGACTTTTGCTTTATCCTTTGGTTTGTGCGGCCGCGCTGGCACCACAGCCGTGTCGTAATGTGCGGCGAGATCCGCATATGTCCGATTGATCACAGGGTCGTAGAAGCAAGCCTTTGTGACCCCTGCCTTCAGGTTATCCGACACGACCTGCGCCGTCACACCCCCGAAGAAGCCAAAGGCGCGCACATGGCTTGTGATCCAGTCCGGCAGTGATTGGGTCCACGTCGCCTCAGCATACGTGTAATTCGAGGCCCCCAGCGTGGCGACAAACAGTTGTGCCGTGCGCACCTCACCGGTCTTGGGATCGACCACATCGATCGTGTGTCCTGCGTAATCGACGAACAGACGCTCCCCGGCCGGGTGACGCTGGCGCATCACCGGCGACAGCTTGCCTTCCCACCGCGTATACAGCTCGCAAAATCGGGAATAGCCGTAGCCCTCAGGATGGTCGGAGCGATATTCTTCCCATAACAGTGACAGCGTCACGCCCTTGCGGCGCAACTCGCGGTGGATATCCGCCCAGTCAGGCTGGGTCACAAGATTTGAAACATCACGCGCGGTCCGTGGAAAAATCAGCCGCTCAAGGTCGGTGTCAGACATTGCTGGCGGCAGCGGCCAGACCACCTCAGCGTCCCGAGCGCGATCAAGATAACCCTGAAGGGTGCTGCGCCCAATCGCCAGGCTCGAAGCAATCTGGCGGGTCGACATACCCTCCGCTGACAGCCGTAAAACGTCTCGGATCTTCCGCATAGACAATCTCTTCATCAGGCTTCCTTCGTGCCACAAAGCGCGGAAGGTAGCCGGTTACAGATTGCCTCGCAGCATCACATCACAGGGTGGCCGGATGCCCCGGAATCGGTGGCCGGATAAAATCGGAATGGGTGGCCGCATACTTTCGGAATCAGTGGCCGGATGACCCCGGAATACGCAGTATAATGGCGGTTGATGATCGTTCCTGATTTGTGGCCCGCGAGGGCTTGTCGCTGACCGTCGGTGACATCGGCATCGCGAAGCATTGAGCTCAGGGTTTTGCGCATTGCATAGAAATCCTCGTCAAAGTCGGCAAGGCCGAGGTGGCCCAGCATGATTTTGAAGGCTTTGCCGAACGCCTCTGTGACTTTACCCTTTGTGGTCCGGCGAGCGATGTCAGGGAAGAGCAATGGGCCATGCGATTGATCGCGTGATTTAATCCAGTCAACGAAGCCGAGGTCGAGCAAAAGCTGGGGGATCGGCACAACGCGTTCGGCGTCGGGTGTCTTGCCGGTTGCATCGCAGTCCAAACCCAGCGCGAGACAATAGACACTGTTCCGCAACAGCAGACCCGATTGTTTTAACAGGAGAATTTCCTCGATCCGACTTCCAATCGTCAACACGATCAGGGGAACCCAATAGAAGGCATCACGAATAACGAGAGGACCTGGACGCCAGCGTCGATGCGGAGATGCACATCCGGTATAGATGGGCGACGTCAGAAGCTTTGCCAGCCGCTCTTGCGTCCAGGGCATCCGAATTTTCGGCTGCGTAACGCGAATGTAGAGTGGATCATCGGGAGTCGCGACGGTAACGGCGCGTGCGACATCTTTGTAACTAATGGCCGCCGGAACGTCATGGCAGCCAAGATCAATCGCAGCTTTAAATAATCGATTGAGACCGTCGCGGTTGCGGCGGAGCGTCGTGATCGTTATCCGAGGTTCAAGCCGATCATTAAGCAGCGCCCGCTTTTCGAGGTCCGATATATTTTCGATGGTCCGGATTTCGTCGGTGATGGCTCTGTCGGCAGCATCTGCCCTGTCGATTTCGTGTTGTTTACAGAGCTGTCTGGTTTCCTTCGCCAATCGCCCTTCATCGCGAGCTTTTTCGGTATGCCTGTTTTTCCCATGACTGCGTCCATGCTTTTTAGGCAGGCGGGCCATCCATGCAAAAAAGGCCTCCTGCTTCTGTTTGGTGATCGCCGCGACAGGAACATCGCCGAAGTATGCAAGCGTGACGTTTGCGATCGCGTCGATGTTTCCCTTCATACTTCTCGTGGGGTGAAGTTGAAGTGCGCGGTCCCAAGCTTGCGACAGCAATACCGGCCGGCTTGACGTGAATGCCTCAACCGACGCAGGAGTGAACCGGGCGACTAGCGGCGCGGCCGCTGAATGAATGTCTTCACCGTCCAAAACTTGGCCCTCCACGTCCTTTAGCTCTCTGATGAGGTCTATGGTGCGCCGTCCGAGGTCATTTGGAATTGCAGCCGGTAAATCGATGCCGAGCGCTTTGGCTGCATTCCTCAAGTTCAGCTCGACGGAAGAAAAATCGTTGCGGCGCGCGGCTCTTTTTAGATTGAGATTTTCAAGTTCAAGCTCGGCAATTCGGGCATCAATAGCATCGTCATCGCATGGCAGGCCTTCATCCTGCTCGGCCAAGATGCGTGCGAGTGCGCTACGCAACGTATTCGTGAGGAGGAGTGAGAATTCTTCGGCTGTGGCTCTTTGGTAGATAGGGTCTGAAATCATCTTTATCTCTTCGCGCTCCATGACTGCGAGGAGATGTGCGGAACGTTGCATCGCCTCCCGCGTTAAGGGGGTTCGCAAAGACAAACAGAGAAACGTTCGGCCGCACTTTTCTGCGGTGACCTTACGTAAGCGTTTTCGGAAATAATATATCCCACCGCGCTTTTGTAGGTATGGGCCAGCGGACCGAGGCTTGCGTCGATGTGGTGCAGGGGAGGGGTTTAGCGGATGTGTGTCCTCTAGGTGTGTCACACCTTGTGTCATACCCAAATCAGGGTGTGACACATGACTACTGGGCCGACGGACGCGGCCCTTGTTTTCTATGGATTTTTTGGGTGTTTGGGTCATGGCTGGCTGGGGTGGTAGGATTCGAACCTACGGTACACGCTACCAAAAAGCGTTGCCTTACCGCTTGGCTACACCCCATCAGCAAGGCTGTGACTACGACATGCTTCTGGGGCCTTCAAGCCCCAGATCGCACTTTTTCGCACTATTCTGGCTGGCCGCCTTGGCCAAGTAGATCGGGGCTATCGTCACTGCGCCTTTCGGTTGCAATAATGGTTTCCAGCGCGGATTCGTGGCTTGAATCGACGGCTGTCTCTATGCCGGGTTCCCGCGCAGGGTGATAGCGGTGGGGCGCGGCTTCGATCATTGCGATGGCCCGCGTGTTGTCGGGAATCGAGATGCCGGTCGCCTCCAGCGCGCGCTTGACCTTGCGGATCGCCTCTCCTTGCGCCAGCGGCAGAGACGCGGTGCGTTGGTCGATCCAATCCGTGGCCTGCATGGCGATTCCGCCGGCCTCAAGCGCGGTGATCCAAGTTTGGGCTGCAGGCGCGGTCAGTACGAATGGCAGGTCCTGCACTGTCTTTTCGACCAAGGCCGGGCGGCTGATGGATCGCTTTCGCGAGCCACGTCGATCCGAAACTGGAACTGGCGTTCGGCGTTGCGGGTGTAGTTGATCAGACGGTTGGAAAAGACCGTCGCGTTGGGAATGTAGATGTGGTTGCTGTCGTTCGACAGCAGGATCGTCGCCCGGCAGGTTAGGCGGATGACCTTGCCCCTATCGCCGTTGATTTCGATCATGTCGTTGGGCTTAAACGGCTGCCTGATCGAGGCGATGAAGTTTTCGACCGTGTCCTTAACCGCAAAGCCAGGCGCTAGGCCGCCGATGCCGGCAGCAGCAAGGATCGTGCCCAGCAGCGCGGTCGCGTTCAGCATATCCAGCGCGATGACAAGGGCGAGCACGACAAAGCTCAAGCGCACAATCTGTCGAAAGATTTCGGCAATAAAGGGATTGGGGGCCAGTCTGTTCCACGGCTGCGGGTGCCATGTGACCCAAAGCCCACCCCAGACGACCACGGCAAAGACCACAGCCGCCACCGTCAGCAGCGGCCGGAACGCGATGGTCTGTGCAATGCGTGTCTGGAACCGGTCCAGCACCGGGTTCAGCCCCGCGCCCACGTCAGAGGTTTCGGCCACATTGTTAGGGGTCGTGACCACGCCTGCCACACGGTTTGCCAGATCGTCCAGCCTTGCGGTATCACTTGCGTCGGTCACGGTGCCGTCGAAGGTCACGACCCCTTCCTGCACCGCGATGGTGACGGCGTCATAGCCGCCCAGCACGCCAAGGATTTCCTGCAGGCGAGAGGCAATTGCACCGCACTGCTGCGTTGTGGCGACGGTATCGATCGTTATCGTGCGGTCTTGCGCGGCCGTAGGCGGGGCAAGGCAGGTCAACACAGCAATCATGATCATGTATTGCAGGGAAGCCCTTTGGCATTGGCTGCCCTGCAATCTAGGTCAGATGGGCGGTATGGAGACTTAGACTCGCAGCGGGTTCGCCTTGGCCAGCGCGTCGAATTGCATCAGGGAGCCGATCAGCGCATTCATCTGATCCAGCGGGATCATGTTCGGCCCGTCGGAGGGGGCGGTCTCGGGTGCCTCGTGCGTTTCGATAAAGACGGCCGCAATACCGATGCTGACGGCGCAGCGGGCCATGACGGGCGCAAATTCACGCTGTCCGCCTGAAGATCCGCCCTGACCGCCCGGTTGCTGGACCGAATGTGTGGCGTCCATCACGACGGGATAGCCAGTTTTTGCCATTATCGGCAGCGACCGCATATCGGCGACAAGCGTGTTATATCCAAAAGATGCGCCACGTTCGGTCAGCAGGATGCGCTTGTTACCCGTGCTTTCGATCTTGGACACGACGTTCGGCATATCCCACGGGGCCAGAAACTGCCCCTTTTTCACGTTGATGACGGCACCCGTTTCACCGGCAGCCAGCAGCAGGTCTGTCTGGCGGCACAGGAAGGCGGGGATCTGCAGCACGTCAACGACTTCGGCCACAGTGGCGCAGTGGTCGATGCCGTGGATGTCCGTCAGGACCGGGCAGCCTATGGAGGCTTTGACGCTTTGCAGCACCTTCAACCCGTCGTCCATGCCAAGGCCGCGCATGCCCGATAGGGACGTGCGGTTCGCTTTGTCATAGCTCCCCTTAAAGATGAACTGCGCGCCGTGGGTGCGGCACACTTCGGCCATCTGGCCTGCGATCATCTGCGCGTGGTCCGCGCTTTCCAGCTGGCAGGGGCCTGCGATTACCAGAAGGGGGCGGTCATTGCCGACCGTCAGGTCGCCGATTTGGACGTCATGCATCAATTTGTTACCTGTTCACGAAGGACGGAAGCGGTGATCGAGATCATAAGGTAGATGCCTGCAAAGATCAGGAAGGCCAAGATCGAATTCTCGAACGCCTTGGGATAGGTCGCCTCGTCGGGGGCGACGGGCTCGACGCCCATCGACAAATAGCGGACTTGGCGGTTCGCCTCAATCCGGGCGGTTTCCATTTGTGTCAGCGCCTGCTGGGCCAACATCGTCTGGAAGGTATAGTTTTCCTCGGCCAAGCGCAGTTCGGTGTTCCGCGACGCCAGAGTTCGTCATCTGATTACGTAGATCGCGGATCAGCGCCTCGATGTTGGAAATCTGGGTTTGCAGGGAATTGACCTGCGCCTCGTTCGGACTGCGGACATTCATCCGTCCCTGCAGCGACAGCATCAGCTGTTGCCGTTCGCTTTCCAATTGAGAGATTCGCTGCGTGCGGGCCTGCGTTTTGCCGATCGGGTCAATCTGCTGCACGTCTCCTTGCAGCCGTAGCTAGGCGGCAAGGGCGCTGCTGCGCTTCACTTCTGCGGCCTCGTAGCTTTCGAGGGCACCGGCCATCTGATCCTCGCGCAGGCGCTGGCTCAGCTGGTCGACCTGTTCCTCGGCGTAGCCGATCAGCGCCTCAGAGATTTCCTGATTGGCAGCGGGCGAGGGGGCGATGACATCCATCTTCAGGATACCTTCGGTCGGATCACAGCTGATCTTGACCCTGTTTTGATAGATGCTGAAGGCGGCCTCGTTCGTCCCACCTTCGGCCAGACGCTGGACGGGGTCGATATTCGGATCGCTGAAAGTGTCCTTGAAGTTGTGTTCTTCGTCCAGACGCACCATGGCAGCACCCGACGACAGGTAGGATTGCACCGTGATGCTGTCCTGCTGGATCGCCATCGACGTGCCTTGGAACAGACCGCCAAGTCCGCCCGCAGCAGTGGCCGGTTCAGCCTGCTGAATGATGAATTCAGAGTTGGTCGAATACATCGGGGTGGCGACGTTGTAAAAATAATAGCGGACCATCAGCGTCGGCAGCAGCACAAAGATTGCCAGCCGGGTCATCATCAGGGCGGTCTGGCGACGTCGACGGCGGCCCAGATCTGACTGAATTTTCATGATTTCGGACAGGTGACGGTCGGCGGGGCGGGCAAATTCCGTAGCCGGCAGGTTGTCCGGAGTATCAGCTATCGTTTGCGGCTGATGCGCATGGGCCTTGGGCATACCCGGCATGTCTGGGATAGCGCCAAGCGCCGATCCCGGCGCACGGGTGCCGCCGGTCGATTTGCTATCGGATGCAACCAGTTTCAGCACGGTGGACCGTTGGAACGGATCGACGCCGGCCAATCGCAATTGTCGCATGGCGTCAAAATCCGACGTCACCGACATGCCGTTCTTTTGCGCGACGGGCCGCGCCATGCGCAACTGGCGACCGGTCAGCCCTTCGTGGCGGATGGCGTCGATATCGGCGCTGGCCTCCGAATGGCCCTCGGGCGTTGCCGCATCACGCTCTGCCGCGTCCGGCAAAGGCGCGGGGCCAGGCTAGGTCTGGGGCGAAGGGCGTGCGACGGCAGTCCCGGTCGCGCGCAGGATATCCTGCCGGCGGGGGCCACATCGCTGCCCGGCGTACGGATGCGGAATTTCTTAGCTGTCGGCTTCGTAGTCGTAAAGCTGCTTGGCCTCTTCCAGAGTGTCGAACATATGCAATTTACCGTTGCGCAAAACGGCGGCGGACCGGGCGAACCGTTCCAGCGTCAGCGCTTGGTGGGACACGATGATCACGGTCGTTTTTTTTGAGCCGCTCGCGCAGAATTTCGCCCGCCTCGCGGTTGAATTCGGCGTTCGTCGTGGACGGCATGCCTTCGTCGATCAGATAGATGTCAAATTCCAGCGCCACCATCAGCGCAAAGGTCAGGCGCGACCGCATCCTTGCACTATCGGTCCAAACGGGCATGTCAAAGTATTCA
>Ga0222707_1000523_pt1 | contig 10918 bp, 11 predicted proteins | sample AntAcemetage1574_FD_179831 | JGI IMG/M metagenome (GOLD analysis project Ga0222707, IMG submission 179831) | Saline water microbial communities from Ace Lake, Antarctica - #1574 | ecosystem: Environmental > Aquatic > Non-marine Saline and Alkaline > Saline | place: Antarctica: Ace Lake...
CGTGACATAACCGTGCAACATCCTAAAGTCTCAAGGATCGGCGCGCTGAAAGCGGCGGAATCGACAGACAGGACGATACATGATTTTGACTACCACTGACGGCCAGGCCGGTCTGCCACGTTACTTTGCCTCGGTTTTCAAGATGATGGGCGCCCTGAAACGGGGGCAGATCGACGTGATTCTGCCCGATGGCCGCCACTTCCGGTCCGAAGGCGCGGACTCCGGTCATGTCGCTCAAATAACAGTACATAATGCGGATCTGTTCGCGCGGATCGTGCGCGAAGGGGACCTCGGGTTTTGCGACGCCTATCTTGATGACTGGTGGTCCACACCTGATCTGATGGCCTTTATGGACCTGATTCATGACGACGCTGACGAACTGTACGATGGCTTTCCGGGCCAGTATCTTGTGCGAACTTTCGAGCGTATCCGCTTCTGGTTGCAGAGTAATTCCAAAAAGCAGGCCCGCAAGAATATCGAATACCACTATGATCTTGGTAACGATTTCTATGGCCTTTGGCTGGACGAGACGATGACCTATTCATCAGCCCTTTTTGAAAGCGGGCAGGACAGTCTAGAATGCGCTCAGACAGCCAAATATGCCTCTATGGTGGATCAAATGGGCGTGCAGCACGGCGATCATGTGCTGGAAATCGGCTGCGGCTGGGGCGGTTTTGCTGAATACGCTGCAGCCGAACGCGGCTTGCGTCTGACATGTCTGACGATCAGCAAGGAACAATTCAACTACGCCGTAGATCGCATTGAAAAGGCGGGGCTTTCGGATAAGGTGACGTTCAAGCTCCAGGACTATCGGGATGAGACTGGCACCTATGACGGCATCGCCAGCATCGAGATGTTCGAGGCAGTCGGCGAGCAATATTGGGCGACCTACTTCAAGACCGTCCGCGAGCGGCTGAAGCCGGGCCGCAAAGCGACGTTGCAGATAATCACCGTCGCTGACCGCCGGTGGGACGTTTACAAACGCGGCCCTGATTTCATTCAGAAATACATTTTTCCGGGTGGCATGCTGCCCAGCCCAACCAAGCTGCGAGACGTCATCGGCCGCAGCGGTCTGTCTGTGGTCAAGTCGATCGAATTCGGCCACAGTTATGACCAGACGCTGCGTCGCTGGCACGAAACCTTTAACGTGAAATGGGACAAAGTAGCAGCATTGGGCTTTGATGATCGGTTTCGTCGGATGTGGAACTTTTATCTGACCTCTTGTGCTGCGACCTTTGCCAGTGAAAACTGCGACGTGACACAGATCACGATCACGCGTCCCTTATAAGGGGATCGGAAAGGGACGAACATGCCAACGACCGGACGCCTTGCGGGGGCCGTTTTTTATGCGGCCTTGGGGGTGTTGCTTGCGTTTTTTCTCGTACCGTTTTTTGAAGAGTCCCGATCTCCGCGATACTGGTATCCGCTGTGCGTCATCGTTGGCGTGATGGTCGGCTGGTTCATCGTCGGCTCGCGCAGCGGGCAGGGCACGGGCGCGGCTTTTGGGACAGCGATAACGGGCGCAATTGCGCTGGTATTTTGGGTGCTGTTCCTGCTGTCGGGCTATGACACGATCCAAGTGTCCATGCGCGGCCGCTTCAGTGGCCCGATGGAAGCCGTCATTAACGTTTTCACCTTTATGGTAGACTATGGCAAGATGTTCTATTCTCCGATGAACCTGTTCGTTTGTCTGGGCGGCGGCATTATAGCGGGCCTGCTGACCGACGCTGTTGGATCGCGGTATCGGTAGTGAATATCTTTGTTTACGGCACTCTGCGCGACGAAGCGCTGCGTTTTGCTGTTTCTGGCACCGCGGGTGATGTGACGCCCGCAACGCTGCCCGGCTATGCTGTGCGGCCCGTGCTGGATGATGTTGTGCCGCTGATCGAGGCAGCTGCGAGCGGCGCGGCGCAGGGCTTGTTGTTGCGGGGCCTGACCGCAGGCGAGATTGCGCGTCTGACGCTGTTCGAAGATGCCTATGATTATACGCTGATCGACGTCGAAGTCACCTTGCCGGATGGCGTAACTCTGCCTGCGCAAATGTGGCTGCCGCCCAGCACGATCAAGGCGGCAGACGGTGCGTGGTCGCTGCAGGATTGGCAGCAAAAATTCGGCGATGTAACGGCAACGGCGGCGCGTGCCGTCTTTGCTCAGGACCCGCTGCCGCGCCCGCAGGAACTGCGTTGGCAATGGCCCATGATGCTCAAACGTGCCTGGGCCAGCGCACAGGCGGCGGCGACGGATCGGCCTGCTGCGCTGCGCCGTGTTGCGCGGTCTGGTGACGTGACCGTGACCGAACGCGCCGATCCGCTGGGCCGATTTTTCAAGCTGCAAGGCTTCGACGTGTCGCACCGCCGCTTTGACGAGGGCCATCAGGGCCCGCTGCCGCGCGAGGTTTTCGTAGGTATCGATGCGGTGCTTGTGCTGCCCTATGATCCTGTGCGTGACCGCGTCGTGCTGGTCGAACAGGTCCGCATGGGCGCGCTGGAACGCGGCGATCCGAACCCGTGGATGCTGGAACCCGTCGCGGGCATGATCGACGCGTTTGAGATGCCGGAACAGGCCGCCCTGCGCGAAACCCGCGAAGAGGCCGGGCTCGACGTGACCTTGCGGCATGTGTCGTCGTTTTACCCGTCGCCGGGCAATGCCACGGATTATTTCTATTGTTACATTGGCTTATGTGACATTCCTGATGTGGATCGCTATACTGGGGGGCTGGAGACAGAGCAAGAGGATCTGCGGCTGCATGTCCTGGCGCTGGATGACGCGCTGACCCATGTTCAAAGCGGAGAGATAGCCGCAGGTCCAGGAATCATGCTAATCTATTGGCTGGCTCTTCACCGTGAAGCCCTGCGGCTTGAGTTCACACCCGCAGCGCCATAGACAGTTAGAAACACGCGCATTCGAAAGGGCCATGCCATGCATATCAAATCCGATCTGGCCGATGCGGTCGGCAACACGCCCCTGATCAAGCTGCGCGCCGCGTCAGAGCTGACCGGCTGCACCATTCTGGGCAAAGCTGAGTTCATGAACCCTGGTCAATCAGTCAAGGACCGCGCCGCGCTTTACATCATCAAGGACGCGGTGGCCAAAGGCCTGCTGAATCCCGGCGGCACCATCGTCGAGGGCACTGCTGGCAACACCGGCATTGGCCTTGCGCTGGTTGGCGCGTCGATGGGGTTCAAGACCGTCATCGTGATCCCGGAAACTCAGTCCGAGGAAAAGAAAGACATGCTGCGCCTTGCCGGTGCCGAATTAGTGCAGGTGCCTGCCGCGCCTTACAAAAACCCTAACAACTATGTCCGCTATTCCGGCCGTTTGGCCGAAAAGTTGGCCAAGACAACACCCGGCGGTGTGATCTGGGCGAACCAGTTCGACAACGTGGCGAACCGTCAGGCGCACATCGAGACAACGGGCCCTGAAATCTGGGACCAGACCGATGGCCGCGTGAACGGCTTTATCTGTGCCGTCGGTTCTGGCGGCACATTGGCCGGTGTCAGTATGGCGCTGCAGCCCAAGGGCGTGAAAATTGGCCTCGCCGATCCTGATGGTGCCGCGCTTTATAACTATTACGAGCACGGCGTGATGAAGTCCTCTGGTGACAGCATCACCGAAGGCATCGGGCAGGGCCGCATCACGGCCAACCTTGAAGGTTTCACGCCCGACATGAACTACAACATCCCCGATTCCGAAGCACTGCCGATTGTCTTTGATCTGCTGCAGCACGAGGGGCTGTGCCTAGGCGGATCGTCCGGTATCAACGTCGCTGGCGCGATCCGTATGGCCCGTGACATGGGGCCGGGGCACACAATCGTCACCATCCTGTGCGACTATGGCACGCGCTACCAGTCGAAACTGTGGAACCCTGATTTTCTGCGGTCTAAGGGGCTGCCGGTGCCGTCATGGCTGACCACTGGGCCGCAGTCCATTCCCGGCGTTTTCGAAGACGCATGACCCTGCGCTTTTGTCTTTGGCTAGCGCTGACGGTTTGGGTGGCCGGGCAGGGTGCCACCGCGCAGGTGGCCATTGACGGCTTGCTTTCTTCGCCAGCTGCAACACCGGAAGAAACCACAGCTCAGCGGAGTGCCGCCGAAGATGTGGGCGACCCCAAAGCGCTGGACGCGGCAGAGCGGGCTCTGGCGAATGCCGTGCCCGACCTGTCCGACTGGCAAAGCCGCGTCGGCGCGGCAGAGGAATTGCTGGGCACTGGCACGGGGTCCTCGCTGGCCCTGTCTCGCACGCGAGAGACATTGTTTGGCTGGCGTGACCGCTTTCAGGCGCTGGGATCACTTAACGCCGGTCGCATTTCGACGGTGCAGGGTCAGATCAGCGCGCTTGGAACGGTGCCCGAAAGCGGTGAAGAGCAGCCCGCCATCTTGGAACGGCGCACCGTGCTGAACCGCCAGTTGGATGAGTTGAGCGCACCCGCCGTGCTGGCCCGCGAAGCCTATGCCCGCGCCGATGGCCTGATTTCAGAGGTCGATAGCCAGTTGCGCGCCCGTGACACCGCGCGGCTGACCGCCCGCAGTCCATCGCCCCTGAACCCAGCAAACTGGCCTGACGCGGTGCAAAGCGCCCGCACCGCGCTTGAATTCGTTGTGTCCGCCGCTGCGGCGAGGATTTCGACCCGCTTCTTCTCAGGGGCGATCTGGCCAGGTGTGCCGTTGTCGATCGTGTATCTGGCGGTGGCGCTGGTGCTGTTGCTGCGATCGCGGTCGTGGGTGTCGCTGCTGCAGGACCGAGTGGAAAACAGCCACGCGTTAGGCAGGGCCATCTGGTCGTTCCTGCTGTCGTTGTGGCAGATTGTGCTGCCGACGCTTGGGCTGGCGGCCTTGATCCTTGGGCTACGGCAGCTGGGCGTGCTGGCCCGGTCGGGTGATGCTCTGTCGCAGGCAATCTTTGGCGCGGGTTTTGTCGTCATCGTAGCGCGCTGGCTAAACGGGCAGTTGTTCCCGCATGGCGATCAGGGCGGCCCATTGGGGTATCCCGCAGATGTGCGTGGCCGGATTCGCAGCAGCGGCGTGGCGCTGGGGGTTGGCCTTGCCGCGATTGTTATCGTCACTGCGCTGATGCAGAACGCCGGTGCCTCTGACGCGTCGATCGGGGTTGTGACTTTGCCGTTGCAGGTGCTGCTGGCGGCGGTTCTGTTCCGTCTGGGTTATCTGCTGCGGCATGCGCCGATGGACCGGCCGGGCAGGTCAGGCTCTGGCGGGCGGGTGCGCGTATCCGTGGGCCTGTTGTGCATAATCGTGGCCATCGCGTCGCCGGTGTTGGCTGGCGCTGGCTTTGCAGCTGCATCTGCCTCTCTTTTTGCGCCGGCGGTCATGACGCTGGCGATCTTTGGCGTGATAATCGTGCTGCAGAAGCTGGTCTATGACATATACGCCCCCACAAGCGAAACCGAAGAAGTAGGCCCGTTGATGCCTGTCGTGATCGGCTTTGTGCTGTTCATGCTGGCCGTACCGGTGCTGTCGCTGGTCTGGGGTGCCAGCGTGACTGATCTGGCCGAGGTCGTGGCCCAGTTCCGTGCCGGTTTCCAAGTGGGCGAGACGACAATTTCCCCTACCGATTTCATGACCTTTGTGCTTATCTTCGGGGGCGGCTATCTGCTGACAAAGTTCATCACGCGGCAGCTGAAAATAACGGTTCTGCCGCGCACCAGAATGGACCTTGGCGGGCAGAACGCTGTGGCGGCTGGGGTTGGGTATGTCGGTATCTTTCTGGCCGCACTGATCGCGATCACGACGACGGGGATCGATCTGTCCAGCCTTGCCATCGTCGCCGGTGCGCTGTCGGTCGGTATTGGTTTCGGTCTGCAAACCATCGTGCAGAACTTTGTGTCAGGGATCATCCTGCTGATCGAGCGTCCCATCGGCGAAGGCGATATGATCGAGGTTAACGGCAACGTCGGCTTTGTGCGCAATATCTCGGTCCGGTCCACCCGGATCGAGACGTTCGACCGCACTGATGTGATCATCCCAAACGCGGATCTGGTCAGTGGTCAGGTGACGAACTGGACGCGGGGTAACCTTGTCGGGCGCTTGATCCTTCCGATTGGTGTGGCCTATGGCTCTGACGTTGAACAGGTCCGTGCGATTCTTCTCGAGATCGCGCAGGATCATCCGATGGTTATCGCAGAACCCGGTCCGCAGGCGCTGTTCATGGCCTTTGGGGCCAGCAGTTTGGACTTTGAACTGCGGATGATCTTGCGGGATGTGAACTGGAAGGTCGTCGCCACGGACGAGTTGCTGCGCAAAATTAACGAGCGCTTTAACGAGGCTGGGATCGAGATTCCCTTTGCCCAGACAGACATCTGGCTGCGCAACCCAGAGGCGCTGCATGCGCAGCCGCCCAAAGGTGCCAAGCCGGTGCCGCCGACGGCTGATGGCCCCGATGATATTGCTAAGGACGGTCCAAAAGTGGGGGCCACAGATGGGCCGGACACCGCCAGAAGCGCCCGCGCCATGATGGGCTCCAGCGACCTGCACGACAACTCGGACGCCGATCCTGACGCCAGCCCAGATGGGGAGACTCAATGACCCAGCCAGCATTTCTAGACGATGCCTACAAGCGCGAGGCCACCGCCCGCGTGATCAGCCACACTGCCGAGGGCGGGATCGTGCTGGACAGCTCTATCTTTTATGCGACCTCTGGCGGGCAACCCGGGGACGCGGGGCGTCTGGTCTGGCACCACGGCGGCATTGACATCGCGACCACGGTTAAGGGGCAGGGCGAAGACATCGTCTTAGTCCCGGCAGAGCCGTCGCGCCTGCCAGAGCTTGGCACGTGGGTCACGCAATCGCTGGTCTGGGACCGCAGGCACCGCCTGATGCGCGTGCATACCGCGCTGCACTTGCTGTCTGTCGTGATTGAACGCCCGGTGACGGGCGGGCAGATCGCCATGGACAAGGGGCGTCTTGATTTCGAAATGGAACTGGCGCCTGAGGACAAGGAAGGCCTGACGAACGCCCTGAACGCGCTGATCGACGCCAATCTGCCCGTGACCGCCAAATGGATCACCGAAACCGAGCTGGACGCGCAGCCAGAGCTGGTCAAGACGATGTCCGTCAGCCCGCCGCGCGGGCGCGGCCATATCCGCCTGATCCGGATCGGGCAGGACGCCGGCACCGTCGATCTGCAGCCCTGCGGCGGCACTCACGTCGGCTGGACCGGCGAAATCGGGCGGGTGCGGATCGGCAAAATCGAAAAGAAGGGCCGCCTGAACCGGCGCGTTTATCTGCATCTGGAAGACGCGTGATGTTTGCGCTGCTGTGCATTGCGACCGCCGTGTTGTGCGCTGTGCTTTTCGCGGTCTTCCTGATCGCTCCGGGGCTTTATGTCGGCCTCTACGGCGCACCAGCGGATGCTGGCGCGACGTTTCTGGGCCGCCGGGCATCGCCGTTGTTTCTGGGCCTTGCAGTGTTCTTTTGGGTGCTGCGTGATATCGGGCCGGGGCCGATGCAGGACGGAACTGCGCTGGCGGCTGCGCTGACCTTTGCGGGAATCGCGGCGACCGGGATCTGGTCCTATGCCACCGGCTCTGCCAGCTTTGCCATTCTGGTCGCCGCCGGGCTGGAAAGCGCGATTGCGCTGGCGTTTCTGCTGGCGGGCTAGGACTTGTCCAGCCGCTCTTCGCCGTCAGGCAAACCTTCGCGGGACAGCAAGATCGCGATGGGCCGCAGGGCGGGCACATGGCTGCACACCACCAACATCATCACCATGATCGGCACCGACAGGAACATGCCGGGAATCCCCCAGACCGCGCCCCAGAACGACAGGCTGACCAAGATGCCGAACGACGACAGCCGCAGCGCGCGGCCCATCAGCATCGGGTCGATGACCGATCCGTTCAAAAACTGGATGCCGCCCGCGATCAAAAAGATAACGACCGTCAGCGCCGGGTCACCGAACTGCACATAGGCCGCCAGTGCCACCAGCCCGGTCGCGATAATCGATCCGACGTTTGGGATGAAGTTTAGGACAAACGTCATGACACCTAGCGGCATGGCGATCTCCATCCCGAAGGCCTGCGCTAGCACATAGGTCATCACCCCGGTGACGAGGCTGATTCCGGTCTTGACCAGTAGGTAGTAGTTAACCCGGTGGATGATCGATGAAATGATCAGTCCAATCCGCTTGGCCTGCTCCGGGTTGCCGGTAAAGGCCAGCAGTTTGGTTTGGAACCACACCCGTTCAGCGAACAAAAAGCCTACGAACAAGATCACCAGCACGGACGCCTGCGTCAGACTAGTCGCGCCCCCCGCAGCGCCGCGCAAATAGCCCGACAGCTCGATCGAGCGCATGGAATTGAGGACCGCAGCCTCTGTGTCGTCACCGGCCCATGAAAATAGGGCTGCAATCGCCTCTGGCGCGCGTTCGGCATAGGCCAGCGTGATTTGCAGGACCGTGTTGATTTGCGCCACGACGATCGACGTCACGGTTAGCAGAGTCGCGCCAATCAGCATCAGCGCCGCGATTGAGGCGAGCCAGTTCGGGACCCGCAGCCGCCCAACCCGCTGTCGCGCAATAAAACTGATAACATCCGCCGTCAGCGAAAACAGGATGATCGCCACAGCAAGGCTGATCAGGATGAACCTCGCCTGCACCAGCAAAAACAGCACGACCGCAAAGGCGATGATCACCAGCGCAGCTGTCTGCACCCGGGCCAGATCGAACCGCTGGGCGTTGGTGTCATCGGGGGGTGGGACGTGCATCATGTGACTTAACTCTTAGGAGGCCCGATGTTTATGCGCAGCCCAGCCACAGGTTTCAATGGTCCGGCGCGGAATATAGCGATCTGCCTCTTGCACCCCCTCAAACCCTTGGCTAAATACGCCACAACGGATCGGTGGCCGAGTGGTCGAAGGCGCACGCCTGGAAAGTGTGTAGGCGGGGAACCGTCTCCAGGGTTCGAATCCCTGTCGATCCGCCATAAAACATATCAAGAGTTTGTTTTTATAAGCTTTTTGTTAGCTTGTTGTGCTGAACTGCCAAAAGAACCGCCAACCTGAAAATGATGCTTTTGGTTCTGTTCACGAGGCATCTGGTATAAACCTTCAGTTTTATGCGCTTCAAAATCCTGTATATTTTTTGGCGATCCATGTCCTGCGGCAAGGTAGGAAAAAAATGTGCAGATCTACCTGTTGGAACATGTTGCTTTCTTGTTCCTCCTCATTCAACGGTTTTAAAATTTTATTCCCTGTGGAGGGCAGAACAGGTCTAGCTATACTCCGAGTCTCACATAAGCCGAATTTGAAGTCTTGACGGCTGGGTTTGAAACGATTCAGCTATGTCTAAGATCCGCCCCGGCTTTCTTTCTTCAGCAGACCGTATCGAGCTTGATGATTGCGTGCGTCGCCAGCGCGAGGATCGAGGCATTGCCCGCCGGGCAAATGCGATCCTGCTGCTCGACGACGGGGAAAGCTGTGCTCGGATCGCAAAGTTTATCTACTTGGACGACGATACGATCCGGGGCTGGCATAAAACCTTTCTGCAAGATGGTTGGGATGCGCTTGCCTTCGACGGCTGGAAGCGCGCTTCTGTCGCTCGACGGTCGAGATCAGGGCCCATGTCGCAGCTGAGTGCGGTCTGAACTATTCCCATTCTGGCTGCATTTAACTTCTGGCCCGACTGGGCTTTGAATACCGCAAGCCCAAGTCCCTGCCGCGCGTGGCATCAGCGCAAATGCAGACCGCTTTCATCGCATTTTACGAACGCCTGATGCGGGAGTTGCCTGGAGATGAAGCCGTCGACTTTGCCCCCTCTTGTCTTATGATTTTCCAATGCCCCAGCGTAATACTGGGCTAGTGCGCTGCATGTCTTTGCAGCGCACTGGCGGGGTGGATCGTACCCCTCTTGGTCTCTTTGGGCCGTCCATGAGTAAGATCGCCCCGCCATTTCTTTCAACCTGAACGGATACTTGGGCGCGAGGCCCGTATGACAAGAATAGGTAAAGGGAAAGTAATGCAGGATACAATTGGGATAGATGTTTCGAAGGCAACTCTAGATGCATATTGGCTGTCTGGAAAACAACACCTGGTTTTTAGCAACGATCTAGCCGGGCTAAAACAACTTGTCCGCTGGATCTGCAAAGCCAAGGCAGATTTGACGGTTTTTGAAGCGACAGGCGTCTACGACCGGTTACTTCAGGCGCAACTGGCCTCACATGGCCTGCCTTTTTCTCGAGTTAACCCCAAACAAGCACGTCGTTTTGCCGAGGGTATTGGCCAACTGGCCAAGACGGATAAAGTTGATGCCGTCCTTTTAGCACGAATGGGGTCACTTCTTGATCTCAAGGCTGAGACGCCTCGAGCGCAAAGTACGAATGATCTTAAAGACTTGGCAACAGCTCGTCAGGCCCTGATTAGAGATCGTACTGCAGCGAAAGCACGCACACAAACAGCCTCCGTCCTTTTGCTCAAGGCGCAGCTCAGTCGTCGTTTGAAACAGATCGAACGCGATTTAGTGCTGGTCGATGCGGCCATCCTAAGCGTGATTGCGAAGGACGAGACCCTTTCGGAGAGCGCCAAAATCCTGACAAGTATTCCCGGAATTGCGACGGTAACTGCTTGCGCGATGCTTGCACAAATGCCCGAACTAGGGACGCTCTCAGGTAAGCAAGCAGCGTCTCTGGCTGGCCTCGCGCCAATGTCACGACAATCGGGCAAATGGCAGGGGCGAGAGCACATTCGTGGTGGCCGCGCAGAAATGCGCCGATCACTCTACTTGCCCGCAGTAGTCGCAACACGCTTCAACCCTGACATGAAGACAAAGTATGATCAGTTGGTTGCCTCAGGAAAATGCAAGAAACTGGCAATTACCGCGATCATGCGCAAGCTGTTAGTCATGGCTAACTCCCTTCTACGGGATCGAAGGAATTGGACCAAAGCCCATCCTTGACCAATACGGATACTCATGG
>Ga0222707_1000524_pt1 | contig 10906 bp, 9 predicted proteins | sample AntAcemetage1574_FD_179831 | JGI IMG/M metagenome (GOLD analysis project Ga0222707, IMG submission 179831) | Saline water microbial communities from Ace Lake, Antarctica - #1574 | ecosystem: Environmental > Aquatic > Non-marine Saline and Alkaline > Saline | place: Antarctica: Ace Lake...
GGTCACGGAGCGACGCAAGCCCGCTCATGACACCGGATTGCTCAGTTTCCGACGGCCTTCAACCACACGCGACGTGCTTCGAGGGCTTCGGTGATCTCCGCGGTGCGCCGGTCATCCTTTGCGGCGATTGCCACCGCGAGATCAGTCTCAAGCCCCGCAATAGCGCGCTCGAGTTGGGCGGCGAGGCCCTCAGAGCGCGCCTTCTTTTCAGGATCAGAGCGATTCCAGTGGTCTTCTTCAAGCTTTTTCACGGCAAGCTCGATCTGACGCATACGGTCTTCGACAGTCTTGACCTGGTCGCGCGGCACCTTGCCGGCGGCATCCCATTTTCGCTGGATGCTCGAGAGCCGAGCTCGTGCCTGCACCCGATCGGTCGCTGACAGCAGGGGGGTAGCTTCGTCGAGAATCTCGAGCTTAACAACCAGATTCGCGGCAAATGCTTCGTTGTCGCGTGCGTCTACTTCGAGTTTGACGGCGTACAGAGCGTCGCCCGCGGCTTTGAACTGCAGCCACATTGCGTCGTCAATTTTTTTACCCGCCCGACCGGCCAATTTCCATTCGTCAAGCAGGCGTCGGTAGGTGGCAATGCCGTCTGCCCCCTGGGGTGTCAGGGCGAGTGCCTTATCGACGAGGGCCTGCTTGCGCGTGCGCACCTCTTTGTGTTCGGAGTCGAGCGTGGCAAAAAACGTACGGCGGTGTGACTCGACAGTGGTGCGGGCTGCGCGAAAGCGCTTCCACAGGTCGTCGCCCTGCTTCTTGGAAACGCGGGGACCGTTTTGCTGATGGTCTTTCCAGCGGGTGAATAGCTCGTCCAGCGACGCAGAGGTTTGCTTCCACTGCATGGTCTGGGGGTCTTTTGCGGCGAGGGCTTCTGCTGCTTCAACAATGGCCGTGCGCTCTGCCAACGCCAGCTCCGTGGCAGCTGTGGCCACCGCGCGTTGGGCTTCGGTCAGCTTTTCGACCGTCTCAGTGAGCGCCGCAACACGGTTGCGCAGCGCCTCGATGTTTCCGACTGCGGAGGGCGTCTGCAGGGCCGCCGTGAGCGTTGTCACCGTCTTCGCGATGTCGTTCGCGGGTGCCCCGTTCTTCGCCCGCTGCTCAAGAAGACGCACCTGACCATCGAGCTCGACAAATTTGCGGGTGAAGTAGGCCAGGGCCTCATCGGGGGTGCCGTCAGGGTATTGACCGACGGCGCGCTCAACGCCCTGGTCGGTTACGAAGACCGTGCCGGTCTCGTCGACCCGGCCCCACGGAGCTGTTTCATTCACTGACACGTCAGACTCATCCTCATCAGGTGCTCACGTGCGGCTGTGGCCGCACCATGGGCGAGCCTATTGCACTGCCTCGGCTGGCTGGGGGGCAGGTGCTCGAAGCCGGCGGATTGCTACTGGATCGTGATACCGGAGAGGACCGTGCCGACAGCCGGTGCGCCGTCGAATCCGCCACCCTCGACTCCGGCAGCTGTGACGCTGCTGATCAGGGTATCCAGGCCACTGGTGATGCGCCCCATCACGGTATAGCCACCGGCTTCATCGGCGGGGATGGGGGAGTCTCCGTAGACGATGAAGAACTGGCTACCCATGCTGGAGGCGTCTGAGCCCTGTCGAGCCATCGCAATCACACCCGTGGTGTACACGTTGTCGAGCGGTGCGTTTTCGATCGGGCCGAACCGATAGTCGGGGCCTCCCGTTCCGTCGCCGGCAGGATCACCGCACTGCAGCAAGAAGGCACCCTCGGTGGTGAGCCGATGACAAGAAAGTCCGGTGTAAAAACCGCTCTGGACAAGCGATACAAATGACGCGACGGCCTGAGGGGCTGCAAGGCCGTCGAGTTCGTACTGCAACTCAATAGTCTCGTTCACTGTCATAGCGCCCTGCCAGGTGCGAAACTCGCTGAGGGCGGCGTCCGGGGCTAGCGCGCTGGGGTCGGCGCTGGCATCAGGGGCAGGGCTGGCACTCGGGTCGGCGATGGCGGCAGGCTCGGGAGTGCCTGGACCGGCCGTGAAGTAGACGATCTGGGCGGTGGTGGCCAGCGCCACGACCGCGACGAGCGCCACGACGGCGACAATATTGTCGCGCTTACGGCGTGCCACCTTTGCCTCGTGTGTGGTGCGGCGTGCCTTGTAGCGACGCAGGCGATCCTGAGTCTCACGGTTGTTGACCGATGCGGGTGCCACTGCTCCTCCGTCTGGCTGCGGGCGATGATGTGTACGGCCTGCGCCGACGTGAATCTTAGTCGAGGGCTGAGCGATACTGTGTGCGGCCTCGGCGATCAGGCGTACCAGGTCAACGTTCGGAGGCAGATGGCAGTAGGCAGACGGCAGACGGCAGACGGCAGTAGCCTGAGGGTATGGATGCTCAGCCGGGGCTCGGCTCTGCCGCTGTGCCTCTCGCCGTGCGCATGCGCCCCACGCGACTTGATGAGGTCGCTGGTCAGCGGCACCTTTTGAGGCCTGGATCGCCGCTCATGAGCCTTGCCAGCGACGACCCCGACCGAGCCCCCAGCGCAGTGTCAGTCATCTTGTGGGGTCCACCAGGAACAGGTAAAACCACCCTCGCTCAGGCGATCGCGCGGTCGAGTGGCCGACGGTTTGTGGAGTTGTCTGCTGTCACGGCAGGCGTCCGGGATGTGCGCGAGGTCATGGAGCGGGCGCTGGCCGACCGTGATCTGTACGGCACCTCAACAGTGCTGTTCCTCGACGAGATTCACCGGTTCACGAAGGCCCAACAAGACGCTCTACTGCCGGGGGTCGAAAACGGCTGGGTGATTCTCATTGCCGCCACCACGGAGAACCCCTCGTTCTCAGTGATTGCACCCCTGCTCAGCCGCAGTTTGCTGTTGACGCTCGAAACCCTCAGCGATGACGACCTTGGACTTTTGGTGGACCGCGCCGTGATTGACCCGCGTGGACTGAACGGCCGTATTCAGCTCGAGCCGGCGGGGCGCGAAGCAATCGTTCGGCTCGCCTCCGGCGACGCGCGGCGCGCGCTCACCGCTTTGGAGGCTGCGGCACAGTCAGCCGTCGCACAGTCGATAGATTCGGGCTCAGATTCTGAAAACCCGCTTCCCAGCGTGTCGGCCGAAGTCGTGGCAATGGCGGTGGACCGGGCACTGCTGCGCTACGACCGGCAGGGTGATGAGCACTACGACGTCATCAGCGCGTTCATCAAGTCCATTCGCGGCAGCGACCCCGACGCAGCCCTGCACTATCTCGCCCGCATGATTCAGGCGGGTGAAGACCCGCGATTTATCGCGCGACGCGTCATCATCTCTGCCTCCGAAGATGTGGGCATGGCAGACCCGCAGGCCCTTGGCATCGCGGTGGCGGCCGCTCAGGCGGTGGCCCTGATCGGTATGCCCGAGGGGCGTATCCCGCTGGCTGAGGCCGTCGTGTATCTGGCCACGGCGCCTAAGTCGAACGCCGCCTACCTGGGTATCGACGCAGCGATAGCGGATGTGACGGCAGGGCGGCTCGGACGAGTGCCGAAGCCCATGCGCGATGCCCATTACCCGGGCGCCAAGCGACTGGGTCACGGCAAGGGATACGTGTATCCGCACGACCTCGCCGTTGGCGTTGCCGAGCAGCAGTATCTTCCTGATGTGTTGGCGGGCACTCGGTACTATCACCCCACCGAGCGCGGGCACGAGCGAGAGATCAGTGCGCGGCTGGCAAAGCTTCGGGCGATCACCGGCGGCGACCTGGCCGCCGACACGTAATACCGGCACACCGGGCGACGGGGCCCGGCTCTGGTAAGCTTTCGTGGCCCGTCAGATATGGGCACATCCTCCCTCGTAGCTTCCACCGATTCGCCCCGGCGTGCATTCGGTTCGGACGGAGAGATGTACGTCCGTGAGCCGCTGAAATTCTCGGCCACGACCATGGAAGGAAACCGTGTCTACTAAGTCACGTACCCGCAGTAAAACCCGTCTTTCTCGCGCGCTTGGCATTGCCCTCACCCCGAAGGCCGCCAAGTACCTCGAAAAGCGTCCGTACGCGCCCGGTGAGCACGGCCGCACGAAGCGCAAAACTGACAGCGACTATGCCGTTCGCCTTCGCGAGAAGCAGCGTCTGCGTGCCCAGTACGGCATCCGCGAGGCTCAGCTGAAAATTGCCTTCAACGAGGCACGTCGCGCTTCTGGCTTGACCGGTGAAAACCTGGTCGAATTGCTCGAGATGCGTCTTGACGCCCTGATTTTGCGGGCCGGCATCGCGCGCACTACTGCTCAGGCACGTCAGATGGTTGTGCACCGCCACATCTTGGTTGACGGTCAGCTCGTTGACCGTCCGTCATTCCGCGTCAAGCCGGGCCAGCTCATCCACGTGAAGCCGCGCAGCGAAGGCATGGAGCCTTTCCAGGTCGCTGCCGCCGGTGGTCACGTTGACGTGCTTCCGACGCTTCCTGCCTACCTTGAGGTCGAACTCGACAAGCTGCAAGCGCGCCTGGTGCGCCGCCCGAAGCGCGCCGAGGTTCCGGTGACCTGCGAAGTGCAGTTGGTCGTGGAGTACTACGCCGCTCGCTAATTTTCACCACCGCGTCGTGGCGTTTAGCGCCGCGCACCACACACAGAGGGGCCCGGCATCACGCCGGGCCCCTCTGTGTGTTCGGCCGCTAGGCTTGCAATGCCCACTGGCGTGGGCGCACTGCCCACCACTCGACTTTTTTACGAGGGAGCAATCATGCAGAACACACTGTGGTTCGTCGTTGGTATCAGCGTTGGCTTTATCGCCGCGCACCAGGTGTCGAAGACACCCCAGGGTCAGCAGTTCTTCGACGGTGTTGACACTAAAGCCCGCGAATTTGGGTCAGCAGTAGTCGATGGGTACAAGCAGCGTGAGGCCGAGCTTCGCGCGGCCGTTGCGGAGGCCGAAGACACCATCGCTGACCTCACCAGCCGCCTCAGCTAACTGGTGGGGCGCCGCCCCCGCCCCTCGATTCAGGAGCCATTCTCGCCCCATGCACACCGCCGACATTCAGCGCCGGTGGCTCGAGTTCTTCGGAACCCGCGGTCACACCATCGTGCCCTCCGCATCCCTCGTCAGTGATGACCCCACCCTGCTCTTCACCGTTGCGGGCATGGTGCCCTTCGTCCCGTATCTGACGGGAATTGTTCCGGCGCCCTACCCGCGCGCCACCAGCGTGCAAAAGTGCATTCGCACCAACGACATTGAAGAGGTCGGTAAGACGCCGAGGCACGGCACCTTCTTCCAAATGAATGGCAATTTCTCGTTCGGCGATTATTTCAAAGCGGGAGCCATTGGCTATGCCTGGGAATTGTTGACAACGTCGGAGTCGGATGGCGGCTTGGGTTTTCACGAAAAAGACCTGTGGGTGACGGTCTATAAAGACGACGACGAGGCCATTTCGCTGTGGAAGTCGATCGCGGGACTGCCTGATGACCGGATTCAGCGCCTGGATATGGACACCAACTATTGGTCGACCGGCCAAGCAGGGCCGGCAGGTCCGTGCAGTGAGATCTTCTTTGACCGGGGTCCGGCCTACGGTATCGACGGTGGCCCGGCGACTGATGACGATCGTTACGTTGAAATTTGGAACCTCGTCTTCATGCAGTATCTGCGTGGAGAGGGCACGGGCAAGAACGACTTCGAGATCTTGGGTGAGCTGCCCAACAAAAACATCGACACTGGCATGGGCATGGAGCGCGTGGCGTTTTTGACCCAGGGCGTCGAGAACATGTATGAAATCGACCAGGTGCGTCCGGTTCTGGATGCTGCCGCAGAGCTTTCTGGTCGGCGCTACGGCGCCGTGCGCGACGACGACGTGCGTATGCGCGTCATTGCCGATCACGTGCGCTCCGCACTCATGTTGATGACAGATGGGGTTGCACCCGGCAACGAGGGCCGCGGCTACATTTTGCGTCGCCTGCTTCGCCGCAGCATCCGTGCCATGCGTCTGCTCGGAGTCGATGCTCCCAGCTTCGATGTTCTGTTTGCGGCCTCGCGCGACGCGATGAGTTCGGCGTACCCCGAGATCTCAGAACACTATGACCGCGTGTCGCGGTTAGCGCTGGGTGAAGAAGAAGCCTTCTTGCGCACGCTGGCGGCGGGCACCACCATTCTCGATCTGGCGGTGGAGCAGACAACGGCAGCGGGGGCTGCAACCCTCCCGGGCGAAACAGTGTTTCAACTGCACGACACTTTTGGCTTTCCGATCGATCTCACCCTCGAGATGGCCGAAGAGAACGGTCTCACGGTCGATCGAGCTGAATTTGATCGCCTCATGACCGAGCAACGTTCGAGGGCTAAAGCCGACGCGAAGTCGAAAAAGGGTTCCCTCGCTGATCTGACTGTGTACGGCGAGTTTCGCGCCGCCGGAGAGACCCGTTTTCTGGGCTACGACGAGCTCCACACGCAGACCACCGTGCTCGGAATTCTCGTTGCCGGCCAGAGCGTGCCGGTGGCGCAGGCCGGCGACATCGCTGAGGTGATACTTGCCGAGACGACACTGTATGCCGAGTCAGGTGGCCAAGACAGTGATGAGGGTTCCATTGTCGGAACTGGCTTTAACCTCGAAGTGCTCGACGTGCAAAAGCCCATCAAGGGGCTCATCAGTCACACCGTGCAGGTGCGCTTCGGTGAGGTGCATGTGGGCGACGTCGCGACGACGCAGGTTGACGCCGTCTATCGCCGTTCGGCCGCGCAAGCGCACTCTGCGACCCACGTCATTCACGCCGCGCTGCGGCAGACACTCGGCAACGACGCCCACCAGTCGGGTTCGTATAACAAAGCTGGGTACATGCGTCTCGACTTCAGCTGGAATCAGGCACTGTCGCCGGCAACGCGCAGCGAGATCGAAGAGATCAGCAATATTGCCGTGCGTGACAATTTGCCCGTCGAGACACGCGTCATGGCACTCGATGACGCCAAGTCTTTGGGTGCGATGGCACTGTTTGGCGAAAAGTACGGTGACACCGTTCGCGTGGTCGATATTGGCGGCGTGTGGTCGCGCGAACTGTGTGCGGGCGTCCACGTGGGTGGTTCGGCCGAAATTGGCATGATCAACCTGGTGAGCGAGTCGTCGGTGGGGTCAACCAACCGGCGCGTCGAAGCACTCGTGGGCCTGGAAGCTTTTCGCGAGTTCGCCACGGAGCGTGCCCTCGTGCAGCAGCTCACCAGCAACCTCAAAACACCCCGCGATCAGCTTGTTGGCCGCATTAGTGATTTGAGCGCGCAGCTCAAGGCCGCCGAGAAGACCGTGGCGCAGTTTGAATCCGCCCGGTTGGCCGAGAAGGTTCCTGACCTGGTGGCAGGCGCGTCAGCTCTGGGGCGCTTCACCGTGGTGGCCGCGAATCTTGGCGTGCTGGGCTCACCCGACGACGTTCGAACACTCGCAACGACCGTGCGGTCACGGCTGCAGGATGCGCCCGCCGTAGTGGTGTTGGCTGCGAGTGTGGCCGGCAAGGCCACCGTCATCGTTGCCACCACGCCGGCGGCGCGCGACGCGGGCGCCCAAGCAGGCGTGCTGGCACGCATTGCTTCGGGAGTTCTGGGGGGTGGCGGCGGCGGTAAAGACGATCTGGCTCAGGGTGGCGGCACTGATCCCTCGGCTATTCCCGCCGCGATTGAGGCCGTCCTGGCGCACCTGCGGGCCTGAGAGATGCGCGTCGGGGTGCGGCTTGGTATCGACGTCGGTCAGGCTCGAGTGGGTGTTGCTCGGTGTGACCCGCACGGCATTCTTGCAACCCCGGTACAGACGCTTGCACGACGCGACCAGCCCGTTGTGAGCATCCGCCGGATGGTCGACGAGTGCGATGCTGTCGAGGTGATTGTTGGCCTGCCGCTGTCATTGAGCGGTGCCGAAACCGCGTCGACACGTGATTCGCGCGAGTTTGCACTGCTGCTGGCAAACGCGCTCGGCGTGTCGGTGCGCCTTGTTGATGAGCGCCTCACCACCGTCAGTGCCGCGCGCGGGCTACGCGAAGCAGGCCGCACCGCGAAAAACTCTCGATCCGTCGTCGATCAAGTCGCCGCTGTTATTCTTCTGCAACACGCCCTCGACGTGGAAGCATCGACCGGCAAACCGCCCGGAGTGCTCGTCGAGCCGGAGGAAAGCGGGCCGACCGCGTGACCGACAGCACCCGAGGTAACGACGGAGACGAACCCGTCGCCTCGCACCCCGCCGAAAGCACGAGCACCCCCGATCTGTGGGATGACCTTTTTCGTGTAAAGCCCAGCGACGATGAACCTGCCGCCGTGGGGGCTACGACCAGTGGCACCGGCACCGGACCCCCCGGTGTTGCGGCAGTCGGCGCGGCCGCGGACACCCGTCGAGCAGCGCGCGGGCGAACTCCGTCAAGGCCGGCCGGCCGCACCAGGCGACGGTGGCCCTGGGTCGTTCTGGGTGTGTTCGCACTGCTGGCGGGCTTTGTTGCCGCGGGGGCCGCGTATGTCTGGGTGAACTACGAATCTCAGGTGCGCGAAGTGTTGGGGTGGCAACTGCCGAACGATTTTTCCGGCACCGGCAATGGCACTGAGGTGCTCGTGACCATTTACAGCGGCGAGATTGGCGCTGACGTCGCCACCTCTCTTGTCGAGCAGGGCGTCACGATGACCTTTGACGCGTTTTACGACCTGTTGCTCGCTGATGACTCGATCGCGTTCACTCCCGGCACCTTCCGTTTGCAAGAGGAGATGTCGGCGCAGGTGGCGTTAGATGCGCTACGTGACCCGGCGAACAGGGTTGATTTCAGCGCAACGGTGCGCGAAGGATTGCGAGCGGGAGAAGTCATCGAAGTGTTGTCAGCGGGCACTGGGCTGCCACTGGCCGACTATGAAGCCGCGATTGCTAACCCCGCAGCTTTTGGCATTCCGGATACCGCCCCGAATATCGAGGGCTACCTTTTTCCGGCCACCTACACGTTCGAGCCCAACACGACGGCGGAAGACCACGTCCGGACGCTCGTCAATGAGATGTTCTCTCGTCTTGACGCTGCCGGAGTTGCCGAGCAAGACCGACACACGGTCTTGACGAAGGCGTCGTTGATTCAGCGCGAAGCACGGTTGCCCGACGACTTTTACCGGGTGTCTCGCGTCATTGAGAACCGCCTCGCTGATGGATGGCGTCTCGAGTTCGACTCGGCCACCCAGTACGGTGCGGGCGAGACCGGATCAGTGTGGTCAAGCGGCGACGCGCTCGATGCCGATAATCCCTACAACACGTACGCGATCGAAGGCCTACCGATCGGGCCGATTGCAGCACCCGGTGATCTCGCGATCGATGCCGTGCTGAACCCGGCCGACGGGCCCTGGTACTTCTTCGTGACGATCAACCTCGCCACGGGAGAAACCCAGTTCTCAGAGACCAACGCGCAGCATGACCAGGGGGTTGCAGTGTTGCGGGCCTGGTGTCGCGCCAGTGATGACAACGCTGTCTACTGTGAGTAGACGCCTGGCGGTGCTGGGTGACCCCGTCGAACACTCCCTGTCGCCCCTGTTGCACGCCGCAGCATACGCGCACCTGGGTCTTGAGTGGGGTTACGGGCGTGCAGTGGTGCGTGGGGGAGAGCTACGAGGCTTCATTGACGGGCTCGATCCATCGTGGCGCGGTATCTCGGCGACCATGCCGTTGAAAGAAGAGACGCTGCGGTTGGCTGATTCCAGCGACGAGGTGGTGCGCCTGACCGGCGCTGCGAACACGCTGCTCTTGGCTGACGGTGGTGAACGCATCGCACGAAACACCGACGTTGCCGGCATCGAGCGGGCCCTTCAGGATGCCGGGCTGAGCTCTGCCACTCACGCGGTGATTGCCGGGGCTGGGGCGACCGCACGTTCGGCACTGGTCGCGCTCGATCGGCTCGGACTGCGGTCGGTGACGGTTGCCGTTCGCGACCCAGCCCGAGCCGTGGCCCTGCGCACGCTGGCGGACGAATTGGGCCTCGAATTCGACGTGGTCAGCCTTGCTGACTTTCATGAAGTGGTTGATGGTGCTGACGTGGTGGCGTGGACTCTGCCCAATGGTGTCGCACTGGATCATGTGATGCCGCGTGAAACTCGGTCGACTGCGGTTGCTCTCGACGTGACGTACTACCCGTGGCCCGGACCGTTGGCGGCTCAGTGGCTCGAAGTGGGCGGTCGTGTCGCATCGGGTCGCGACATGCTGCTGCACCAGGCCGTGCGTCAGGTGCGGTTTTTTGTCTCCGGTCAGACCGAAAATCCACTCGCCGATGAGGCAGACGTGGAAGCCGCAATGCGTGACGCGCTCGGCGCGGCGTGAACTACCCAGTCGAATCAGGCGGGCTTTGAGCCGCTGCTGGCATGGGAAGATGAAGGCATGTTGCGTTGGTTGACCGCCGGAGAATCTCACGGACCCGAACTCATTGCCGTCTTGGAGGGGATGCCCGCGGGTGTGCCCGTGCTGCGAGAGGCGATTCAGGCCGATCTGCAGCGCCGCAAACTCGGGTATGGGCGCGGAGCCCGCCAGAAATTTGAGCAAGACGAGCTCACCGTGTCGGGCGGGGTGCGCCACGGGGTGAGCATGGGCAGCCCGATCGCGCTACGCATCGGTAATACCGAGTGGCCGAAATGGTCAACGATCATGAGCGCTGACCCCGTCGATCCGGCCGAGTTGACAGGCGCACGCGGTGCGCCCCTCACGCGGCCACGCCCCGGTCACGCTGACCTGGTGGGTATGCAAAAGTATGGCTTCACTGAGTCGCGTCCGGTTTTAGAGCGGGCGAGCGCGCGCGAGACGGCGGCACGTGTGGCACTGGGCGCTGTCGCCCGGTCTTTTCTCGGCGAGCTCGGCGTGCGTTTGGTCTCGCACACGCTGGCCATCGGGCCAGTGCGCGTACCCGATGGTGCCGCTCTGCCGCTGCCGCTACGTGCCGACGTCGACTATCTCGACGCCGACCCGCTGCGCTGCTTTCACGCTGAAACCAGCGTGGCAAT
>Ga0222707_1000525_pt1 | contig 10892 bp, 10 predicted proteins | sample AntAcemetage1574_FD_179831 | JGI IMG/M metagenome (GOLD analysis project Ga0222707, IMG submission 179831) | Saline water microbial communities from Ace Lake, Antarctica - #1574 | ecosystem: Environmental > Aquatic > Non-marine Saline and Alkaline > Saline | place: Antarctica: Ace Lake...
AGGGGTGCGGTCTATAACCCCCGACGCTATCCCAACATTGTTTCTTCTATAAGTAAATCAAGCAGTAATGATGCTGCGTGGTTATCAAAAGCAGAAGAACAAATGGCGAGAACGACACCTTATGGCGGCACAGAGCTGTCAAAATTTATCACCCACCGGATCGTCGAGCTCAAGCCCCGCAAAAGCCAGGCCGAGATCGCATCTGAAGCAGGTTTCATCAGCCCGAACATGCTGTCCATGATCAAGGCCGGCACGACCAAACTGGCGCTCGACCGCGTTACTGATCTGGCGCGCGCGCTGGATACCGACCCGGCGCGGCTGTTCCGGATGGCGATGCTCCAGTCAGGGCATGAGACGACACGCCCTGTGGTTGAGGAAGTGTTCGGCACGCTCGTTAGTCGCAACGAGGTTGATTGGTTGAAGGCGATACGTGAAGCTTCAGGCGAAACTGATCCAACGCTGACAGGGCGTGCAAGGTCTGCCATCCGGGGGATCTTTGGAAAATGACTCATGCCCCAGCTTCGATCTTCCATCCCGAGCTTGAAGACCTGACGGAGAACGAACGGGCATGGGTTGGCTTTCTCCGGCTGATCACCCAAGATATCGATCCAGCACCGACGCTTGCTCGCGTCCAAGCCCTGCGCTGCGTGTTTTCAGAATCTCACTCTTCCGGCGAAGATAGAAGTTTGGAAGGTCCCTGACTAAGGTTCTGCGGCCGAGATTTGCTATCTGAACGAAGAAGGCTGTCGATCCAAAGCGGCTGCAGACGACGAAGAACAATCAGGGATCGCCATCGGCGCCCACGTGAAGTGATAGTCACAACTCTCACGTTTGTCGCATGTAAGGTAAGATTACCTAACCTAAAATCTGCCAACTTATGTCAACCTAGATGACAACTTACGTCAACTTGCATGTAAACTTAGAAGACCAAATTTGACCCATATGTCAACTTAGCCGGATCAGGCTGACAACCGAAATGTCAACAAAACAAGGCAATACGCAAACATAAGTTGGCTCTTTTTCCGAAGAGGCGAAAAACCGGCTCGAAATTATACATGCCCATCACTCACGTCCCATTCAATCTAGGTTGAGCAAGCCCATAGCGAAGCGCGGCAGAGCATCAACTTACATTCCTGCACCAGGGAGAAGCAAGCGCACCAGGACGTGCTCTGACGGCCTCTATATTGAGCTACAGCGCATACCAAACCTGAGAGATACCATAGAGAGGTTCGGAAGTGGGCGGCAACGGTTAGAGTGCGCACCGTATGCACCAATCCTGCGAAGGCGCGCGTAGAAAGATGATCAGGGCTGAGCTTGGCTGGGCCGAACCGGAAGAGAAGACCTGCGGCAGGAAGAGTTGGTCGGCGCCCCATTCACGGGTCGTCTTGGATACCTGTGGAACTCCACCTTGGCTTATGTTGAGCCACGAGATTCAAGTAAAGAGCGCGCTAAAAAATGTGACTTTCGGCCCATTGCTGCCGTTCGCCCACCCTCGGTCATGCTGCAGTGCGGTCCGTCAGACCGGACTTTCGTTGGGCTTGTTGGTTCTGGCGTCGATTCCCAGCTAAACTCAATCAATTGAACAACGTCAACTGTTATGAAGAATAGTCCAACGGAGACCTAGATGATCGATTTTTTGGATGAGTTGCTCGCCAAGGGTATCACTGAAGAAACCGTAATGCCGGATAGCATTAGAGGATTCCTCAGCGAAGATCCATTGCACCAATCGAAATGGAAAACCTATTATCAATCAGCAAATCACCCAAGATGGGGTGTTTTGCTGATTTCAGAACCAGATCGACTGACTCAGTTAGAGGCAGAAATAGAAAACACAAGAAAGCTAGAGTTCCATTGCTTTCATGTGCCGGAAATGGGCGACGAAGTACATTCGATCGTCAACCACTTGAATGGTCCCGACCAACTGCTGGCTGTGATTGTCGAGCACGTGGACGGCGCAGGGCCGTTTAAAGTAACAACGTCACCGAGGACTACCCACGACACCGGTCACGACAGCGTTGAACACCGGGCTCGGCCTGCTCATACTTCTGGATCTCGCGGCCCGGTTCTGGATCTCCGAAAACCTGCGCCGGGAACTGACGCGCATTTACACCCTTGCCGATCTGATCGTCGTGCTGTCCCTGCTATTGGCACCGCTTGTAACTGAGAACCTCGCGTTCCTGCGTGTGCTGAGGGGGCTGCGGCTCATTCACGCCTATCACCTGTTACGGGACCTTCGGCGCGAAAGCCTGTTCTTCCGGCGCCACGAAGACGCGATCCTAGCCGCAGTAAACCTGTTCGTCTTTATCTTCGTGACCACGTCGTTCGTATTCGTGCTGGCCTTCGACGAAGGAGCTGGCATCGTGGGCTACGTTGATGCGCTCTATTTTACGGTGGCGACGCTCACGACGACGGGCTTTGGCGATATCACCATGACGACAACCGGCGGGAAGCTGCTGTCGGTGTTTATCATGGTCGTGGGTGTCGCGCTATTTGTGCAATTGGCACGGGCCATCTTCCAGCCCTCCAAGATCAAGCATCAATGCCCGGAATGCGGCCTGAACAGACACGAACCCGATGCGATCCACTGCAAGCATTGTGGTGAGCCATTGAAGATCGAGACGGAGGGCGACACCGGAACGTGAACGCTCCAGCATTTCGCATGATTTCTGACCATTGCAGCCGAGTATTGGAATGACGCGAACAGAAATCGCTGTATCCTAAGTCTGCACTGTTTCATGTAATTTGGGGGGGAGGAATGGCTCTACTCCCAGGGAGGCACGGGTGGGTGGGCTGATAAAACAGGAGCGAAGTCCTAGAAATCATGCGCAGATGTCATGGGGATGCCTATTGTCGCCACGAGAACCCCTGGCGCAATTCCACCCTCCACCGCATTTGACACATTCTAGTAATCCTCAGCGTCAATTACTTGTCTTGGAAAAAGGCAGATTCCGCCTGCAATGCTGCCTCTGTTGACCGGGGTCCTATCCGAGTTCCAAGAGACTACTGCTCAAGCCCGTCGATAATACGGATAAAACCTGTTCATCGAACTACAGGAAGGTCAGATAATCGGGTCGTGTAACGCGGGCTCCGATGATCCGAACGCAGCTGCCATGGGCGTTTCATCCCTTCGCTCGCCAACACCATCGTTTTTTTCCCGAAACGATCATTCACCTGATCAAGCGCGGTCATCAATGCGCGCGATTTTGGCTTCTCGACATCAAACAAGGTTCTTGGCCGATCCTCGATATGCACCAGGTCATCGAGCAAAATACCTGCCTTCGTAAACCCGAACTCTTGGACCGTGGCTTTCGGCCAGGCGGCCTGTGCGCACCATCGTGCTGCTTGAACAAGGTCAAATGTATCCGAGGACATCGGCGTCATCCGGATAGAGCGTGACCCCGAGTATTGCGGTCGATCCTGTCGGTGCCGGTTGGTGTGATAGAAGACCGTTAGCGTCCCAGCCACCAGACCGTGCTGGCGCAGCTTTTCCGCGGCGCGGGTCGCGTGGGCAGTGATGGCCTGAAACAACGTATCGAAGTCCGTTATGGGTGTTCCGGCTGAGCGTGTTACCGCCATACCTTTGCGCTGGGGTTCAATGTCATCGAAGGCGAGGCAAGGCTCACCCTGCAGTTCCAGCACAGTCCGTTCGAGAACGACTGTGCCAAGCCCACGCGCTTGCCTAATGGGCATGTCGCGAAGCTCCGCCGCCGTGCGGATGCCGAGACCATGCAACTTGGCTTCTGTCCGGCTTCCGATCCCCCAGATGTCCCCAACGGGCACCATCGGCAGCAGCCAATCGGCCATCGTTTCATCCATCATATCCAAGACTCCCGCAAAAATTGGGTTCTTCTTGGCAATGTCATTGGCACATTTCGCCAGTGTTTTTGTGGGCGCAATCCCGACGCGCACTGGCACGCCAATGCGCCGCAATACCGCTGAACGCATTTTGCGCGCGTGTTCGGTCCGATCTCTGAATCCACCAAAGTCCAGAAAGCACTCGTCGATCGAGTAAATCTCTACGTTCGGCGTGAAGTCTTCATAGACCTCGACAACACGGCGGGAAATGTCCCCGTATAGTGTGTAGTTGGAACTGAACACACGCACACCATGTGCTTTGATTTTGTCGCGAATGAGGTGCAGAGGCTCACCCATCTTGATGCCGAGCGCCTTTGCCTCATCGCTGCGCGCCACGGCGCAACCATCGTTGTTTGACAGAACGATAACCGGCACGTTTTTCAGGGTCGGGTCGAAGATCCGTTCAGCACTCACGTAGAAGTTTGCGCTGTCGCTGATCGCGATTGGACGCTTCACGCCAGATCGTAGCGTCGCACGACACCAGCGATCACACCCCATATTTCGCTGTCTTCCGTCAACTGAATATCTGGGAAATGCTCCTGACTGTTGGCTGGGGCCAGATAGTATCTGTCTTCGCGCTTGCGCAAGATTTTTGCCGTTACCGCCCCTTCGACCACGGCCAGAACCGCGCGCCCGATCCGCCGCTTTCCAGCACGGTCCACTGCGATGATATCGCCGTCGCGTATACCGACGTCCCAAAGACAGTCACCTTCGACCCGCCACCAGAAGGTCGATGCTGGATGCCGCACTACCCATGCCATCGGGTCGATTTCATCTTCCAGATCATCACCTGCTGGCGACGGGAATCCGGCGCTGGCAGGGACGGAAACGAGGCGCATGGGCAGGCCATTGGCAGCTACAGGCTGTATAATGCGATGCACCGACATTAGAATCTCCCACTTGTTCCTATTTTGTTCTACATCTGTGAGAATGCCGTCACCTGTCAAGTATAACGTCCCGAGAGGGCTACAATTTGGTTTCCGTTTTGCTTTGCAGCGGTCTTGGTAACGCAATAACGCCTTGACATGGGCCAGATTCCTCCAGCTTAGTCTCCGCCTATTTCCTAAGAAATGTTGAGATCCACATGCAGGTTAGTGTTCGCGATAATAATGTAGATCAAGCCCTTCGGGTCTTGAAAAAACGGCTGCAGAGCGAGGGCGTGTTCCGTGAAATGAAGCTCAAGCAACATTTTGAGAAACCGTCTGAGAAAAAGGCGCGCCAGAAAGCTGAAGCAATTCGCCGCGCACGTAAATTGGCGCGCAAAAAGCTGGAACGCGAAGCGTGATACAATCCATTCTTGGCTTTGACGAGTCTCGTACCTCTCGTCGCCAATTAGTGGAGGAGAGTGCTTCGTCAGCGCCACGGCAGCATACCCGATTTTACTCCGGCTAGCTAATTGACGCAGAGCGCGCGGTTTTTACGTCGATTTATCACATTTGACTAAATGCGAAGTCGTATGCCGACCATCTCTTAGCGCGGCGATCGACCAATGCTGCATGGGGATATCAATATGGAGCAGGCATTTGCCTAACACCGAGGTTAAGGTGTTCTATTAACTGTGGAACACAACTCTACCTTCTTACCCTTACCACCTGTGTTTTTACCTCTTCCCATCTGTCCTAGATCCTCATCTATGAAGCACAGCCGTCAACCAACCATTCCGTAGAGAAAGCTGACTGCAAAATCGACGGCGCGCCCGGTGCCTGCATCCTGCTTAGAGCTTCTTCCATTGTGTCCGCAGTCTGCCGAGTGCGTCACCTACCGCCTTGTTCATCTCTGGCCAGTCACTCAAGCTCAACCCCTCACGGTCGTTATTCCGGGGCTTAGGACTCAATCCCTCTCTTTTAGCCAGGTATGTCGCCCGCCGATTCAACTCGACGCCGTAGACCCCTCTGTGAGTCATCTGCGTGATTGTTTCAGTGGTATCTTCGCTCGTGGCTGCACTTGTGGGCAATCTGAACCTGATCAGTTGTTTAGCCACCGCCTTGTATGACACATCTGCCAGATCACTAACGTTCTTAATCCCGGCTGCTTCAAGCGCTTCAAAGCCTGTTAGTGTGCATTCAACGCGGCCGCGGCGTTCCTTGATTGGTAATGGCACTGAGGTGCCCTTATTCTCATTCCTGTGATCTGCGATCTTATGTTGCACGTTGGTCTGGATCTCACCCGCACGGGTGCCACGATAGATATGACCATTCAGATAAAGATCATTACCTTTGCCTGATAGTAAGATGTGGTTTCTCACTTCCGGAATGTTGATCTGACAGTCCGATAACTTCAGTCCTGAATTATTGGCAAACAGGTGCCTCGTCTCAGACTTCCCAACTTTGTTTGTATACACTTGCCGCGCGTCGCCTCTTTTTGGCTTGGTCGCGCTGGTATCCAAGAGCTGATGGTGTGAGGCCCAGTGATGCCGCTGCAAAAGGGCGACAATTTTCTCTCGACCTACCAGTAGTTCCTCCGGGGAGTTTGCACCCTTTGGGTAAAAGTCGACCGCGAGTTCCAACAGGAAGGGTCGCACCGGACGATCAATACCTACACATGTTGTAATTGCATGTATGACTGCCCTTAGCACCTGCGGATCTGGATCCTGCACCTGAATGGCAAAATGCTCACCTTTCGGCGTAAAGCTCGGTAATTCAGGGAGTTGACCCACCCATGGGTTGATGCGCGACTCTAAACCATCGAGCGGCAAACATGCTGGGCTTCGGTCATGAACAAAAACTGTGGCCCCTGTCTTTTTGGCAATCTCCTTGTGTAGCGCGATGGCAGCGATCGCTCGTAACGACCTCAGAGTAATCACCATCCGGTCAATCAATGCGCGCACTCTGACCTGCTTTCGAACATCGAACTCCGGGGTGAAGACCAGCCGGTCCGAGCGGTCCGAGCGGATTGTGCCAGCCTTTAAAGATTTTTGGATTGGTGCGATGGCATAGCTCATAACTGGCAAGGGTGGAATCGGTGCGCTGATGGTCCGGTATCTGCTTTCTTGGTCCGGCGAGGAGTAGCATAGGTCGATGTTGAAACTGCTCGGCAACGAGGCAGGGGCCACGTCCGCTGCAATGACAGGGATCATGGCGTGGGAAGCCTGATTGACGGGAGAGGCGCTAGGTTTCAACAGGGCAATGTTCAGCTGTTCCAGTCTCGCTGACGATCTAACAACGGTTCCATGCCAGTTCACACCGCCAGCCTTGATATGGGCTAGGTATTCCGGAAGAATATACGTCAGTGAACGAAGGGATGAGGTGAACTCTCTGGTTGAGGATTGCTCACCAAAGAGCCTTTGTCGTTGTTCAACGAGCCGCTTTGACGTCACATGAAATACGCTGTTGGCAACCATCTTTCCTGCAATCTTCGACTTATAATCGTTCGCTTGCTGCGCGCCCAATGCACAAGCAACAACTTTTAGCATTGCACGAGGGTCGATCGGCTTGCCGCGACGCTTTGGGCAGCCTGGCATCCCTTCGATAATTAACCATCGTCCGAATACAATCAGCTCAGCATATTTGTTAATCCGACCGTCCCTGCTGATCGAATCCGTAAGAGCCGCAGGAACCTTCTCATTTATTGGCTGAGTCTGCATTGCAACATGGCGATTCACGGCCTTGTTGCACGGAGCCCCACTCGGCTGATATCGGTCACGGCTTATTATCTTGAGGATGCTGTATATGCCGCACAAGTTCAACGCTGATCGGCGTGACAAAATTCCGAAGCATAAGCAGCGGGTGACCAACTGGTCTGAATACAACGAGGGCCTGCGGCGGCGCGGTGATCTGACAGTCTGGATCAGCGAAGACGCGCTTGAGCTGTGGGCGGCTCCACGTCGAACAACCCCTGGAGGTCAGCCATATTACTCTGATCTGGCAATCGAGCTTTGCCTGACACTGGGCATGGTCTTCAAGCAACCGCTGCGGCAGACCCAAGGCTTGATGCGCTCAATCGCGACGCTGCTGGGAGTGGATATTGCAGTGCCTGATTTTTCCACGTTGTCGCGCCGGAGTAACGGTCTGATATTGCGACCAAAGCCAAGGACAGACAACCAAGCCTCGATACAATTGGTGGTAGATAGCACTGGCCTGAAGATCTTCGGCGAGGGCGCATGGCTTGAGGAGAAGCATAAAACCAACGCGAAACGCAAAAGTTGGCGCAAGCTACACCTTGGTCTCGATCTTGTTAGCGGAGAGATCGTCTGCTCTGATCTAACCACGGATGATATTGGAGATCCGACTGCCCTGCCGGTGTTGCTGGATCAAGTCACCGGCCCAGTTGACCTGTTTCTGGCGGACGGTGCGTATGACGGTAATCCAACATCTGATTTGCTTGCGGCTCGGTTTGGGTCGATGATCGAGGTCATAATTCCGCCTCCCAAGAACGCAGTATTCAGTCCGAACGTGGCGCAGCATCCGACGTCACGCGACTGCCATATCGCCGAGATTGAAAGCAAGGGGCGAATAGCATGGCAGAAGTCATCGGGCTACAATCAGCGGAGCCGAGGCGAAACCCTAATGGGCCGCTGGAAGACCGCTATCGGGTCAAAGCTCAAGGCGCGCACTTTCAACAATCAGAAAACAGAAGCCAATATTGGCGTCCGCGTGCTCAACCGGATGACCGAACTTGGCCGCCCCAATTTCCAACGCATCGCATGAAATCCGTCTCGGGTAGGGCGCGTTCCGCGCTTAAGTTGATCTGTGCAACACGGCCGTGCGTTGGAGCTTGTGATACTATTCTGCCCCGTCCGGCATCAGACCCCTGACACCCTCGGAATCCTGCCCCCGAAAAAGGCCGCGTAAAATCAGTGCAAAAACGGGAGGGACAAAAAACAAGAAAACCCGATAAGATCAACCAAATACCAAGATCCCTGTGAGACTTCGCGTTCCTTTGTTGGGACGAACCCCACTAACGCCACGTTGGCCCACGCCCTTGCCGTCGGATAGATGACAGCAAGGGTAAAAGCCTTTACGCTGTGGTGTGAACCAATGCCAGTACTCTCAGCGGGCTGCCAGAGCCTGCGAGAATTTTGAGCGGCGCTGCAATAATCATTGCGCCTGTTGCGGGCAGAGCTTCCAGACCGGTTAGACACTGAAGCCCGTATTTTCCGGCGCCGTGTAGATAATTATGTGCGGGATAGGGCGGCGTAAGGTGGCCACCTTGCCCCCAATCCGTGCCGATCGTTTCTGTCCCGAATCCCAGAATATCACGTTCGTCGATAAGAAAACGGATCGCTTCAGCGTCCGGTCCGGGTGTATGCGCACCTTCAGCGTCAAGGTTTGCGTAAGCCGCACCTGTTTTGTCGCCCCAACCCGTACGCATAAAAACCCAGTTTCCGGCCGGGATACGGCCATGAATTTCTTCCCATTCCAGCACGTGCGCCCTCGTAAGCAGAAAGTCTGCGTTCTTTTGCGAAACGTCAACGCAGTCAATCACGCAGACCGGGGCCAGCATCGGCTCCAGTGGCATCGTATCAACGGTATTGAGTGGCAGGTCGCGCCCGGTGAACCAATGCGCGGGCGCGTCCAGATGCGTACCCGTGTGCTCGCCGAAACTGATGTTGTTCCAATACCACGACGGACCGGTCGCGTCATAGCGCGAGATACGTTCGATCCGCACCGGCCATGACTGGCCGAATTCCGGCGGCATGATGATTGTCGGATCATCGGGCGACAGGGTGCGCGTAAGATCGACAAGCCGGATCTGGCTGTTTCCAAGCGCGGCGGCCAGAGTTGTGAGAACGTCCATTTGCATCTCCTTATCCGCGCCACATCAGTCGTTCGGTTTCTTTCGGGTTGCGCAACATCCGGTCACGGAATTCGGCCGCAATGTCACCTATGTAGATATCTTCAAGCCCTTCGGTCAGCGCTTTGAGAACTGCTTTTGCGACAGCCGCCGGGGCAACTTTGGGAGGGGGCATATCCTCAAACCACGGCTCTTCCATCGGGCCCGAAAACACGTTGCAAACCCGCACGCCGCCCTGTGACATCTCCCCGCGCAGCGATTGCGCCAGCGACAGTTCTGCCGCCTGCGCAGCGGCGTAGACTGCCGATGCTGGGAGCCCTGCATGTGACCAGATGCTCAGCACGTTGACCCATGCCGCCGCGCTACGCTCGCCGTCACCGCTGCGGCCCAGCATCGCCCCACCAAACGATTGGGCAAGCCGCAGAAGGCCAACGGCGCTGATGTCAAAAGCATCTTTTGCCCGCAGAATCTGCCCTGCGTCAAACATGTGGCCGGGGCGGAAATGGTGGGCGGTGTTGATCAGGATATCGGTTTTACCTCCCAGCTCGGATGCAAGATCACCCACAGATCTCTCGTCGCGCAGATCCAGATCATGCAGAGACACGCAGTCCAGTTCGGAAACGGCCTGCTCAAGCTCCGCGTGCGGCTTCCAGCGGTCGGAGACCCCCACAAACACGGCATCCGCACCCGCCGCCAGAAGCTGCCGGATCAGCGGAATCGCGACAGGACTACGCCCGTCGGTGATCAGGATGCGCCTGAATTTGGGTTGCGCCGTCAATTCACGCCAGACCGGATCATCTTCCATGTACGGGCCTCCTCCGGTTTCGGGGTGTGCAAAAATCACCGGCTGGCCGGCTGCGTCGGTCTTGACCGAAAGCGTCACACGCCCTTCGGCGGGGCAGTCACGGTGCAAAAGCGCAATCATGGTTGCGCCGCAATCAGCGCTCACAAGCCCCTGACGTACGGGCGGCCGCCGACGAAAATAGGGATCGGCGGTGATGCTGATCGTCGTCTCCGACACAAGCACCCCTCCGCGCGGCGTATCGGCAAACCCAAGTTTCTGTCCCAGACATTCAGGGCATATATCGCGAACAGGATAGATCACATGCCCACACCCCGCACAGGTTTGCAGCATAAAGCGCCCGTCAGCCGCCCCCTGCAGCAACCCCAGCGTCGCGATGGAGCGCGCACCCGGCGGCAGCAGTGGCACATTGCTGCGAACCAGCGGATTTTTCCTCTGCGGGCGTTCCAAGCCTTTGGTCATGATGCCTCCAGGATAACGGCGGCAGACGCGAGGCCGCGTT
>Ga0222707_1000527_pt1 | contig 10856 bp, 10 predicted proteins | sample AntAcemetage1574_FD_179831 | JGI IMG/M metagenome (GOLD analysis project Ga0222707, IMG submission 179831) | Saline water microbial communities from Ace Lake, Antarctica - #1574 | ecosystem: Environmental > Aquatic > Non-marine Saline and Alkaline > Saline | place: Antarctica: Ace Lake...
GCCCGATGCGACCTTCGCCCTGAGCATTGAAAGTTCCTCACGAAGGTTCTGGGCCGGTTTCTCGATGTTCACAGTCATGGTTTCACTGCTCCGCGATCATGCCACCCACCGCCGAGATCGCGATCGTGACGGGGATTTCGGTATTGGCCACGCGGACGAGGCCGTCGAATACGCTGCGGCCTTGGCTGGTGCCGACGTGCAGCAGGCTGGTTTTGGGGTCGTGGGCCAGCGCTGTGACCGCATCGCTGGTGCCAAAAAGCGTGCAGGCCGCACCCGGCTGGAACAGCCGCCGCTCGTCCTCATAGATTTTGGCGATCTGGTCGGCGGTGGGGGCGGTAGCCGTCATGCGGATCAGCGCCTTGGGTTTGGTCCCCGCAATACGCACGGTGTTGCCCGTGACGCTCAGCCCGTCGATGGGCGCAGCGCTTACGACCCCGTGCTTGAACTCCCAGCGACCATCGGTCTGCTGCCAGCCCAGTGCATAGAGCGCGATGGTGTACGATACGTCCGTGCCTTCAAGATAATTGGCCGTCGAAAACCCCAAATAGCCCACCAGCTCCGCCCCGTCAGCCACCGGGCTGCGCGTGATCGTGCCGTTGACGATGAGGCTCTTGTTGTTCACTGAGCGGTTGTGGTCAGCCTCAGTTATTGAGAAGTTGTCCACCGACCCGACAAATCCGTTCCCATCGCCTTGAAAGCTGATGTTCGTCACGTCAGCGGAGGGGGTAAAAAACACATCGACGGAAATTGCGGAGTTTGTTCCCGTTATATATGCTCCCAAGAAAACCCTAAACATGCCAGACGCTCGGGCAGTGACATCATAGCGCAGGCGATAGCGCCGACCGGCTTTCAGCAGCACAGGCTGCTGAGCCATACCTGAAAAGGCAGTCCAATTAAAATTGATCGTGCCGCCTGAAATGGAAGTGTTCGCCCCAAGTATCCAACCGCTGTCGGTGTCAAAGCCACCATTCGTCACCATCTCCGCGCCGATCAGATCGGTGTCGTCGGTATCCGCAAGAAACGCGCCCTTGATATTGCCGGGCATCCAGCCGGTGTTGTAGCCCGTCGTGATGTAGCTCGTAACCGGGATGCCAAAGCCAGCGGATGTGTTGTTAAGGTTGGTCAGCTTGGGGTCTTTCAGATACTGAACGACGCCGTTATTTGCCCCGATATTCAGCCGATCTTTGCCGTCGGAAAACCGCCGAGCAAATGACAAGCCCGCAATCCAGAAGTTTGGCCAGAAGTTTCCCGTGTTAAAGTTTGCGCTGGGAATGTCGAAGATGTTGACCCAGTTTTCGTATCGCGACGTGGTGAAGATTTTTGTGACCCCGCCCATATCGACAAATGCAACCCACAGGGGCGCGGTCACATAGTTTACCAGACTGACGACGGTGCCATTGTCCTTAATCACCGACACGCCACCGCTTGTTGCCACCGCGATTGTCGGGACCGGCAGGCCCGTCGCCGGGTCGATGGGCGCGTCGGCCAAAACCGTCATGGCAACGTCGTTGCTTTGTGACCCCACAACGCCCGAGCCAATAGAAGAAATGCTAAGCCAGCCCGGGCTAACAGAGCTGTTCCTTCCAGCAATGTTCTGTGGCCACACCCGATGGCCATGCCCGATGTTGAACTTGTGCGCCATGTCGTCGACAAACGAAACGACAAACGGCCCGTTTACACTGGTATTGTTTGTCGCGTTTGCAGTGGTGACGGCCATAGTGCCGTTTAACATGGATGCCGCAGAGATGTTTCCGCTGTCGCCGTAAGTGATTATGCGGTTCCAGCCGGTATATCCGTTGAACACCATCCACATCGGCAGAGATGGATCATCGCCATCATAGATCGTCAGGCGGTTCGCCTCGACGACGATCATTGCGACCGCAGGAAACTCCCGCCGCGCCCCGCGCGTGGTGGTGTTGAGCGGCTCGTTAAACCAGCTAGTATGCTGGCACCGCTTGCGCCACGCGCCGCCGTCGCTATCGAGGCTGGTGTCGTAGACGAATATGTCCACGGCGATCACGGCCTTCTCGGCGAGGATCGCCCCGATGCCCTCGTAGGTCACGTTGGCTTTCACGGTTGCGAGATGGGTGGCGGCGTCGGCCGCGTGCGCTGCCGCCTCGTCCCGGGCTGCCTCAGTCGCGGTCTGCTTGGCCTGCGCGGCAACAACCTCGGCCTCGGCCTGCGCGACCTTCGCGTCCAGCTGCGCCTTTGTGACGTTCGCCTCACCGGCCAGTTGGTCGACCGATGTGGTCAGTTTCGAGATCGAGCTCATCAGAGTCATATCGTTGTCCTCGATGGGGGGAGATGGCTTGGTGGCGAACATCACAGTCAGCGCCGCCCCGCCCGGTTTATTCTTCGACGACCATACCGCCAGCGGCCGCGATGGCCGTGGTGACGGGAACTGTCGTGTTGGCCACCCGGCGCAGTCCTTGGAACATCGACCGGCCCGCCGACGTGCCAATGTGCAGGAGCCCGGTGTCCGGATCGTGCGCAAGGGCCGTCACCGCGTCTGACGCACCATAGAGCGTGCAGGCGGCGTTCACTTGGAACAACACCCCCTCTTCCTGCTCAATCTTCGCAAGCTGGGCCGCAGGCGGCGTGGTCGTCGTGACGCGCACCAGCGCCTTTGGCTTCGTCCCGGCGATCTTGAGCGTCGTGCCCGTGATCGTCAGACCGTCGATCGGCGCCTCGCTTACCACCCCGTGCTTGAACTCCCAGACCCCATTGGTCTGCTGCCAGCCTAAGGCATAAAGCGTGTCCGCATAGGTCTCGTAGGTGCCCTCAACATAGTTGGCCTCAGAAAAGCCACTATAGGCGATCAGCTCTGCGCCGACCTCCACGGGTGCTCGGGTGATCGTACCGTTGACCACAAGGCCACGGCGGTTCACCGAGCGGTCGGCATCGGCGGGACGAACCGAGATGTTGTCGGCCAACGAAAAGTCGCCAAGCGTGCTGTCGGCGTTGATGATTTGAACCTGTGTAGCGGTTGAAATAGCGACAAAATGTAGCTCAACCGGACCTGTTCCACCTACGATGCGGGTCGCGAGCACAGAGAAGTTGGCTTCATTTCGAGCTCGGAAGGTGACGCTTGTGTTCCCAATCTCAATGTCCGCGCACAGAATATAAGCATGGCCCGGAAGGGTCGTGATTGTCTGCGTTGCGCCCCCGAAATTCGCGGTATCATTGTTGATCTTGAGCTTACCATCGACAGAGCTGAGATCCGCTCCGCCAGTGGCCGCCCATGCAGAAGCGTCTATATCGAACGTCCCATTCGTCACCAACTCAGCGGCCACCAAATCGGTGTCGTCGGTTTCGGCCAGCCATGCGCCACGGATTGCGCCGGGCATCCAGCCGGTGTTGAATGTTGACGACAAAAAGGTGGCCATGCCCGCGGCCGATACCTTTGGGTCAGATTTTACGAAGGTAAGCCAAGTGTCCGTGCTGCTGTTGCCTCGCTTAACAAAATGAGCCAGATCGTAGGAGGGCAGATCCAGCGCCGCTGAGATAGAGCTGAAGGCAGTCTCGAAACTCCCGGCCGGCACCACCCTGCGAAACGGCGCGATATCGAAGCGGTCATAAAGGATGTGATCCGCTGCGATATTGGAGACCGTAACGGCCAAGATGATATAGATCGACTGATCAAAATATAGGTCTTCGCCAACAAATCCGACCCTGTTGCCTATGTTCCCCCAATTGGTCCCAGTAATATCCCATACGTTTCCGTCATGCTTGATCACCGACACACCGCCATTCGTCGCCACCGCAATCGTTGGCAATGGCAGGCCTGTGGCCTGATCGATCGGCGCGTTGGGCAGGACGGCCATAGCCACGTCGTTGACCATACCGTTTACAAGGCGGTACAGCGGCGGCATGCGATACGCAGCAGGCGCGCCCCATTCGACCGCACGGACCCCTGCTTTTTCCCCGTAGTTTGAGTTGGTGGAAGTGGCGGCCAGTTTTACCGACTTATCGGAGCAAAAGTCGAAAACAACTCCGCCGCCGAAGTTGCCTGATGTATCGCTGGCCGTTCTAACGCCAGTGATCAATTGTCCGTTCAGCGCAGTGATGCAGGTAGCATCGGCGGTATATCCATCGTAGAGGAAACGTCCGAGAACGCTGCCGTTGATCACCATCCACATCGGCAGAGTTGGATCATCCCCGTCGTAGATCGTGACTCGGTTGGTCTCAGCCACAATCACAGCCACCGCAGGGAACTCTCGCCGCGATCCTCTTATTGCGGTATTCAGCGGCTCGCGATACCAGCTGGTCCCAGCGCAGCGATGCCGCCACGCACCCCCGTCGCTGTCCTTGGCGGTATCGTAGATAAACACATCAACCGCCGTGACCGCCTTCGAGACGGCCAGTGCGGTCAGGTCCTGATAGGCCACGGCCGAGGCGGCCGACTGCGCCGCGCTGTAAGCCGCATCCTTGAAGGCCCCAGCCTGATCGCGGGCAGAAAGCGCGTTCACCTTGGCAGCCAGCGCCTGCGCGGTAGCCGACTGTGCATCCATAACGGACGCATCAAGAGTGGCCTTCTTCGAGACCACAGCAGATTTCAGGTTTTCGACCGAGGTCGCGAGAGCGTCCACTTGCTGTTCAACACTCATGGGCGGGGCTCCTTACGAGAATGCGACGGCTTCGACGAAGCGCGTTTGCGAATTGGTATAGGCGGTCGCCATCTCCAGGAGAGCGGCTTCAATTTCGGTGAGGGGCCCGGCGGCGTCCTCGACGATGCCGATATTGTTGGCCACCACCTGGATTTCCTCAGAGAGCGGGGCAACTACGGCGGCAGCATTGGATGCGGCGACAGCGCTGGCGGCGGCATTGGCCTCGCTTTGAGCCGCCGCCTGCTGGGAGCCGAGGGCCGCAACCTTCAAGGCGGCGGCAGCCTGTTCCGACGCAGCAGCATTGGCCTCGGAGGTCCCTGCCTGTACGGCCGATGCCGCTGCGTCGATCTTGCTTTGCGCGGCCTGCGATGCGCTGACCTCAGCTGCATCTTCCGAGCCCTTGGCATTGCCAGCTGACACAAAGGCTTCGGATGCCTTGGCCACAGAAGTGGTCGCAGCATTTTGTGCCACAGTCAGCTGGGTGCCGAATGTGGCCAACTGCGACTGGCCAGCCTCGATTGCCTCCTGCGCTGAGATCATCTGGTCATAGGTCGCATATGCCGGCAGGTCCGCAAATGCGGTCAGACCATCGCCGACCTTGTTGATCCCGGTGTCGATTTCAAAGCCCAGCTCGCCTTCGTCGAGGATCGGGTTGGCCACAGCCCATTCAGCCGCTGTTCCTCGACGCAGCTGAATTTTCGCGAATACGGTGCTCATGGGGTCTCTCCTGCGCTGCGCCCGTCAATCGTGCGGGAGGTCGGGTCTGTGACAGGGCCGCCGCAGTCGATCACGGCAAGGCCAGTGTAGTCGGTGTGCGGCCCTCCCCCGTCGAGGGTTTGCGGAACATAAGGCACTTCGATCAGTACCGGCCCAAGCGCGCGCTGTCGGAACGGTGATTTCCCAAAATAGACAACGCCGCTCATGCTGTTCCCCTCGTAAACGGTGACGGTCACGGGCGAGCCTTCAGCCCGCAGCCAGAGCGCCTGAAACGGTGCAATGCCGCGGACAAGCCGCATGCCCCAAATAGCGAACCCGCCGAAACTGCTTATCGGCGGCGGGGCGTCATCACCCGCCAATTGCCCCCTCAGGCGTGCACCAACAGGAGCGATGATCAGGCCGGCCGAGGCGTTGAAGGCCACCAGCGTCCAGGCATCCGGGATCAAGTGATGGTCTGTCGGCTCCACAGCCCCTCCTCCCGCTGCATGTCATCAAGGACGCCATCCGCAGAGGCGCTCCCCGATCTCGTTATGCGCAACAATCTGCGCCAAGGTCCCATCTGTCAGGACGTCCCCACGCGACGGGCGGATTGGCTCTGCCCAATCGCAGTCGTCATGCACCCAGCGAGGCTCAATCGCGCATCCAGCGGTCAGCCCGATCGCCAAGGTCAGCGCGATCAGCGTTGCGAACTTCATGGCGGATCTCCTTTGATGTCTGCATCGCACGCACCCGCGCGTCGGCCCGGCGGATCGCCAGATCGGCCTCGGCTTGATGGCGACCGTGTCGGATCAGGGCCCAGATCGCAAAACCGAGCGCGGCAGCCAGCGCGCCCCAGAAAGCGGCGCGTCGACCAAGCCCCGAGAGCGCCATTGTGATGACCGCGCCCATCACGGCGTTTTCCCGATGCGGTGGTCTTCGATCCGGGCGTTGCGGGCCTTCATGGCGTAGATGATGACCCCGACGAACACGGCAGCGCCGACCCACGGCAGGGTTGCCGAAAGCCAGCCCTCCAGCCCAAGGATGCCAAACACCCGATCCGCCAGCGCTCGCGCTCCTTCTGCTTCAGTCACAGCCGGTGCGATTTGAGCACTGATCTGCGCACCAACAGTGCCAAGTGCCCCTAGGGTTCCGAGTCCGATCTGAGCGTTGGCGGCCGTGACGATCCGGCTCTCGGCCGGGATGCCATCGGCCCGTTCAGACGCAACCCTTCGGGGCTCTGCGCGCTCAAGGGCCTCGGTCAGCGCCACATCGATGATCGACACCAGCGGCAGGCTGTTATCATCCCTGAAGGCCAGGATTGCAGCGCGTGTGCGCGGTCCCATGATACCATCGGCATTGCCCACTTCGTGATAGCCCAGCCCGCGCAGGCGCGCTTGCACATCGCGAACGGACAGGGTGACGGCCGGGGCCACATTGCCCGCCCGACGCACCCCGAGCAGCTTTGCGACCGGATAGCGCTTCACATTGACCGCATCGGACTGGTTGCCACCGAGCCCCCAGACCCAGGCGCCCTCGATGCGGTCAATGAAGAAGACATGCCCCTGCCAGCTGGAACTGCCGCGTGGGATCACGCCAATGTCGCCCGGCTGCGCATCATGGACCGCTACTGGTATGCCCCAGTCCAGATAAGACCGCGCCGTCAGCTTGCGGGTGGACCGCAAGCCCGCCTTCTCAAGGCAGTGGCCGACGAAAGCGGCGCACCAGGCCACAGAGTCATGCTCAACCCAGTCATGGCCGACAGAGGCGTACATTCCCATCACGACCGGGTTGTTCTCGGGTCCCGGGCCCTCAACGGTCCCGATATAGGTCTTGGCGATATCAAAAGGGGTCATAGCGGTCTCCATGCGCAAAGCCGCCCGCAGGCGCGCGCGGTCTGCAAAGTTCAGGTTTCTGGGGAGGTGGTGGGCGTGGTGCGGTCAACGCCGCGTCAGGTCAGGAAGAGCCAGGAGGCCAGCAGGCCGATGATCGACGAGACGGTTCCGGCGATGGCGAAGCCGGCCAGCACGGTCTTGCGCATAGCCTCGGTCGCCTCTTGATGGGCCTGGTGCCGGGCCTCCTGCGCGATGTTGTAGACCTCGTTCTGATGGACTTGCTTTGGCAGACTGCTCAGGGCCGCGCCGCCGGTTTCCAGACGGACCAGCCGCGTGATGAAGTCCTGCACCAGGGCCGAGGTCTCCTTGCGATGCTCTTTGGCGTCGGTCAGCTCGGCCTCAATATGACGCAAGGTGCTGCGTATCGCTGCGATTTCGGATCGCAGATCGTTGTCTGTCATGGGCTTCCGCCTTCTTGTCATATGCCTGTTTTCGGAGGTTGGCGCGGCGCTAGCGGTCGTCAGAGCCCGCGCCCTGCTGTGGCTGTTTGAGCTCCAGCGTCGTCACATACCCGCCCGCGCGCGTCAGCGTGTGGGTCACTGCCTCAATCCGGTACGCACCATCGACGCCGGGCCGCGTGCCCGCGATGATGCAAAGCCCGTCGGGGATGGCTGCGGGATCGCCTTCGATTGTCACGGTGCCTTCACCTGCATCCCGCGCGGCGGTGGCGGCATCGCTGTCGGTCTGCTGGCTGGTCTCGACCGCATCCGGTTTGGCAAAGCGAAACGCATGCAGCGCGCGCACATCGAGACCGGTGGCGCGCTCTGCCAAGTCCCACCGTGCCGCAATCATGTCATACCACCTTGCGCGGACTGTGCTGAACTGCGGCCGCCCCAGCTGCGGGGCGATATCCCAGCTCTGCAGATTGTCGCCCCACCGGGCCAGCACGACCGCCTGATAGGTGCCGTTGCGCTTGGACAGGAACGCGGTGTTGCCGACGATCCGGAAGTTGCCGCCCACCTCACGGGCCAGCCGTTCGCCCATGGCGATGAAGCTTTCGTCGCGCATCTCGAAATAAGCCCGCCGCAACCCACGCAGCTCGGGATCCACCTCAACCGTTGTGATACCGGCATGGCGGGCCGCATCGCGCAGGATCGTCTCGATGGTCGCGTTGTCCCAATGGCGCTGCTGACCTTCCTTGGCGGGCCCGGTCGTATCCATGCCTTTGGCGACGATCATCAACCGACGCCCCGCATTCCGGTTGCCGAAGGATTTCACCTCATCGACGGTGCCGCGAAAGACCACCCGCAGGCCCTCACTCTCCCAACCCAGTGCAATCACCACATCGGCCCCCTTTTGCGGAAGGATGATCCGGGCTTCCGTGTCGTCGATTTCCAGATCAGCGCTGTCGGTATGGGTGCCGACCTTGTCCGACACCCGAAGACCAATCAGCACCGGCAGTAGCGCCGTGGTAATATTGCTCCCCGCCACCGTCACATTGAACTGCGCGCGTTTGGACATGGGCAGACCTCCTTACCAAAGCCGGATCGGGTCCAGCACCTGCTGCGCGCGCGGGATCGGGATCGGCATCACAAAGCGGGTCCCGACCGGCAGGGTCTGGCCAAGATCGGCCAGCCCGGGGTTCATGTCGTAGATTTGCTCCACCAGACCGGGCATGGGCCGGTGGAAGCGCCGCCAGATGATCAGGGAGACGGTCAGCCCGTCGCCTTCAATGGTCACGGTTTCGGTGACTGGGTTGGTCATGGAGGTCCTCATGGCGCTCACCGCGTGGCCCAAAGGAAAATATCCGCCAGCAGCGAAAAGAAACTGGCTGAAGATGGGCTGGAGCAGCGTTTGACGCTGATATCCACGTCGATGACCTTTCCGACGCCCTTGGGGTCGAGATAGGTGGAGCGCTCCTGCACATCGAGAATGACCACCCAGCCCATCACCGCGCCGTCGCCGCGCATCAGGTATTGCGGCCGTCCCGACGCCCGCGCCTGATAGAGGGTTTGCAACTGGCCCAGCCCGCCGAACTTTTCCGGATAAAGCTTGGCCTTGATAGTCCAGCTTTCCGGGCCTTCGCCCACGAACTCCAGCGGTGGTCGAATGCCAAGAACCGGCTTTTCGGCAAAGCCCGCCTCATGGCCGTGGCCATAGGTGTTCGTGTTGAAGGGGATCACCTCGAACTGCACCGGTCCCAACATCATCAGCATCACGCAAACCTCATGCCTGTGTCCGCAAAGACGCCGCGGAAAGCCTCGCGCAGTTCGCTGCGCATCTGCTGTCCAATGTCACGGGAGAGCTGCGCGGGATCGACACGCTCCGTGGTATGGATGGTTGGAGCGATGCTGATTTGCACGTCGATCTTTGGAAACGCCGCGCGCGGCGCCCTTTGCGCCGCCGCCGGTGCATCGAACGCATCCGCTGTGCCGACCCGCGGCGCTGGCCCCTCGACAACATCTGGCGCAGACATGACGGACGGTGGTGTGACCAGCTGCGGCCCGATTGACTGGACCGCGGCAACCGCTGACGGCAGCCGCTGGATTGCAGCAACAACATCTTGGATTGCGCCAAAGGTGTTTACAAAGCCTGACCGGGACGGCGTGACCAGTTCTGGCCCCTCCTCACCCACCAGATAGGTGCCATCCCGGCTGACCGGGCCACCACCTGCACGAGCACCGTCAATCTCCGGCACTGACGGCGCGGGCGCCACCGCACCGCCCTCCGCGGCAGCCATTTCAGCGCGCAGTGCCCGCACGCGGGTTAGTGCTCGGTCGATGGAGGCAGTGCCGATCTCGGGCGTGGTCTCCGTTTCCCCGAGAATGCGCAGTGCCTCTGTCACCTCATCCGCGCGCAGGCGACCCGCATCGAGATCTGCTTCGACCCCAACCAGCTCTTCCTGCAACCGTCCAAGGTTGGCCAGCAAGGGAGCGGCCAGGCTGTCTCCCATCGGCCCGTTTTGATCAATCTGGTCGATCTGCGCCTGAACCCCGGCCATTTCACCGCGCAGGTGGCCGGCATAATCTGACAGGTCTTGCAGATACTCTGGCGTTGGCAGATCCCCGGCAGCACGGGCCGCTGCCAGCGTCTCTGCTGCCCCTCTTTGATCGGTTGGCAACAAATCAAATTCAGCCTGCCGCGGCGGCACCGGGATCTCAGGCGGTGTGACTTCCTCCTCCCCCATCATCCAGCGCAGCCAACGCGGCGGCTCGCCAAAGCTGATCAGGCTGGACAGATCAATGCTGCCGATCCCGTCGATGATGCGGCCCGGAATGCCCGCAACCCAGTCTATGAATTCCGCAAACCGCTCACGTGCCCCGTCCCAGATCGACTGGATCAGGCCACGGCCCGCCTCGACCAATGCGCTGGCCGCCTCCCCGATCCGGGCTGGCATGTCAGCAAACCAGCCAATGATATTCTCGGTGACTTCCCGCGCCCGTTCGGTGATCCGGGCGATGTCTTCCTCGGACAGGGTCTCGCGAGTGAACAGACCCGACAGCAACTCGCCAAGACCCGACAGCTTGTCCCGCACCCAACCCCAGGCTGCACCGAACCCATCGACCAGCGGCGTCAGAAAGGACAGCTTTTCACCAACCCAATCGAGACCCGGCGTATCCGTCCGGTCTGACTGCCCTGCCTGGTCGATGGAGTGGGTGATAGTGTCCACCATCGATAGTGTACATCTTGAGGTGGGCTGTGGCGGGGAAGAAGGGTCTGA
>Ga0222707_1000529_pt1 | contig 10841 bp, 9 predicted proteins | sample AntAcemetage1574_FD_179831 | JGI IMG/M metagenome (GOLD analysis project Ga0222707, IMG submission 179831) | Saline water microbial communities from Ace Lake, Antarctica - #1574 | ecosystem: Environmental > Aquatic > Non-marine Saline and Alkaline > Saline | place: Antarctica: Ace Lake...
TTCAAAGTGGTTTTACGCGCCCTTAGGCCCAGTGTTTATTGGGTTTGCATGCAAAGCGAAACGAAACGGGTGTTTTTCATGGCGTCACTGGGAAAGCGTCGCGCCCAGCCCCCCCGTATACGGTTAGAAACAGGAAGGACCCGTTCAATTTCAATGGGTTAAGCGGCGCAACAATCTGAGTAGAGACAGTTTTTTTGGTAAAATGACCACCGACTGCACCGCGTAAAACATCAATAATAAGAACGAAAACGGGGAGAACCATCTTCCAACGCACTCTCCCCATCATGCCTTTCAGTTAGCACGGAAGTGTTGCATGTGTCGAACACGAAAGTGTTGCAACACTTTATGCAGTTGCAGCATTCACCCGATCACGCAGTTCCTTTCCAGCCTTGAAGAACGGCACCGACTTTCCCTCGACATCAACAGAAGCGCCGGTGCGTGGGTTGCGCCCTTTCTTTGGGTCGCGCCTCCGAGCAGTGAACACCCCAAAGCCCCGCAACTCGACGCGGCCCCCTTCAGCGAGGGTTTCAGTTATACTTTCAAAAACTGCGCGCACGATTTTCTCTGCATCGGCATATGTGAGGTTCGGGTTTTCGGCAGCGATCATACCCACCAATTCACTTCTGATCATACATGGTCTCCCCTTAGCCCAGATGATGAATATTCCGTCTTCTTTCTTGGGCTTGGGCGGATTATGTAGACCCGCCCAACCAGTTTGTGTCAACAAGCATTCAGTCGCGCCGCGATCTTGGTCAGCGCAAGCTGCCAGCGCCGCCAAGCCGTTGTGCGGTCGCACCCCATCTCACCGCTTATCTGCTTCCATGGTACGCGGGCCGCGCGTGACCAGACCAGCTTGCGTTCGGCCTCCTCGATCCACAGCACCCAGTCCGATGTCTGCTCCAGCCGGGTGATGGCTGACGCCGATGGCCAGACCCGCATGGGCTGCGGCTCCATTGCCGCGATCTCACGGCTGGTGCGGACCATGTCCGGCCAGGCATTGAAGTAGCCCTGCGCCTTGACAGGGGGCAGCTTGCGCAGGGTGCGGAACGCTTCCTCAAAGTGATCGGACACGCACTCGGCGGTCCAGGTGCGGTTAGCCATGGCAGGCCTCCTTTCCCAAGGGGCGACGACCGTACCGCTTCTCGCCAAGCTGGCGGACCAGTTCGCGTTCTGGCCAGGTCAGGCGCTGATCGTCGGCAGCGACCGCCAGCATGCCCTGTTCTTGCCAGCCTTCACGCTTGACCTGGTCGGCGTCGCGGCGCTGGCCGCCATAGCCCTTCGGCATGAAGTGCGTCCCGGTCATGCCAGCCCTCCCTCCGCAACGCCCATTTCTGTAGGGGAGAAATCGACGCTTGTATCATTTGGCACCCCACGCCCATCAAAAGCCGAGGCTTCGATTTGGCTCCCTGTTTTCTGGGCAACCGTCGGCTCTGACGCACCATTGGGGGCAAGTCGAGCCCGCAAAACGGCGCGCTCTTCTTGATCCAATTTTCGGCGCCACGGATTCTTGCCCATCCGGAACGGCCAGCTGGGGCAATCCAGCGCTGTGCACAAACGCACCTCCTGCGCAGAGCCATTGCAGCAATCGAGGCATTTCAGCCGCAGGGCTCGCAGCGGAGATATCCTCGCATGCCCCAATTGCTCCAATTCATTCGACGACATTGAGCGCGGATCGCGGCCCGCGTCAAAGCCGTCGAGGCGATCAAGACCGATATCGCGATGCGGGTTCATGCCACACCTCCATTTTCGGCCTTGGCAGCAGCCTCGCGATACCGCGCGCCAAGGCGCTGATCTTGCTCGAGGTCGATCTCGCTCTGCCCTGTCTCACGCTCGATGTGTTTCCCCTTGCCATGGCGCGCCCAAGCAGTGAATGCGCGGGTCAACTTGCGCTGCTGCGCCGAGGATGCCGCCTGCGCGGCGGCAGAGATCAGCGGCGTGATATGTTGGGTGAAGAATGGCAACCAGTCGGTTGGGTTCGGTATCAGGACCTGTTCGATGATGCCGGCTTCCGTATCGATCAGCACGAACGTGCCGACTGTCGTGCTTGGCCAGAAATGCACCTCGATCCAGCTTCCCTCGCAGCCGTCATCCGTGAGCGGCACGCTGGTGCAGCCCAACACACGCGTGAACGAATGATGCCAGTTGACGCCCTCTTTCTGGAAGAGCCAGTCAGCCTCATGATACCAATCAGGCAGGTCAACGTCGTAAAGCCGTCCCGCCTCATAGACGCGCATTCTGTCGAAACTCATGGGTATTTCTCCTCTGTGGGTTTTGGGTGCGATGGGGAACCTGTTGGCGCCGCCGTCTCCAGACGGGCTGCCAGCGCATCGAGCGGCGCCCGGCGCGTGGCGAGGACGGCCTGCATGCTGGCGGTCAGGCGGGATCCGAGGGCGTCGAGACGCTCGGCGTCGGACTGCTCCAGCGCATCTTGCGCAGCGATGTCACATGGCGTTACCTCGAAGCTGGCCAGCGGCCCGAGGCGGTTGGTCAGCCAGGCTTCGGGATCGGGAATGCGGGCGAGATCGATGGGGGCGATACGGGCGCGGTGGCCGGGACCCTCGGGGCGGTAGGTCACCTCCGCAGAGGAGTGTGACATTTGGCTATTATAGAGATACCTATAATAGCAGTTTGTCACACTCCTCGCCCGATCTTGCCGGGCTGCCTCGGCCGAGGGCCAGAGGTTCGGGAAGCAGGCGGCCATGTCTGCTGCATTGTCGAGCACGATGCCCGCGAGCGCCATCAGGTCGCGCCGGGTCGGCTTGAGGTCGGACCATGGCACGAGTTCATCCACCGTCACGGGCAGGACGACGTCGGCGAGGAGGTCGATCCCGAGTGGGGTGTCCACCGTCCGGTTGACGCCGCGCCCACGCCCCATCGCCTGGATCAGTTCGCCCTCGCAAATGCTCCAGCGCACGGCTTCGGCGATCGGGTCGGAATGGGCCTCCATGGCGAGGGGGACAGTCCGGTCGCCCGCGAGGCGCAAGCGTCGCTCGGCCATGGGATACCACCAGCCCGCATCCTCGGGGTTCGGGGCGGGCACGCTGCCGGTCAGCGCCATGGCGATGAGTTCGACTGTGCGCGGCGCGGGCAGCGTGCGGCCCAGCACGATCAGGCCGCCGATGTCGCCCCAGCGATCAAGCCCGCTGAGCGCGTTGAAATGCACCGCCTCCACGCGCGGCGGCAGACCGGTCGCCCGCAGCGCGTCGATGGCAGCCTTTTGGCCTACGACCAGCAGGTCGACCCGTGCGCCGGGGCGGCGGCACTGACGAGCGCGCAATGCGATCCAGGCGCTGAGGTCGCGCAAGCGGCTTGCGGCGGCCTTGCGGTCGCGCTTGGGTGCGTCGGGTCCGGGCGTCAGGCCGCGGGCCGAGGTCGGGCTGCCGGTGACCTGGCGGATGCGCACATGAGGCTGGCGCGCGGCAACAGGCGCGCCGATGTCGATCAGCGGCAGATAGGTCTGCACCAGTTCGGGGCGAAGCGTGGCGTCGAGATGCAGGATCGGTGCCTCGCCCGCCCAGCCCGCACGCAGACGGCTGCGCCAGCGCAGGCGTAACGCACGGACCGAGCCAGCGTCGGTGCGCTCGTGGCCGAGTTCGGCACCGGCGGCATCGTGGCCGTTCTCCAGCGCCTCGGCGAGGATCAGCCAAAGCGTGGCGCAGCGTCCCGGCGGCGCCCATGGCTCGCCCGGGGGCGGCAGGATCTTCTCGATCCGCTTGCGCCGTTCGACGGATGACATACCCGGCAACAATCCGGCATCGCGCATCCGGCGGCGTTCCAGCCTCGCGGCGGCACGACAATCCTCGGGGGTGAGACCTACGGCTTCCAGAAGCCCGAAGCGCAGGGGCCCGGGTTCCGCGACCTGCAGCGCCTTCCACAGTCGGGTGCGGGCGGCGACGAGGTCCGCCGTGGCACCCATGTCAATCTTGCCCTTGGCCCCGTAGCAGACCAGCGAGCTCCGCCCCGGTTCCAGCCCGTCCTGAGTCAAGGTGGCCTTGCCGTCGAGGCCGCGCAGGCCCGATTGCCAGAAGGCCTCGTCGATGACGAGGAGCCCGACCGTGCCGATGGCCTCGGGCTTCATGTGGAACAGGCTGTCATGGGCGCAGACGACGACCTGTGCAGCCTGTGCGATAGCCTTCTGCCGCTGATAACCGCAGGCGTGGAAAAGGGCGCAAAGGTGCAACTCACCACCGCGTTTGACCTTGCAGCAACTCTGTTCGACCGGATGCTCTACCTCAAGCGCGTCGAAGGTCGCCTCGCTGTCGAGGCACATGAGTTGATCCGGGTTCTCCGATGTCGGATCGGGCGCGGTGCGGCCTTTCCAGCGCATGGCGCGCAGGCCAAGGGCTTTGAAAGCCGTGACCTGTTCGGCGCCGAGGTCATGGCGTGGCACGGCATAGACCACCTTGCGCCCGGCCAGACCGCCCGTGGCGAGGAGACCCGCGATGGCGGTTCGGGCGCGCGAGGTCTTGCCGAGACCCACATCGACAGGCAGGCCAAGCAGCGGCGGCAGGGCGGCGCGCGCGACGGTGTTGAAGTCCAAAGGATCGAAGTGCTCAGCCGCGTCCTGTGCCGCCTCGCGGGCGACCTCGACAGCGGTCCAGTAGGCGGGCACGGCGGCCATGAAGCGCGAAATGGCGTCCGCGAGGGTGTCACGGGCCTGGTTCGGCGTCAGGAATGGTGCAGGGTATGTCGGCGGCGGTGGTGGGATCTTCGCCGCGACCGCCACGAGCGCCGCGACCGCCTCCGGACCTGCAGCGCAGAACAGATCGTTGGCATCGCCCGGGGCTGCAGGCACGGCAATACGGGCATCGACGGCAAGGGCGGCCTTGCGCGCAGCCTCGACGCCGGGGTTGGTGTCGCGGTCGGGCTTCTTGTCATTGTCGGCGATGAGGACGAGATCGGCGTCGGGAAACCGGGCCCGCAGCGCCTCTGCCACCGGCAGCAGGTTGCCCGCATCCATCGCGGCGATGACGGTGTGGCCGGTCGCCATGTGCAGGCTTGCACCGGTGGCCCAGCCTTCACAGATCAGGATCGGGCCCGAGGGCCCGACCAGCGGCGCAGGCTCCACGCCGATGACGCAGAAATGCCCGCGCTTGGCACCGCCCGCGAGAAATCGCTTGGCCCCGTCCGCGGCGATTGTCTCGAGGCTGTGAAGATGGCCGTCCACATCCTGAAGCGGCACGATCAGGTGCCCGCGGGCATCAGCGCGCAAGGCCAGCGGCTGGACCTGCTTGTCAGTGAGATAAGGGTGATCCTCCGGGGCCGGATGCGCCATCGCCCAGATCCGTGCGGCGCGGGCCGCGGCTTTTGCGGCAGGGGTCGCTGCGTCCGGCTCGGGCACGCCGGAGGCGGCACTAACCGGCTCGGCAGCGACAGAGGCCCCGCGCGGCCTGATCAGGCTATCCGCCGCAGGACGCGTCGCCCGCTTGGCGATGCGCGTGTGCATCCCGGAATCGCCCGCCACGCCGATGCGATCACCGACCCAGTGCAGGGCCTCGTGACGGTTCAGCCCGCGCATGCGGCCGACAAGATCGACCAGCCCGCCGCCGATCCCTGCCTCGTGATCGAACCACATCCCGGCCTTCGGACCGGCGATCACGACCGCCAGGCTGCCCTTGGTGCCCCAGCGCCATTCCTGGCCTGCACGCACGCTCGGCTTGCCCAGAAGCTCGACCGCAAGCTCCTGCGCCCGTGCCCGCAACTCGGCATCGAAGGCCTGCCAGTCCCGCCCGCTCATCGCCGCCGCCGCGCGTCGGGCATGCGCGCGCCGGTCGGCCCGAGGGCCGCGACAGTGACGTGCAGGGGGTGATGCAGGAAGGTGGACAAGGTGGATCAGAACCAGAGTTGGGGTATCGTTACCCCCGGTTCTGCCGCCTTCCGGGCCTTGTCCGAAACGTCGGAACCGGTCCACCCGGTCAAGCGTCGTCCCGCCGGAAAGGGTTGAGCCCTTCCCGCAAGATGCTGAAATCACATCAGATAAAGGGTGGACCCCAAGGGGTCAGAAGTGCTATTGCGAGGACCATCCGCCGTCGTCAGGCGAAGGTGGGTGGAACCCTTCCGGGGGAGAACGGGGTGAACGGTTCCACCCACTCAGCGGGGTGTGGCGGGAATGGTGGAACCCTCAGTGCAAGACGCATCGCAATGCTGTGGCCTTTGCCCATGGCACAACGTATTTGTCAGAGATTGTGCGCGTGGCGCGGGCCATCTGGACGACGGATCTCGCATAACGGTGACATGTCGGCGTCCACAACATGCTCAACTATTTCGACATTAGTATAGTCAGGGCGAACATCGTCGGAGGCCTCAACGATGTCGGCTTGCAGCACGTTGTCAAGCCTTTCGGGTTTTGTGGGCGGCCAGTTTACGGCCGACGTGGCACCACCACAATTATTGTGAGTATTATTGGCGTCCGCAACCAAGACGAGGCCGGGAGCACCGTTGTGGTTTCCAACAGTGCTCCCGCCTGGTTCCCGGTTCGCAATGCGGGGTATTGCGAACCGGAACACCTGAAACACTGCGTGCCCAGCCGCCAATGACGGGCGCCGGGGACCACAGAGAGCTGCATCTTGCAATCAGATAGCATCGTTACCGTTGGAAACGATGCTTTCGGCCACGTGGCTGCAGATCGGTGCGCGCGAAGGACGGTGGTGGAGCCCAAGCCATCCGCCGTGGCATGCAGATCCGCCCCCTCTCCATCGTATCGGCACGGGGAGAGTCGGTCGGCTGCCCGCGATCAAGTGGTCAGGTGCTCAGAGGGGCAAAGAGGTCTTGCAGGGTGGCCTCATCCAGAAGGTTCTCTGAAGTCGCGCCACTGTCGTCGAACAAAGCGTCGGCCAGCGCCTGTTTGCGTGCTTGCATGTCGAGAATCTTTTCCTCGACGGTTCCGGCTGCGACAAGCCGGTGCACGAAGACCGGCTTGTCCTGTCCGATCCGGTGGGTGCGGTCCATGGCCTGACGCTCCACGGCCGGGTTCCACCATGGATCATAGAGGATCACCGTATCGGCCTCGGTAAGGTTCAGTCCAACGCCCCCCGCCTTGAGGCTGAGCAGAAAAACCGGCGCATCGCCGCGCGCAAAGGCATCAAGCACCTCGGCGCGGTTTTTGGTCTGGCCGGTTAGCGTAAGGTGGGCAATGCCCGCCGCGGTCAGATCAGCCTCGATCAGGCGCAGCATCTCGACGAATTGCGAGAAGACCAGCACGCGGCGGCCCTCGGCTACCAACGCGCCCAGAAGCTCGCGCAACCGCGCGCGTTTGCCGCTGTCGGTCACGGATCGTGCAGCTTCAGTCTTCACCAAGCCTGGGTCGCAGCAGACCTGCCGGAGCTTCAGCAAGGCGTCCAGCACCGTGATCCGCGCCGCCGCCAGTCCACGGGCGCCGATGGCTTCGCGCACGCGGGCATCCATGGCGCTGCGCACCGTTTCATACAGCGCCTGTTGCGGTTTCGGCAGATCGACCCGTTCGAGGATTTCGGTCTTGGGCGGCAGTTCGGCGGCAACCTCGTCCTTGGTGCGGCGCAACAGGAACGGGCGCAACCGGCGATTCAGCCGGGCCTGCGCGGCCGCGTCGCCATGCTTTTCGATCGGGGTACGGAACAGCGTCTGAAACCGCTTGCGATCGCCCAGCAGGCCGGGGTTCACCCAGTCGATCAGCGTCCAGATATCCTGCAGCGAGTTTTCCAGGGGCGTGCCGGTCAGCGCCAGCCGCCCCTTGGCCGGAATGTCGCGCAGCGTCTTGGCCATTTGCGAGGCGGGGTTCTTGAGCGTCTGCGCCTCATCGAGAACCACCAAAGGCCAGTTTTGCGCCGCCAGCCAGTCGCTGTCGCGCGCCAGCAGCGGATAGGTCGTCAGCACCAGATCGGCCTGCAAGGCGGCATCACGCGAGGCGGCACGCCCCGTGCCATGCAGCACCACGAGGCGCAGATCGGGCGTGAACTGCGCTGCCTGTGTCTGCCAGCCATGCAGCAGACTGGTGGGCACGATCAACAGCGCCGGGCCGGATGCCCCCGCCTCGCGCCGCGCCTGCAACAGGGCCAGGGTCTGCACTGTCTTGCCCAGCCCCATATCATCAGCCAGCACACCGCCGAACCCGGCCTCCAGCAGACTGCCCATCCAGGCGGCACCGTAAGCCTGATAGTCACGCAGTTGTGCGTTCAAGCCCTTGGGTGGTTCAAAGCGGTCAGCCTCAGCCAGCGCCTGCAGGCTGCGCGCCAGCGGCAGAATTCCGGCATTGTCAGCGAAGCGGATGGTGCTGCCAGCCAGCGCCTCTTCGACCAGACGTACGACGCTGGCATCTGACGGGTGCAACGCACCCAACTCGGCGTAATGGGTCAGGAACAGATGCAGCAGGGGCGCAAGCGGGCTGAGATCCAGCGCGACGTATCCCTGCTTGCCCCGGTCCATGTAGACGGGACGGTCGGCCAGATGCTGCGCCAGAGTGTCGATATCCGGCACCTCGTCCCAATCCTCGCGGGTCTGTTTCAGAAACGCGGCAACAAGCGGCGCCACATCCACCGATTTGCCGGCAATCTCGGCCTGAAACCCCAGCGAGAACCAATCGTTGCCCTGAAACGCCTCGCCCGCCTCGGTCTGTGTCGCGACCGTCAGTTCGGCCACCTCTTCGCTCAGGCGATAAGGCCATTTCGGAGTCTTGATAACCTCCCAGCCGTCGCGCTGCAGTTCAGGCAGTGTGCGAAAGGTAAAATCCAGTGCTTCGCGCCCGTCCGAAATCTCCAGCCTGTGCAGGTTCATCTCGCCACCTGCGAAGACGAAATCGCAGGCCATCATGCGCTCGCCCGGCCAATGGAATTCCAGATCTTCCACCGAGTGCGCACCCGCCTCCATCAACCGCGTGGCGCAGGCGGCCTCCCAAGGGTAATCACGGGTCAGGGTCACGATCTTGCCAGCCTCGAGGACGCGTGGATCACCGTCGCCATCCCCGACCTCTTGCCCGTCATAGGCAAAACGCAGGGTCAGGGTGGGCAATTGCACCGAGCTGTCCCAATGGGAAGGCCCATCGCGCGCAGTCTCGGCCCCGAGTGTCAGCCGTGCAACGCGCTGCTTTGCTGCGCGCCGGGTCTGCCGGACTCTACGGGGGCGTGGCAGCGCCAGCCCGGCAAGCGTATCGGGCAGTGCGGCTGCAAGCGCCTCGACCTCATTTGGCCCGATCTCGGGGCTGGCCTCGACGATCTGAAGCACATCATCTCGCACAGCATGCTCCAGCGCACCGATCAGCCCCTTGCCCGTGTCGATCCAGAGCGTCGCACCATCCAGGCTCCGCAGATGCAGGGGCTGGTCGGTAGCATCCCCAAAGCCCAGCCGCTGGCTGCCATCCGCTGCCATCCGCCAGGCCAGGCGCGGCGCGGGCCGTTCCTCGGACCAGATCAACTGGGCATCGGGGGCATTGTCATGCAGAAACCGGGCCGTTTTGCAGAGCTTGCGGATCAGCGCGATGGCATCGTCCCCCCTTGGCCGGAACAACTCGGACAGACCATAGCTGTGATGCGTGTCCCACAGCCGTGCCTGTGCCAGCGCCGACAGCAGCTCCACATCAACAGGTCGGATGAACTTCGCCGGGGCAGCGCTGCGCAGGGCATGGACCGCATCATAGCGGCGTATCGACTTGTTCAGCGCAGTTCCCGAAGCATTCACCCGGCCCTTGTAGATGTCGATCTTCGCCTGCGCGCCATGCGGCACCAGCACGTAAAGCAGGCGGTCCTTCACATTGTCCGGGTACCCCTCGGGTCGCTGCTCCAGCGCCTGCACGGAGGGGGAAGATTTCCTGACCCGCTCCAGCCAGCCCCGCAGCGGTGCGGCAAGGCCGGGTTGCCTGTCTTCCTGTGCTGCCCAGATCACGAGGGCCGCAGTCACATGCTTGCAATTATGGCCAACAGGGCAGGAGCAGATACCGTACAACAGCCCATGTCCGACCGTGATCCGCTGCTGATAGGTCTTCCCGCGCCCATTCGACACCTCCGCCTTCAGTGTACTATCCGCCAACCCGTCAACCGACACGACAAGACCGCGTCGCGCATAATCGCGCCCGCGATCGAGTGTCGTTGCGTCGAAATGATCGCTAAGCCGGATATCCATGGGCATGGATTACAGGCATTGGCGCCGGGTGAAAAGGGCCGTGTACCAGCCCATGGAACAGTCTGGCGGCGCTCCCTGCGTGTCTTGATCGTGTCCCGAAAAATCATATGGGTGGTCCGGGCCGAAACACCCGGCGGGCTCCCCAAGCCTAACCGGCGTTTCGCAGATCCGGCCCGAACACCCGCTTCGCCCCGCCGCGTTGTGCCGAGGGCAGTCGGATCAGCGTCGCCATGGCATCGGCCAGGTTGCGCGAGACCGGTTCGCCCTCAACCTGCTGTTCGAAAAACCAGTCCGACAGAAACTCCTTCTTTTCCTGGCGCGCGGCGGTGATCCCAAACTGCGAAATCGCCGCCTGCATGACGTCGAGATAAGGCGTGGTGTAAAGCGATTCCGGCATCCGCACCGGTACGGCGGGTGGCACAAAATCCGGCCAGATCGCCTTCACCATGAAGCGCGGCATCCGGATCTCGATGAGTTCCCAGAACATCGTTGAAAGAGCCAAATTTAGGAACTGCCCCTCGCGCCATTGCCCGGGGGTGATGTGCTGATGATAGCCGGAATGCAGGATCCAAGTCTTGTAAGAGTCCGGTCCGAAATTGCTGTTGTTGCGCGTTTCCGAAAACCGCCCCTGTGCCAGAAGATTGAATCGCCCCGGGTTTACTGGAGGGTAAAACTCTCAAAGGATGAGCCCCATGGAACAGAAAAAATCACCCCCGAAGTACACGGCTGAATTTCGCGAACGCGGCGTTCGG
>Ga0222707_1000532_pt1 | contig 10801 bp, 12 predicted proteins | sample AntAcemetage1574_FD_179831 | JGI IMG/M metagenome (GOLD analysis project Ga0222707, IMG submission 179831) | Saline water microbial communities from Ace Lake, Antarctica - #1574 | ecosystem: Environmental > Aquatic > Non-marine Saline and Alkaline > Saline | place: Antarctica: Ace Lake...
CCGTGCGCGTGACTTTTATGGCTCCACCCATGAGCACCTCCCAATCTATGGAGGTCATTGATTCAGAGTTTGCCAAAACTTAAAACCAAAAAAATGAGTCAGATATTCTGGCCACTGGTATCAGAAGTTTTTTCCCAGCATCTCCTTCAACGTGGACACCTCCATCATCTGCTCGGCCAGCAACTTCTTGAGCTTGGCATTCTCCGCTTCCAGCGCCTTCAGCTTCTTGGCGTCCGACACTTCCATCCCGCCAAACCTGGCCCGCCATTTGTAGAAGGTCGCATCGCTGACGCCGTGCTTGCGGCACAGATCTTTCGCCCCAAGCCCCGCCTGGTGCTCCTTCGGAATGCCGATGACCTGTTCTTCCGTAAACCTCGATCGCTTCATCGTCTGTCTCCTTTGCAAGGAACAGACTAACCCCAAACCGCGGACTTTTCAGGGGAGCAGGTCACTGTCGTTCCCAAATCGATATATGAGGTCGATTTGCGACCGCCTCAATGCAAAGCCGCGCAAATGCTCCAGATACACAACGCCTCCCGAAGCCTTTAGAGATGAGATATGCTATACGACAAAATCGGTGCAATCAGAATGGAGCTCACGGCCGCTCGTCCACCACGCGCACGGGTTTGACGGCGCGCAACGGATCGAAGATCTCGTCCTGTGCGACGATTTGCACCAGCGGGCGCACGCCCACGAGGTTTGCGACCTGCTCGGCGATGTCGTGAGGGGTGTCGGTTGCGGCGAGTTTCAGGACTAACTCGTCCATCGAATAGAGGTCGTCCTTGTCGCTGGGGCGGATCACGATCTGGTATTCTGCGATGCCGGGCGCAGCTTCGAGCCAATCCTTGAGAGCACGCAGGTTAACCAGCATGCCTTTGATTTTGAGCAAATCGCCGCTGCGCGTGAGATTGGAAGCAACGCGCGGCGAGGTGCGCCCGCAATGCGGACAGGGCGTGTGATCGATTGAGACGACATCGCCAACAAGATAGCGTAGCAGAACAGTGCCGCGACGGGTCAGTTGGGTGAACGCCAGATCGCCGGAGACGCCATCGGCGCAGGAATTGCCGTTCTGGTCGATCACCTCGTGATAGAGCTCGTTCGGGGCGAGCGAGTGAAAACCGCTGCCGGGCGCGCATTCCACCATCGAGCCGCCCTGCTCGGTCGAGCCATAGCGGTTGACGACGGTGTTGCCTGCGCAGCCCATGGCGCTCATCCGGCGGGACATATCGGCGCGCATGGCGGCCGATGACGCCTCGCCGGTGATCATCGAGATGCGCACGCGGCTGAAGTCAGCGCCCATCTCGCCGGCGCGGACTAGCACGCGGCGGATAAAACTAGCCACGCCCCAGAGTACAGTCGCACCCTGCCGCTCGACCAGACGGACCGCGTCATCGAGGCTTTGGTGCAGCGGCGAGCCTGGTGTGGGGCGGCCCGTGCGCCCGAAGGTGATAGAGGCACCGACAGCTGCCGCCTCGTCGGGGGCGCGGGCATAGGCGCCCATGGGAAATTGCGTCAGCGGGAACAGGCTCGCGATCATGTCGGTGTCGTGCAGGTCCACCAGATCTTCGCGCCGCGTGCAGCCAACCATGTAGTCGTAATGGTCCGAGGTGCTGACGTAGACTGCCGCAGGGATGCCCGTGGTCGAGCCTGTGGTGTAGAGGATTTTCCACAAGGTCCGCTCTGCCATTGTCAGATCGGGGTGGCTGAGGCGGAAGGCGTCGGGATCGTTAAGGAAGTCCTGTTTCGAGGTGGGCGGCAGCCGGTGCAGGTCTGCGACGCCCTGAATATGGCGCGGCTCGAGACCCTCGCGTTTCATAACGGCAGAATAATAGGGATGGCCCGCGTGACACAGCTCAATGGTGCGCGCGAGGGCGCGGTCCTGCAGCGCGCGCACCTCGGGTAGGGGGCGGCGCAGCAGGTCGGGGAGCGTTTCGGCCCCTATCACGAGGCAGCCCCGATCGCGTCTGACTTGGGCAGATTGAGCTTGTAGAGGTCGATAACATTGTCGCGCAGTAAGAGCCGTTTGGAGTCAGGACGCAGGTTCAGATCTTCGATTTCAGAACGTGCGCGCTCGAGGTCGATCACGGGAAAATCGGTGCCGAAAATGACCTTTTTCTTGCCCCATGAATTTATGAAATGCACAAAGCTGGCTGGCCAATGCTTGGGTCCGTAGGCGTCAGATCCTATGTAGACATTGGGGTGTTTGTAGGCGACCGAGATCATCTCTTCGGTCCAGGGCCAACCGATGTGGATGCCGACCAGTTTCAGCTCGGGGAAGTGGCAGGCGATGGTGTCCAGCGTGATCGGGCGCCCGACAGAGCGCAGCGGGCGCTCGACCGAATAGCGCAGGCAGTGACCGACCTGCATCTGGATCGGCACGTCCAGCTCGCAGCATTTGGCATAGAACGGATAGTAGCGGGCGTGATCCGGCTCCATCTCAAACCAGTGCGGATAGAGATGTGCGCCGACGAAGCCCAGGTCCTTGATGCCATGCTCTAACTGGCGCAGGCCTGCCATGCCCTCGGTCGGATCGATCCCCGCCAACCCGCTGAAGCGGTCGGGGTGTTTCTGGCAGACCTCTGCGACCAGCTCGTAGGGGATGTGGCGGTGGATCTTGTGCATCGACGAGCCGGCCTTGACGGCGATCAGGAACGTATGCTCGATCCCCGCACGGTCCATTTTGGCGAGAAAGCTGTCAACGGTGAAGCCGTTGATGTTCGCACCGTCCATGCCGATCTTGTCGGTGATGAAGGTCTTGGACCATTCGGGGCGGTCCACGCCGGGGGCTTCGAATTCGAAATTGCAGACGGCGTCGATTGCGCCAATGTCATAGGCCATATGTAGTCCCTCAACTGGATGTGTTCAGCCTGCCGAACGGGCGGCAGTACGTTGGAAAGTAATGGTGTCGGAGGGCACGGTGTGGCCCAGAAGCAGATCGACGATGCGGCCTGTTCCCCGTCCGAGGGTGTCGTCCCATGTGCCGGACAGATCCTCCAGCAGCACAACGTCGAAATCCTCGTCAAAGGCGGCAAAGGCGCTGGAGAGCACGCAGGCGTATGTCACGACGCCGCAAAACATGAGCGTGCGGATGCCGCGGGCGCGTAGCTGGGCGGTCAGATCAGTGCCTGCAAAGGCGGAGTAGCCGGACTTATCGACAACGATATCGCCATCCTGCACGGGCAGGCCAGCGACCACATCCGCACCATCCGAGCCGGGCATCAGACGTTTTCCGGTCGTGGTCCACCGCTTGGGGCGCAGGGCGTGGCGTTCCTCCATCGCGCCGCGCACCGGATCGTGCACGAGGCGGGTGAACACGACGGGCATACCCGCGGCGCGCGCACGGGTGGCCATGGCGTCAATCGGCGCGATCACCGCGGCAAAGGCGGAAATGTCGCGCCCGATGCGTGCATAAAAGCCGCCCGGATCGCAAAAGTCGTTCTGCATGTCGATCACGACCAGCGCGGTGGTGGTGGGATCGAGGGTCAAATTACTCATGGCGGTGTCCTTCTGGATGGGGTCTCCGGCGCGCGGTGGCGGCGCGCCGGAGTTGTGTGGTTAGTTGTTCAGGGTTGCGTCCTTGAACAGCAGGCGCTCGTCGGGGCGCGGCGACCAGTTCAGATCATCCGCGACGCCGTAGGCCTGTATCTCGTTGTAGAGCATGGAATAGGGCACCTGCTCTTTCACGATCGCCCAAATTTCGGAGATGATCGCCTGACGCTTGACCGGATCGGATTCGGCCAGTTGCGCTGCGATCAGCTCGTCCACCGCAGGATCGCTCCAGTAGCCGCGCGAGTCGCTGGCGAGCAGGCTGCCGAGCGGCAGTTGCGCGTCCATGATAGAGGGACCAAAGCCGAACATGTGGATCGTGTTCAGCTCTTTGCCGAGCCAACGGGGGAAATAGGCGGAATACTCCATCCCTTCGAGTTTGACGTTGATGCCGGCCTCTTGCAGCATACCGCCGATGGCCTGCGCGACTTCCTCGCCAAAGGCATAGCGGTTGTTGGGGTATAGGAAGGTTAGCTCTGCTCCGTCATAGCCGGACTCCTCAATCAGACGGCGCGCGATATCGAGATCGAAGGGCGTCGGCTCGATTGCAGGGTCGTAGCCGAAGGTCACCGGCGCCACGATCTGCCCCATGGGCACGCCAAGGCCGCGCAGCAGGCGGTCGGTGATGGCCGTGCGGTCGATGGCGTGGTCGATGGCCTGACGCAGCTTCACGTTGTCATAGGGCGTCTGCGTGGTGTCGAAGCCCAGATAGAGCACGCGGTTGCTAGCGACCTTTTGGACGTTCACCCCGTCGGCGCTGTCGATCCGGTCCACGAGGGCGGGCGGGAGCAGCGGCACCACGTCCAGCTCGCCGGAGAGCAGCGCAGAGGCGCGGGCGGCTTCGGAGGGGACGGGGCGGAACACGACTGTTTCAATCGCGGGCGCACCTCCCCAGTAGTCGGAGTTGGCCTTCAGCACGAGGCGGTCGTCCTTAACCCAGCTTTCCATCTTGAACGGACCCGAGCCGACCGGCGCGAGGTTGAAGGCCTCTGCACCAACAGCCTCATAGGCGGCTTGTGGCATGATCGAGACCAGCGTCATCTGGCGGGCAAATGGCGCGAACGGGGCGTTGAGCAGAAAGGCGATCTGGTCATCGCCGCGCTGTTCGACGCTGGCGACGCGGCTGAGGTAGGCTTTGACCGGGGAGGAGTCGTCAGCCATGATTTTCTGGAACGTCCAAAGCACGTCGCCGATTGAGACCATCGTGCCGTCATGCCATTTGGCGTCCGTGCGGATAGAAAAGACCCATTCGGTGCTATCGGCGTTGCTGGTCCACTCGGTCGCGAGTTTGGGGTTGATGCTGCCGTCTGCGCCGATTTCAGTCAGCTGGTCGAAAATGTTCTGGAACAGGTTCAAGCTGATCGGCGAGGTATCGACGCTGGGATCGAGGGTCAGCGTGTCGCTGGCCTGCGCGACGGTGATCATATTCTCGGCGCGCTGTGCTGCGGCGTCCGTGGCGACCAGTGAAAAGCTGGCCAGCGCCGCGACGAGCGCGAGTGTGCGCCGGAGCGCTGGTGGCCGTGCCGTGAGGGATCGTATCATGTCTTTTCTCCTTCTGGTTTCGGTGGCGTTGATGTGGCCCTGATTGGGCCGGGGAAATGGCAGGCAGTTTGGTGGTCAAAGCAGGCCTGCGGTGTCAGAACCGGCGTTTTTGTGGCGCAGAGCGATTGTGCGCGCGGGCAACGCGTGCGGAACACGCAGCCCGAGGGTGGATCCAGCGGATTGGGCAGATCGCCGCGCAGCACGATCCTATCCTTGCGATGTCTGCGCGCGGGATCGGGCACAGCGGAGAGCAGCGCTTGCGTATAGGGATGTGCTGGGGTGTCAAAAACGGCGGCGCGGCTGCCGATCTCGACGATGCGGCCCAGATACATGACGGCAACGCGGGTTGCGATGTGGCGCACCACGCTGAGGTCATGGCTGATGAACAGGTAGGTCAGCCCTGCGTCGCGTTGCAAATCCTGTAGCAGGTTGACGATCTGGGCCTGAATCGAGACATCCAGCGCGCTGACCGCCTCGTCCAGCACCAGCAGGCGCGGATCCAGCGCAAGCGCGCGGGCGATGGCGATGCGCTGGCGCTGACCGCCCGAGAATTGCGCGGGTTTGCGCAGGGCGGCTTCGTCCGACAGGCCCACGCGGTGCAGCAGATCGCGCACGCGGGCCGCATCGTAAAGGTTGTTGATGCGCAGCGGCTCGGCCACGATGTCATGCACCGTCATTTGCGGGTTCAGCGAGGCATAGGGATCCTGAAACACCATTTGCATCAGGCGGCGGTTCTTGCGCAGCCCGCGTCCCTTGACCGGCGCGCCGTTCAAGGTGATCTCGCCTGCGGTGCGGTCCACGAGGCCCACGAGCATGCGGCCTAGCGTTGACTTGCCACAGCCGGATTCCCCCACGAGGCCGAGGGTTTCATGGGGCGCTATCGCAAAGCTGACGTCATCGACGGCATGCAGCGTGCGGCGGCCCCAGCCCGAGGAATTGCGCACGGCGAATTGTTTGGACAGGCGGTCTATGCGCAGGAGGGGGGCGGTCATACTGTGTCCTCTGCGGCGATCCATGCGGGCACGTCGGCCGCGAAGTGGCAGGCGGCGCGGTGAGTTTTCGGGCCGGACAGTTGCGGCAGATCGGCGGCGCAGACAGGGTGTTCTTGTGCGAGCGAGCAGCGCGGATGGAAGGCGCAGCCGGAGGGGCGGCTGAACACATCGGGCGGCTGGCCGGGGATCGACCAGAGCCGCGCGCGCCCGCCTGCGAGAATCGGCAGGCTGCGCATCAGACCGGCAGTATAGGGGTGCGCGGGTGCGTCGAACAGCGCGTCCACCGGGCCCATCTCGGCGATGCGCCCCGAGTACATCACGGCGACGCGGTCCGCGACTTCGGCGACCAGCCCGAGGTCATGGGTGATCAGGATCATCGACGCGCTCGTGCGCTCTCGGACTTCGGCCAGCAGGTCCATCACCTGCGCCTGAATGGTCACATCCAGCGCTGTCGTCGGCTCGTCCGCGATCAGCAGCTTCGGCTCGTTGGCGATGGCCATGGCGATCATCACGCGCTGCCGCATGCCGCCGGAAAATTCATGTGGGAACTGCCGCATCCGTGTGGCTGCGTCCGGCACACCGACCAGATCGAGCAGCTCCATCACGCGGTCCTTGATGCCTGCGCGGTTCAGGTCCGGTTGGTGCAGGCGGATGGCCTCTGCGATCTGGCGGCCCACGCGGGAGACCGGATTGAGCGAGGTCATCGGATCCTGAAAGATCATCGATATGGCCCCGCCGCGCAGGGCGGACAGGCCGGCAAACGGCAGCGTGTCGATGCGCGTGTCGTTGAACCAGACTTCACCGCTGGCGATGCGGGCCTGACCACCGGGCAACAGACCCATTACGGCCAGCATTGTCACGCTCTTGCCAGAGCCGCTCTCGCCGACGATGCCGAGGACTTCGCCCGCCACCACGTCGAAGGAGACGCCGTCGATCACCCGCAGGGGCGCGCGGTCCGCATGGGGCGTGTCGAACTCCACGACCAGATCGCGGACCGAGAGGACAGGCGCAGTCATGTCCGGCTCCCTATGGCGGTGATGTCTGTGTCCGGTGCGCCCTCGGGGGTGAAGCGTTGCGACAGGAATTGCGAGCCTGCGACCAGCATGAAGATTGCCACGCCGGGGATGATCGCCAGCCAGGGCTCGATTTCCAGCCAGTCCTGTCCTTCGTTGATCATCAGCCCCCAGCTGGGCATTGGCGGTTGCACGCCAAGTCCCAGATAACTGAGGGCGGCCTCGATCACGATGATCTGGCCCAGCTCGTAAGAGCCCAGAATGAGCATTTGCGGCAGCACGTTTGGCAGCAGGTGTTTGCGGATGTTCCACGCCGGTCCCGCCCCTTGGGTGATGGCTGAGAGCACGAATTCACGCTCGCGCAGGCTAAGCGCCATGGCGCGTGCGACGCGGCCGTAGCTGACCCAGCTGGTCAGGCCGAGCAGGATCGTAAGCGTCACCAGATCCGGCCCCAGCACGGCGGTGACCGCGATGATCAGCAAGATGCGCGGCACCGCAAGTTGCAGATCTGCAATGCCCATGATGACGTTCTCGGTGATCCCGCGAAAATATCCCGCCAGCAGGCCCAGCGTCACGCCGATGAACAGGCTGATCACCACGGCGCTCAGCGCGATTGCCAGCGACACGCGTCCTGCAAGCGCCAGACGGCTGAGGATATCGCGGCCCAGAATATCGGTGCCCAGCCAGTATGTGCGCCCGTCCACGACCGATCCGGGGCGCAGCAGGCTGTTGAATATATCCTGACTGAACGCATCGTAGCTGGGCAGCAGCGGCACGACGATAATCAGCGACAAGATCGCGCTGAGAAGCGTGGCCGCAAAGGCCATCGACCATGATCCAAGGGGCGGTTTGCAGCGCGCGGTCATGTCAGGCGCACGCGCGGATCGAGCACGGCATAGAGCAGATCGACCACCAGATTGACCACGACAAAGGCCAGCGAGACGACGAACACACCGGCGATGACCACGGGAAAGTCACGCTGGCTGACGGCCTGAACGATCAGCCGCCCGACGCCGGGCCAGCTGAACACTGTCTCGGTAACGATCGCGCCGCCGAGCAGCACACCGAGGTTGATGCCGGCGATCGTGACCAGCGGCAAGAGCGCGTTGGGCAGCATGTGGCGCAGCAGCACCTGCACGCGGCTCTGGCCCTTGGCGTAGGCGGTGCGCACATAGTCTTGCGATTGTTCCTGCGCGAAGGCCGAGTTCAGCAGGCGCAGGTAGAGCGCCAGTTCGAATGTGGCGAGGGTGAACGCCGGCAGGATCAGATGCGAGAGCCCGCCGCGCCCCAAGGATGGCAGCCAGCCCAGCGTCACGGAAAACAGCAAGATCAGCAGGATGCCGAAGAAGAACACAGGGATCGCCTGAAAGGTGAATGCGACCCACAGCAGGCTGGCGCGCAGCCGCTCGGAGCGGGTCAGGCGCACGGTGATGCTGGCGGCAAACGCGAGGATGAGGCCGAGCGCAAAGGCGCTAAACGCCAGCTCCAGCGTTGCCGGCAGGCGCTCGAGCACGAGTGGCAATGCTGGCGCGCGTTGGCGGAACGAGTTGCCGAAATCACCCTGCGCGGCGTTGGACAGGAAGGTCAGGTACTGGATGGCCAGAGGGCGGTCGAGGCCCATGGCTTCGCGCAGGCGGGCGGCATCCTCCGGGGTGGCTTCGGTCGGGAGCAGCAGCGCAGAGGGATCGCCGCTGAGCTGGACCAGAAAGAACACCGCCGTGACCACGCCGAATACTGTCAGCACGGCTTGTATCAATCGGCGGATCAGGAATGCGGCCATGGGTCAGGTGCCCCCGGCCGTGTCCCGCAGGCCCAGCAGGGCAGCCGCCTGAGCGGCGATGTCGTGGATCACGTCCTGTGCGGGCATCTCGCGGCGGACCAGAACAGCGCCCTGCCCCGTGGGCCAGTTGGCGATCTCCATCGAGCCGCGCGCCTTGGCCGGAGCCACAAGCGGTGCGACCATTTCCCATTGGTCGGGCATCGGGCGCAGCTCTGCGTCGCGGCCGGACCATGCGTCTGTGAACTGGTTGCGGATCACGCGCGACGGCTTGCCGGTGTAGCAGCGCGACACCAGCGTGTCGTCCTCGGTCATGGCGACCACGCTGGCCTTGTGGGTGGATGCGGTCATGGCCTCTGGCGTGGCCAGCAGGCGGGTTCCGATCAGAGCGCCGGAGGCCCCCAGCATCAATGCGGCGGCCAGCCCGCGCCCGTCTGCGATACCGCCTGCCGCGATCACCGGCAGTTTGACGGCATCGACCACCTGCGGGACCAGCACCAGGGTCGAGGTGCGACCCGTGTGCCCGCCTGCCTCGTGCCCTTGGGCAACGATGGCGTCCACGCCGCGATGCTCGGCGGCGAGGGCGGCGCGCAGGCTGCCGACGAGGGCGACGACCTTCATGCCGGCGCTATGGGCCCGCTCCACCACATGTTCGGGCACGCCGAGGCCGCAGAATAGCACTTGGACCTTTTGCTCGATTGCGATGTCTAGGCGTTCCAGCGCGATGTCATGATCGTAGGTGCGCGCTTCCACGACTGAAAAATTTGGATCGGGCGCGCCGAGGGCGTGCAGGAAATCGGGCAGCGGGGCAGCCTTGCGATCCTCGGGGGCGGGCAGCGGCGTCTCGCGCGAGGGAAACAGCAGGCCAATCCCAAAGGGACGGTCTGTCAGCGACATGGTTTCGCGGATTTCCGTGCGGACAAGATCGGGCGTGAGATTGGCGTGGCCCAGCACGCCGAGCCCGCCTGCACGCGACACCGCTGCGGCCAAGGCAGAGCCTGCCACGCCGCCCATCGGGGCGCCGACGAGGGGCAGATCCACACCAAACAGATTTTTGAGACCCGAAAGAGTGGAGCTAGTGACGGGACGACGATAATCGGCCATGCGGGAGGTCTCCTGTCGCTTAAGCAGACAAATTTGAGATTATTTGCAATACATTTTTAGCATTATCCGTAATACATTATGTGTCAACTATCCACTCTACTGAATGGCGACGATTTTATTCGCCCTTGAGCTGCGCATCCCGGATGCAATGCGGCCATGGGGCAGCGTGAACACCATTGTCGCGTCCCACATCGTCGGTGCGCAGAGGGCCGGATCTGCCTTGGTCTTGAGCCAGAGCAAAGCAGCTGTGCCGATGGTCAGCAGTACGCCGCCGGGCAGTCCGAATAGTTTGGGCAGGCTCGGGATGCCATAAACGGCGAGCACGTCGAATACCTAATGCAGCACCGTGAGGTGCTCCCCATTCCTTGGACAGTATCTGGCGCTTTTTAAGCTCTGATTTGCTCCTACTGATCGGGTTGGGTTGCTTCGATTTGCATTGAGTAGACCACTGCTGGTGGTCGGCCGCCAAGGGCTTTGTGCGGGCGGCGGTGATTGTAGAACTCCATCCAGTTGCGGACACCGGCGCGTGCGTGCGATCCGGCCTCCCAGGCATGCAGATAGACGCACTCATATTTCAGGGTTCGCCACAGCCGCTCAATGAAGATGTTGTCCAGATAGCGACCCTTGCCATCCATTGAGATGCGGATGCCGGACCGGCGCAGACTGTCTGTCCAAGCGAAGGATGTGAACTGAGATCCCTGGACGCCCTTCTAAGTGTCAAGCGGCGATCTGAGCCTGATTGATCTGTTTGTGGCGGCGCGCGATGATGTTGAAGACCTCACGCGCAATGTATCGTTTGACACAGCGGATTGCCTCCAGTTTGGAAT
>Ga0222707_1000534_pt1 | contig 10774 bp, 9 predicted proteins | sample AntAcemetage1574_FD_179831 | JGI IMG/M metagenome (GOLD analysis project Ga0222707, IMG submission 179831) | Saline water microbial communities from Ace Lake, Antarctica - #1574 | ecosystem: Environmental > Aquatic > Non-marine Saline and Alkaline > Saline | place: Antarctica: Ace Lake...
CGCCCCGGCGTCATGATGAGCGCGCTGACCCGCGCGCTGGTGACGACAAACTGGCCAAAAAACCAGCCCGTGAAGCTCAACAGCCGCAGGGGCAAACTCCAGAGTGAATGCCTCATTACCCAATCACCGCTTCTACATACGCGCTGGTGTTCAGCAGCGCACTACTCGCCTGCTCGGCTAGCTGGATCAGAAACTCTCCGCCGAAACCGAGCGCAACAGACAGCGCAGCCAAGATGAGCGCGGGCACAATGAGCCGTATCGGTATGCGGGTACCGCGGTGACCATGAGGGTCTTCTTCGGTCGCAGTGATACCGCGTGGTGGAGCGTGCTGTTCGACGGCCTGAGCGGCCTCGGCGGCGACTTCGTCCGCGTCGACTGCGTCGCTGTCGAAAAGATCGCGTCGTGACCGGATGCGAGACTCAGCGGCCAGGACCTCAACATCGGTGTGCCGTTTGCCGTTGAACATGTCAGCCCAGACTCGCATCATCGACATGAGCGCCACCAGGCTCGTGATGATCAGTAGACCTGCCACCACGACAACACCTGCATCAGCACTCGCAAGCACGAGCGTGTATTTCGCGACAAAACCAGAGAACGGCGGCAGACCGGCCAGCGACAGTGCAGAGATGATGAAGACGGCTGTCAAAAGTGGCTCGCGATTGCGCAGTCCGGCAACGCGATCGAGCCGCCCAGATCCGTATGTCTGCTCGATGGCGCTGGCGACAAGCAGCAGGGCACCCATCACGATCATGTGATGCACCATGTACGCGATTCCGGCGGTGAGCCCGAGCGGGGTAAACAACGCAATGCCAATGAGGATGAATCCAATACCGCTGATCATCTGAAAGACCAGCAGCGGGCGAATCTCACGCTCACCGAGGGCCGCAAACGCACCCACGACGAGGGTGAGTGATGCGACGACCATGATTGCGGTCATCCAGACCCCGTCGCCCTCAAAGATGACAGCGCTGATGCGGTACACGATGTACACCGCCACCTTGGTGTGCAGTGCTGAGAACAGCGCTGCCACCGCTGGAGACGTCGAGCTGTAGGCCCGCGCCAACCAACCGTGCACCGGAAACACTGCGGCCTTGACCGCAATTGCTGCCAGGCACAGGGCCGTTGCGATAGCCGTGGCTGGATCACTGCCAGTGCCGGCGAGCTCAGCGAGGTTGACGGTGCCCTGCACCGCATAAATAAGACCGACGCCAGCCAAAAACAGGGTCGAGGCGAGCAAATTAATGATGACGTAGAGGCGAGAGCCGGCCATGTTGCCGCGTCGGCTCAGGATGACCAACAGTCCGTACGACGGCAACAACATGACTTCAATGAACACGAACAGGTTGAAAAGGTCAGCCGTGAGAAGCGCGCCTGCGACGCCACCGATCAAAATCAGAACGAATGAGGCGATGGATGCGCTGCGTGCTTCACCGCTGGCGATCAGGTACTGAAAACTTGCCGTCGCAACAACAGCCGCGACCGCCAAGATGAGGGCCGAGAATGAATCAGCAACAAACGGGATCGACACGCCCCCTGGCCACAGCCCAATCTGATGCACTAACACTGTGCCGTCGGAGGTGAGAGCCACGAGCACGATGGCGCCTGCTAACACGGCGAGCAACGACACCATGCCCAGCACCTGCCGCAGGCGGGCCAGGCGAGGCAACACCAAGAGCACCCCTCCTATCAACAACGGTGCACCCACAAACATGGGCAACAGCGCCTCGACGAGGGCGATTATGTCGATCATGATTCGTCACCCGCCGTCGCGATGGGTGTGCGGGGAGCAGCTCCGGCTTCAGCTTCTGCTCCGGCTTCAGTGTCGTCGTCGTTGCGCCCGACAACCGCGAAGGTGGCCAAGACGACGGTGATAGCGAAGGCGATCACGATTGCCGTCAGAACGAAAGCCTGAGGTAAAGGATCGGCTGCCTGCGACGTATCACCACCGAAGAAGGGAGCGTTGCGGCGGGCCACGCCGCCCGCAGCGATGATCAGCAGATTGACCGCGTGGGTAAGCAACACGAAGCCCAAAATGATGCGAATCATGCCGCGCTGCAACACCAAATACACACCGGCTGCGGCGAGCAGCCCGATACTCAGAGCGAGGCTCATCGCACGGCCTCCCTACGGTCGTCGCGGTCGCGGGTGCGGCTGTCGTCCGCAGATGAGCCCCGGCTCGCCGGGCTCGGCGGACGAGCGTGGTGCTCACGCACTCCACCGAGCTCGTTGATTACCGCGATGATGATCGCCACCACCGCGAAATACACGCCCAGGTCAAAGATCAGTGCACTGGTGAAGCCGTACTCGCTACCGCCGGGCAGCGGTATACCGAACCGCACTGGCCGAAGGAAAGACCCGACCAGGTAGCCGCCGACACCGCTGGCGACTCCGACGATCACGCCCGCCGCCAACAGCCCCCGGTAGGGCCATCGCACAGGCGCGCGACGGTCAGTTGAGGCGCCCAAGTAGGCCAAGGCGAACCCGGTGCCACCCACGAGCGCGGCAATAAAACCACCGCCGGGCTCGTAGTGCCCCCGAAGCAGCAAATAAATGGAGAGCAGGATGATCAGCGGGGCTGACCACCGTGCGACCACGCGAATGGGCAGAGTGTTGTCGACGGTGCGTACAAGTGCGGTACCGGCCCACGCTGAAAGGTCTGGTGTCCGCTCAGCGAGCATGGGCCGTGCGCTGAGCATGCCCATGATGACAATTCCCGCCACGGCGATCACGGTTAGTTCACCGAGGGTGTCGAGAGCCCGGTAGTCGACCAAAATCGTGTTGACCACATTGGTGCCGCCGGTATCAGCGGGCGCTTCGTCAAGAAAATACTGACCCACCGTTGAGATGTCTCGTCGACCGGTGAAGGCGAGGGTAACCGCAGTCGCAGCGGCTCCCACGCCCAGCGCAATGGCTGCTGACAGCACCTGTCGATTACGCGCCACCGCGTGGAATACCGCCGGAAGTCGACGCAGAATTAGCACCAGAGCCACCACCGTCAGCAACTCGACAAGCAACTGGGTGAGACCCACGTCGATGGCGCCGAGCGCGAAGAACCACAGGGCCACCACGAATCCGGCCCCACCCACCAGAATCAGAGCAGTGATGCGCGATCGTGTGACCACTGCGGGCACGACGGTGACCACGAGCAGCGCGAGCATGAGCGCGTCTGTCCATGGCTCTCCTGCGTCGATCACCGTTCCGGCCGAGGGTGCAATGAAAACCGCAGCCAGCGCAATGGCGCCAACAACGATCCACGGTGCTGCCATGTGCGATGCCGGGGCGTCGGTGCGAGTGGTGTCTCCGATGCGAGCTCCCAGCGTGTTCGCGCCGGTTCGAATTCGCTCAACAACGTCAATCGCGGTAAACGATAGAACGCGTCGTTCGAGCAATCGGTCAAGTCGTCGACGCTGACTGATGGCGATAAGACCGAGGGCGATGATCGTGACCGACAGCGCGAGCTCAATCGTGAAGCCGCCAAAGAGCGCAAAACTTGCCGTGTAGGGCTGCCCCGCAGCGGCACTGCCGGCAGCGCTCATCAGCGGGTGCAACACCACGATGGCTGGGCCCAACGCGAGGCCGGCGAGAGCGGGCGCAAGTGCGGTGGCGACGAACAGCGGATCAGCCTCGCGCACTGTTTCGGGCATCCGGTGCGTATCAAGGTCGCCGTCGGCTCGCTCGGTTCCGCGGTAGTCAGTGAAGCCACCCAGCAGAATGCGACCGGTGTAGGCGAACGTCGCAATCGCTCCAAGGACAACCGTGGCCGTCAGCAGCACGCCCAGCCAGACCGGACCACCGGGTTCAAGCGTTTGCCCAAGAAGGTATTCCTTGGAGATAAACCCGAGAAGCGGAAAAACTCCCGCCATCGACAAGCCAGCAAGCAACGTCGTGACGAAGGTCACCGGCATGCGGCGCCACAGGGAGCGCAACAGTCGAATGTCGCGGGTGCCCGCCTGCTGGTCGACAATGCCAACCACCATGAACAGCGAAGCCTTAAACAACGCGTGCGCGAGCGTGTAGAGGGCAGCGGTGGCCAGCGCCGACGGTGTGCCGATGCCGATGAGTGCCACGATCAAGCCCAACTGACTGATCGTCGAATACGCCATGATCTCTTTCAGATCAAAGCGCCGCAGGGCAAAAACGGCACCCATTAGGGCTGTGATGAGACCCGTTGACACCAGGATCGATTGCCACACGACTGTGCCCCCGAGTGCGGGCGAAAACACCATGAGCAGGTAGATGCCCGCCTTCACCATGGCAGCCGCGTGCAGGTACGCGCTGACCGGCGTCGGGGCAACCATGGCGTCGGGTAACCACATGTGGAAGGGAAACTGCGCCGACTTTGTCATGGCCGCTAAAGCCACCAAAACTGCGATGGCCGCCGTGAATCCGGCGTCTGACTGCCACACCGGGTCGATGAGCGCTTCGCTCAACACGGTGGTTTCTGTGCGCACCACGATCAGTACGACGGCAAACAGCAGCATCAACCCGCCAAAAGCGGTGGTGAGTAACGTTCGTACCGCTGGAGCACTGGCGCGGCGGCCAGAGCGGTTGATGAGAAAAAACGAGCACAGTGTGGTGAGTTCCCAGAAGACAAAAAGCAGAACCAGGTCGTCCGCCAGCACCAGGCCGGTCATCGCGAAGGCAAACAACAGCATCCACGCGAAATAGCCAGTGTGGCGGTGCACGGTGCGGTCAGAGAGATAGCGGGCTGAGTACGCCATCACGAGAGCGCCAATGCTCAGCACGATGATCAAGAACAGTGCCGATAAGCCGTCAAGGCGCAGCCGCAGCGCGACATCAAGACTCGGAATCCAGGGCACCACCTCACGAACAGCGCTGGAGCCCACGAGGACTTCGGGGACGCGCGTTGCGACGATGGCGGCGAGAGCACCCAGGCCGGCGGCTGCCAACCACCCGGCATTACGGCCAATCAGCCGAGTGGCCACCATGGTGACGGCAACGACCGCGAGGGTGGAGGCAAGAATGGCGATCAGGCTCACGGCTGCACCGCCTGGAGGTACCCCGACGCAACTGCAGGCGCAGCAGCAAGCGCGAGTTGCCTCGGGCACGAGAACGTCATGGTCTCCTCAGATCAGGAATGTCGAACACACCCACTGCCGACAGGGCAGTGTTGCGAAGCGTCATGTCTCGCCCCGCACGCCGACCAGTCTTCCCGGCACACCGCCGCAAAGCCTATCGGGTGACCCCTGGAGAAAACCGACCGCGCACCCCGGGGTGGGTCGCACGATGGTGGCTATGGCGCCATCGAGGTGAGGGCGATCATGCGGGAGGTGGCCCGCAGGTACTTCTTGCGATACCCGCCCGCCAGCATGTCGTCGGAAAAGACCTGGTCAAGTGGAACGCCCGTGGCGCAGATGCGCACCTGAGCGTCGTATAAACGGTCGACGAGTGCGACCAGGCGCAGGGCATCCGTCTGGTTTGACAGCACCTCAACACTGGTGAGCCCGATTGCGTCAAGACCGGCGATGAGGCCAACGTATCGGCTGGGATGCACTGTGGCGAGGTGACGCAAAACATCGCGGAAGCTGTCAATGGTTACCGCTCCGGATACGGCAGCAATCTGCTTGGCGAAAGCAGATTCGTCAAGAGTGACTGCGTGGCCTTCAATATCACGTTTGCGGTAGTCGTCGCCGTCAATACGCACGGTCGTGAAACGGTCGGCGAGGGCACTGATCTCTCGCAGAAAGTCTTGCGCCGCAAAGCGCCCCTCGCCCAGCGCGTGCGGTGGAGTGTTCGAGGTGGCGGCGATGCGGGAACCGCTGGCGACCAACTCCCCGAGCAGCCGCGACATCACCATCGTGTCGCCCGGGTCATCGAGCTCAAACTCGTCAATGGCGATGAGGGATGCCCCACGAAAGTGCGCCACTGCTTCGCGGTAGCCGAGAGCCCCCACAATGGCGGTGTACTCGATGAAGGTGCCGAAGTAGGTACGGCCCGTGGTTCGGTGCCACAGCGCGGCAAGAAGATGCGTCTTACCCACACCAAAGCCGCCATCAAGGTAAATACCGGGTTTTGCCGCCACTGTTTTTGATCGGCGAGAAAACAGCCCACGGGCCGGCGCTACTGACCCGGCGCTGAAGACGCGCATAGCCTCGACGGCCAGCGATTGCGAGTCGAATCGTTCATCGGGGGCATAGTTCTCGAGACTGGCGGTAGCGAATTGTGGCGGCGGCACGAGGTGACCGATGAGTTCAGCAGCTGTCATGCCGGGCTGGCGATCAGTCAAAGAAGTGGCGGTCGAAGGCGTGGGGTGCACCGTCATAGTTGGCCCTCAGGCTCGTCGCGCTCTGTACCGAACGCTGTGAAAGGAAAAATTTCGGAGTGAAAAGTTTCGGGATGGAAAGTTTCGATGTCACGTGTTTTGGTGGGTGCTTGCTCAGCCGCAGTGAGTAGTTTTCTTTGTGGGCGGTGCGACACAACTTTACCGCCGCAGAGAGAGGCCCCCATGAGCGTCGCATTTGACCCCGCTGAAAAATTTCAGAGTTACGCCCACCCCGAACGTTTGGTCACCACCAGCTGGCTTGAAGCTCACCTGGGCATGCCGGGTCTAGTCGTCGTCGAGAGCGACGAAGACGTGCTGCTGTATGAGGTCGGGCACATTCCCGGGGCTGTCAAGGTCGATTGGCACACCGAGCTCAACGACCCAGTGGTGCGCGATTACGTCGATGGCGCAGGCTTCGCCGCGCTGATGAACGCCAAAGGCATCAGCCGCGATTCCACCGTCGTGATCTACGGCGATAAGAGCAACTGGTGGGCGGCCTACGCACTGTGGGTGTTTACGCTGTTCGGTCACTCTGACGTGCGCCTGCTCGATGGCGGTCGTGACCGCTGGATCAGCGAAGGTCGAACTCTCACCACAGAGAAAGCACCAGTGCCGCGCACTGATTACCCCATTGTTGAACGAGACGACTCCGTGGTACGCGCTTTTAAAGAGGATGTACTGGCGCACCTCGGCAAGCCGCTCATCGACGTGCGCTCGCCGGAGGAGTACACCGGAGAGCGCACCACAGCCCCCGCCTACCCCGACGAGGGGGCGCTGCGGGCTGGCCACATTCCGACGGCAGCCAGCGTGCCCTGGTCGCGCGCCGCCAACGATGACGGCACCTTTCGCAAGCTTGACGAGCTCACGGCGATTTACCGCGACGAGGCCGGCCTCGGTGACGCAGACGAAGTCATTGCCTACTGTCGCATTGGCGAGCGCTCGAGCCACACCTGGTTCGTGCTCAAGCACCTGCTCGGAATTCCCCACGTGCGCAACTACGACGGCTCATGGACCGAGTGGGGTAGCGCCGTACGGGTGCCGATTGTGACGGGTGCCGATCCCGGCGCCATCGACCGTCGGTAGCCTGAGCCGTGACTGAGCTTCCTTTGTCGCTTCCTTCGTCGCTCGCCGAGATTCGCGACGACTTTCTCTCATTCGAGCAAAAAGATCGCCTGCAACTGCTGCTGGAGTTCTCGAATGAGCTGCCCGAGCTGCCGGAGCGCTACCGCGACCATCCCGAATTGTTTGAACGGGTCGAAGAGTGCCAATCGCCGGTGTTCTTATTCGTCGACGTTAGTGCTGAAGGGCGCGTGGGTGTGCACGCCACCGCCCCCGCCGAGTCGCCCACGACGCGGGGTTTTGCATCGATTTTGGCGCAGGGCCTCAGCGGCCTGACATCAACAGCGGTGCTCGAGGTGCCCGACGACTTTCCAATGCAGTTGGGCCTCACCGCCGCGGTGAGCCCGTTGCGCTTGCGTGGCATGACCGGCATGCTGTGGCGCATCAAGCGACAGGTCGCCGAGAAGTCAGTCGCGTGATGCTTCGTCGGGTGTGGCCCGCGAGCGACGTAGCCGAACTTGACGTCGATGCCCCGGATGCCCGGGCAACGCTTCTCGACTGGTACACCCCGCACGACGGCGAGTATCTGCGGCTTAATTTTGTGACAACTCTGGACGGTCGCGCAGCAGGCTCTGACGGCACCTCGAACTCGCTCACCTCGACCACTGATCGCATGATTCTCGGCGTGATTCGGCAGTACGCCGACGTGGTGCTGGTGGGTGCTGAGACGGTGCGGCGGGAGGGTTACCTGCGGCCCAGTCGAGCGGCCCTCGCAATCGTGTCGGCCAGTGGCGACCTCACCGGCCATCAACTCGATTCACAGCGATCCAAAACGCGCTCTAAATCGACTGAACCGCCGACTGAACGCTCGACTGCCACCCTCATTATCACCACGGATGAGGGGGCCGAGAGGTTGCAAGAAACGGTGTCGAGTACCTCTGCCGGTTTCAGCCCCACCGTGCTGTCCTTGCCCACGGCGAGCGACGGGCTGATAGCACCAAGCGCCATCGTGGCATTGTTGCGCGACCGCGGCTACTCCAGCATTGCGGCTGAGGGTGGACCCTCTTTCGCCGCGCAACTGATGGACGCGAACCTCGTCGATGAACTCTGCATGACCGTTATGCCCGCCCTCGGCGGGCCCGCCCTACCCCTGCTGGGCGCAGCGGCAACGGCAGTGTGGCCCCTGTCTGCACAGCAACTGCTCATCGATGATGCGGGCGCGCAATACGGCCGTTGGAGCGTTCGCCGCCCCCGCTGAGACCTACTTTCGGCGAGTCACACGGGCCGCAGGGAGCGTCTGCGCCTAGTCTGCAAACGTGACCCCCGCATCGGCTTCAGCCGCGACACCGCACGAGGTCTTCAACGGGCTAGTGGCTTCAATCACACAGGCCGTGCTGCGTGACGAGTTGCAGGTGAGCGGCATCCCCTCACCGAAGGGGTTGGCACCGTACTCGTACGCTCTGTCTGCCGACGTGAACCCCGCTCGCCACACAGACGACTCCGACCTGGGCACCGGCCGGCTCATCGTGTTGTACGACCCTGACTCCCCCGAAGCCTGGGGAGGCTCCGTGCGAGTGATCGCCTACGTTCAGGCACCGCTCGAGAACGACATTGGCCTGGACCCTTTCGTCAGCGATGTCGCCTGGGCGTGGTTAGTGGATGCTCTCGCCACGAGGGGAGCGCGGTACACCGAGGCCAGCGGCACCGCGACGAAAGTTCTCTCGACCGGATACGGCGAACTTGCCGACCACGGTAGCGGCGCCCAACTAGAACTGCGCGCCTCGTGGACTCCGCTCGATCATGATCTTGCCCCCCACGTTGGGGGTTGGTCTGAGTTGCTGTGCATGGTTGCGGGGTACCCGCCGTCAACCGACAATGTGACCACCCTTCCCATACATCGGAAGCCCCGTGGCTGAACGCCCTCCGATCACTGACCCGTTTGCCCAGCCACCCGCGGCCGTCCGACCTTCCGCGGCTGCTGTGCCAGCCGTCGCCACAGGGCCAGCTGCAGAGCCAGCCACCGCTCCGGCGACACCCCAGTCGCCCACGGCAACCCTGGCCCAAACGCCGCATGTGATCGATACGCGCGAGCAGTACCTTGACGCAGTGGCCGCCCTCGCCAAAGCCGAGGGGCCAGTAGCGGTCGACGCCGAACGAGCCAGCGGGTTTAAATATTCACAACGCGCGTACCTGATTCAAGTGTTTCGCCGGGGCGCAGGAACTTTTTTGTTCGATCCACCCGCGATCGGCTCGTTTACCGAGCTGCAAGAGGTTATCGGTGGTGTGGAGTGGGTGCTCCATGCGGCAAGCCAAGACCTGCCGTGCCTTCGCGAGGTCGGGCTCGAACCGTCGACCCTGTTCGACACTGAGCTCGGCGCTCGCCTCGCAGGCCTCCCGCGCGTGGGCTTGGGCGCCGTTGTCGAAGAAACTTTGGGCCTGCACCTGGCCAAAGAGCATTCTGCTGCCGACTGGTCCACCCGGCCACTGCCGAGCTCGTGGCTGACCTACGCTGCACTTGATGTTGAACTTCTGCTCGACGTGCGCGATCGCATCGCCGAGCGGCTTCAGGTGGCGGGCAAGATCGAGCTCGCTGAACAAGAGTTCGCCGCAGTGCTCACGAAACCTGCCGCCGAACCCAAAGCTGAGCCGTGGCGTCGGCTTCCGGGGCTGAGCACTTTGAGGGGGCGTCAGGCGCTCGCCGTGGCCCGCGAATTGTGGCTGGCGCGCGACGCGTATGCACAAGAAATCGACACCTCTCCCGGTCGTTTGGTGCCCGACGCCTCACTCGTTACTGCTGCCCGCACACCGCTCACCAGCAAGAGTGAGTTGGCGGCACTCAAAGCATTTATGGGCCGTGCCAGCAGGTCACAGATTGATCGCTGGTGGGCAGCCATCGAGGCGGGTTTAGCGACGGATGACCTTCCAGCACTGCGCGGCTCCGACGGCAGCATCCCACCGCCGCGCTCATGGGCTGACCGTAACCCCGAGGCTGACCGACGCTACCGACTCATACGACTGCGCCTGCAGGACATTGCCGGCGAACGTGATCTTCCTGCCGAAAACCTGCTGACACCTGATCATGTGCGTCGTCTCTGCTGGATGCCCCCAGAACACTTCGACGTGGCGAGCATTGCGCACGCCATGGCCGAACTGGGTGCACGGCCCTGGCAGATTGACGCCACCGCACAAATGATCGCCGAAGCCTTTGTTGAGGCACTCCAAGAGCCGATCGACGGCCCAGAGTCTGGTTCGTAGAAACACGCAGGGCTGACCCACCCTGGCGCAGACCTGCCTAGGCTGGGTGGCAGATCATCTCTATCAGGAGGCACCACTGTGACAGAACGAGCCGACGTCGTATTCGTAGACGGGGTTCGCACCCCCTTTGGCCGCGCGGGCGAGAAGGGCATGTACTGGAACACTCGTGCTGACGAT
>Ga0222707_1000535_pt1 | contig 10770 bp, 6 predicted proteins | sample AntAcemetage1574_FD_179831 | JGI IMG/M metagenome (GOLD analysis project Ga0222707, IMG submission 179831) | Saline water microbial communities from Ace Lake, Antarctica - #1574 | ecosystem: Environmental > Aquatic > Non-marine Saline and Alkaline > Saline | place: Antarctica: Ace Lake...
GGCAGTAAGTCGCCCTTGCAGGCGATGAAGGACTGGCACAAACTCAGACCAGAACTGTTTAAGAAACAGCCATACTTCCTGCCGGGATGTGACAATTAGGTATGTGCACATACAGCACTATTTATCACATCAATATCTTGCGCGATAAAGCCAATTTTTCAACATAAAATAACCACACTGAACGGTTATCTTATTTTTTGACTTTGTAAGGATAGAAAATGCAAAACATTATTTTTGACATCATCGCTTTTGGCGCTGGAGTTGGTATTTCGATGAGTGGCATCGGCCTGGTTATCGGCGTCCCTTTGCTCTTACTCGCTGTGTATATGATTATTAAGGGAATTCTTCAGGTTTTTTGGGGAGTTACCAAGCTGGGCGCGAAAGGTGCGATGGCCGGATACAAAGCAACTAAATCTAAACCGGAGTAACCTCGAAGGCTTCTGAAAAAGGAGCGAGTCCTGATAGGTGTTTGTGCAGATTAAATGAATGGTGGGAACCATTGACTTAATTTCAATTCAAAAACGTTTCTTTGTGGTGCAACCTCAAAAAACTGGATTGACGCCGCAAGGAGCCCTGTTCGAAACTCAAGCCGTACTTGAGGGTTTCCGGATCAGATGTTGGGTTCTGTTGCAATCTTCGCGGTCTTCGCCCAGCCATATAAAAAGCCCGCCGACGTGTTAACGTCGGCGGGCCACGGTCATCTAGATCTCTGAAAGAGAGTTAGGAGCCGGGCATGATCACCTTGTCGATGACGTGGATCACGCCGTTTGTCGCTTCGATGTCTGCTGCTGTTACAGTAGCATCATCCACCATCACGCCGTTCTCGAGGTTGATGACAACGGTATCGCCGTTCACGGTGGCGGCTTCCATGTCGTCAACCAGATCTGTGGACATAACTTTGCCTGCGATGACGTGGTATGTCAGGATCGCTGCCAGCGCTTCTTTGTTCTCTGGCTTCAGCAGGTCGGCCACTGTGCCCTCTGGCAGGGCGGCAAATGCCGCGTCTGTCGGTGCGAATACAGTGAAGGGGCCTTCGCTTTTCAGTGTCTCGACCAAACCGGCAGCTTCGGCAGCGGCCAGCAATGTGCCGAAATCACCCGCAGCAGCGGCTGTGTCTACGATGTCTTTTGCGTGGCCATCTGCGAATGCGGAAGTGGCAAGTGCGACGGCTGCGGTCAGGGAAAGGACTGTGGTACGAAACATGGTGATCTCCTTGGGTTATAGCAAATGCGTGTTGTCGCATTGTAAGTAATACGCAGGGATCACAGATTGGTTCACATTATTTGCGAGGTATATTTTCTTGACGAAAGCCATTGGTGCACTGAGCAGAGATTAAGCAACATAAGTCCGCCAAAGCATTGTTATTCAGGCAGAATACCGCTCACTTTCAGCGTATGACTGCGGCTTTTTATCTCTTGGCCTTGTGGTGTGAAAATCGGGCTTCCGGTTCAGATGCATCTTCCCCGCACTTTTAACAATTGAGTGTAAGAAGTGAAATGTAGTGTGATTTGGTTTGGCGCTTTGCATTTGTGCGACTAGGTATAGCATTACAAACAAGGAGATATATCCATGGCGATGCGCTGGAAAAATACGCTGAAAGATCACCACGTCACTGATGAGGCGGCGTTCTTGAACCGCAGACAGATGATGGGCGGTGCCGCGGCAGGACTGGGGCTGGCCACCATGGGGGCAGGGGCTGCGCGTGCGGCTGGTGAGGATCTGGTTCCCAATACTTATGAGGACATCACTCAGTATAATAACTTTTATGAGTTCGGCACCGGCAAGGAAGATCCGGCGCGGTATGCCAGCGCGCTGACCACCCAACCCTGGACCGTCAAAATCGATGGGCTGGTGGATAAGCCGGGGGATTATGCGTTCGAGGATATCATAAAGGCCATGACCATCGAGGAGCGCATCTACCGCTTCCGGTGTGTAGAGGCGTGGTCAATGGTGATCCCGTGGAACGGTTTCGAACTGGCAGATCTGCTTGAGATGGCAGGCGTGCAGTCGGGTGCGAAATATGTGGCGTTTGAAACTGCTCTGCGCCCGGACGAGATGCCCGGTGTGAAATATCCCGTACTGGACTGGCCCTATGTCGAGGGCCTGCGCCTGGACGAAGCCATGCACCCGCTTACCATGATGGCGACAGGCATCTACGGCAAAGACATCCCCAACCAGAACGGCGCACCGCTGCGCTTGGTCGTGCCATGGAAGTATGGCTATAAATCCATCAAATCTGTGGTCCGGATCACCCTGACAGACAAACAGCCGCCCACCAGCTGGAACAAGGCCAACGCGCGCGAATACGGGTTCTATAGCAATGTGAACCCCGAGGTGGATCACCCGCGCTGGTCACAAGCCTCGGAGAGGGTTGTAGGTGGTGGCCTGTTCTCCAAGCGCATCCCGACCCTGATGATGAACGGTTACGCGGATGACGTCTCCGGTCTGTATGCCGGTATGGATCTGACAAAAGACATTTAAGCGCAGGAGCATTCGTGCACGGGCCGGAACTTGTTCAAGCTCCGGCCCGTGTCTGTTCAAGGCCCGTGTCTGTTCAAGGGTACTGCATTTAGACGATAATATATAATAGTGAGAGCCCGCTGCGCGGGAAGGGAGCACCCGTGACCGTCATCATCGACCGCCTCAATGCCATTGCGCGCCTTATCCCGACATGGGTTGTATATATAGTGTACCTTCTGCCTGTGCCGTGGCTGCTATATCTTGCGCAGACCGGTGGCCTTGGCCGTGAACCGATAAAGGCGCTGGAGCACGAGTTGGGCGAGATTGCTCTTCAACTGTTGATCATCGGTCTGTGCGTCACGCCCTTGCGTAAATATTTTGGCCTGAACCTGATCAAGTTCCGACGGACCTGGGGTGTATTGGCCTTTACCTATGTGACCCTGCATCTGTCTGTCTGGGTTGTTCTGGACATGAGTCTGTTGTGGCAGCAAATGTGGGCCGATATTTGGAAGCGCCCCTATATCACGATCGGAATGGCAGGGTTTTTGGTTCTCGTCCCGCTGGCAGTGACCTCTAATAACCTCGCTGTGCGCAAGCTGGGTGCCGCCACATGGCGCAAGCTTCACAAGCTGACCTATCTTGCCGTGCTGTTGGGCGGGATCCATTACATCTGGCTGGTTAAAGGTATTCAGCTGGAGCCTATCCTCTACATGGCGGTCATTTTGGGGCTGCTTGCGCTGCGGGTCGTCAGCAAACGCCGGAACTGAAGATATGATTCTCCGCCCAAGCGGAGATTCGGGGCCGATATGTGCTGTTTGACGCCGCAGCTGTGGGTAAATCTGTGGATAACATAGTACAGTGAAACCACACCACCGAGACTGACCTAACGGCCGCGAAACAAACCTTCGCAAACCACCCGTCCAGCGCAATCATTGGCACTCAAGGTGTTGAAAATTAGTGAAAATCATAAAAATGCAGTTTCCGTGAAATAAGGTCTTGCGGCTGTAGTGAAGTAACCCTAGAACCCCTTATCGGCGGCGCAGAGATGCGGTGGCGGTTGAGCGGAGGGGCTGGAGCGGAGACGCGAGGGCCTTGAAGCGAAGCGAGAATTTTGAAGATGATTTGGCCGATACGCTTTATGTGTATCTGCTTATGATTGTCTTCTACGTTATTTGAAAATTAAATATCTGAAGAGATATGTGGGCGGTTTGGTCTATTTCGATGGATCAACGTCTGTATATCGCGCCACTAGGGCTTAGGCTCGATGATGTGGTGTCAGCTTCACTGTTTGAGGGACTTCGGTTACTTTGGTAACTTTAGTGCATCAAACGGAGAAAAACGCCTGTACTGTTCAGTAAGCAGTGCAGGACGATGTGCAGAGGTTCGACGTCAAGGATATGCAGCGATGCATTTCAACTTGAGAGTTTGATCCTGGCTCAGAACGAACGCTGGCGGCAGGCCTAACACATGCAAGTCGAGCGCACCCCTTCGGGGGCGAGCGGCGGACGGGTTAGTAACGCGTGGGAACATACCCTTTGGTACGGAATAGTCTCGGGAAACTGGGGGTAATACCGTATGAGCCCTTCGGGGGAAAGATTTATCGCCAAAGGATTGGCCCGCGTAAGATTAGATAGTTGGTGGGGTAATGGCCTACCAAGTCAACGATCTTTAGCTGGTTTTAGAGGATGATCAGCAACACTGGGACTGAGACACGGCCCAGACTCCTACGGGAGGCAGCAGTGGGGAATCTTAGACAATGGGCGCAAGCCTGATCTAGCCATGCCGCGTGTGTGATGAAGGCCTTAGGGTCGTAAAGCACTTTCACCAGGGATGATAATGACAGTACCTGGAAAAGAAACCCCGGCTAACTCCGTGCCAGCAGCCGCGGTAATACGGAGGGGGTTAGCGTTGTTCGGAATTACTGGGCGTAAAGCGTACGTAGGCGGATCAGAAAGTAAGGGGTGAAATCCCAGGGCTCAACCCTGGAACTGCCTCTTAAACTCCTGGTCTTGAGTTCGAGAGAGGTGAGTGGAATTCCGAGTGTAGAGGTGAAATTCGTAGATATTCGGAGGAACACCAGTGGCGAAGGCGGCTCACTGGCTCGATACTGACGCTGAGGTACGAAAGTGTGGGGAGCAAACAGGATTAGATACCCTGGTAGTCCACACCGTAAACGATGAATGCCAGTCGTCGGGTAGCATGCTATTCGGTGACACACCTAACGGATTAAGCATTCCGCCTGGGGAGTACGGTCGCAAGATTAAAACTCAAAGGAATTGACGGGGGCCCGCACAAGCGGTGGAGCATGTGGTTTAATTCGAAGCAACGCGCAGAACCTTACCAACCCTTGACATCCTCTGACCGGCTAGGAGACTAGCTTTTCTCGTAAGAGACAGAGTGACAGGTGCTGCATGGCTGTCGTCAGCTCGTGTCGTGAGATGTTCGGTTAAGTCCGGCAACGAGCGCAACCCACATCTTTAGTTGCCAGCATTCAGTTGGGCACTCTAGAGAAACTGCCCGTGATAAGCGGGAGGAAGGTGTGGATGACGTCAAGTCCTCATGGCCCTTACGGGTTGGGCTACACACGTGCTACAATGGCATCTACAATGGGTTAATCTCCAAAAGATGTCTCAGTTCGGATTGGGGTCTGCAACTCGACCCCATGAAGTCGGAATCGCTAGTAATCGCGTAACAGCATGACGCGGTGAATACGTTCCCGGGCCTTGTACACACCGCCCGTCACACCATGGGAGTTGGTTCTACCCGACGGCCGTGCGCCAACCCGTAAGGGAGGCAGCGGACCACGGTAGGATCAGCGACTGGGGTGAAGTCGTAACAAGGTAGCCGTAGGGGAACCTGCGGCTGGATCACCTCCTTTCTAAGGATGTTCCTAGCAGCCAATATGAGATGCCAACGCGCTCAAGTAGCGAAGCGGTAGCGCATAGAAGTTCGTGGAACACTTAGCAGGTCAGTAAACAAAACTGACCATATTAAGAGTGTACTTAGGTGCACTCTACGGACCGAGCCGTCCTCATATCTCTTCAGCAAGCGTATCCGCACAGCGGATGCGCGTAGCCCCGACAGGGTATCGGCGTAGCTGATGTCCCGAGAGGGGTAGGGTAGCCCAAAGCGCCCATTGCAACACGCCTGACGCTGGCCCTTCTCGGCATCTTTTGAAGTCAAAAGAGCCTGCCAGGGCGACGCGCAATCCACTTTGTGGATTACGCTGGGGCCTTAGCTCAGCTGGGAGAGCGCCTGATTTGCATTCAGGAGGTCAGCGGTTCGATCCCGCTAGGCTCCACCAAGCACTCACGAAGTGAGTGCGAAGTCCTGACAGGGTATCAGCGAAGCTGATGTCCTGAGAAGGACAGGCCAGTTACTGGTTCAACCAAGATGGGTCGGTAGCTCAGGTGGTTAGAGCGCACGCCTGATAAGCGTGAGGTCGGAGGTTCAAGTCCTCCTCGACCCACCATTAAACGTAGAACATATCTTCAAGTAGTCATCAGACTGTTTGAACGTCTGTTTTACAGACGAATTAACATCGTAAAGAGAGATACAAATTACAACACTGTTTGATTGTGCCGAGTGTGGCTTCAATCTCGGTTTGGTGTAGCAGGGTACGCCTTGTTACAAGCATTTGCATGGACTGTTTCCTCGGTCCCCCAAGTGTTTGCCAGCTGAAAGCAGCAGTGTTGTCCAAGTCAAGTACACTAACCGGAGTGGTCGTAAGGCCACTCGAAACATACTGCGATCCGCACGGGTTGCAGTAGTTATGTATGCTTTTGATCTGGAAACAGGGATGGCAGTTTCTTACCAGCTTCTGTTGTCCATGAGGGGCGGTTAAAGTCCTTCTCTTTCTGGATCAAATCAAGCGCGAAAAGGGCGTTTGGTGAATGCCTTGGCAGTAAGAGGCGATGAAAGACGTGATACTCTGCGATAAGCCATGGGGAGCTGAGAATAAGCTTTGATCCATGGATTTCTGAATGGGGCAACCCACCTGATACTGTGTTATTTATCCTACCAGAAGTTTGGTTATGAGGGGTTCGTCCTCAAGTAGCCCTCCGGGCGGTAGGACAAAATAATACGGTAAAACAGGTATTTCTAGGCTGAATATATAGGCTTAGAAAGGCAAACCCGGGGAACTGAAACATCTAAGTACCCGGAGGAAAGGAAATCAATATGATACTCCCCTAGTAGCGGCGAGCGAACGGGGACCAGCCGAGCCATGAGTGTGGTTAGAATGCGTTGGAATGCGCAACCAGAGTGGGTGATAGTCCCGTATAAGAAGCATGATTGGACGTATTAAGTAGGGCGGAACACGTGAAATTCTGTCTGAAGATCGGAGGACCACCTTCGAAGGCTAAGTACTCCTTACTGACCGATAGTGAACCAGTACCGTGAGGGAAAGGTGAAAAGCACCCCGACGAGGGGAGTGAAACAGTACCTGAAACCGAACGCCTACAATCAGTTGGAGCCCCCTTGCGGGGTGACAGCGTACCTTTTGTATAATGGGTCATCGACTTGGTCTATCTAGCAAGCTTAAGCCGTTAGGTGTAGGCGCAGCGAAAGCGAGTCTTAATAGGGCGCATGAGTTAGATGGATCAGACCCGAAACCGAGTGATCTAGGCATGGCCAGGTTGAAGGTTAGGTAACACTAACTGGAGGACCGAACCCACATCCGTTGAAAAGGATCGGGATGAGCTGTGCCTAGGGGTGAAAGGCCAATCAAACTCGGAGATAGCTGGTTCTCTGCGAAATCTATTTAGGTAGAGCGTCGACCGAATACCACCGGGGGTAGAGCACTGGATGGGTAATGGGGCCTTACCGGCTTACTGATCCTAACCAAACTCCGAATACCGGTGAGTACTAGTCGGCAGACACACAGCGAATGCTAACGTCCGTTGTGAAGAGGGAAACAACCCTGACCTACAGCTAAGGCCCCTAATTCATGGCTAAGTGGGAAAGCAGGTGGGACGACCAAAACAACCAGGAGGTTGGCTTAGAAGCAGCCATCCTTTAAAGATAGCGTAACAGCTCACTGGTCTAAATAAGTTGTCCTGCGGCGAAGATGTAACGGGGCTCAAGCCATGAGCCGAAGTCTGGGATGCAATTTATTGCATGGTAGCAGAGCGTAGTGTGACATAGTTCCAAGCGTCTTTAATGCCCTTCGGGGTATATTGGACGCAGGGAGCTTTCTGTGAAGCCGGCCTGTGAGGGATCCGGTGGAGAGATCACTAGTGAGAATGATGACATGAGTAGCGACAAAGGGAGTGAGAGACTCCCTCGCCGAAAGTCCAAGGGTTCCTGCTTAAAGCTAATCTGAGCAGGGTAAGCCGACCCCTAAGGCGAGGCCGAAAGGCGTAGTCGATGGGAACCAGGTTAATATTCCTGGGCCAGGAGGATGTGACGGATCTCGAAGATTGTTTCCCCTTATCGGATTGGGGAGGCCGTTTAGAGGTTCCTGGAAATAGCCCTCCGCTAGATCGTACCCTAAACCGACACAGGTGGACTGGTAGAGAATACCAAGGCGCTTGAGAGAACCACATTTAAGGAACTCGGCAAAATACCTCCGTAAGTTCGCGAGAAGGAGGCCCGTTCAGAAGGCAACTTTTGGGCGGGGGCACAAACCAGGGGGTGGCGACTGTTTACTAAAAACACAGGGCTCTGCGAAGTCGTAAGACGACGTATAGGGTCTGACGCCTGCCCGGTGCCTGAAGGTTAAAAGGAGGAGTGCAAGCTCCGAATTGAAGCCCAGGTAAACGGCGGCCGTAACTATAACGGTCCTAAGGTAGCGAAATTCCTTGTCGGGTAAGTTCCGACCTGCACGAATGGCGTAACGACTTCCCCGCTGTCTCAAATGTGGACTCAGCGAAATTGAATTTCCTGTCAAGATGCAGGATACCCGCGGTTAGACGGAAAGACCCCATGCACCTTTACTATAGCTTCGCATTGGCATCAGGCACGATATGTGCAGGATAGGTGGTAGGCTTTGAAGCAGGGACGCTAGTCCTTGTGGAGCCTCCCTTGAGATACCACCCTTATCTTGCTTGATGTCTAACCGCGGCCCGTTATCCGGGTCCGGGACCCTGCGTGGTGGGTAGTTTGACTGGGGCGGTCGCCTCCCAAATTGTAACGGAGGCGCGCGAAGGTTGGCTCAGAGCGGTCGGAAATCGCTCGTTGAGTGCAATGGCAGAAGCCAGCCTGACTGCGAGACTGACAAGTCGAGCAGAGTCGAAAGACGGCCATAGTGATCCGGTGGTCCCGAGTGGAAGGGCCATCGCTCAACGGATAAAAGGTACGCTGGGGATAACAGGCTGATGGTGCCCAAGAGTCCATATCGACGGCACCGTTTGGCACCTCGATGTCGGCTCATCTCATCCTGGGGCTGGAGCAGGTCCCAAGGGTACGGCTGTTCGCCGTTTAAAGAGGTACGTGAGCTGGGTTTAGAACGTCGTGAGACAGTTCGGTCCCTATCTTCCGTGGGTGTAGGATACTTGAGAGGAGTTGCCCCTAGTACGAGAGGACCGGGGTGAACGATCCACTGGTGGATCTGTTGTGGCGCCAGCCGCAGTGCAGAGTAGCTATGATCGGACAGGATAACCGCTGAAGGCATCTAAGCGGGAAGCCCCCCTCAAAACAAGGTATCCCTGAGAGCCGAGGTAGACCACCTCGTCGATAGGCCAGAGATGTAAGCGCGGTAACGCGTTCAGTTGACTGGTACTAATGGCTCGATAGGCTTGATTTGATCCAGTAACAGAGAGATTTAGAACTCGCTGTTCCTAGACAATCAAAAGCATACACACACAATCAGCGTACTGACTTGGACACGTAATTTGCTCTCTGCGCTCCCTCTCGAGGGGGCGGGAAGGCGCATCCTTTGGAAGCGCTGCCTCCCGCCTGATGCGCAGAGCGCATCATACATAGGAATTTATTTGGTTTGGTGATCATAGCGTAAGCAAAACACCCGGTCCCATCCCGAACCCGGCAGTTAAGTGCTACTGCGCCGATGGTACTGCGTCTTAAGGCGTGGGAGAGTAGGTCATCGCCAGACCTAATAAGTTCCTATGTGTATCTCTCTTCGATGTAATCAATACGCCGCCAGCTCAAAAGCTGGCGGCGTTTTGCGTTTGATGAAGTCTCATCCTTCGATCTTCATCTGTGACCTCCGTGGGAACGCCCCTATGATGCGCTTTTCCACGGTAACAGATCGTCGACGCGGTTGATCTTGTAGTCTGGAATGCGGGCGAGAGTGTCTGCCAGCCATGCCTGCAGATCGATACCATTCAGTTTGGCGGTTTCGATCAGGGTGTAAGCGATAGCGGCGGCCTCCCGATGCTGTGCCAGGGGGCTTCCAGAACGCTCCAGATTTTTTTGGAAGTCTTCGGGGCTGGACCGGATTTGAGACCCGCCCAACCCCCGGCAGAAAAATCGCCTTTGTAACCTTGAACACTTAAAAATATCCCCTTACAAAAAAACATAAAATAACAACCCTCAAGGCTATCGCAGCGGCGCAACAGGACCGCAGCCTGCTGTGCCCTCATGGTTCCGGCGCAGAAGCGGCATGGGTCAATGCCTGTCAGGTCATCGCCGCGCGTACACTGGGCGATGTGGTGCGCCACTATACGGGGCAGGTTCCCTTACCCCCCGCCGAACCAGGGGAGGTCACGGCCATAGATCACAGCCGCGATCTGCGTGAGGTCAAAGGACAGGAGCGGGCCAAACGCGCGCTGGAAATTGCCGCCGCAGGGCGTCACCATCTGATCATGGTCGGCACACCAGGGTCCGGAAAATCCATGCTCGCAGCACGGTTGCCCGGAATACTGCCCCCCTTGTCCGCCGCCGAAGCATTGGAAACCTCCATGGTCCATTCGCTTGCAGGGCTGCTGGACGAAGGCGGGATAAGCCGTGCGCGCCCGTTTCGCGAACCGCATCATACCGCATCAATGGCCGCGATCATTGGCGGCGGGCGCAATGCCAAACCAGGCGAGGTGAGTCTGGCTCATAATGGCGTTCTGTTCATGGATGAATTCCCTGAATTTGCGCGCAATGTGCTGGAAACCCTGCGCCAGCCCATCGAGACAGGCGAGGTTATGATCAGCCGTGCCAATGCCCATGTGAAATATCCCTGCCGGTTCATGCTGGTGGCTGCTGCAAACCCTTGTAAATGCGGGTATCTTCCTGATCCTGCGCGTGCCTGCGCCCGTGTTCCACAGTGTGGCGAGGACTATATGGGCCGTATTTCCGGCCCCTTGATGGACCGCTTCGATCTGCGCGTTGACGTGCCCCCCGTAGCCTATACGGATTTGAATT
>Ga0222707_1000536_pt1 | contig 10756 bp, 8 predicted proteins | sample AntAcemetage1574_FD_179831 | JGI IMG/M metagenome (GOLD analysis project Ga0222707, IMG submission 179831) | Saline water microbial communities from Ace Lake, Antarctica - #1574 | ecosystem: Environmental > Aquatic > Non-marine Saline and Alkaline > Saline | place: Antarctica: Ace Lake...
AACTCTGCAGCCAGAGGCGTCAACGACCCAAGTTCGACGAGCCGGCCAAGAGTGCGGATGCGCTGCGAAAACTTGCGCACATTCACGGCTACGTGCTGCCGCGTCACGTTTGGCATGACCACGTGCAACCGCGAACCATCGGGCAGGCTCGCGTCAACGAAAGGACTACTCAGATCGACGCGGCGGCCCGTGCTCTGCAACATGCGCTCCACCAGGGTGCGCACCTGCTCGTCGGTGAGCACCACATCCACTCGCTCAGTGACACCGGCGCGGGCAATGAAAACAGCGTCGGGGGCGTTGATCCAAATCTCTTCGACCCCGGCGTCGTCGAAGTACGGCTGCAGAGGGCCGTAGCCGGTGAGCTCCGCAAGCACGCGGCGAAGTGCGGCCTGCTCGTCACCGAGGTTCGGCAGGCTACCGGCAAGCGAACGCTCGGCATAGCGGCGCACCTCGTCGAGCACCAAGCGTTCGGCAGCATGCGGATCAGCAGCAAAGTCGAGGCGCTCAGACCGCACCCGCTCGCGCACCCGATCGGTAATCGCAGCATGGGCAGTCAACATGAGGGCCATTCTGGTCATCGCGCTGTTCGGGTTGCTTCGTTCTCCACAGCGCCAGGCACCGGATGCTCGGCGCGGGCCCCCGCGCTGGGCCGTTTCGCGCCGGGCCGCCTCGCGCTGGGCCGCCTCGCGTTGGGCCGTTTCGCGTTGGGCCAGGTGCGGGCCGTAGGCCGCTCGGGCGCCCGCGCGCGCATCCATCGGTCCCGTGTTGCCGACAAGTGCGGCGTCACCGCAACACAGGACCGATCGATGCGTTCGAGTACCGCGACGGATGCCCGCAGCCTGATGCCGGCAGCTTGCTGCCCGCTGCCCGCAGCCCGCAGCCTGCGCGGTACTCACAGCAAGCCGTCCACTGTCCAGAGAGGTGCGTGGCTTTAGGCAGTCGCCGGCCCGACGTTGCGAAGGCTCCAGCGCCGGGGCGCCACCCACCCACCCTCACGCAGACGTCGAGCAAGGCGACTCATCAACTCGCGCGGATCGTCATACAGGTCAGCCCGGGTCGCACGCAGCGCGCGCCATCCCTCATCGGCATAGCGCTCAAATCGGCGAACGTCCGTCAGAAACTTGCGACGCGAGGTGCGGTGCACATCGCCCTCATACTCAAGCAGCACCCCGAATTGGGGCCACGCCAAGTCAGCTTCGGCCGTCCACATTTCTGACGAGTACTCGGTCGACTGCACCGGATGCGCGACCGCCGGCTCCGGCAAGCCCGCGCATGCAACCATGAGCCGCAGCAGTGTCTCAGCACGCGACCGCACGCCCGCTCGACGCAGGGGCGCTGCGCGGGCAAGTTGGCGATACCCCGGTCGCCCGGGAGCGATGTACAGAGCGGCAACCATGGGGTCGAGCCGGTGCTCAGCCGTAGCGCGCCGCAGCATGGCGTCGGCGAGCGCCACCAGGTCGGGCACTCGGAGCTGAGTCGCGCAGGTCAGCAGCGTGAGCGGCTCATCGACCAGCGGCACGGGCAACAGCTCACCGGTACTCGGCGCCACGACGAAAAGGTGCGCGGCCGGGCCGGGTCGCAACCCAATGCTGTGGCCGTGTACCCCCGCACCCTTCGGGGCACGTGCCGGGCGCGGCACCGAAACGTGCAACTCGGGGGAAAACTGCAGCGCCTTTGGCAGTGGATAGCCGCGCACAAGCGCGGCTGAACTGTGACTGATCGCGGCACGCTCGCCCAGCACCAACGACACCGCGTGAGCGCGCTGAATGATGTCGTCAAGGTCAACCTCGTGCGTCGCAACTCCGCGAAAAGGATGATCAACGTCGAGGCGGCGGGTGCGTGAATAGGGCATCCGGCCCCCGATAACGGATGCCCGCACCGCCCACGAACGATCGACCAGATCATCCCGCTCACGGTGTTGGTTCATGCGGTTACCGCAAGTTCGTGTGTCATGCGCCGACTATGGCACTCGGTCGGCGCGCGGCGTGCGGCCGTCTTGCAACGCATCGATCGGTCCCGCGTGAGCTCGATTGTGGAGGAGCCCCAAACACAGGACCGATGCGCGCAACACCTGACGCGCGACTCCCTGTCTCGGGGATCGCGCTGCCAAGTGCGACCTCTCCGCGATGGAGATACCGGGGTGCGGAGTCGCTGGGATGCGGAGGTGCTCAGTTGGCGGGCTGCTGAGTTGCTGAGCGGCTGAATTGCCCAGCTGCGCCTCGATCGGTCCCTTGTTGCCGAGGAACTAATAAACGACGCAACGAGGGACCGATGGATGGTGTTGCGTACAGCTCCGTGAGAACAACGGCACAGTGTGGCGCGGGGTTAGGTGGCTCGGGGTGGCGGGGCGCGCGGGGACGGGAAGGGACGGGTGGGACGGGGGGGGACGGGGCTGAGGCGCAGGACTGAGAGAGGAAATCCGCTGCCGGGCGGCCACCACAGCGCCCGGCAGCGGAAACATGATGCGGGATGTCGTCGGGCCGCTGACCCGACGCCCACCTCCGCTCAGCTTTTGGGTATGAACGTGTACTTCGTGGTGAGGTATTCGGCGATGCCTTCGACGGATCCTTCGCGGCCAATACCCGACTGCTTGACACCGCCGAAGGGCGCCGCGGCGTTGGAGATCACGCCGGCGTTGAGCCCCATCATTCCCGTCTCGAGTGCACCGATCATGCGCATGCCGCGGTTGAGGTCTTGGGTGTAGATGTAGGAGATGAGTCCGTATTCGGTGGCGTTGGCGAGTGCCACAGCGTCATCCTCAGTCTCGAACGGGATGATCGCGAGCACTGGCCCGAAGATCTCTTCGGTCAGCAGGCGCGTGCCGGGCTGCACACCGGTGAGCACCGTGGCCGGGTAGAAGTGGCCGGCGCCGTCGGGAATCTGCCCACCCGTGGTCACTGTGGCACCACGCGAGACAGCGTCTTGCACGAGCTCGTGGGAACCCTGCACAGCATTGTCGTCAACGAGCGGACCAATCTGAACACCATCATCGGTGCCGCGGCCCGACTTCAGCGCGGCAACGCGTTCGGTGACGCGACGCGTGAACTCGTCGAGCACCGTGCTTTGCACGAGGATGCGGTTCGCCGCCGTGCAGGCTTGGCCGATGTTGCGAAACTTGGCAAGCATGACGCCGTCAACCGCTTTGTCGAGATCAGCATCCGCGAACACGACGAAGGGGGCGTTGCCGCCCAGTTCCATCGAGGTGCGCAAAATGCCGTCGGCGGCCTGCTTCATGAGCGTGCGGCCGACGCCGGTCGAGCCGGTGAAGCTGAGCTTGCGCAGGCGCGGATCGGCGATGATTTCAGCCGACAGTGCACTCGACTTAGCCGTGGTCACCACGTTGACGACGCCTTTGGGCAGGCCAGCATCTTCGAGCGTTTTCACGAAATACATCGTGGTCAACGGTGTGAGCGCTGCGGGTTTGATGATCGAAGTGCAGCCGGCAGCAAGTGCGGGAGCGATTTTGCGGGTGGCCATGGCGAGCGGAAAGTTCCAGGGCGTGATGAGAAACGACGGGCCGACGGGTGCGTGCGAGACGACGATGTGGCCAGTGCCTTCGGGATTTTCGCCGAATCGACCCTTGATGCGCACGGCCTCTTCGCTGAACCAGCGCAAAAACTCAGCCCCATAGGTGACTTCGCCGCGGGACTCGGCGAGCGGCTTACCCATTTCGAGTGTCATCAGCAGAGCGAACTCGTCAGCCCGTTCAATGACAAGCTCGAACGCTCGGCGCAGCAACTCGCCCCGCACGCGAGGAGCAGTAGCTGCCCAGCCGGCTTGGGCGGCGGCGGCAGCATCCATCGCCTTCATGCCATCAGCGACGGATGCGCTGGCAACTTCGGCGAGTACTTCGCCCGTTGACGGGTCAGTGACGGCGAGTGTTGCGCCACCCTCGGCATCGATCCATTCACCGTCGATGTACAGGCCCCGCGGAACTTTTGCGAGCAGTTCGGCTTCAGTGATCATGGTGGGTCCCTGTGGTGTGTGGCGGTGAGGCCGGGTGGATAAGCGTGGTGGCGGATCCGTAAACGGGTGGCGTGATGCGAGCAGTCGCGCCGTGTGTGCTGAGGTGCACGCTGATGCCGGTGTTGAAGTCGTTCACAGCGTAGAGGCGGCCGGTCACGGAGGGCCTATACAGGCTGTCTGTTTTTGTGGCGAGAAATCACCGGCGTGTATATTCACATGGTCGGGACGCTACTAATCCCCCGCGTGAAGGAAGTCCTCCGTGACCGTGAACCTTGACGTCATGCTGGCTCACGGCGAGCTGCGCCTTCGGCTTATTTGGGCAGACGCGGCGGCGCATACGCGAGCGTGGGGGTGGGTGCACTCCAGCGATCTGGATGATCCCACGCCTTTTCTCTCAGATGGCGACGTATTACTCACCACTGGCACACAGTGGTCTCACGACGACGACATCGAGCCGTGGGTCGCACGGTTGGCCGCGTCGGGCATGCCCGCCGTGGGGTTCGGCACCGAAGTTATTCGTGACGGCACCCCGGATGCCCTCACCGACGCATGTGCCCGCCACGGTGTAGCCCTGTTCGAGGTGCCCTACAAAACGCCGTTCATCGCCGTGGCCCGCACGGTCGCTGACCTGCAGTCGGAGGAACGCTACGCACGCGTGCGCTGGACCTTTGACACCCAACGCGCCATTGCGGTGACCGCGCTCAAACCTGCCGGACTCGGCGCCGTGGTGGCCGAACTCTCGCGCCGCATCGGCGCCGAGACGGGCCTTATCGATCCCACTGGTGGATCACTGGGGACAGTGCCACCGCCAGCAGTGCTCGAGGAGGCCCTCAGCATGTTGCGCGCCGGGCGCCGAGCCGCCCGCGCCACTGACGGCTGGAAACTTCAGACCGTCGGAGCCGCCACCGCCCTCACCGGCGTACTCGCAATCGGCCCCGGTTCGGTGAACGACGAAGCTGAGCGCGCCGTCGTGACCAGCGTTGTCGCACTCGCCGGAGTTAGCGGTGCTGACAGTGGGAGTGGCGTTGTCGGGCGTAGCGGAATGGATGCGCGCACTGATGACGGTGGCGCCTCCGCCCCCGCCGCTTCGTCAACCGCCGCCGAGGCTGCCGCGCGCTTGGCAACGTTGCGCGCGGCACTCCAGGCCGCGCTCATCGCCAGCGAACCGCTGGAAACCCCGGTACCCGCTGCACTCAAGCCCGTCGTTCAGGCAAGGTTCCTGGAGCCACTGCGTGAGCACGACGCCCAGGGCAGCGACGACCTCATCGGCACGCTCAGCACCTGGCTGGGATGCGATGCGGTGGCTGAGGCGGCGGCGGCGCGGTTGGGCATCCACCGGCACACTGTTCGTGCGCGCCTGAAGCGCGCCGGCGAACTGCTTGACCGTGACCTCGACAGTTTTGCGGCGCGGGCCGAGGTGTATAACGCCCTGCAGTCGATCGGTCGGGCCTGAATTTCCGCTGGGCGCCCGTTGCCGGGCCGCTCTGTTCGTAACTCAGGCTGGAGTAACCTTTGTGACACGCGGGAGTGGTGGAATTGGTAGACACGCAGGATTTAGGATCCTGTGCTTTCGAGCGTGAGGGTTCAAGTCCCTTCTCCCGCACGACGAATTAGCCGCCGGATCCTGTACGCCTCACCTAACTAGCGGATCGAGCCGCGCCGCGAGGCCGGCGCCTTGCGCTTCCCGAGGGGTCTTGGTCCGGTCAGCTGGACATCAGGCGGGGCAGCCATTTATAAGTGCCTTGGCCCTTCACCGGCACTCGTGAGCGGGTGAAATCCCGGTACCTGTTCGCAAATTGGCAAAGCTATGTGCCGATCTGCGCGCCTGTTCCTATTCGCAGGCGACTCCATCGCCATCGCGGTCCAGTCGAGGCGTTTCGTAGCCAGGCTGCCCGGCGTAGAGCGGGGCGGCACCCGCGGCTCTCACAGCCGCACAGTTGGCGTAGTAGACCGACGAAGGCGGCGCGACCGGAGCTGGGACTGGGGCCGGTGCGACCGGAGCTGGTGCCGGTGCCGGTGCAACTGGAGCAGGTTTTGGTGCCGGTGCGACTGGAGCAGGCGGGGCAACGACAACGGGCGCGGGGGTAAAGGAGGATGTCACTGCGGGTTCGCTAGGGCACGTTGTCAGAACGCGCGCCATAGCGTCATGCTCAGCTTGCGTCACCCACAGGCCGTAGGTAGCTTTCACCGACACTTGGCGGGCGACATAAGCGCATCGGAAGCTTTTGTTCGGCGGTAACCAGGTGGCCGTGTCTCCAGCGCCTTTGCTTGCGTTCGAGCTCCCGTCGACGGCGAGGAGATTGATGGGGTCATTCGCAAACGAAACTCTTTGCGCCTCCGTGAGTTGTTGCGCTCCTGTCTGCCAGGAGTTTGACAAAGAGACCACGTGATCGATCTGCACCTGCGCGGAGGTGGCAGTGCCGCGCAAAAAAGAGATTGCGGTTCCAGTAAAGGGAGAGACCAGATTGCCGGTCAAAACTCTGCATTGCCCGGATTTCACTATGGCCGTCAGGTCACGGGCGAGTATGTCGTTGCGGGTGTCGCAGCCGTTGCGGTCAACGTCCAGCCATGCGGTACCGAACATTCCTGACCGGTCGTACCCGGTTTTCGCGGCCTTACCCTTTATCGGGAGAGTTGCCAGGAGGGCAAGAGCCGTGGATTGGGTTGCCGAAGCATCCGCGAGGACGACTTCCGCGGCTTCTGGGGCCGCGACGGGGGTGGGCGGGTCAAGCGGTGCGTCTTCCGTGAATTCCGCGCCTGCGGTCGCCTCAGGGGTAGGGGCCGGCACCGTGGGAGCGGGACTGCGAGGCGTGGGTGCGGGTGATTCTGCAACGGTCGAGTCGATCTCGGGGCTGTCGGCCAGCGCTGCCCCGCCACCGAATGCCACGAGACTCGCTACGAGCACAATCGCGCCAGCCCTGCGCCCGGGGATAAGCGCCCATGAACGACGGCCTGTGACGACAACATAAAGGCCGGTAAAAAGCGCGGCTGTCGCCGCCAACGTGAGAAAGCCCCCCAGGCCGGCCGTCGCCGCAGTCACGAGCAGGATTAACACGACTGCAGCTCCGACGACCCAGGTGCTTGCTACCGGCCGGAGCCGAGGGTGAGACCGCAAGGGATCTTTCGATTTAGGCACGAGTTCCTCCGGTTCACGTCGGACCGAGCCTAATGGATCTGAAGAGCATTCATGTGGCCGAGACTGGGTCGGCGCATGACGCCGCCCATGCAGACAACAGGCTGCGGAAAGCATCGACCCGCTCAAGGTGGGCCACACACGCGTCTGGGTCCCCAGGCAATACGACCGGTCCCAGTTGGCGCACACATTCCCGCTGAGGGGGCAGGGGTTGAGGAGGGAGGTGTGGGCTGAACACCTGTGTCGGCGTGACGGCGATTTTGCCTCCGCCGGGGTCCTGGCCCTCGATGCCTCATTTCCTTGCCGCGCTTACAAGGAAAAACAGCGCTGTTTTTCGTGTTTTTATCGCGCCATTACCCACGCCATCGCGTACTTGGCTGAGCGCTGGGGACTAGCACACGTGCTAACGCCCGTCACGCAGAGAGCTCTCCGTCCTCCCCGTACGCTCCCTTGGGCAGGCCCATCCAGATGCCGTAGTTCGGTTTATCGGACGTCCCACCAAAGGCTCGGGCGTGAAGTGCTGTTATCTGTCCTAAGTCGGCGACGTTACGCACGGCCTGGGAGAAGCGATAGGCCTGTTCTTTCGGGAGGTATCCGCATGTCGCGTGAATGTTTTCGAATGCAAGCAATACCCGCACGGCATTCTTGTCAAACGGGTTACCGGGTTCAGCGAACCAAAAAGCGATTAGTTGACCTTCCTCGCTGCCCCCCTCTCTCCAAGCGCTCACAACGCGATGGATTCCGTCGTGATAACGGCTTTCACCTACAACTTCCATCGGCTCGTCACTTGCTATCCCGTGGAAGGCAGTTGGCACGACAGGTAAATAAGCCCACTCGCCAACTGCAGCAAACTCGAAACTCTCTACCTGGAATGGCTTGAGCCGGGGATCATTGGTCATGGCCTCAGACTATTGCTCGGGCGGCATCGCTGGGATGTAGCTGGGATAGCCGACGGTCGAGGGGTGTGGGCCGTGGGTGCGCAGGTATGCAGTGTGCGCGGCGGCACACGCAGCTTTGAGGGTTCGGTAGTAGCCAACCAGCTCGCGCGGCTCAGTGAAAGTCACAACTCGGTAGCCGAGCACCCCGCCGATGGTGAGTAACCGCACGAGGGCATAGGGGCCGGTTTGCGCGGTCAGTACCCACACGCCGGGGTCGTGCTCGACCGCGCTAAGAATCGGGTGCCAGGTGACCATGCGCGCCTCTCAGAGTGGGAGCGCACCGGCCTACGCGAAGGTGTCAGCCTAGTTGTCAGCGCCGTCATTCAGCACTGTGGGTTTGCACGTGTGGCGCCGCTACCCGCGACCTCGAAGGCGACCGCCGAGGCCAAGATGTGGACCAGCCACCCGCCGCGGCTCACAAACGAGCGCAGACCGCGATGCAGAAGCACCCAGGGACGACGAAGAACTTGTGCCAAAAGCTAGGCGCTCCGGGAGTCGGAAAGGCCTCGCTGGTTGACGAGCTCAACAAACCACGATGCGAGGGTCGCGGTCACAGTTCCCAAAATCGCGATTCCAGAGACCATGAGGCCGACTGCAATCATTCGGCCGGGGAAGGTGACAGGAAAATAGTCGCCATAGCCGACCGTGGTGATGGTGACGAAGGCCCACCACACCGCATCACCGAAAGACTGAATATTCGCGCCCGCGGCGTTCTGCTCGACGTCGAGTACCGCCAACGCTGCAACGAAAACTAGCAGCGCGCTTCCGGTCACAAGGTAAACGGTGACCTGGCCGCGAAGCGCGGCACCCGCGCTGTTGTGCAACACCCTTACAAGAGCAATGAGGCGCAAAAGTCTCAGGGGGCGGAGAAACGGCAGCGCCACAACTGCTAATTCGTGAAGGTGGGTGAAAAACCAGCGGGTGCGGGGTTTTGCGAGATACAAACTCACGCCGTAGTCGATGACAAAAGCCAACCAGACCACGTTCATCGTCACTTCTGCAGCAGCCTCTTGCTCCGACGCAAGATCCCCGATGACGCTCCAGGCATACGCCGCGAGGAACACAACAGCCGCGAGGGCCAACGGCCATTCCGATACTCGTTTCCAGCCAGCAAGGGTCATGACGAAACTCTACTTTGAGGCGTACTTTTCTTGGATGACTGACAAAGCGAGATTCGCCTTGCAGTCACAACCACAACGGCGGTCAAGACTGGATTCTCCCGCCGGGGAACCACCGTAACCAGGGAAGCGATGGTGTGCGTGAGGGACAATGATGTTGCCTTATGAGCCGATGAGAAGCGCACCCAGCGCTTCGTCGAGAGCGCAATGATCTGCCCCGTCATTTGAGCACCGCCAGGGGTTGGCGCGAGCGTTTAGGAGCGGGCGCGGGAGCCTCGAAGGGTACATCCGGCCCATAAACAGAGCAGTGCTGTTCCGGCCGCGATAGTGGTCGCTCAGACAATCGCCGACCAGGGGACGATGACCACGTAGTTGGGATCGAAGGCCGCTTCAGACAACGGCGCGGAGGCAAACCAGCCGAACGACGCCGGGTGCGGAAACCCCAACACAGTGACGACCACCCCGATGATGATCACAACGATCGCAAGCGCGGGTGCGATCCGGGTCCAGGCAGGCTGCCGCAGCGACATGAGCAGACATTGGCGGCACACCCGGACGATAACGAAGTCAACGACTGGGCTCACAACACCAGCAGCAGCGCCAAGACTCCCCCGAGGGCGATGACAACGAGCGCTATCGGCACTGTGCTACGCAGCACCCGGCCCTCTTGCCCCGTGAGGCTGACGGTGGCGACGGCCGCGACGATGTTGTGTGGGGCGATGATGTTGCCGACCGCGGCTCCAAAGGTTTGCGCGCCCAGCAGGGGCAGTTCGGGCAGGGCGAGCGCTTGCGCAGTCGACGCTTGCAGGTCGGTGAATAGCAGGTTGGAGGCTGTGGCCGAGCCCGTGATGAAGGTTCCGAAGGCGCCCACCAACACGGTGAGCAGTGGCCACGCCAGCCCGATCGATGCGGCCGCCAGCGCCAGCTCGGCCGTTATACCCGATGACGACATCGTGCGGGCGATCGTGATCATGGCGATGAGTGCCACGATGACCGGCCCCAACTGCAGCGTTGCTGTGACGAAGGCAACCCGCACACGGCGCCACGATGCTCGTTGGATGAGCGCGCCGACAATAAACGAGATGGTGAGCAGCATGGTCGGGTGATAGAGCGGTTGCACCGTGCCCGAGAATCCGGCGGGCAGTTGCCACGCCAGCTCGACACTCTGCAAAACCTCGCGCAGCGGCGGTACGAGACGGGTGAGCAGCACGACTACGACAAGCACGAGGTACGGAGCCGCCGCCCGCAGAACGGAGAGGTCGGCGGCGATCACATCGCGGGCATCCGGGTGCGGGGCTGGGCCCAGGTGCGGGGCGGGCTCCGGATGCGATTCAGGGTGTGGGGGCGGGTGCCGGTGCGGGTCTCGCAACACGGGCGCACGCCGACGGTGCCGCACGAGCGCCACCGAGAACAGCAGCACACCGACGAGCGCCCCGCCCAGAGTCGGCAGTTCGGGGCCAATGAACCAGGCGATGAGACCAAACGGCACGAAAAAGCACAGGGCTGCCAGGGCACCCCAGTTCCAGAGCTGATGAAAGTTACCGTAGGCACGCCTGATCACCAGCAGCATGGCGACAGTGAGCACGATGCCGAGGACGAGG
>Ga0222707_1000541_pt1 | contig 10688 bp, 10 predicted proteins | sample AntAcemetage1574_FD_179831 | JGI IMG/M metagenome (GOLD analysis project Ga0222707, IMG submission 179831) | Saline water microbial communities from Ace Lake, Antarctica - #1574 | ecosystem: Environmental > Aquatic > Non-marine Saline and Alkaline > Saline | place: Antarctica: Ace Lake...
GCCGCTCAACGACAATGTGCATGGGCTCAGTCTGCCGTGCGAGCCAACGGTCGAGACGCGCTAGTGCAGCAGTGAGCCGTCGGCTGCCAGCACATTCTTCTCGCCCGCTTCGACGCGGAACGGAAATCTGTTCTGTTTCGGCGGCAGGGGGCAGTTGAAGGCGTAGCTGAAGGCGCACGGCGGCAGAATCGCCGTGTTGAAGTCGAGAGTGATTGTGCCGTCGGGGTTGGGGGCAAGAAAGAGAAAGCGTCCGACACTGTAGGTGTCATCGCCGTTCGTGGCGTCAGCAAACACAAGTTGGAGGGCGCGCCCCGATTTGAACGCTGCAATGTCGTACTCGACACCGTCATAGCTGAAACGAATCTCGCCCGGGATGACTTCACTGCGGGTCTTGCCATCGTCTTTCAAGTGCTCAAAGCCGACGACGGTGCCACCCTCAATCTCGCGAAAGGAGCCCGTCACGATCCAGTCGGCGGTGTAGTCGTAGGCGTCGATGCGGCCGAAGGCAGTGATGCCTTCGCTCTGCGAATCCCACACGCGCAGAGCGTATTGGCCGTCGTCGCCGGCAATCACGAACCCGGTGGTGTGATCGTTGAACTGCACGACCGATGGGCTGGCGTCGTCTTTGCCACGCACCAGCGTCGTGCCGTCGACGAGTGCGCCATCGACGTGGATAGCCTCTTCAGCGCTCGCCGTCACGAGCAGTCCGCCCGCGCCAGGGGGGGCCGGTGCCCATGTTCCCGCAACGCCCCAAACGGATTGCTCCGCCCCCACCCACTGCGTGTTGACCAGCGCGAGTGGACCCTGGGGTTGAACCGCCGCGAGATTGCGTCGCTCGCGAAACACTGCGTAACGCTCGGCGGCAGTCGTGGGTGCTGCCGCGGCGGCGGGGGCAGGAGAGGTGCCAGCAGCGGGCGCAGTGGGCTCAGTCATAGGTTCTATCTTGCCCTGACAAGAACTGCGGGGCTTACGACGCCCAGGCCACAAAGGTGACGAACACAGCTGATGTGGCGAGTGAGAGCGCCAGGTGCGCGCGTTCCGCCGCGAGCGGCGCTGGCCATCCTGCGCGCGTCGACGAGCCCACCGGGTACTGGCGCCGATGGTCGAGCCACACGTTCAGCCAGTGGGCAGCCGCGATGAGAAGCAGCGCGAGGGTCACCGCGCGGACGAGCAGACTCGGCGCCGGACCCACAAAAATTCCGACGATGTGGTGCAACGAAACAACGCCCCAGGGCACAATCGCGATGGCTGTTCCGACGCTGAAAGCCAGCAGGCCTCGCCCACCGGCCGTGTGGGACCGATCGTGTACCCACAGCAACAGAACGGCTCCCGCACCCATCGCGTAGATGAGAATGAGCGTGCCTGCCTCCACGATGCCGTTGATTTGTGCGACCAAAAACACGCTAATGCCCGCTGTTTGCGAATATTCCAGCCATCGAACACCGTGGCGGCCGTCACGCAGCCCATTGTGAAACCACGAACGCGCCGGCGGCAGCAACACGGCGACGCGAACGGCGGCGATGAACAGGGCGACAACCGCTGCGGCAGCGGCAAGATCGACGGCCGCAAAGGGCGTGGCGGGTGCCCCATTCAGGGTCAGCTGTAGCGGAGCTTCCAGCGCCCCCAACGGTCGCATCGTCAGCAGGGCTGCTGCTGCAGCGAGGTGCAGTAGCGCGGCCACCAGATTGTGCAGCACGAGAGGCGCCCTGACGCTCGTGTTCACCTCAGCCACGCCTGGTTCCTCTCGCCGCGCTGCGCTGCGCTGCTGTGCCGTGCGCTTCTCCGTGCCACGCTGCAACACAACCGCGTCGTAGGGCGGACGGGACTTGAACCCGTGACCGATGGATTATGAGTCCACTGCTCTGACCAGCTGAGCTACCGCCCCGTGCCCCGCACCTTCATCGCGGCACGATGTCAGTCTACTGAGTGCAAGCCGGCCGTCAGGGAGCGGGAGCGGCTGACGTTCCCGGCCTAGGAGGCGACGGCGGCCGAAACGTCGTCACCATCGACGACCGGGTCAATGACTGTTTCGCCCCGATACAGCGCCTCAAAAGTGTCGAGTGTGCGATTGATGTCGTGGCCTCCAACGATGCGCAGGCTCTCACGTTTGAGTTCGAGCAGCGTGTCGTGCGGCATGGTGAACACGCGCGTCAGCAGAGCGGCGAACTGTGTCACATCGCCGGGCTCATAGAGAAAACCGTTGTCGCCGTCGTGGATCAGGTGCGGTAACGCCATGGCCCGTGCGCCCACGATCGGAAGCCCCGACGCCATCGCCTCCATAGTGGCGATTGACTGCAGTTCAGCGCGTGATGGCATAGCAAAAACTGTCGCGCGCGTGAGCTGCTCTTTCAGGTACGACTCGGGGGCATGCCCTGAAAAGTGCACCCGGTGCGAGATTCCGAGTTGTACGGCCAGCCGCTCCAGCGCCGGCTTAAGTTCGCCGTCACCGATGATCTCGACCGCAACATCGAGCGCAGGATCGAGCGTTTTGACGGCGCGCAACAACTCATCAACGTGCTTTTCGGCTTCAAGGCGGCCCAGAAAAAGCACGACGTTCTCGGTGCGCGGGGCAAAATTGGGGGTGTAGTTGTCGATGTGTAGCCCGCAACTGATGGGGTGCACCTCGGTGAGCCCGGCGTAGCGTTCCAAGTAATCGGCGGCTTTACGCGTGGGGGTCGTGACGGCCTCAGCAAGCCCGAACGTGCGGCCGGCGGCCTTCCACACGGCCCGAACGGCGGGTTCGCGCAGGGCTCCGACGAACGGGGTGAAGTGCATCCCGTTTTCGGGCATGAAGTGGTTCGTGCCAATGACGCGAATGCCACGCTTGACCGCTTGTCTGGCAAGCCCGCGACCCACGACAATGTGCGACTGAAAGTGCACGACATCGGGCTTCACCGCGTCGAGAATGCGGGCGGCATTTTTTTCGATACGCCACGGCAGTGTGTATCGCACCCACGGATGCGGGCGCCAGCGCCATGAGCGCAACCGGTGGACGGTCATCAGCTGATCTTCGTGCATCTCGGCGCGGGTGATGTTCGGCCCAGACTCCGGCCTGGGCCCCACGACGTGCACCTCGTGACCGCGCTCTACCAGCCCAGCGGCAAGCCGCTCGGCGAACTTCGCGGCGCCGTTGACGTCGGGCGCGAACGTATCGCAGCCGATGATCACGCGCAGCGGTCGGTCGGGTGAGCCTCCGGTGTGGGGGACATCGGGCACAGTGGGGGTGATCCTTGCTTTGTGATGGTGGGCGCTCCGGAGAAAAAGAGGCGAGCGCACCGAGGACAACAGGAATACCTCATGTCGAGGGTACCGCAGGGCTTGGACGCGCGGGGGGCTCGTTCTGAGGCGTGCCCGCGCGCCGGTATTCTGGACCCATGGCTTCGCTGTTGATCTGCATCACTGGCGAGCCGGTTTTGCACCGTGTTGCCGCCCCGGTACTGCAGTTCGATGACACCCTGCGTGAACTCGTCTCCAGCATGTTTGCCACCATGGAGGCTGCTCCCGGGGTCGGTCTGGCAGCCCCGCAGGTGGGAGTCGATGCGCGAGTATTCGTGTACGACTACACCGACGACGACGATGTTCACATGCGCGGTGTCGCCATTAACCCGGAACTGTTGATCGCACCCCTCACGCTGCGCGACGCCAACGACGACGATGACCTCGAGGGGTGCCTCTCTGTGCCGGGCGAACGGTTCGCCCTCCGTCGATCAGACCGGGCGTTACTGCGCGCCACTGACCTTGACGGCAAACAGTTCGAAATCGACGCGCACGGATGGCTGGCTCGCATCTTTCAGCACGAATACGACCACCTAGAGGGTGTTCTCTATATCGACCGGCTGGCGCATCCGCTCGATCGCGCCGCGGCAAAGGCGATCCGTAAGCGATCCTGGGGTTCTGCGGGCAACAGTTGGCTGCCGGGTCGAGACCACCTCGACGATTAGCGACCACGGCTCCTCGACGATCAGCAGGACACAGCGTCGCTAACCCCAGCCGCTAGCCCCAGCCGAGAGCCCGCAGGCCGGCGGCAGTGGCTGCGGCTGCCACGATCACCAGAATGAACGGCACCCGCAGCGCAAAGAGTGCCGCCGCTACCCCGAGGGCTGCCAGCCTCGCGTCGACCACGACGCCCTGGCCATCCCCCACGGTCTGTACGACCACGAGCGCCGACAGCAGGGCGACAGTGGTGAGCTCAGCGGTGCGCGCCGCTCGGGGCGCTTCGAGCACCCTCGGGGGCACCAGGTATCCCACGACCTTGATACCCAAAACGAGCACAGATGCGAGAAGGATGATCTGCCAGAGCGTCATCGCAGACCCCCTCTTACACGCTCGCGCGGGGCAAACATGTTCGACACCCCGACCACTACGGCAACCAGTGCAGCGATCAGAACCGGAAAACCCTGTGGCAGAGCCGGGAGGAGAACGACGGCGACAACGGCAGCTCCGACGGCGACAGCGATAGGCTGCCGGGTTCTGAGGCGGGGCCACACCAGGCCGAGGAAAGCCGCGCCAGCGGCTGCATCCAACCCGAATTGACGCACGTCGCCCAGCAGGTCACCCAAAATAGCGCCGAGGAGCGTCATGAGGTTCCACCCCACGTAAATGATCGCGCCCGTCGCCCAAAACCCGAGGCGTTGCGCACCCAGGCTTGATTGTGCTGTCGCCACTGCGGTCGACTCATCGATCGTCAAGTGACCCGCGAGCATGCGTTTCGCCCAGCCCGGCCCAATGATGGGCGACACCCGAATCGCGTACAGCCCGTTGCGAAGGCCGAGAAGCGTGGCTCCGGCAATGGCGGCGGGGCCGGCTGCCACCCCGCCAGTTGCCAGAACACCAATGATTGCAAACTGCGAGCCCCCGGAGAACATCACCAGGCTTAGAACGCACGCCTGCCAAATGTCGAGCCCCGACGCGACGGCTAACGCACCGAACGACACCCCGTAGGCCGACACCGCAAGCCCGACAGCCCATGAGGCGCGCCACGCCGAGCGGCGCTCCATCCCGGTGGCCATCAGCAGTTGAGCCTGCAGGAAGCACAGCACGCGCCGGCCCGAGGCAACGGCGGCGTGCTGAAACAGCTCGCAGGTGCGTGCATCGTGGATGAACGCACTGCGCGCTGGTATACAGGGGTGAGGAGTGTGGCTCCCCGACTTGGACTCGAACCAAGAACCTGCCGGTTAACAGCCGGCTGCTCTGCCAATTGAGCTATCGAGGATCGCTGAAACAGCGCTTTAAACGTAGCAGAACCGAGAAGGGTCATTGCGCGCTCAGTACCCTGCGGCCGGGTCGACAATACCCACGAATCGGGAGTCGCCGAGAAAGGCGTGCACGTTCTCGGTGATGCGGTGCGCAAGCAGCGGCTCCGTCATCTGTGGCGTGTCAGCCGAGTGCGAGGTGATGACGCACCGCGGCTCGCGCCAGAGCGGATGATCCGCATCCAGGGGTTCAGGGCTTGTCACGTCAAGGCCCGCACCCCACAAAAGCTCACCGCGCAGAGCGTCGAACAGGGCATCCTGGTCAATCAACGCACCGCGGGCAATATTGACCAGCACTGCGGTGGCCGGCAGTAACGCCAATTCGGCGGCGCCGATGAGCAGGTGGGTCTCATGCGTCGACGCCGCCGCAAGAATGAGCACGTCGGCCATCGGCAGCACCTCGTGCAGCTGGTCGACTGTCACCGTGCGGTCGGCACCGGGCAACGGCGTGGCCGACCGGCGCACGATCGTGATGCTCACGCGGAAGGGCGCGAGTAAACGGATGATCTCAGTGGCGATACCGCCCGCCCCGACAATGACCACGTGAGCGCCGTAGAGGGAGATTCCGGTGCGACGCTCGGCCCATCGAGCTGCTCTAGCCTTCGGCGCCAATTCACGCAGCGTTGCCTGCACGAGAGTCACGGCGTGCTCAGCGACGGGTTCAGAGTAGGCACCCTTAGCGCTGGTGAACAGGGGCGCGGGGCCGGCGGGCGCATAGTGGGCGAGCAGGTCAGCAAAGGCGTCGACCCCTGCCCAGGGCAATTGCACCCAGGTGATGCCGGGGTGTGTTTGCAGAATGTGAAAAAGTTCGTCAGAGCGTCGATCGCTCAACCACATCAGCCCTCGCGTCTCGGGCCCCAGCGGCACGACATCGCCACCGCCGGCCAGTACTGCGTCGATAAAAAATGCTGACGCATCCGGAAGCAGCGTGATTGCTCCGCCCTCGGGAAGACGCGGGGGGCGTTGCCCCCGACCAGAAAGCGGGTCACGGTGGTGGGGCGCCTGCCGAACAGCAGAAAGCGGGTGAGACCCTTCCCCCGGCACGCTGGCTTCGATCACGGTCACGGCAGTCTTTCGAGGCAGGCGCAGCATGCGTGTCACGCTTGCAAGCGAGACAACTCTGCCAGGCGATGAACATACGGATGTACGGGGTGAGCAAGAACGTCGTCGACAGTTCCCATCGCTACGATCGTGCCACGGTGCAGCACTGCCAGGCGACTGGCGAGCCGCCGAACCTCGCCAATCTCGCTGCTGACCGCGAACACAGAAAACCCACGGTGCCGCTGCACCTCCGCCAGGTGGCCCAAGATGGTGCCCCGCACCGTAGCGTCAATGCCAGCGGTTGCCTCATCCGCCACTAAAAGTTCCGGTTCGAGCACAAGAGCGCGGGCCAGGGCAACGCGCTGGCGTTGCCCGCGGCTGAGCTCGTGCGGGTACTTCGGAATGGTGGCCAGGCTGAGATGCATCGCATCGATCGCTTCTGCAACGATGCCACCGGCGCGCGCCTGAGAGATACTGCGGTCGCGCTGAAACAGCGGCAACGCAACGTTCTCTCCACAGGTCAAATGCGCATCGAGCGCCGTGCCAGCGTCTTGTGGCACGTAACCGACCCGCAGGGCGAGCTCATCGCCATCCCGTCGCCGCAATCGACGAACGTCGATGCCCAGCACCGCCAGAGCGCCACCGGTGATCTCAGCACCGCGGCGCACACTTTTCGAGGTGTACCCCGCAATCACTCGAGCGAGGGTACTTTTTCCGCTACCCGCATCACCGACAACGGTCAGAGTCTCTCCAGCGGCGATATCAAAATTGAGGCCTATCACTGCCTCGACAGCGCCAGTACCGTGACTGCCCCGGTAAGTCACACTGAGGTCGCGAGCGCACACGGCAGAGTCGATCACCTGAAAAATTCTAGTCTCCGCGAACGCGACGCCGTTCGGCCTCTAGCTCCATCAACTCCTGCTGCAGGGAACGGTGTCGAGTGGGGTCACTGGCTGCGTCGGTGCGCTGCAACGCTCCGAGCAACTCTGCTTTACGCCGCAGCAGATCGCGCTCAATCAGTGAGGTGGTGACACCGTGACAGTACTCAGCGGCATGGCCCTCGCGAATCGGCAGAGGCGCAATGGCCAGTTGGGTGACCAGGGCGCTAAACGCGGGCGGCGACTCGTCGGCAACCCGACGCACCCACCCGCTTGAACCGTAGGCCTCAATCGAAACCACGAGTGCGTCGCGCACGGTCGCCAACGCCGGCTGAGAAAAGCTGGTGTTGAGGGCGCGCTGTGCAACCTCGAGGGTGACGTGGTCAGGATGCTGGAGCAGCGCCATCAGCAGCTCGCGCTCCAGGCGCGTCACGGGGTCGTTGGGCAGCTGGGCGATGCCGATGGTGGGCTCTGCTGCCAACGACTCAAGGCCAGTGATCTCGCTAGTCGAAGACGCTGCATCTGCTACGCCTACGCCGACTCCGGCTGTCGCGGCGGCAGAGGGCGGCGCGGTCGGGCTACCAGCACCCGAGAGTCCGTCAGACGAAGGCACTGCGGCGCCAGAGGGCGGCGCCGGCGATGGAGATAGGGAGGATGGAGATACGGAGGCTGGAGATGTGGAGGCTGGAGATGTGGAGGCTGGAGATGCCGCTGGCGCCGTTGAACGCGACGGTGGGCCCGTGGGGCGCGAACTCGAAGCTCGCGCGGGCACTCGCCGCGCCGCGCGAACCGCCTGGGCGACTTCGGCGGTCTCAACACCGATCCATCCGGCGAGAGTTCGGGTGTATCCGATCGACAGTGATTCGTCGCGAATGCCAGCGACAATAGGCGCGGTCGACCGCATGGCGCCAGTACGCCCCTCGACGGTCTCTAAGTCAAAGAGATCGAGTTGACGGCGCACCATGAACTCGTACATGGGCTTGCGGCTCTGCACGAGCAACCGCAGCGCGTCATCGCCGCGCTGCAGACGTAAATCGCACGGGTCAAGACCATCGGGTGCAACCGCGACGTAGGTCTGCGCCGCAAAACGCTGTTCGTCAGCAAAGGCGCGGCTGGCCGCCTTCTGGCCAGCCTCATCCGGGTCGAAGGTGAAAACGACCTCGCCTAATCCGTGCGAGTCGCGGTTATCGACATCGCCCATCACGCGTCGAATGATGGAGATGTGGTCAGCACCAAAGGCCGTGCCACAGGTGGCTACCGCGGTGGTGACACCGGCGAGGTGGCAGGCCATCACGTCGGTGTAACCCTCGACGACGACGACCTGCTTGCCCTTCGCGATAGCGCGCTTGGCCAGGTCAAGGCCATACAGCACCTTCGATTTGCTGTACACGGGAGTTTCGGAGGTGTTGAGGTACTTGGGGCCCTGATCGGTGTCGAGTAGTTTGCGGGCACCGAAGCCGAGAGTCTGGCCCGTCACGTCTTTAATGGGCCAGATCAGCCGCCCGCGAAAACGGTCGTACGGTTTGCGGTCACCCTGGCCTTGCAACCCTGCCGTCAGAATCTCTTCGGCGGTGAAGCCCACCGAACGCAGATGATCGCCGAGCGCGCCGTACGAGTTAGGTGCGAAGCCAATCGAAAATCGCTCAGCGGCGACCGCGTCGAATCCGCGTTCCCCGAGAAAGCGACGCGCCGGCTCTGCCGCGGCTGTTCCCAGCTGATCGCGAAAAAACTTCTCAGCTGCAGAATTTGCCGCCAACAGGCGACTGCGGTTGCCCTGCTCGGGCGCGGCGCCACCGTCTTCGTAGCGCAGCGTGAACCCGATTCGGCCCGCGAGGCGCTCCACCGCCTCTTGGAAGGTGACGTGATCCATTTTTTGCAAAAAAGTAAACACGTCGCCACCCTCGCCACAGCCAAAGCAGTGGTAAAAACCCACCTGGGGGCGCACGTGAAAACTCGGGCTGCGTTCATCGTGAAAAGGGCACAGGCCCTTCATCGAACCAATGCCCGCATTTTTAAGCGTGACATAGTCACCGACGATGTCACCCAGGTTGGTGCGCGACCTCACCTCGTCAATGTCGCTGCGTCGAATCAGGCCTGCCACGACGCCGATTCTAAGCCCGCGACTCTGAGCGAGCCCATCATGTAACGACGCGGTCGTGCCAGCTCATCGCACTCTGATCGGTGAGGGAGGCGACCTGATCGACAATCACGCGCCGCCGCGCCGCATCGTCACTGGCCGCCGTGAAGTCGTCGGCAAAGGCGCGGTCAAGCTGCGCCGGCCCAGCCACCCACAGCGCGTCGGCTAACTCAATGAGCAGAAAGCGCTGCCGCGTGTAAATGGGCTGGCGAGAATTCGTCGACATCACATTCGCCGCCACGATTCCCTTGAGCACGGCAATCTCGGCGAGAGTGTCTCGAGGTATGACCACGTCGGCTCCGAAGCGTGCCAACGAGCCGAGAGGATACGCGTCACGGGTTGCCTGCACTGCCTCGTGCGCGAAGCGACCGATGAGCGAACTGGTGAGGTTTTTGAGCCGCGCAAGATCCCACCGCGATCCATCCCAGGTTTCCAGCCACGACTCTAAGTGAGCGAGACGATCAAACGCGGCGATCAGCTCATCGTGGCTCAGTTCGCCCCCGATCCACTCAAACATGGCGTTCACCAGAGCGTCATGATCGACGCGTGCGCTGAGAGCCGGAACGTCGAGGTAGCCGCTGACGATGGCGTCTTCGAAGTCGTGCACGCTGTAGGCGATGTCGTCGCTCAAGTCCATGACCTGAGCCTCAATGCAGCGCACTCGGTCAGGCGCTCCTGCGCGCATCCACTCGAACGCGGCCGCGTCGTCGTCGTAAAAACCGAATTTGCTACGCCCGCTCGGGTCAGCGACGCCCTGCGACTGCGGCCACGGATACTTCGTGCTGGCATCAAGGCTTGCGCGTGTGAGGTTGAGCCCATAGCTCTGCCCGTCAGGACCGAAGACTTTAGGTTCGATGCGGGTGAGCAGCCGAAGTGTTTGAGCGTTGCCCTCAAAGCCACCAATGTCGGCCGACCACTCGTTTAAAGCCCGCTCACCGTTGTGACCAAACGGCGGATGCCCCAGATCGTGAGCCAGGCATGCCGTATCAACGACGTCAGGGTCCAGCCCCAGGCTGGTCGCCAACTCGCGTCCCACCTGCGCCACCTCCAGAGAGTGTGTGAGCCGGTTACGCGCAAAGTCGAGGCCCGCAGTGGGGCTCAAAACCTGCGTTTTGGCCGCCAGACGGCGCAGAGCACTCGAGTGCAACAGCCGGCCCCGATCACGCGCAAAGTCACTGCGGCGGCTGCTGTGCTCCTCAGGCAGCCAGCGCTCTGCATCGGCACCGCCATAGCCCGGCGACACAACATCATGCACGCTCAGCCGCCCGAGTTGTGCAGTTCGGCGGCGGCCATCTCAACGCGGCTTGCAGCAGTGAGTTCGCGGCTTTCCAGCCAACGGTCGGGCAACGAAGGCTTCTTCGGAGTGCCCGCGCGACCGCG